>Ga0307479_10001816_pt1 | contig 19448 bp, 11 predicted proteins | sample atmos_gasesECM4C_FD_203743 | JGI IMG/M metagenome (GOLD analysis project Ga0307479, IMG submission 203743) | Hardwood forest soil microbial communities from Morgan-Monroe State Forest, Indiana, United States - atmos_gasesECM4C_515 | ecosystem: Environmental > Terrestrial > Soil > Temperate... | reverse complement strand
GTCATGGAGCTTCCCGAAGTCCGCGAATGCGCAGTGATTGGCGTTCCCGACGACAAATGGGGAGAAGCAGTAAAGGCCATCGTAGTTTTGCGCGACGGAAATGCAATCTCAGAAGATCTCATTATTGCGCATTGCAAGACGCGCCTCGGCGGCGTGAAAGCCCCGAAGTCCATTGAATTCCGCGCAGAAATTCCGAAAACAGCCGCAGCAAAAACGGATAAAAAAGCGCTTCGCAAACCGTATTGGGCCAAAGCCGAGCGAAGCGTGAACTGACGTGACCAGCACAGCTATAAATTGCGAGGCACACTCTTCAATAGAGGATCTGTGAGGGGAAAGCATCTCTGTTCACTCATAGTTCTTACCATGCTTCCTCTCCCGTTCGCCGCCTCCGCCCAAACTGGCCCCAGTCAAAAGGAACTCAACGAAGCCGCTCGTAGCAAAGAAAACTGGCTGCTCCCCAATCACGATTACGCAGGCCTGCGATTCGTAGACACAAAACAGATTACAACCGCGAACGCAGGAAACCTCCGTCCAGCCTGCCTCTACCAAACCAAAGAGCGAGTCCCCGCACAATCAAGTCCGCTTGTCTATGATGGCGTCCTGTACTTCACCACCACGCATTACACGATTGCGATCGATGCCACCAATTGCCACCCCCGCTGGGAACACGTCTGGCAGCCACGCTCCAAAGAAGTCTTCCCCCCAAATCGTGGCGCCGCGATAAAAGACGGCAAGCTCGTCCGCGGCACATCCGACGGCTACCTTCTCGCGCTCGAATCTCAAACCGGCGCCCTCCTCTGGAGCCGCCAAATCGCCGACTCAAAACAAGGACATTTCCTCAGCATGCCCCCGCTGATCTACGAAGATTTCGTCGTCATCGGAACCGCCGGCGCAGAATGGGCCGCAAAAGGCTGGGTCGGCGCATTTCGCCTCTCGAACGGCGACCCAATCTGGAAATTCAACACGATCCCCGATCCCGGTCAGCCCGGCTCCGAAACGTGGGGAAAAGATCCCCAAATCTTGGCACATGGTGGCGGCAACATCTGGACGCCGTTCTCATTCGACCCAGACCGCAGCGAGATTTACGTGCCAGTCGGAAATCCCGCCCCCGATTTCTACGACGAAGCCCGGCCAGGCGCGAATCTCTACACCAGCTCCCTTATCGCGCTCGATATTCACACCGGAAAAATGAAGTGGCACTACCAGACAGTCCCGCACGACATTCACGATTGGGATCTACCGCAGGTGAGTCCCGTATTTTCCGCCACAATCAATGGAAGGAAGCGCAACGTCATCGCCGCATCCGGTAAAGACGGCCTCCTCAAGCTGATCGACCGCGACACTCACGAACAGTTTTACTCCGTCCCATTCGTCACCCGCGAAAATGTCGACGTTCCCCTCGGCGACGCGATTCGTGTTTGCCCCGGCCCTCTCGGCGGCGCCGAATGGAGCAGCCCTCCTTACGATCCCTCCACCAACACGCTGTTCGAACCAGCCAACGATTGGTGCGCCGTCATTCAAAAAGACAAAGAGCCTCCTCATTTCGACGCCGATTTCTATCTCGGCGGTCTCCCGCATTTCGATCCATGGGAGAAAGCCCGCGGCCGCCTCACAGCCTTCGACGCTTCCACGGGAAGAGAACGCTGGCGCTACGACGCATCGAAGCCGATGCTCGCCGGAGTCACGGTCACCTCTGCGGGCCTGCTTTTCACCGGCGAAAGCTCCGGAGATTTCCTAGCACTCGACGCGGCAAACGGAAAAGTACTTTACCGCTTCAATGTCGGCGGCCCTATTGCAGGTGGCGTGATTACTTACGAAATGCGCGGCAAGCAATATGTCGCCGCTATTTCCGGATTCATGTCTAAATTTTTCGAGCTGAACGGCGCAGATCAGGGCGGAACGCCAACTGTAATTCTATTTTCGTTGCCCTAGTATTTTTTCGAGCCAGGAATGGACATCCTGCACACAAACTCAAACGCTAGCCGATATTCGCACAATCGAACGATTAAAGGCTTGACAAAGAACTTGCCTGGCGTTAGACCTTCTTCACAATTGGCGTATTTTCGGGCTCTTGCACTCGGATTCGGCATCTGCTTCGAATTCAAGCCTGAGAGGGGTGGCTGATGAAGGTACGTTCTGGCTTTCTGATCGCTCTCGCAATTCTTTCCTTCTTCGCGTACAGCAGCCCGGCTTATCCGCAGGGCACCACGGTTGCACAGTTGACCGGCACCGTCCTCGACGAGAGCGGCGGAGCCGTAAAAGGTGCCTCCATAACTCTGCTCCAACCGGAAACGAATCGTACCTATCAAACCACTTCGAACGACTCCGGGTACTACGCCATCCCCAACATTCAGCCGGCAAAATACGAACTGACTGTTTCCTTTAAGGGGTTCGCCACAAGCGTTCGCAAGGGCCTCGAACTAACCGTCGGCCAATCAGCCACGATTGACGTCACCCTCAAAGTCGCCACCGCCGCCGAGCAAGTCATCGTCACCACCGAGGCTCCCGTCATCGAGCCTACAAAAACCGAAATCAGCCAGGTAATTGGCACGCAGGAAATCAATTCGCTTCCCATCAGCGGCCGCTTGTTCACGGACTTTGCATTACTCACCCCAGGCGTCGCCACCGGCCGCACCAGCTTGCAATCCACGATCACCGAATTTGAAGTCACTCGCGTTTCCTTCGGCGGAATGCGCGATCTTAGCAACCTCGTCACAGTCGACGGCGCAGACAACATCAATACCGCCACTGGTTCGCAGCGCTCCACACCGCCTCAGGAAGCAGTCGCTGAATTTCGCGTGGTCAATAGCAGCTTCGGCGCTGAATACGGCCGCGCTCTCGGCGGAATCGTCAACATCGTCACAAAATCCGGCACCAATGATTTTCACGGCTCGGTCTACGACTACCTTCAAAATAACGCAACCGACGCCCGCTCGCTCCTGCAGCCAGCACCGGATGCCAATACTCTTCGACAGAATCAATTCGGAGGAACCCTCGGCGGCCCAATCAAGAAGGATAAGACTTTCTTCTTCATGAATTACGAAGGACAACGCAGAGGCGAGTCCCCCACCTTTCCCACCACTCTAACGCAGCCCGTCATGGTATTTTCCAACACGCCTCCCTTTGCCCCGACGGTTGCAACCACCAACCTCGACCTTATCGATGCCGCCAAAGAGGCCATCGGACTCGCCCCGGAGGGGTGCAATGTCCCGCTTCCGCAGTGCCCACCGAATCGCACCAATCAGCAACTGTTGAATTCAGTGCTGAAAACGAAAGACAACGATTACGGCATCATCAAAGTAGACCACCAGATTAACGCCGCAAATCATCTCGCTCTCCGCTACAACGTCGAAGACGGCCGCGACCTGAACCAATTGGTCGGCAGCACCCTCGACGGTGGCGGCATCGGAGCTCCCAGCAGCGGACACGATGTTTTCCTGCGCGATCAATCGCTCGTCGGCACTGTTGCCACCACCGTGAATCCCGATCTGGTCAACAGCGTTCTCGTTCAATACGCACGGCGCCATTACAATTTTCCTGGTGTCACCGGCCAGCCGAACCTCGACATCCCTAACACCCTTTTGTTCGGACACAACTTCGGCGTCCTTGATGCGATCTACGAAAGCCGCTTCCAGATTGCGGATTCTCTCTCCTGGGTGAAGAACAATCACGTTATGAAGTTCGGCGCGGATTTTAACTACGTGGATAATTTCGTGATCTGGCCCGGGTTTACGCCGATGCGCATCGTCCTGCCGGGCGTCAACTGCCTCGTCGATTTCGTCAACTTCGTAAATCCAACCGCGGATATTCCCTCGGCCCCGGCCAACGGCCCTTGCCCTCTTGCTGCCCCGCCTTTCTTTCCTGCCCAACCAGGACCGAACCCTCTCGATCCTTTGAGCGGTGTCCCCATCGCATTCTGGGGCGCTCCCGTCGGCACCGTACAACCGGATATCAATGGCCAGTTGCCCACACCTCCTCCCATTCCGACCACTTGGACGAACGCTTACGTGCCATCTGAGACCAAGAATTTCTCGGAAACGCTCGCACATAAGTATTACGGCCTCTACTTCCAGGATCAGTGGCGCATCCGGCGCGACCTCACTTTGAACTACGGCTTACGCTGGGACTTCGAGCAGGGTTTGTGGAAACAGATCAATCCCCATTACACGGGCTTTCAACCGCGCGTCGGTCTTGCGTGGTCGCCGGATAGCAAAACCGTTGTCCGCGCCGGCTTCGGACTCTTCGACGACCGCTACAATCTTTCCTTCTTATTCATCACCCAGCCACAGCGGCCCGTGGACCTTCCCGGAGAAACGGTACGCGGTATTCGTAAACGGTCCGACGTAGCCACCTGGGTTTTGAATCAGTTCACTCCCGGCCCTCTCGGTTTGCCGTCTATGGCGGCCTCCACATTGGTCACCACCGGACAAGTACCCGCCCAGTTCATCACCGGCCCTTGTCCTCCTTCCTGCACCGCGGGCGATGGCTTGGTCGATCCGCACAGCCCGATTCCCTACTCCGAACAAGCGAACCTCGAAATTGATCGGGAAATCGTAAACGGACTTACCGTGAGCGCCGGCTATATGTTTGTCGCAGCGCACCATTTGGTTCGTGCCGCCAATCTCAACGTCTGCCCGCCCTTCCCCTTCGGCACCAGCGAACCTCAGATCACCGTGCCGTTTATCACTCCCGGCAATCCCTCTTGCATCCCCGCACCTGCACCGCCAGATGGCTGGCCGGCTGGCAAGGCATTTTTCGGTGCGTCGGGCCTGCCTCAGGGCGGTCCTGCCTACAACAACGCCGGTCTCCTCTATTACACTGACAACACCGGCAATTCGGTCTACAACGGGCTCACTCTTCAAGTCGTCGAACGATTCCGCCGGAATTTCAGCCTGGATGCCAACTACACGTTCTCGCATACTCTCGACGACGGCACTTTCACTACTTTCGTCAGCACGCCACAGGATCTTTACAATCGCTCGCTCGAGCGCGCCAACTCCAATCAGGACATCCGCCACCGGTTCATCACGAACTTCACGGCCACGGCTCCCGACGATAGCTTCCTCCGTCATTTCCAGCTGAGCAGCATCATCACTTTGCAGTCAGGCCGTCCTTTTACCGAGTTCGTCGGCTTCGACGCAAATGGCGACACGAACCCTGTTACGGACCGCGTCGGCGACCTTGGAAGGAACACATACTACGGCGACAATCTTTACTCGTGGGATTTGCGCATCTCTCGTTACTTCCAGATTCGGGAACACTACCGGCTCGATTTGATCGTGGATGCTTTCAACCTGCTCAATCGGCCAAACGTGGACGAAGTAACTTCCGTGTACGGAGCGGCCGTAGTCTGCGGCGGAACAGCCACTCCCCGGAATTACAAGGACCGGGCAACTATCCAGACTCAGCAGCAAGCGATCGCTTTTGATACCGGAACGGGACCTCCGACCTGTCCGAACCTCGCTCCAGTTCCGAGTCCTCCCGTTCCGAATGCTCTCTTCGGCACGCCGAGAACCATGCTCAACCCGCGCCAGTTCCAGTTCGCGGCGAAGTTCTCGTTCTAGTTTCCAGTCGGCCGGTCCACGAACTCGGGACCGGCCGGCGATTCGAAAATATTTTGGGCCCGCGTTGTCCCACCGTTTCTGAAAGCGTGCCCGTTGTCCTTCAGCCGTTATCGGGAATGCGCGAATCCGGCCAGCAGGGCTTGAGTCTTCCGCCGTCTCGCAATCCCCTCAGGAGAACGAGGATTGGAAACCTTCGTATTGGTTCACGGTTCCTGGCATGACGGCGCTGCCTGGGATCCCACGATCCTTGAACTCACAAAAGTTGAACACAAGGCTTTCGCGCCCACCATCGCGGGCCACGGTAAGGGCGTCAACAAGCGCGTAAATCACGCGGACTGCACGAAGTCGATCGTCGATTACATCGTTGCCAAAAATCTCTCGAACTTTGTTCTTGTCGGACACAGCTTCGGTGGCACCGTTATCTCCAAAGTCGCGGAAGCAATTCCCGAGCGCATCAAGCGTCTCGTCTTCTTGAATGGCTTCGTTCTCCGTGATGGACACAGCCTCAATGACGAAACGCCGCCACACTACCAGGCGCTTTTTGACAAACTCGCAGCCGAATCCACTGACGACACCGTGATGATTCCGTTTCCAATCTGGCGTGAGGCGTTCATAAACGATGCCGACTTCGAAGTTGCCAAATGGACCCACTCGCAGCTCTCGCCTGAACCGTATCAGCCCCTCCAAGACAAGCTCGACATGAAAAAGTTCTACTCGCTCGCAACGCCCAAGAGTTACATCAATTGCACCGAGGACGCCGCATTGCCGCAGGGCGAATGGGGCTGGCATCCGCGCATGTCCAATCGGCTCGGGCTTTACCGCCTCGTGCAAATGCCGGGCAGCCATGAAGTGATTTATACGAATCCAAAAGGCCTGGCAGCAAAAATCATAGAAGCAGGACGCGACTAGAAACCGTCATGCCCACACTGAACGCAAAACCAAACTCACTCACGGTCGATTTCAAGAAATCGGCCATCGTCGTTGTGGATATGCAAAATGCGTTCGCCAGCAAGGACGGGATGCTCGATATCGCGGGCGTCGACATCACGGACGCGTCGCGCGTGATCCGCGTCCTCCGATCTGTCATCGAAGCAGCTCGCCACATCGCCCTTGCGGTTGTTTACCTTCGCATGGCCTACAAGCCTGATCTGAGCGACAGTGGCGGTCCAAACTCGCCCAACTTTCACAAGGAATTGGCAATGTCGCTCATGTGCTCGCGGCCGGAACTAAAAGGCAAAGTCCTCACGGAGGGCACATGGGATGCAGAAATCGTCGAGGATCTCGCGCCTCAGCCGGCTGACCTCGTTATCACCAAGACCCGATACAGCGGCTTCGCGGGCACGCCCCTCGATTCGCAGCTTCGCATGCGCGGCATCCAGTATCTTTTCTTCGCCGGAATCGCCACAAATGTCTGCGTCGAATCCACCCTGCGCGACGCCTACTTTCACGACTACTGGCCGATCCTGCTTCGCGACGCAGCAATGCCCGCAGGCCCACCAGCTGCGCACGACGCAACGCTATTCAACGTAGAATCTTTCTTCGGCTGGACAACGTCTTCACAAGATTTAATAAGCCAATTAAGGCAGCAGATGACCCAGACCTCGACCTCGCAGAGCAGTAAGGCTGCGATTCCGTAACGCCGGCATCTTGTCGGCTCTCTTGAATTTAGATTTGGGTCTTAGGTTTTCGTAGCTGAACAGGAACCCATGTGGATAGTTGACATCGACGTTGGCGGCACCCTGACCGATGCAATTTTCACGAGCGGCGAGCAAGCCTTCTCCGCCAAAGTCGACACGACTCCGCACGACCTGACCGTCTGCCTGTTCGATTGCCTCGCGCAAGGCGCTGCAAAACTCGGCTTTGCCGACACGCCCGCCTTCCTCGAACACATCGATCTGATTCGCTGGTCCACTACAATTACATCAAATGTTCTAGCTGAGCTCCGCGGCCCAAGAATCGGTCTCCTCGTCTCAAAGAATCACGAGAGAAATCTTTACGGAGTGGACCAACGCAGTTCGATCCTGAATCGCCTTCTCGCCGACAAAGACGTCATCGGGCTCAATGGCGCATTCGATGGCGCTCAGGTTACGAACGCGGCTCGCGCTCTCCTTGAAGGCGGCGTCCGCCGAATCTGCGTCAGTCTGAAAGACAGCCATCGAAACGCGGCCGCAGAGCTCGCAGTAAAATCCGCCATCGATTTGCAATACCCCGATCATTTTCTCGGCTCGGTTCCAGTCTTGGCCGGGAGCGATATTTCGAAAAGCTCTGACGACCGCACGCGCACCTACTGCGCGGTAATCAACGCCTACACGCACGGCGCTCTCGCCGCCACCCTCTTCAAAGCGGAAGACGAACTCTGCCAAACCTCCCAATACGCCGGAACGTTTCTCGTCAGCCACATCAATGGTGGAGTCGCGGGCATTGCCAAGACAAAAGCGATCGACACAATTGAATCGGGCCCGATTCTCGGCATCCACGCCAGCGTATTTTTCGCTCAGCTCTATGGTCTAAAAGATGTTGTCGCCATGGACATCGGCGGCACCACGGCAAAAACAAGCGTCTTGAAAAATGGGCTCCCCATAAATCGCAAGCCCTCTGACTTCTTCGGCATCCCCGTCGAAATCTCACTTCCCGACCTGCGTTCGATCGCACTCGGCGGCGGCAGCGTCGTGAAACCAGGCAGCGCCGGAAACCCGAAAATCGAACTGGGCCCCGAAAGCATGGGCTCATTTCCCGGCCCCGCGTGCTACGCCCTCGGCGGTGATCAGCCCACACTCACCGATGCGTTCATCACAGCAGGACTCATCAACCCGGAATTTTTTCTCGGAGGCGCAAAGCCTCTCGACCGCGATCTCGCGCATTCCGTCATCGAAAATCAAGTAGCGAAACCAATGAACATTTCGGTGGACGAAGCATGCCACTTAATTATCAGCCGCGCTTTCGAGCTGGTAGCAAATCTAATCGGCACCGCCGCGAAGGATTTGAAACAAGATCTCTCGGAGCACACGCTTTTCGCGTACGGCGGCAATGGGAGCCTATTCGCCTGCGGCGTGGCAGAAAAAGCGGGAATCAAGAACGTGCAACTCTTCGCGCTCGGCCCAGTCTTCAGCGCGTTCGGCTCCTCAGTCTCAGATATTTGCCACGTCTATGAACGCGGCCTCGCGCACATCGCAATCTCCGATGAAAATGCCAGCAGCTTGCAAACAATCCTCAAAGAAATCAAAGCCGAAGGCACGAAAGATTTGCTAGGCGAAGGAATCAAACCAGAAGGTCTCACATACGAGATTGAAATCGAAGCCTCCGGAAGCGCGGGCAATTCGATCGTAGTTCCTTGCTCGGAATCGATTCTTAGCAATCCAAAAACATTGCAAGACGCACTCGCATCAGCGTTCGGAACCGCAGCGACCACCAGCACAAAAGGCATCTCCCTCGAATTGATGCGAGTACGCGTGAAGAAGCCGATGTCGAAGCCACACGTTGCGGAACGCGCGCTGAAATCCGAAGACTCGTCGCACGCGAAAACTGGGACGCGAAAGATTCTTAGGGGCAGCCGCAGCGGCGACGCGCAAATCTATCGCTGGGAAGCACTTGAGCCCGGCAATCGCGTTCTTGGCCCGGCGATTCTTGAGGGGATCAATACAACTTATTTTGTTCCGGAAGGTTGGACGATGTTTGTAGATCGGTTTGGCAATGGCGCGCTGACTAAGCGCTGAAAGTGACTCGCGATTGGAGAGTCGATTTTCTGAGTCTCCAGGCTCGTTTTACCGCCGATTAGAATTTCGTATGTTTTTGATTCTGTGGGACTTGTGAGAACTTTTAATCGCGTTACCGTAGATTAAAAATGGCCTGAAACTGCAATCCCCGGCGAGAGGAGATCGCACATGTCGTTAGATGCCAAAAACCGGCTGCGGGTCACTGAGTATCTTGACCTGGATCTGGACCGGGAGCAGTGGCTGTGCAATCGCTGCGGGCATGAGATTGGGCCGGCGCGCGAAAGCTACAAGCGCGGCTGCCTGCTCTACGATCGCGACCCGCGCGACATTCATCCACCACTGGTGCCGGGGTCGTTCAGTTTTTCGCCCGATCCGCTCTGGGTGCGTATTGTGGAATTTTATTGTCCCGGTTGCGGGACTCAGGTCGAGACCGAATATCTGCCTCCGGGGCATCCGATCACGCATGACATCGAAATCGATTTGGATAGTTTGAAAGAACGCCTTCGCAAAGGCGAGTTTGTGATTCGCGACCAGAGGATCGAGGTAGCCGAATGAATTCGATTGATATCGACGTCGGCGGCACCTTCACCGATCTCGTTCTCAACTTCGATGGCAAAGCGCTGATCAAAAAAACGCCGACGACTCCCTACGATCTCTCCGTGTGCTTTTCGCGCGTGATTGAAGAAGGTGCGGGAGCTTTGGGAATGAAGATCGATCAGCTTCTTCCGGCGATCGACATGATCCGCTACTCGACGACGATCGCGATGAACCGGCTCATCGAGAAGAAAGGCCCTCGCCTCGGATTGATCACGACGGAAGGACACGAGGACGTGGTCCTCATCGGACGCGGCGCGCAATGGATTGACGGAACGCGCGTGCAGGAGCGCCGCAACCTCGCGATCCAGAAAAAGCCGGAGCCGCTCATACCACGCGACATGATTGTGGGCGTGAAGGAGCGAGTGGATTCGCGCGGCACAATCATCCGGCCACTCGACGAAAATGATGTTCGCGAAAAAGTCCGGTACCTCGTCAGCCGTGGCGCACGCGGCTTCGTCGTTTCGCTTCTTTGGGGTTTTCTTAATTCCGCTCACGAGCGCCGGGTAAAGGAAATCATTCGCGACGAATACAAGGAGTTTCATATTGGCTATCTGCCTGTGGTGCTCGCGGGCCAGGTGGTGGGAAAGCTTGGCGAGTACGAACGGACGCTTGCAGCAATCCTCGATGCCTATTTGCAGCGTTCGATGCAGATCGAGCTTTCCGCCATGTGGGACAGACTGCGCGAGCGAGGCTACAAAAAGCCGCTTCTGATGATTCAAAGCTCCGGCGGCATCGCCGAAGTTTTTCGCACGACTGCCTGTCGCACGTTCAACAGTGGACCCGTCTCTGGGTTGATGGGCGCGCATCACGTGGCGAAATCGCTTGGCTACCAGAACGTGGTGATGACAGACATGGGCGGGACGAGCTTCGACGTCGGTCTCGTGGTGAAGGACAGCGTGAGGAGCTATGACTTTCGCCCGATCATCGACCGCTGGATGGTGGGCATCACGATGATCAAGACGCTTTCGGTGGGCGCCGGCGGCGGATCGATCGCATCGATCAATCCCCTTCTGCAGAATCAACTGCAAGTGGGTCCGCGCAGCGCCGGCTCGATGCCCGGGCCTGCGTGCTTCAGCCTTGGCGGCACGGAGCCAACTGTTACTGACGCGGACGTGGTGCTCGGTTACATCAATCCCGCATATTACTCGGGCGGACGGATGAAGCTCGACAAGAATCGCGCGATCGCCGCAGTGCGCGACAAAATTGCGAAGCCCTTTGGCATTTCGGTGGAAGAGGCGGCCATGCTGATCCGCAAAATCGTCAACGGCAACATGGCCTCCGCGATCATGAAAGAGGTTCATCTGCGGGGTTACAGTCCTGAAGATTTTATCTTATTTGTTGGCGGCGGGGCCGGTGCGACGCATGCCGAAGGCTATAAGGCCGATATCAAGAAAGCTGTGACGTTTCCTTTCTCGCCGGTGTTCTGCGCGTTCGGCTCTTCGACGATGGACATCATGCATGTTTATGAAGTATCGAAGAAGTTGACGTTGATGTCGCCGGGCACGCAGGAGCTAACTCAGGAGTTTGCCGTGTTCAATCGCACGGTGGAAGAACTACTCGAACAGGCGCGCAAGGATTTAATTGCAGATGGGCTGAATCCGAGCTCGGCGTCGTTTGTGCTCGAGCTCGACATGCTTTATGGCGGGCAATTCCACGTGAAGCGGGCGCTCTCGCCGCGCCTCGCACTGCATTCAACCGATGATGTTGCCACAATTTGCGAGGCATTCAAGAAAGAATTCAGCGAAGCGTTCAGCCCGTTTGTGGTGAATCCTGAGGGCGGAGTTTTTGTCGATAGCTTCATTCTCAAAGCCATCGTTCCGGTGCAGCAGATCGATCTGCCCAAGATGCCGCTCGAAGGCCATGATCCATCGGGCGCGCGAAAAGGCGAGCGGCCGGCATATTGGGCGGACGCGAAGGATTTTCGTCCTACGCCTATCTACGCATACGAAATGCTGAAGCCAGGAAACCGGCTGGAAGGCCCGGCAATTCTCGAAGGCGAATACACCACTGTGGTGGTGCCGCCTGCGATGAACTTTTCAATTGATGAGCGAGGACTCGGCATTCTGGAAAGCTGAGTTCGCGGCAGTTTGGAAAAAGACTGGAAGGAGATCTATGCCGATTCCGAGTACGGCTGAGAAGCTCGCATGGCTGAAGCCGGCGCCCGCCACCGCCTTCGAGAAAGAATGCGCTGGGAAAGTACAGGCCGGCGACTATGAAATCGGCGTGCAGATCACCAACGACATTCTTGACGAAGCGATGGAAGTCTTCGTCCGGTCATCACGAAGCTACTTCGGCGTTTCGGGCGATTCGATGGTGGCCATCTTCACTGCAAACGGCGACCTGGTGAACGCATCGTGCGGGACTTATCTCCACGCGATCATTCAGCCGATCGTGATCAAATTTATTCAGAAGTATTACGCCGAAAACCCTGGGGTGCGCGAAGGAGACATCTGGTACACGAACGACGCGCTTTACGGAGGCATTCACAACCCGGACCAAGTGGCGCTGATGCCGATTTTTCACAAGGGCAAGCTTCTGGCTTGGGCATCGGCTGCTTTGCATACCACTGAGACCGGAGCCATTGAGCCGGGCGGCATGCCCGTCAGCGCGAAATCGCGGTTCGACGAAGGCCTGAACATGCCGCCGATTAAAATCGGCGAGAATTTCGAGTTGCGCAACGATTTTCTCGAGTTCTACACCGTGTATGGACTGCGCGCGCCCGCGATGTTCATCTCCGACCTTCGCGCGCGTTGCACCACAGCTGATCGCGTCCGAGTGCGTTTGCTTGAACTTGCCGAAAAGCGCGGCGGCGAATTCGTTGTAGGGTTGCTGCGCAAAATGTCGGACACTGCCGAAGCCGGCGCGCGGCAAAAGATCAAGGCGCTGCCCGACGGGAAGTTTCGTACGGTTGTATTCAATGATGCGATCGGCTGGACCCCTGCATTGGTCCGCGCCTGCTATCTGACGCTGATCAAAAAGGGAGAGACGCTGACGTTCGATTTCGAGGGAACGTCGCCCGAAAATCCGTCGTCGTATAACGTGCATCCGCAAGCCGTGGTGGGCCACATCGCGAACTTTATGTACGAATATGTGTTTCACGATTTGCCGATTTGCAGCTCCACGTTTGCCCCCATCGATTTCATCTTTCCGGAAGGAATTATTTTGAATCCCGGACGAATGGCGGCGACGAGCTGTTGCGTGTATATCGGCATGCAGTGCCGCTGCGCCACACACAATAGTTTTGCGAAGATGACTTTTTCGAGCGCAGGGCTATGGCGGCAGGTGGCGGCGTCTCCTGGCAGCCAGCACACGGCGCAGATTTGCGCGGGGCATTCGCAATGGAATCTCGCGGTATCGGATGTGCTTTCGTTTTCGCTCAACACGCAGGGGCAGGGCGGTCGCGCCGCGAATGATGGAATGGACGCGTACGGTTTCGCCTGGTGCGCTTTTGGACGCGCGCCGGATTCCGAACAGGTGGAAAGCGAGTTGCCCGTTACGGTGACGTTGTCGCAGCACTGGAAGGATTCGTCGGGACATGGAAGGCATCGCGGCGGATCGGGCGGCGTGCAGCAATGGATGATCCACAAGGTGCCAAATCTTGTGTCGCTGTGCATGGGCAACGGAAGCAAAGTGCCGCTGGGCCAGCCGCTTTTCGGGGGCTACGCGTCTGCCCCGATTCCCGGCATCAGCGTGCGCAAAGCTGATCTGCTGAAGCAAATGCAGGAGGGGAACGCGAAGCTTTCGATGGACAGCCGCGACATTCTCGAGAACAAAACGGTGCACGGCGACTGGACGTTTGAATTAATCGCGCGCACACCGAAGGTCTACGAGGAGGGCGATCTGCTGTTTGGCTTCAGCGGAGGCGGCCCTGGCTATGGCGATCCGCTCGAACGCGATCCGGCGGAGGTGATGGAGGATCTGAAGAAGAAAATCGTTTCCGAATGGACGGCTCGCAACATTTATCACATCGCGTACGATGCAGCGCGCAACAAGCTCGACACGGAGAAAACGAAGCAGCAACGAGACACTGAGCGCAGGAGCCGCCTGGCGCGCGGCAAAAGCTTCGACGAGTTCGAGAAGGAGTGGAGCAAGCTGAGCCCGCCGCAGGATATTTTGCAGTTTTACGGGCGCTGGCCGGATGCCAAATCGCTCGGGCCGATTTTCCGGCAGTAGCAGGCCCGCGAAATCGAGAGTGTTTGCGGGCCTTTCTTTTGGCACTTAAGAACGGTGGGGCCACAGGTGAACGAACAACTCACCCCGCGAGAGATGGTGAAGGGCCTGCTGCAGGGAAATCGGCAGACGCGCCCGCTGATCGTTCCGATTGTATTTTCTCTCGGCGCGAAAATTGAAAACCTTTCGTTTCGAGCGTATCTCGACAATCCGACGAAAATCTCCAATGCCCTTCGGCAGATTCGCACGCAATTGAGAACGGATGGCGTGGCCTGCTATTTCGATCCGCTTCTGGAAGCGGAAGCGCTTGGCGGCCCGCAGCAGTGGGACGAGACGAATCAGACGAGCAGCATTCGCTGGCCCGAGTCTGCAGAGACGGGAGAATTGCCTGCCCGCTTGCGGTCTCCTGAAGAGGCTGCGAATAGTCCACGTGTGAGAGCGGCCGTTGAGGTGATTCGCCGTCTAAATTCCCTGCTGCGCGACGAACCGTTACTTATGGCAGGCGTGTCGGGACCATTCACGCTCGCTGCCCGGCTTACCGGGATCGATCCTGGTGCGATGCGTCACGGTCACGATCCACCTGAATTGGCGCTGGAAACCGCTGCGGCTGCTATAACAAAAATTGCCTCCGCTTTCGTGGACGCGGGCGCGAATTTGATTTTTATTCGGGAGGAAAACCTTCCGTCCCTTACTTCCAGCAAATGCCAGAATTGGGTGTCGCTGCTGGCGCCGCTTTTCAACGTCGTTCGCTTTTATGAAGCCATGCCTGTGCTTCAAATCGGGACGGAATCGACAACGTCGGAAAACATCGAGATGATCTTCCAGCAAGAATGGGATGCGATTCTCTGTTCAGCGTCTGAAGAATTTCTGGCTCGCCCGCAGGGTCGCGATGAGAATTTCATGTTCGGCTGTTCCGTGCCGCTCGAAGTTCTGGAAGCGAGCGAGTCCAGCGGAGCGCGGTTTCTAGGACTTTCAGGCGCGAGGTCAGCGTTGCTGACGACTGACGGAGACGTTCCGGTAGGAACCGATTTGAAACGCCTCATGAATGTTTTTGAGGCGATCGCTCGCCCCACCTAATCCGTTGGTGCCAGGTTTGCGGCGCGAGAAGCGCGTACTAGAATTGGAGCGATGCAAATTCAGCGATGCCGAAGCCAATCGTGAGTGATACGCGACCAGCGACGGGTGCTTTGGAAAAAGCGGGCAGCGGTGTGAGGCATGTGCGGCTTCGCACTTCTGGCGCCTCCGTTGAGCGGCGTCCGGACGGCTCGCTGTTGGTGCGTCCCGATGAGCCTCTGGGCGCTTATCCGAAGGTGCTCACCGATCGCGTTGCGCAGTGGGCGGAAATCGCGGGGGAGCGGATTTGCGCGGCAAAGCGGGATAAGGACAGCCGCTGGCGGACGCTTACATATTCGCAGGTTTATGCGGCGGTGCGGAGCATCGCGCAAGCGCTGCTCGATCGCGGGCTCAGCGCGGAACGGCCCGTTGCGATACTTTCTGAAAATGACCTCGAGCATTTGCTGCTGATGCTCGCCGGGGAGCACGCGGGGATTCCTACCGCGCACATTTCACCGGTGTATTCGCTCGTGTCGAAGGATCTTGTGCAGCTGCGGCATTGTCTCGGGCTGCTTACGCCTGGGATGGTGTTCGTATCCGACGGCAGCAAATACCGGCGCGCGATTGAAGCGGCCCTGAGCGGCGAGGTGGAGGTTGTCGTTGCGTCGTCGCCTCCAGAATTTCGCAAGGCGACTCGCTTTGCGGAGCTTCTTGCAACGAATCCGACGAAGGCGCTCGACGCGGCGCACGAACGGATCGATCCCGCCAGTCCCGCGAAATTTCTATTCACGTCCGGCTCGACGGGCATGCCGAAAGCGGTGATCAACACGCATCGGATGATTTGCAGCAATCAGCAGATGATCGCGCAGGTGTTCGGATTCCTGCAGGACGAACCGCCGGTGCTGGTGGATTGGCTGCCCTGGAATCACACCTTTGGCGGAAATCACAATATTGGCATCGCGCTCTACAATGGCGGCAGCTTTCACATTGACGAAGGCAAGCCGGGACCGGGATTTATTTCCGAGACGATCCGCAATCTGCGCGAGATTGCGCCGACGGTATATTTCAATGTGCCGAAGGGCTATGAGGATTTGTTGCCGGCGCTGCGCGCGGATCGCGAGCTTCGCGAGAATTTTTTCGGCCGGCTGAAACTGCTGTTCTATGCGGGGGCCGGCCTTTCGCAGCCGGTGTGGGACGCATACCGCGAGTTGGCGCGGGAAACTTGCGGCGAGCGGGTGGTGATGGTGACCGGGCTTGGTTCGACTGAGACGGCGCCGATGGCGATTCAGACGACGTGGGAAACGGATCGAGCGGGAGTGATCGGGATTCCGATTCCCGGCGTTGAAGCGAAATTGGTGCCGCAAGAGGGCAAATTGGAAGCGCGCGTTCGAGGGCCGAATATTACGCCCGGTTATTGGCGGCAGCCGGCTCTTACGCGGAAAGCTTTCGACGAAGATGGATTTTATAAATTTGGCGACGCGGTGCGGTTTGTTGACGCGGCGGATGTGAATAAGGGTTTTCTTTTCGATGGGCGTTTTTCTGAGGATTTCAAACTGGCGACTGGGACTTGGGTGAGCGTGGGGCCGCTGCGGGCGCGGATTTTGAGTTTCTTTGCGCCGTTTGTGCGGGATGTGGTGATCACCGGGCACGATCGAGGTGATGTGGGGATGATGATTTTCGCGGATGTGGAGGCTTGTTGTGCGTTGTGCCCCGGCGGATCGCTGAGGGCGGGCGCGGAGTCGGGTTTGACTGCGTCGGACGTTTTGCGACATGAGGCGGTGCGCGAGCGTTTTCGCGGTTTGTTGGCGGCGTTTGCGGTGGAGGCGACGGGGAGTTCGAATCGCGTGAGCCGTGCGATAATTTTGGAGGAGCCGCCGTCGCTGGACGCGCGCGAAATTACGGACAAGGGATCGTTGAATCAGCGCGCGGTGCTTGAACATCGCGCTGCGCTTGTTGAGGAATTATATGGTTCGCGGGATTCGGAAGTGATTTTTAGGCTCGAGGGAAAAAATGACGGGAAGAGATAAGGGCGGTCTTTTTATCGCGTATGACGACGTGTGGCTGCTCGACGGAGTGCGGACGCCGTTTGTGGACTACAACGGCGCGTTGGGACTCGTGTCGCCGACCGATCTTGGCATCAAGGCGGCGCGGGCGGTTTTCGAACGCGCGAAAGTTTCGCCTGGCGACGTGGGCTCCGTGATCGCCGGCTGCGTCGCGCAGGCTAGTTTTGATGCTTACTTGCTGCCGCGGCATATTGGACTGTATTCGGGCGTGCCGATTGATCGGCCGGCGATTCTGGTGCAGCGCGTTTGCGGCACTGGAATGGAAGCGATTGGGCAGGCTGCCGATGCGATCACTTTGAAGAAGATTGATCTGGGGCTGTGCGTTGGGGCGGAATCGATGAGCCGGAATCCGATTGCCGCGTACACGCATCGCGGGGGATTCAAGATGGGGCAAGTGGAGTTTAAGGATTTTCTTTGGGAGGCGCTGCTTGATCCGGCGGCTGATGTGACGATGGGCGACACCGCGGAGAAAACCGCGCGTGAATATAAAATTACGCGAGAGGAAGTGGACCGTTTTGCGGAGCTGAGTTTCGCGCGCGCTGTGGCGGCGCAGAAGGCTTGCTTTTTGTCGGGCGAGATTGTTCCAGTTGTGAGCGAGGAGTTTCGGCTCGAGGGCTACAAGTCGCGCGGCATCCAGTTGCCCAGGGGCGTCGAAAGTCTTGCAGCCGATACGCACATTCGTCCGTCCACCTACGAGGCGCTGGCAAAGATTCGGCCGGCGTTTGGTGGCGTCCAAACGGGAGGGAACAGTTCGGCGATTGTTGATGGCGCGGCCGCAGCGCTGGTCGCCTCGGGCGATTATGCGAAATCTCGTGCGGGCAAGCCGCTCGCGCGTGTCGCGGCTGTTGCGACTGTGGGCGTTCCGCCTGAAATTATGGCTATTGGTCCGGCACCGGCGATTCGGAAGCTTCTCGATGGCGTTGGACTTTCGGTCGATGCAATCGATCGCTTCGAAATCAACGAGGCTTTTGCCGCGCAGGTGATGGGCGTCGAGCGCGAGCTGAAGCTCGATCGCAACAAGCTCAACGTAAACGGTGGGGCGATTGCCATTGGCCATCCGCTGGCCGCGACGGGTGTGCGGCTTGCCGTCACGCTCGCGCGCGAGTTGCAGCGTTCGCAGAAGAGATATGGGGTTGCGTCGGCGTGCATCGGAGGCGGTCAAGGCATCGCGGTGCTTCTCGAGAATCCAAATTAGAAAAGCAATGCGCCACGACACTCGTGGTGAAAATCAGTGGCCGAGATAAATTTCGAAGGGCGCCCAATAGAAAGGCTTCTGATAAACCGTGCCGGAATTTAGAAGTTTCAACTTAGCATGATGCAGAGCGGCATCCGGAGCTGAGCCTTTCTGGATTTCAGCGTAGAGATCGTCCATCAATTCCGGCGTGGAATTGTCGTTAACCTCCCAGAGTGCCGCTATCACGCCATGCGCACCCGCACGTAGAAATGCCCATGTGAGCCCCACGAGCCCTTCGCCCGAGTAGGTGCGTTCGCCCGTGCCATGGCAGGCGGAGATCGTCACGAGATTCGCGTGCAGCGGCTGCGTGACAATATCGCGAGCGTAAAGTTTGTAGGAATCACCCTGCTTCGAGAGAATCACCGCCGAATCAAGCGGGCTCGCGCGACTGGCAGTCCCGTGCGCTACGAAATGAATGAACGAATATTGCACCGGCTTACTTTCGAGATAGGCGCTTGCTGTAGCCTGCTGTCGCGAAAGCACGGTGCGCTCGGGCGCCGCGAAATATCGCTCCACATCTGCCATCTCAGTGCCTGCTTGCGGCAAATCCGGAAACTCCGCACTCGGCGAGATCGGATTGCCAACCAGAAGTAGCTTCTTGGCCCGAGCCGGCGTTTGGTTCGCAGACGCCGCCAGCAGAACGAGCGAATTCGCGTATGCGACAACTGCGTCTTCGATCCAGTAATGGAGCTTCGGTTTCGGATTGAGAAGTGTCTCGAAATTCAGGCCGTACAACCCCGCATCCGGGAAGATAAGAACCCGTGAGCCAGGCGCTATCAGCTTCTGCGCCGGGCCGACCAACGTGTCGTACAACTTAATCCCCTGCGCGTTTGACGTTTCGATCACGTCTCGAGGACCGAGCAGCGCGCCCCGGTAGGATTTAATCAGCGGTTCGATTTCAAATGCGGGCGGCAACGTAAAGAGCGTAACTCCAGAATCACTAACAACCCACACGTACGACTGTTTTTCGCCAAGCCAGTAGAACAATAGAGTGGCTCGCGATCGCTCTGCGATCAACCTTGGCTGAAAATTTGGAATGGGAAACAAGATCTTC
>Ga0307479_10001815_pt1 | contig 19459 bp, 15 predicted proteins | sample atmos_gasesECM4C_FD_203743 | JGI IMG/M metagenome (GOLD analysis project Ga0307479, IMG submission 203743) | Hardwood forest soil microbial communities from Morgan-Monroe State Forest, Indiana, United States - atmos_gasesECM4C_515 | ecosystem: Environmental > Terrestrial > Soil > Temperate... | reverse complement strand
AGCCGGTGCTGCTGGTGGTGGCGACCGCGGCCAGCGACCTGCGCGGCGGGAATCTGCTGGTGCGGCCCGGCTACTAGCCGCTCCGACCGGGCCTCCGCGCCTCTGCGCTGACCACGCGGCCGCCGTCGATTTCCAAGAGCCAGTAGCCTTCTTTCCCCCGCTGCGTCGAGGAGCCGGCGCAGATGACGTTGCCGCTGCGCGTCCGGCGGTGCACGTGGCCGCAGAGCACGGCGGCGGCTTCGCGCGTCGCGTCCAGGAGCTGCCGGCGGCCGCGCAGCTCGTGCCAGGGCCAGTCGCGGACGGGCGCGTGGTGGACCAGCACTAACTGGCGGGCGAAGTCCTGCCGCTCGAGCTGCGCGGGCTCGACGCGGCCGCGGGTGATCACCGGCCAGCAGATCGCGCCGCACGAGTCGAGCGCGACCACGCCCTCGCGCCGCCGGGGCTGGTCAGGAAAATATACCTCGTACAATTTGTTGGCGGCGCCGCCGAGCGGGTAGCGGTCGTGGTTGCCGTGGATGGAGATCAGCCGTTCGCCCAGCGGGGCCAGCGCCTCGCGCGCGAGGGCGAACTCCTCTTCCATTCCCAGCTGCGTGAGGTCGCCGGTGCAGATGACCAGGTCCGCCCGCAGCGCATCGGCGTCGCGGACGATCTGTTTCAAGGTCTCGAACGCGCCGTCGAAGTCGCGCCCCCGGCCCTTCCACAACTCCACCGAAGCCAGCGCGCGCAGCGGTCCCATCTCGCCGATGCGCTCGCGCCAGCGCGGCAGCTGCACGTGCGGGTCGGAGAAGTGCAGGACACGCATCAGGGCCGCTCCGCCACCGCCAGCCAGGCCAGGCCGCCCAGCGCCTCCTCGATCTTGAGCGGGCGCAGGCCGGCGTTTTCCAGCGCGGCCCAGAGCGAGTCGGCGCTGAAGCGGCCGTAGGCGCGGCTCATGGTGCGCCAGAGCGCGGCGGTAGCCGCCCAGCGCGGCGTGCTCCGCGCGCGCCAGAGTCCCAGGAGGGTGGCGCCGCGCCCCTCGCGCGGCTCGAGCAACACCGCGCGCCCTCCCAGCCGCAGCACGCGCGCCACCTCGCGCAGCGCCCGCGGCTGGTCGGGCAAGAGATAAAGGACGCTGTGGAAGGTCACCGCGTCGAGCGAGGAATCGCGCAGCGGGAGCAGGCCGGCGTCGAGGCAGACCAGCGGAAGGTGCGGCGCGCGCTTGTGCGCCCGGTGCAGCATCGAGAGCGCATAGTCGCCGCCGACGGTGCCCGCCGGGAGGTGCACCGTCGAGTTCCCCGGACCGCACCCGAGGTCGAGGATGCGCCGCGCGCCGGGCGGCAGCTCGAGCGCCATGCGGGCGCAGTTCTGCTCCCAGACGGGATGGCGGGTGATCAGGTCATAGGGCAGCGCGACCACGTCGAAGAACGGTCCCGAACGCATGCAGCGCTGCATATCAGATTGGGTTATGAACCTCTCATGGGTCTGCTCGACAAGATCAAGCCGCAGACGCCGCAGCCCAAGCCGACCGACCTCGCCTTCGACAACGACGGCAATCTCCTCGTGCGCTGGGACGACGGCGGGGAGTCGAAGTTCGCGCCGCGCTGGCTGCGCGCCCGCTGCCCCTGCGCCGGCTGCGTCGAGGAGTGGAGCGGCAAGCGCGTGGTCGGCGAGGCGCAGGTGGGCGCCGACGTCCGCCCGCGCGGCATGCAGCAGGTGGGCCGCTACGCCATGCAGATCGAATGGTCCGACGGCCACAACACGGGCATCTTTTCCTGGGATTACCTCCTGAAGCTGCGCAACGGCGAGACGGTCTAGTTAGCCGTTGACGCTGGGCACCACCGCCGCTATGACCCCGCCCTCTTCTGGAGGTCATCATGGCTCCTCGTCCCGGCCGCCGCGTCGCCATCGTCGCCGGCCTGCGCACTCCCTTCGTCAAGTCGGGCACCGCCTTCAAGGACCTCTCGGCGCTGGAGCTGTCGCGGCAGGTGGTGGCCGAGCTGGTGCAGCGCACGGAGCTTCCGCCCGCCGCCATCGACCAGCTCGTCTTCGGCACCGTGATTCCCTCGGTGCAATTGCCCAACATCGCGCGCGAGGTGGTGCTCGCCACCGCGCTGCCCAAGCGCCTCGATGCCTACTCGGTGGTGCGGGCCTGCGCCACCAGCTTGCAGGCCATGACCAGCGCGGCCGATTCCATTGCGCTGGGCGAGATCGACCTCGCCATCGCCGGCGGGGCCGAGGCGATGAGCGACGTGCCCATCACCTACTCGCGCCCGGTGGCGCAGGCGGTGGTGGCGGCGTCGCGCGGCCGCACGCTGATGGAGAAGATCCAGGCCTTCACCGAGGTGAGCGCCAGGGACCTGTTGCCGGTGCCGCCCGCCATCGCCGAGTACTCGACCGGCCTATCCATGGGCGAGTCGGCCGAGAAGATGGCCAAGGAGAACGGCATCACGCGCGAGGCGCAGGATGCCTGGGCGCACCGCTCGCACACGCTCGCCGCGCAGGCCTGGGCGGCCGGCAAGTTCAGCAAGGAAGTGATGCGCGTATTGACCGGCCGCGATTTCGCCACCGTGGTCGCCGAAGACAACATCGTGCGCAAGGATTCCAAGCTCGAGGGCTACGCCAAGCTCAAGCCCGTCTTCGACAAGAAGTATGGAACCATCACCGCCGGCAATTCGTCGCCTCTCACCGACGGCGCGGCCGCGCTGGTGGTCTGCGCCGAGGAGCGCGCCCGCGAGCTGGGACTGAAGCCGCTGGGATTCTTGCGCGCCTATGCGTATGCGGCGGTCGATCCCTCGTGGCAGCTCTTGCAAGCGCCGGCGTTCTCGGTGCCCAAGGCATTGAAGCGCGCGGGAATGACTTTGAAAGATATTGACTTAGTAGAGATACACGAGGCCTTTTCCGCGCAGGTACTATCCAACCTGCAAGCCTGGGCCTCGAAGAAGTTCGCCGAAGAATACCTCGACGGCGCGACGCCCATCGGCGAGGTCCCCGAGGAGAAATTGAATCCGCGCGGCGGATCGATCGCGCTCGGACACCCGTTCGGCGCCACCGGCGCGCGCCTCGTGCACCAGGCCCTGCGCGAGCTGGAAGAGAAGGGAAAGAACACGGCGCTGATTTCCATCTGCGCGGCGGGCGGTCTCGGCGCGGCCTGCATCCTGGAGAGAACCTAAATGAATGCTCTGCGCGTGGATGTCGGGCAGGACGGGGTCGCGCTGGTTCTCTACGACGTGCCGGGCGAGCCGGTGAATACGCTTCGCGATACCTTTCAAAGTGACTTCGAGGAGATGTTCGAGAAGATTTCCTCCGACGGCGCGGTGAAGGCCATCGTCTTCGCTTCCGCCAAGGCCGACAGCTTCGTGGTCGGCGCCGACGTGGAGATGCTGGCAAAGGTCAAGACGCAGGCCGAGGCGACGGCGCTGGCGCGCGGCGGGCAGCAGGCGATGCAGCGGCTGGCCGATCTCGGCAAGCGCAAGCCCATCGTCGCCGCCATCCACGGCCCGGCGCTGGGCGGAGGCCTGGAGCTGGCCCTGGCCTGCACCTATCGCATCGCCACCGACGACAGGAAGACGCAGCTCGGCCAACCGGAGGTGCAGCTGGGATTGATTCCCGGCGCGGGCGGGACGCAGCGGCTGCCGGCGCTGATCGGAATTGCGCACGCGCTGGACATCATCCTCGCCGGCAAGTCGGTGCGCGCGTCCAAGGCGCGCAAGCTCGGCCTGGTCGACGAGGTGGTGCCCAGGCCGATCCTCCTCGACGTCGCGCGGCGGCGCGCGCTGGAATTGGCCAACGGTGAGCTGCGCCCGCAGCGCACCAAGCTCGACTTCAAGGGCGGGCTGCCCAAGGTCTTGCGCTCGATGGCCGACGCCGAGGTCTTGCAGGCCGTCGCGCTGGAGGAGAACCCGGTCGGCCGCAAGATTCTCTTCCAGCAGGCGCGCAAAGCCTTGCTCGCCAAGACGCACGGCCACTATCCCGCGCCGGAAAAGGCGCTGGAGGCCGTGCGCATCGGCATCGAAAAAGGAGCCGACGAAGGGTATCGCGCCGAGGCGCAGCTCTTCGGCGAGCTGGTGGTGAGCGACGTATGCAAGCGGCTGGTGGAGATCTTCTTCGCCACCCAGGCCTTGAAGAAGGACACCGGCGTCGACGACCCGGCCGTCAAGCCGCGCAAGGTGCAGAAAGTGGCCATGCTCGGCGCGGGCTTGATGGGCGCGGGCATTGCCTACGTCACCGCCGACGCCGGCATTCCGGTGCGCTTGAAGGACAAGGACGACGCGGCGCTCGGCCGCGGATTGAAGCAGATCGCCACAATCCTCGACGAGCGCTTCAAGCGCCGCCGGCTCACGCGGCGCGAGCGCGAGGAAAAGTTCGCGCTCATCACCGCCACCACCGATTATTCCGGCATCCGCAATGCCGACGTGGTCATCGAGGCGGTATTCGAGGACATCCAGATCAAGCAGGCGGTGGTGCGCGACGTCGAGCGCGAGGCGCCCAACGCCATCTTCGCGTCCAACACCTCGTCGCTCCCCATCGGCCGCATCGCCGAGGCGGCGGCGCACCCCGAGCGGGTGGTGGGAATGCACTTCTTCTCGCCGGTGAACAAGATGCCGCTGCTGGAGATCATCCGCGCGCCCAAGACCGCCGCGCAGACGGTGGTCACCGCGGTGGCGCTGGGAAAGAAGATCGGCAAGACGGTCATCGTGGTGAACGACGGCGTGGGTTTCTACACTTCGCGAATCCTCGCGCCCTACGTCAACGAAGCGTCGTTCATCTTCAATGACGGCGCGGCGGTCGAAGACATCGACAAGGCGTTGGTGGAGTTCGGCTTCCCGGTCGGGCCCATGCAGCTGCTCGACGAGGTGGGCATCGACGTGGGCGCCAAGGTCGCGCACATCATGCACGAGGCGTTCGGCGCGCGGCTCGGCCCGCCGCCCGGATTCGAGAAGCTGGTGGAGAGCGGGCGGATGGGGCGCAAGGCCAAGAAGGGCTTCTATCTCTACGGCGAGGAGAAAGGCCCCAAGGTCGTCGACAAGTCGGTCTACGAGATCACGCTGCAGGGTTCGCGGCGCAATTCTCCGCCGGCGGCCGAGATTGCCGAGCGATGCGTGCTGCAGATGGTGAACGAGGCCGCGCTCTGCCTGGGCGAGGGCATCCTGCGCTCGGCGCGCGACGGCGACATCGGCGCGGTCTTCGGCCTGGGGTGGCCTCCGTTCCGCGGCGGCCCCTTCCGCTACGCCGACACGCTCGGCGCCCCGCAAGTGGTCGAGCGCCTGCGCCGATATCAAGACCGCTTCGGCGCGCGGTTCACTCCAGCGCCGCGGCTGGTGGAACTCGCGTCGAAGAGCGGCAAGTTTCACTGACGGCGTCGGGGCGCGCTCATTCGTCCGGGCACACCCGGCGGCCGCCTCGGACAGCGGAACACTGCTAGCGCGGCCTTGGGAACTGCGCCCGGCCAAACGAGCGCGCCCCACCGCCTCATCGCGCGCGACTCGCGCCTCCCCTTCCTCCGGTTCGCGCGGCAGTTGCTTCGCGACGTCCACCGCCGTGCAGCGAATCGTTCCACGGGCGAGACCGCGCGGAGTGACCTGATTAGCGCAGCGGGTGGCGCGCGAAAAGGCGGAGGGTGCATGCATCCGGCCGGGTGCGGTTCGCAAGGCCGCAGCTGCGAGCACGACGCCGAGAGGAGCGGCCGCCGCGTGCATCCGGACGGATGCATGCGCCCGCCGCCGTGACGCGATTACGCTCCCAGCGACTTGCGCAACTCCGTCAGCGTGGGCAGCGCGGCGTCTTTCGCCGAGAGCAGCGGCTCGGGAATCGGCCAGTCGATGCCGGCCGAGTCCCAGCGCGCGCCGATCTCGTCGGCCCTGTCGTAGAAGTCGGTGCAGGCATACTCCATCTGCGCGAACTCGCTCAGCACGCAGAAGCCGTGCAGGTACTGCGGCGGGATCCACAGCTGGCGGAAGTTCTCGGCCGAGAGCGTCACGCCTACCCAGCGGCCGGTGCGGAGGTCCACCGCTACGTCGAAGAGCTCGCCTTCCACGGCGCGCACCAGCTTGCCCTGCGGCTTCCGCAGCTGGGCGTGCAGGCCCCGCAATGTGCTCCGAGCCGAGCGCGACTGGTTGGTCTGGACGAACTGGGCGTCGATGCCGCCCTCGCGATACTTGCGCAGGTGCCAGGTCTCGAGAAAGAACCCGCGCGCGTCGCGATGCACGTCAGGCTCGATCAGCGTGACCCCAGGCAGTTCGGTGGGCAAGAAACGCACGCAGTCACCTCTCGAATCGATAGCCGTGCCCGCGCACGGTGAGGAAGTGGCGCGGGTTCTCCGGGTCCTCCTCCAGCTTGACCCGCAGCGAGCGCACGAAGTTGTCCACCGTGCGGGGCGTGCCCTCGTACTCCGCTCCCCAGCAGCGCGCAAGCAGGTCCTCGCGCGAGAGCGCGCGCCCGCCCGACTGGAGGAAGAGGCGCAGCACCTTGAACTCCTGCGGGCTCACCTCCAGCGGCTGGCCCTTTCGCCGCACCACCTGGCGATCGAGGTCCACCTCGATCTCGCCGAAGCGGAACACCGCCTCGTTGTCGGGAACCGGCGGCCGCCGCCGGAGCAGCGCCTCGACGCGCGCCAGCAGCTCGCCGAGCCCGAAGGGCTTGGCCAGGTAGTCGTCGGCGCCTAGTTTTAAACCAAGTATCGTATCGCTCTCGAGGCCCTTGGCGGTGAGCATCAGCACCGCCGCGTTCGATCCGCGCCCGCGCAGCTCCTTGAGCAGCTCGAAGCCGTTGCGGCCGGGCAGCATCACGTCGAGCACGACGAGATCGACGTCGGGCTGCAGCGCCAGGGCGAGGCCCGAGTCGCCGTCGGCGGCGATGCGCACCTCGTGGCCGTCCTTGCGCAGGTTGAGGCGCAGCCCCAGCGCGATGGCCCTGTCGTCCTCAATGACCAGGATCCGCGCCATGCGATCAGGCCGCCGGTAGCACGACCCGGAAGGTGCTGCCGCTGCCGAGCTTGCTCTCCAGCTCGATCTTGCCGCCGTGGGCCTCGACGATCTTCTTGGAGATGGCCAGCCCCAGGCCGGTGCCCTCGGTCTGGCGCGCGAGCAGGTCGTCAGCGCGATAGAAGCGCTCGAAGATGCGCTTGCGCTCCTGCGCGCGCACGCCGGGTCCGTTGTCTTCCACCTCGATGGCCACTCCCTTTCCCGCCCGCCGCGCGCGCAGCCGGATGCGCTTGTCGGGGCCGGTGTATTTGACCGCGTTGTGGAGAAGATTCAACACCACTTGTGCCATGGCCTCGCGATCGACCTCCAAGGGCGGCAGCCCGGGCTCGATTTCGGTCTGGTAGGTGGCGGGGAGCTGCTGCGCGCGGTAGGCGGCGGCGATCTCCTCCAGGAGCTTGCCCACCTCGATCTTCTGCACCTCCAGCATCCGCCGGCCGCTCTCCAGCCGCGACCAGTCGAGCAGCTTTTCCACCAGCCGCGAGAGGCGCTCCGCCTCGGAGGAGAGCAGCTCGACGCACTCGCGCACCTCGTCCGGCCCCTCGGCGCGGCCCTCGCGCAGCGTCTCGGCGAAGAGCCGCACCGAAGTGAGCGGCGTGCGCAGCTCGTGCGAGATGTTGGCCACGAAGTCGGTCTTCAGGCGCGAGAGCTTGTAGGCGCGGCGCATCTCGCGGATGGTGAGGCCGAAGCCGACGCCGATGCCGACGTAGAGCAGGACCAGGAGGAGGATGTAGAGGCTGCGGTTGCGGAAGGCGACGGCGGCGGCCGGATCGTCTCCGGGCAGCTCGGCGGCGAGCGCGAAGCCGTCGAGCGGCGAGGGCAGCTGGGCGCGGGCCACGATGGTGCCGTTGTTGCCCGCCTCGGCCACGAAACGGCGCAGCGCCGCCAGCGCGGCCACCGGCTCGCGCGGCGGGACCAGGCGGAAGCGGGCGCGCTCGCGCGGGAAGCGCTGCTCGGCCAGCTTGGGCACCTCGGCCGCCAGCGCAGGGAGATCGAGCAGCACCAGCAGCGGGGCTCCCGCGCCGGCCTGCGCGCGCACCAACGCGTAGGCCGAGCGCTCGCCCTGCGAGTCGAAGCCGGCGAAGAGGTGCGAGCCCCGGGGAAGCGCTTCCGCCTGCTTGGCGGCGTCGGCGAGTGCGGGCACCGTTTGCGGCCCCTGCAGCGGCGAGGCCGAGGCGACCAGCGCGTCGCGCCTGCCTTCGGCCACCGCGTCCGCGGCCTGGTCGAGCCGCGCCATCACTTCGCGGCGGAGCACCGCCAGCCGCGCGTCGTAGTCCTCGGCCAACCGCCGCTCCACCGCGGCGCGCTCGTTGGCCACCGCCACCACCCCGAAGGCCACCAGCGCGACGCTGGGCAGCAGCATCCCGCAGAGGAGCCATACGAAGGCGCGGCGAAACTCGATCAGCTCCGACGTCTCCGGCATCCAGGGTCACTTGTAACGCTTGTTTGGGTTCTTGCGCGTGGGGGGTCCAGGGGGCTTGTGTCGCGGGGGCCCGCAGGGCGCCCGGGCGACTGAGACGCGAGTCGCCCCCCTGGTGGAGGCGCCGCAGGCGCCGGATCGAAGAGGGTCTCGCCGGGGCACAAGCGTCAGTGATGATGACACGCGGCAACGTTGGTGGTAACTGCGCCGCCGCGAATGGCGAAGAAGAGCAAGTCGGCCCGGCAGCAAGCCGCCGAGCGCAAGGCCGATCCGACCGCTCCCAGCACGCCGCTGCAGAAGGCGCAGTGGGCGCTGGAGTCGGGCGACGTGGCGCGCGCGCGGGCGCTGGCCCTCGAGGCCGCGCGTTCGGGGCCGGAAGCCGAGCGGCCGGAGGCGGCGCGGATGCTGGAGCGCCTCAAGCCCGATCCGCGCGCGCTGCTGACGGTGGCGATGGTGCTGCTCATGATTGTGGTGGCGGCGTGGGCCGCGCTGCTGCGTGCGCGGTAGAAAACCCGAACCCACCGTAGAGCGCGAACCCAAGCCCTCGACCTAGACCTCGACCCGGACCGCGAAGCGCGAACGCGCAAGCGGCCGCTCCCGGCTTGGGTGCTCGGCGTCAAGCGCCTCGCAGCCGAGGTCGAGGTCGAGGTCGAGGGCTTGCGTTCACGTTTAGAAGGGGGGCTGGGGTGCAGGTTGGTTGTGGCACCTCCTGATGAACCCGCACCCGATCGCGCGACAGCGCTCCGGCGCGATCTTGGGCCAGCTCCCGGTCTGGAGTCCCTCGGCGATGGCTTGGCCCGCCTGCAAGAAACCGTCGCGTGACTCCGACGGCTCGCGCTCCGCGAACGGCGCCCCCTTGCTGCGCAGGAAGACGATCCCGGCGCGGACGGGCAGCGCGCCCTGCAACAGCTCCCGCGCCGCGAGCGCGTAGGCGTCGAGCTGCGCGGCGTAGCGCGCAGGGTCGCGCGCCGTCGAGAGCTTGTAGTCGACCACCGTCGCCGTCTTCTCCTCGAGCAACAGCGCGTCGATTTGCCCGCGCACCAGCAGCTCCGGCGCGCCCGGTCCGTGCAGGCGCAGCACGAAAGGCAGCTCGCGCCGCAGGTGCTCCGGCCGCGCTTTCGCCATCCGCTGGCCGAGCGGCGAGTCGGCAGAGGCGCACGCTGCTTCCAGCACTTCGGCATGCTCGGCCGGGTCCTCGCCTTCGAGCGCGAGGAGCCGCAGCAGCGCGGCGCGGCGCGCGTGCGGATCGAGCTGCAGCGGCAGCAGCTCCAGCATGCGATGGGCGAGCGTGCCCAGCGCAGCGGCGGACGCCGACCCAGCGTCGCCAAAGGGCTGCGGGTGCTCTTCGAGCCCCAGCTCGTGCAACAGCTGGTAGCGGCGGGAGCACAAAGAGGCGTCGGCGAGCTGCGTGACCGACACCGAAAGGCTCGCAGCCGCGCCCGCGGCGCCCGCTTCGATGCGCCGCACCTCCGGATGATCGGCGCGCGGCAGCTCGGCCAGCCGCTCGGGATCGACCGGCGCGCGCTCGGGCGGCGCGGGCTCTGGCGCGGCAACTTCGCGCAGCACGCGCAACAGCCCGCGCTGCTGCGCCTCCTCGCGCACCTGGTCGACGAAGCCGCGCCACGTCTCTTGCTGGCCCCGCGCCGCGCGCCCCGAGAGCACGGCGAGGTCGCGCGCGCGCGTCACCGCCACGTAGAACAGCCGCCGCGACTGACCGATCTCGCGCTCGCGCCGCCGCGCAAAGGCCTCCTTGCCCGACGTGCCCCAGCGCCGTTCACCGTCCGCGCCGCGCGCCTTGGCCAGCAGCCCCAGCGCAGCGTCGAGCAGGACGCGCGCCGGCTCCGAATGCGCCGAAGGGCTCGCGCACTCGGGGACCACCACCACCGGAAACTCCAGCCCCTTGGCCGCGTGCACCGTCATCAAGCGCACCGCGTGCGGGTCGCTCTCCTCGACCACCGCCGCCTCCGGCTCGCGCGCCTGCTCCTCGGCACGCGCGCGCAGCGAGGAGAGGAAAGCGCGCACGGTCTCGCCGCGCAGCTCGGCGGCGCGGGCCAGCGCGAGCAGCTTCTCGAGATTGGCGGCGGCCTGCTCGCCGTACAGCCCGCCGGCGCAGGCCGCGGCATAGTCGGTCTCCGCCAGCGCGGCCTCGAGTAGCGCAGCAGGGCCGAGTCGGTCCAGCTCGTGCCGCAGCGTTTCCAGCAAAGAGCCGACCTCCCGCAGCGCCTGCGCGTCATCGGGCTCGAGGCCGCCGGGATTGCGCAGCTCGATGCGCCCGCGCGAGGAGAGCAGGACCAGCGCGTCGTCGGAGAGCGGCCCGAAAGGCGAGCGCAGCACCGCCGCCAGCGAAAGCGCATCGCCGGGGTCGACGGCCGCGCCGAGCAGCGCCATCAGATCCTGCACCTCCCGCGACTGATAGAAGCCGCGCCCCCGGTAGACCAGGTGCGGGATGCGCCGCCGCAGGAGCGCGCGCCGGAAGGATTCCAGGTTGGTGAAGCGGCGCAAGAGCACCGCCACATCGCCGCCCCGCACCGGCCGCGGCGCCTCGTCGGCGTCGAAGACCCGGTCGGGTGAGCCGGGCGCGAGCATCGCCGCGATCCGCCGCGCGACCAGCTCCGCTTCCGCCTCGACCCCGGCGCCGGAAACAACGTCGATCAGCTCGGCGCACGGTCCGGGAGGTCCGCCGGGCCGCACTGCCGTGAGCGCGTCGTCGGCGGCGGAGAATTCGTCGCCCAGGACATTGGCGAAGAGCAGGTTCGCGAACTCGACCAGCGCCGGCCGCGACCGCCGCGACTGCGAGAGCACGCGCCGCTCCGCTCCGCCTTCCAGCAGCGCCCGGGCGAACTGCTGCGCTCCCGCCGCGTCGGCGCCGCGAAATTCATAGATGGACTGCTTGCCGTCGCCCACCACCGTGAGCGGCTTGCCGGACGCGAGCTGCCCCAGGAGCGCGAGCTGGGCGCGGCTGGTGTCCTGGAACTCGTCGACGAGCAGCGCGCCGATGCGCTCGCGCTCGGCGGCGAGCGCGGCCGGATGTGCGGACAGGAGCTCGCCACAGAGGCGGGTTAGGTCGTCGAAGTCGAGCGCGCCGGCCCGCGATTTCTCCTCGCGGTGCAGCTTCTGCGCGTGGCCGGCGACGAGCGAGAGGTCGCGCGAAAGCTCCGCGCCGCGCACGCCGGCGTCGGCATCGAGCAGCACTTCCCACGCCGCCTTGGCCGCAGCCAGCGGCTCGGCCAGGGCCCCGCGCGCGGCGGCGGCCGGCATGGCCTTGCGCACGTGGGACCAGGCGGCGGCCAGCTCTCCCGGAGCGTGGTCGAACGCGTCGATGCGGAAAGCGGCGACAGCGTCGGCCACGGCCTGCGCGGTCTTGCCGCCGGAAGACGCCGCGGCCAGGGCGTCCCGCAGGCGCGACATGGACGCGGCCAGCTCGCGCCGGGCGCGCGCGTCGTCCTCGAGAGCGCCGGCGAGCGCAGCGGGCGGCGGGAGGCGCCCGACCTCGCCCACCGCGCCGAGGAGCGCGGCCAGCTCGTCGGCAAGCCCGGCGCCGAACTTTCCCTGTCGCCGCAGACCCATCTCGGCGCAGAGCCGCCGCGCCGCCGCTTGCGTCTCCGGACCCAGCTCACCTTCGAGCGCGCGCAGCGCAGTGGACTCGCACGCCTCGCGCAACAGGCGCGCGCCCTCGGCCTCGTCGAGCTGCGCGAACCCCGGGTCGATGCCCGCCGCCGCCGCGTGGCGCCGCAAGATCTGCGCGCAGAGCGAGTGGATGGTGCCGACCTGCGCCTCTTCCAGGCGCCGCCGGACGGCGCGCCAGGCGGCGTCCGATTCGGCCAGCGCTCCCACGCGCTCGCGCAGGCGCCCCTTGAGCTCGGCCGCCGCCTTCTCGGTGAAGGTCACGGCCCACAGCCGCGCCGCATCGAGGCCGCCTCCGAGCAGCTCGATGCACAGCTCGACCAGGCTGTGCGTCTTGCCGGTCCCCGCGCCAGCCTGGAGGACCAGAGACTGATGTCCGCTTTGCTCACGCACGGGCGGGCTCGCCTCCGTTCTCGTCGGGGTCGACGGGCAGCGCCACCAGGCGGCAGACGGGGTTCAGCTCGCAGAAGTCGCAGCTCAACGGCTTGACGACGAAGAGGCCCGCCCGCATTTTCTCGGCCCGCTCCTGCACCGCCGCGGGAAGCTGCGCCTGGACGTCGGGCAGGGGCTTGGTCTTCTGCGCGTCGCGCAGCGAGAGATAGACGGCCTCGACGCGCGTCGAGGGATGCTCCTGCCGCACCTCCGCCACGTAGAGCGCGAGCTGGAATTCCGGAGTGGGCGCTCCTTGCAGCTTGCGCCGCAGTCGATGATCGAGGCGGCCCGACTTGTAGTCGATGATCTGCAGAGAGCCGTCGGCCAGCCGGTCGATGCGATCGATGGCTCCGCGAACGTGGACGTCGCCGATGCGCAGCGCCGGCCAGGAGTCGGGAAAGCCGAACCTGCGCTCCAACTCGACGGGCGTCGCCTCTGCATCGGCCTCGATCACTTCGCTAAGCTCTTCGAGGATCTGCGCCCGCCGCAGCTGCCACAGCGCCGGATGGCCGACGTGCTCCAGCGCAGCGAAGGCCGCCGTCTCCGCCTCCACGACTTCGCGGAGCAGCTCGCGGTCGTCGGGGCGGCGGCCCTCGTCGAGCGCGCGGCGGTGGAAGCGCTCGAGGACGCGGTGGAGCAGCGCGCCCCGCTCCTTGCGGCCCAGTTCTTCGTCGTCTTCGTCGTCGGCGGCGATGCCAAGGAGCCGGCGGCCGAGGGCGCGAAAGCCGCAAAGGGCGTGGTCCTCGAGCTGGCGCGCGGAAGCAGGCGCCTGTGGCCCGAAGGCGAAGCGCGCGCGGGCCGCCTCGAGCGCTTTGCCCGAGAGCTGCCCGGAGAAGCGCCCGGGAGGGATCTCGCCCACGAAGGCGCGGACCCTCTCGCGCTCGGCCTGCGCCGCGCGCGCGATGCGGCGGAAGCGCGTTCCCAGCGGCGAGGCCGCGACGGCTGCGGCGAGAGCGCGGGCCGCCTCGGCGCTGCCGGCGGGCGTGAGCCGGAAGGCCGGCTCGGCAAACGCGTCGAGCGCGGCGCGCGCCAGCAGGTCGGACGCGCCCGCGCACTCTTCGGGGGCAGCGATGGCCGAGAGCGAGATCTGTTGCTCGCTCCGTCCCAGCGCCCTGGCCGCCTCGTCGGCGAACGAAGAGCGCAACAGCTCTCGCCCTTGCGCGTCGGCGCGCGGCCACAAGAGCGCGGCCGAGCTGCGCGCGGAGGCGAGGCCGAGCTGGAAGAGGAGCGGCTCGAGCAGGCCCGGCCGCTCGCGGAACACCTGCCGCTGCGCCGCGCGGTTCACCGCGCGCTTCTCGTCATCGGAAAGCAGCGCATCAGCGGCCGGCCGCGCCGGCAGCACGCCCTCGATCAGCCCGGTGAGGATCAGGTGCTCGAAGGACCGCCCCCACAGCTCGCGCAGCTCGACCAGCTCCACCGCGCCGCCGCGCGCGCCCCCCGCCGGCAGGGAGACCGAGGCGAGCGCCTCGGCCAGGAGCTCCTTGAATGCGGCGCGCCCGAACGTCTTTCCCGACTGGCCCAGCTGCGCGGCGGCGCGGACGAGATCGCGGCACGCTTCCTCCAGGCAACGGTGCGCGGGTTGGGCTGCGTCGAGCCGCTGCGCGAGGCCCCAGCGCGCGAGCAGTGAAAAGAGAGCACCGGCGTGCTCGCGCAGCGTGGCCCGCTCCGGAAGCGCGCTCACGGCGGCCACGGCGCGCGACACGCGGGCCGACACTTCGTCGAGATCGGCCGCCTCCTCTCCCTTGGCGCGCAGGCGCGCGGCCAGCGCCGCGAGCCGCGCCGCATGTCCGCCGCCGGCCTTCTCGTCGCGGGCGTGGGCCTGCCGCAGCCGGTGGGCCAGCGCCTGCGCGGGCAGCTGATCGCCGCCCTCGCGCATCTCCAATAGCCGCGAACAGAGCAGGTCGATGAGCGGCTCGCGGGGAAAGTCCTGCTCGACCAGATCGATCAGCGAGAGGGCGAGACGCACCGGCGCCGTGGAAAGCGCGGGTCGGCCGCGGCGCTCGCGCCAGCGAATTCCGGCGCGATCGAGCGCGGCCGAGAGCTCCTCGGCCACGCCGCCCCCGAGCGAGCGCGCGGCCACTGCAATGGAGTCGGGCGCGGCGCCCGCCGCCAGGAGCGCCGCGCACCGCCGCGCCGCCTCGCGAGCCTGGGCCGCGGGCGAGGCGCAAGAAATCAGCTCCACCGGCCCGTCCTGGGGCGGCCCCTGTTCGGCGAAGAGCCGGCGGAGGAATGCGGCCTGGGGCCCGGTCGCGGGATCGAACAGCTCCAGCTCCGGACCGGCACTCTGCCCCTCGAAGAAGCGCAGCGTCGGCTCCAGCGCCTCGGTCAGCTCGCGCTGCGGCGACCAGGGCAGGCGGATGCGCACGCGGGTCCGCGCCGCCAGCGCTACCGCGAGCCGCTGGCGCAGCGGTGTCCAGTCGAGAATGCCGTCGAGCTCCACCTCGAACGGGAGCGGCAGCGAGAGGTCTTGCAGGGCAAGGCGCAGCGCCCGGTGCGGCTCGACCAGGCCCGCATGCTCGAGGAGCGCCCGCGCCGCCGAGAGCGTGCGTCCGAGCGCCGCAACCCGTTCCGGCAGCTCGGGCCGCGCCAGGTCCTCCGGGTCGAGCAGACCCTGCGAGAGCACCGCCCACAAGCCGCCCAGCGCGCGAGCGTACCCCGGCCGGTTGCGCACCGCGAAGAATGGGCCTTCGGAGTGGTCGCGCGCCGCCTCGCGAAGCGCGAGCAGCATGGAGGCCGGCGAGGCGACGGCCGGGCACTTGCCCGCGAGCTGCGCCGACTGCACGAGCTCGCGCTCCAGCTCGGCGATGCTGCACGCGACGCGGCCGGCGACCAGGCCGCGCGCCCGCGCCAGCTCGGCCAGCCGCTCATCGACGCGCGCGGCATCGGGAAGGACGCAGAGGAGGGTGCGGGGCTTGCGAGGAGCATCCGCAAAGCTGAGCTGCTTCACGATCCCGGCTTACCACGGAGGCCTGACAACCAAGACCCGGGACCGGGTGCTCGGCGTCTTCGCGCCGTCGCGGTCGAGGATCAGGATCGGGTCGAGGGCTTGCGTTCACGCTTGAGGGGCGGTGGTTCGCGATCTCTAGACCTCAAGCGCGAACCCTATCCGAATCCTAGACCTAGACCTCGACCGCCAGGCGCGAATGCGCCGGCACCCTGACGTTACTTCGCGACGGCGGGCTCCGCCTTCGGCGCCGGCTGTGTCGACGAGGCCGGCATCGCGTTCGCGGCGGCGGCCTTCTTCTGCGGCGGCTTCACGCTGGCCATGCCCCAGATGCTCTTGCGCGCGTCGCTGAAGACCTTGGCGATGCGCGGCGAGGTTTCGGGCGGAACCTCGGCCCAGGGGCGGATGGCCAGCGCGCGCTTGAACTGATCGGCCGCCTCTTGCGTCTTGCCGGTGTCCGAGAAGATGAGCCCGCGATAGATGAGCACCTGCGCGGTCTCGTCGTCGTTGTCCTTGGCCGCCGCCTCGGCCTGCTGCAGCTCGGCCAGCGCCGCGTCCAGATCCAGCTTCTGATAGAGGCGCTGCGCGGCGGCCAGGTGCGCGCTGGGCGCGGCCGGCTTGGCGGCCTCGGGCGCGGCGGGGGCTGGCGCCGGGGCGGCCGGAGCGGGGGCGGCGGTCGCGGCAGGTTCCTCTGCCAGAGCAGAAGAGGCGAGCAGGGCGGCGGCGAGGGCGAGGGAGGTGTGCATGCTCGCAAGGCTAGCAGACGGCGGGGCCTGTGGCGAAACGGAAGTAGCGAGGCTCCGCCACTGGCTGTAAGGTCGCCGCCATGCGCGCTCTCTGCACGGCGCTCGCTTGCCTGCTCGCTTCCACGGGCTGCGACAAGCTGCGCGCGATGCCGCTCTTCCAGACGCGCTCGTCGCTTCCGCCGCCGGGCCCGCCCGCGCTCTTGATGGGTCCCTGGCTGCTCGACCCGCTGCCGGGTCGGGTGACGGTGGCCTGGGTCACTTCGCAGCCGTCGAAAGGGCGCGTCTGGTACGGCACTCCCCAGGCCGACAAGCTGGCCACCGAGGAGGGCCCCGAGGTCATCGAGCACCGGGTAGCGCTCGCGCCGCTCCAGCCGTCGACGCAGTACCGCTATCGCGTGGAGGGCGCCGCCGAGTCGGACTGGTTCTGGAGCGCGCCCGAGGCCGGGTCGCAAGCTCCCTTCACGGTGCTGGTCTACGGCGACAACCGCACCAACAACGGCGACCACGCGCTGGTGGCGCGCGCCGCCGCGGCCGAGCGGGCGCAGCTCGCGCTGCACACCGGCGACATGGTGTCGCGCGCGAGCGACGCCGCGCTCTGGCAGGTCTGGTTCCAGGAGGAGCACGACCTGCTCGCGCACACGCCGCTGGTCCCGACGGTGGGGAACCACGAGATCACCGACAACGGCGTCGCCTACTCCAAGTATTTCCAGCACCAAGGGCTGCCGCCGTACTGGTCGCTCGACTACGGCCCGCTGCACATCGCGGTGCTCGACTCCTTCGAGACCGCCGCGGGAGCGACGCCGCACTCGGCCGGCGTGTCGGAGGCGCAGAAGGCCTGGTTCGAGGAGGACCTGCGCAAGGTCGCTCCCGACCGCCACGTCTGGGTGCTGGTCCACCAGGGACCTTACGCGCATCCGGCGCATCCGCGCGGCGCGGGACACGGCGGGAGCGACGCGGTGCGCTCGGCCATCGCCGCCGCCGCCAAGGTGCACCCCATCGAGGTGGTCTTCGCCGGGCACGAGCACTTCTACGAGCGCGGCGACGTGGACGGCCTCAAGTATTTCGTCCTCGGCGGCGGCGGGGCGCCGCTGGAAGATCCGGAGCAGTCGTTCCCCGGCGTGCTGGTCGCGCGCAAGGCGCTCTCCTACGCGACGGTGCAGGTGTGCGGCTGCCACGTGCAAGGAGTGGTCAAGGACATCGCCGGGCGCACCATCGACTCCTTCAAGCTCGCCGACTGCGCCACTCCCTGCGGCGGGCCGGTGGCGGCCGCGCCGGCGCTGGCCGCGGCGGCTTCCGTGCCGGTCGACTCGAACGCGACGATGCCGCTGGTCGCGCTGGCCGGGTCGGCCGACGCCGGCTCGGCCGACGGCGGCTCCCGTCGCCGCGAACGGAAGCGACGCTCCGCGGAAGCCCCCGACGGCGGCGCGGCGCAACCCGGGGACGCCGGCCCATGAGAATCACCGAGATGCTGCGCTTCGCCGCCGAGCGGGGCGAGCCCGTCTTCTCCTTCGAGTTCTTCCCGCCCAAGAACGACGCCGGGGTGGCCTCGCTCTTCGAGACGCTGCGCGCGCTCCGGCCGCTGGGGCCCTCCTTCGTCAGCGTGACCTGGGGGGCGGGCGGCTCGACGCGCGGCCGCACCCTCGAGATGGTGACGCGCATCAAGCGCGAGACCGAGATCGAGGCCATGGCCCACCTCACCTGCGTGGGCGTCTCGCGCAAGGAGCTGGAGGAGCAGCTGGCCGTCATCTGCGACGCCGGCATCACCAACGTGCTGGCGCTGCGCGGCGATCCGCCGCGCGGGCAGCGCGAGTTCATCCCCCATCCCGAGGGCCTCGCCTACGGCAGCGACCTGGTCCTGCTGGCGCGCGAGGTGAGCGAGAAGCGCGGGGTCAAGCTCTGCGTCGGCGGCGCCTGCTATCCCGAGGGCCATCCCGAGACGCGCGATCTCGCGGCCAGCCTGCGCCACTGCAAGATCAAGGTGGACGCCGGCGCCGACTTCCTCATCTCGCAGCTCTTCTTCGACAACCGGCACTACTTCGACTTCATCGGCCGCGCTCGGGCGGCGGGAATCGAGGCGCCCATCCTGCCGGGGATCATGCCGGTGACCAACGTGGAGCAGATCCAGCGCTTCACCGCCCTCTGCGGCGCGCACGTCCCGGCGGGTCTGCAGGCGGCGCTGCGGGCGCGGCGCGACGATCACGAGGCGGCGCTGCAGCTGGGCGTCGCCTTCGCGGCGCTGCAGTGCGCGGAGCTGCTCAGGCACGGAGCTCCCGGGGTCCATTTCTACACTCTGAATCGCAGCACCGCGACCCGCGCCATCCTCGCCGCGCTGCGCGCGCAGGAGCCCTGGCGGGACGGATAGGCGCTGCTTGCAATTGAAAGAAAGCGAGCTTATTCTTTCAATTGAAAGGACCCTCGATGCCGCTCGGGCTCGCCCTGCCGCACGCCGCCGCCGTGGTCGCCAAGGCCCTGCGCCGCGTGGCCGATGCGCTCGGGCTCTCGCAGGCTCAAGTCGCCGAGGTCATCGGGGCCAGCGCGGCCAGCGTCTCGCGCGCTTTCTCCGGAGAGCGCGGCATCGACCCCGCCTCCGCCGAAGGGAAGCTGGCGCTGCTCCTCTTGCGCGTCTTCCGCAGCCTCGACGCGCTGGTGGGCGGAGACGCGGCCAAGGCCCGCCTCTGGCTGCGCGCCAGGAACCGCCACCTGGGCGCTCCGCCGTTGAGTCTTCTCGCCACGGCGCAGGGCCTGGTCCGCGTGGCCGACTATCTCGATGCCTTTCGTGGCGCGCTCTAGTTCCTTGCGCGGCTTCTTCGAGCGCGTGGTGGAAGCGCAGTTCCGCAACTCCACCCGGCAGCTGGTCGACTCCGACGAAGAACAGGCGCTCCTCGAGGAGCTGATCGACCGCCACGCGAAATTGCCGGTGCCGGAGGGATTCGAAGGGCTGCACTACCTGCTCTACACGCCGTTCCGCCATCCCCCGCTGCCGCACGGCTCGCGCTTCGGCACCGCGGCCGAGCGCGGCATCCTCTACGGCGCGCGGGATCTGCCGGTGGCGCTGGCCGAGGTCGCCTACTACCGGCTGCTCTTCCTCGAGGGCCCGCGCGCCGACCTGGGGTCGCTCTCGGTTGCGTTGACCTCCTTCTCTTTCGGCATCCGCGCCCGCCGCGCGAGGGACCTCACCGGCGAGCCGGCCGTCTCTTCCAAGGTGAGCTACGCGCGCTCGCAGCGGCGCGGCCGCGAGCTGCGCGAGGGCGGCGTGCAGGCCTGCCTCTATCTCTCGGCCCGCTCCCGGCCGGCCGGCGTCTGCGTGGCGGTGTTCGACAACGTCTTCGACCCCAAG
>Ga0307479_10001814_pt1 | contig 19462 bp, 17 predicted proteins | sample atmos_gasesECM4C_FD_203743 | JGI IMG/M metagenome (GOLD analysis project Ga0307479, IMG submission 203743) | Hardwood forest soil microbial communities from Morgan-Monroe State Forest, Indiana, United States - atmos_gasesECM4C_515 | ecosystem: Environmental > Terrestrial > Soil > Temperate... | reverse complement strand
CCGACGGCGCCCTGCAGGTGACCTACGCGGACGACGCCAACAACCTGGCCACCCTGCCCAGCTCGCTGCTTCCCGGCCTGCCGGTGACCATGTATGCCCGCCAGGTCTCGGGTCCGCGCCTCGTCGGCAGCGGTGACGTCCAGGACACGCGGTTCTCGACGACACCCTCGTCGGGCGTCTCCGACCCCACCGGTGACGCGCTGTACCCGGTCGACGGGGGCGGCACCAACGTCCCGCAGCTCGACCTGACCGGCGCCTCGGCGACCTTCGACGGCACCAACCTGCACGTCCACATCGGCGTCAACAGCCTGGCCTCGCTGGCCAGCCCGGACACCAGCGACCAGGTCAACGTCTGGTGGCTCGCCAGCTGGAAGTTCCAGGACCACCTCTACTTCGCCAAGGCGGAGGTGGACGGCGGCGGCACCCCGATCTTCAAGGCGGGCACGCCGAGCAGCTACGACCGTCCCGGCATCTGCATGTGCACCGCGCCGACCCTGGTCGACTACTCAGGCGGCACCGCGGTGGACGGCACCCAGTCGGCGAACGGCTGGGACATCACCGTGCCCGCCAACCTGGTGGGCGGCCCGTCGAACGCCGCCGACCTGGGCTCGTTCGGCGCCTACACCATGCTCGACAACGGCAAGCCGCTGATCGTCTCGCCGGCGGCGAACAACATGCCCAGCATCGTCGACGCCACCCCCGCGACCAACCTGCGCCTGCTGGCGCCCGGCGGCGCGCCGATGGTCAACAGTGCGGTGACCCCGGGCAGCTCGCAGAGCGGCTCAGGCAGCAGCAACCAGCCCACGACGGCGGCGGTGAGCACCCCCAACACCTCCGGGGTCTCGTCCTCGGCACGGGTGGCCGGGATCGCGGTGATCGCGGTCGCCGCGGCGGTGCTGCTCGGCCGCAGGCGGCGCGCCTCGAAGCGCTGAGCGCGGGCAGGCAGCGGGTCCCGGCGTGGGGCCCACTGCCTGCACGGCGGCGCATTGCCGCTATCCTCTGTCCCTCATGGCACAGGACTTCAGCTTCGACGTGGTCAGCGACTTCGACCAGCAGGAGCTGGTCAACGCGCTCGACCAGACCCGCAGGGAGATCGGCACCCGCTTCGACTTCAAGGGCGTCACCGCCGAGGTGGAGCAGGAGAAGGAGCAGCTGGTCCTGCTCACCGACTCCGACATGCACCTCAAGGCGATCCTCGACATGTTGCAGAGCAAGCTGCACAAGCGCGGCATCGACCTCAAGATCCTCGACCCGCAGAAGCCCGAGCCGGCGGCGCGCGGCAACGTCCGCCAGGTGGTCAAGCTGCGCCGCGGCATCAGCGACGACCTGGCCCGCGACCTCAACAAGAAGATCCGCAGCAGCAACCCCAAGGTGCAGGTGCGCATCGAGGGCGACAAGCTGCGCGTCGGCTCGAAGTCGAAGGACGACCTGCAGTCGGTGATCGGCTTCCTGCGCGGCATGGAGCTCGACGTGCCGCTGCAGTTCACCAACTACCGCTAGGCGCTTCCGTGTCCGGCAAGCCGCTGTACTTCCTGCAGACGCTGGGGTGTCCGAAGAACCAGGTCGACTCCGGGTACATCGAGGGCCTCATGGAGTCGAGCGGCTACGACGCCGCCACCGCGCCGGAGGAGGCCGACGTCTGCATCGTGCACACCTGCGGCTTTCTCGGCGCCGCGTCGCAGGAGTCCATCGACGCGTTGCTGGAGCTGGGTGAGCTGAAGAAGCGCAACCCGGCGATGAAGCTGGTGGCCAGCGGCTGCCTGGCGCAGCGGCACGGACCCGAGCTGGCTGCGGAGATGCCCGAGCTGGACGTGGTGGTGGGGACGCGCGACTGGCCGTCGCTGCCGTCGGCGCTGTCCTCCGCCCGCGTCGGCCGCCAGGTGGTGCGCATCGAGACCCTCGCTCCCGTCGACTACTCGGAGCTCGAGTTCCGGCCAACTGCGCCCGCAACCACGTACCTCAAGCTGAGCGACGGGTGCAACTTCCGCTGCGCCTTCTGCACCATCCCGTCGTTCACCGGAGACCTGCGCAGCAAGCCGGTGTCGCTGGTGCTGTCCGAGGCGCGGCGCGCCGTGGAGTCCGGGGTGCAGGAGCTCGTGCTGGTGGCGCAGAACCTCACCGGCTACGGCCGCGACCTGCCTGTGCGCACCAACCTGTCGTCGCTGCTGCGGCAGCTTGCGGCGCTCGACCCGGCGCCGCGCTGGGTCCGCCTGATGTACGCGACCCTGGAGGGCGTCAGCGACGAGCTGATCGCGACCATGGCCGAGCTGGACTGCGTCGCCAAGTACCTCGACATGCCCCTGCAGCACGTCCACCCGGCGACGCTGCGGCGCATGAAGCGTCCCTACAGCGCCGATCGGGCCCACGGCGTGCTGCAGCGCCTGCGTGCAGCGATGCCCGACCTGGCACTGCGCAGCACCTTCGTCGTCGGCTTCCCGGGGGAGACCGACGAGGAGTTCCAGACACTGCTCGACTTCCTGCCCGCCGCCCAGCTCGACTGGGTGACCGCCTTCGCCTACAGCGAGGAGCCCGGCACTGTGGCGGCGGGCATGGACGGGCAGCTGCCCCTGCGCGAGCGCGAAGCGCGCCGCCGCGCCGTGTACGCGGCGCAGGCGGAGGTGTCGCGGCAGCGCAACCGTCGCCTGGTGGGGCGGGAGATCACCGTGCTCGGCGAAGCGTTGAGCACGACTCGCGATGACCGTACGGTGCTGTTCGCGCGCAGCGAGCGCGAGGCCCCGGAGATCGACGGCCGCGTCGTCGTGCGCGGGCTGGCGCGCCCGGAGGACTGGCTCGACCGCTTCCTCCGCGTCCGCGTCACCACCGCGGCCACCTACCAGGTCGGCGCGGTAGCCGTTGTGGGCGATGTGCCTGCTGCGAATGTGGCGAAAAATGTTGGCGGCGCCGGAACCCCAATCCCTACGAGGGAGTCCGCCACGATCGGCGCGCCGCCGGAAACCCTCGCGCGCAGAAGCGCCGTGAGACCCCTCCGGATGGCCCCCCGTTGACCAGCGGAAGGCTCAACCTTCCCAACCAGCTCACCATCCTCCGCCTCCTCCTCGTCCCGGTCATCGGCGTCACCCTCACCTCCTCAACCCCCTTCCACGACCAGATCAGCGCCGCCGTCTACGCGACCGCCGCCGCCACCGACACCCTCGACGGCCAGATCGCCCGCCGCCGCAAGATGGTCACCGACCTCGGCAAGTTCCTCGACCCCCTCGCCGACAAGCTGCTGGTCATCACAGTTCTGGCCATCCTTGTCAGCAGCAACGTGCTCGCCTTCTGGGTGGTGGTGGTCATCTTCGCCCGCGAGTTCGTCATCACCGGTCTGCGCTTCGTCGCCGCCCAGCAGGGCGTGGTCATCGGCGCCTCACCGTGGGGCAAGTCCAAGACGCTGACCCAGAACCTGATGATCATGCTGCTGATCCTCTCGCGCCCCTTCCCGCAGATCCACGCCGTGGCCATGGCGTCTGTCGGCGTCGCCGTCTTCGCCACCGTCCTCAGCGGCCTCGACTACCTCTGGCGCTACCGCCGCTTCGTCTTCTGAGCGCCCCGCGCGCGAGCGATGATCGCCTCCACGACCCCGGACTTCGCGTCCGCGTAGTTCTGCACGTAGCGCCACGTCCGCGCCGCCAGCTCCCGCTTGGTCCGCTCGTACCGGATGCGCTCGCCGGCATCCGCCCGCAGCGTGTCGCGGAAGAGCAGCATGCGCTCGACCTCCGCGCAGCCGCGTGAAAACACGTGCAGGTTGACGTCGGTGTCCGGCCCCTTGAGCACCCGATGCTCGAACCACTCAGGCTCCCGGATACGCACCACATATCCCGCCGCTTCGAGCAGTGACACGTAGCTCGCCTCGTCGGCGGAGTCCTCGACGGTGAGCACCATGTCGACGATCGGCTTGGCAGCGAGCCCAGGAACCGCCGTCGACCCACAGTGCTCGAGCCCCACCACGCGCTCCCCGAGCGCACCCCTGATCCGCCCCGCTTCCCGCTCGTACAACCGCGGCCACTCCGGGTCGTACTCGACGAGCGTGATCGGCGCGTCCAACCGCACCGGCTCGCCCACCGTCGCCGCCCGAATCTCCGCCTCGCGGTCGTCCCCGTCCGGTGTCTGGCTCATGCACAAAGGAAGATACGTTCCCCTCCGCCAGAGCAAAAGCCGCGCGGACAGCGCAGGTTGGTCCGGAGTCCGGCCGCATCGCGCGGCAGTTAGAGGGCCGCCCGCGTCGATAGGGGCCAATGACCCGGCCCGGCTGCGGCATGATGGCCCGGCATGTCGCCGGAGACACCTCTCCTCGCCGAATCTTTCCCCGAGTCCTCCCACCTCGGCACCCTCCTCCGCAACCAGCACCTCCACCTCGCCGTCGCCGAGTCCTGCACCGGCGGCCTCCTCGGCGCCACCCTCACCGCCATCCCCGGCTCCTCCGACTACTTCCTCGGCGGCGTCATCGCCTATTCCGACGCCGTCAAGACCGCCCTCTTGGGCGTCTCCCCGCAGACCCTGCAATCCCACGGCGCCGTCAGCGACGAGGTCGCCCGCGAGATGGCCACCGGCGCCCGCACCCACCTGCGCGCCGACCTCGCCGCCGCCATCACCGGCGTCGCCGGCCCGACCAGCGACGCCAGCAGCAAACCCGCGGGCCTCGTCTACGTCGCCGTCGCCGGCCCGGGCAACGCCCTGCGCAGCGTCCGCCTCACCGACGACCACGGCCGCGAAGGCAACCGCGCCGCCGCCGTCCGCGCCGCGATCGCGCTGCTCGAGGCGGCCGCCTCCGCGCCGTGAAGCACCGCATCCGTCGCGCCACCACCCGCACCGTTGCCGGCACCATGCGCGCCCTGCCCGGCCCGGTGGTGCAGCGCCTCGTCTCCGCGTGGGCGCCGCTGGCGCGCTACGGCGGGGCCAGTCGCGGCGGCGCGGCAGCCCTCGCCAGCGCGATCTCCCTGCTCGCCGAGCCACCCGTGGCGCTGCGCTGGGGCGATCGCGCGGTCGCACTGTCCGAGATCGCCGAGATCGTCGGCCGTGGCGAGGACGAGGTGGAACAGTGGGTGCGCTGGGACCTTCTCGGCAAACCGGTCGAGGCGGCGGAGCCCGGAGGCCGATCTCTGTGGGGCGCCGGCAGCATCGAACGCGCCCGCCTCGTCGACTGGCTGCTCGACCGCGGAGTCGGCGACGACGACCTGAGCACTCTTCGCGACCCGCGCCGCCTCCCCCTGCTCGCCATCGACCACGCCCTCAGCGACCGGGCCACCCTGACCCGCGCCAACCTGGCCCGCCGCGCTCGCGTGGACGAGGAGTTCGTGACGCGCGTCTGGCGCGCCCTCGGCCTTCCCCCCGGCGACCCCGGCGACGCGTTGTACAACCGTCGCGACCTCGAAGGCCTGCGCATCCTCGCCGCCATGCGCGCCATCTTCAGCGACGACCAGCTGATCGAGGCCACGTCGGTGCTGGGGCTGGCCATGTCCCAGGTGGCGGCGAGCCAGGTCGAGCTGTACCGCGGCTGGCTCAGCACGCAAGTTGGTGACACCTATGGCGGCAACCTGAACGCCGTGCTGCGCAACGTGGCCATGATCGAGCTGATGCTGCCGACCGCGGGCCAGCTGCTGGAGATCGTGCACCGGCGCCACGTCGAGGCTGCGGTGCGCAGCGAGTCGGTGATCATGGTGGAGGAGGCGGAGGGCGGGCTGCCCGGCGAGGTCGACCTGTGTGTCGGCTTCGCGGACCTGGTCGGTTTCACCGCGGCGTCCGAGCGGATGCTGCCGATGCAGCTCGGCGAGATGGCCGGCGCGCTGGTGCGTCACGCCGAAGAGGCGCTGCCGGCTCGCGGCGCGCGCATCGTCAAGACCATCGGCGACGCGGTGATGTTCACCGCGCCCGACCCCGCCTCGGCGTCGGCGGCGGCGCTGGACCTGGTCGAGCTGGCGGGCAGGGACGGCGGGTTGCCGCCGCTGCGGGCGGGGCTTGCCTACGGCCCGGTGCTGCGCCGCTTCGGCGACTGCTTCGGGCGGACCGTGAACGTGGCCTCGCGGGTGTGCAGCGTGGCGCCGCCGGGGGCGGTGCTGCTCAACTGTCCCGCGCCGCTCGACGACGCCGCGTGGCGGGCGGCGGGGATCGTTGGCGGGGCGTCGGTGACGCTGAAGGCCAAGGGGATCGAGGGCGGGCTCGAGGCGGTACCCGTGGTGCGGGCATGACGGGTTGCAACTACGACGACGTTGTCGTAGCATACATATGTTCGCTCGACCAGGAGTGAGCCCGGATCCTGCGCCCGAAGCGTGGGCCACGTCGTCGCACTTCGCGTCGGAGTACAGTCTTGACAAACACACTGAACAGTGGCACACTCGAGGTCGTCGCTTCCACCAACGGCGCCGGGCGGCGTGAGCGCGCGTCAGCCGCGTCCAAGGAGACAGAGCCCTTGACGACCGAACGGGACCGCGCGCTGAGCACGGCGCTGGGCCAGATCGAGCGCTCCTACGGGAAGGGCGCGATCATGAAGCTGGGAGACGCCAGCGCCCAGCGCAACATCGAGGTCATCCCCACCGGGGCGCTGACCCTCGACATCGCCCTCGGCGTCGGCGGCGTCCCGCGCGGTCGGGTCATCGAGGTCTACGGCCCGGAGTCCTCGGGCAAGACCACCCTCACCCTGCACATCATCGCCGAGGCTCAGCGCCGCGGCGGGGTGGCCGCCTTCATCGACGCCGAGCACGCCCTCGATCCGCAGTACGCCGGCCGCATCGGCGTCAAGACCGAGGAGCTGCTCATCTCCCAGCCCGACACCGGCGAGCAGGCACTGGAGATCGTCGAGGTGCTGGTGCGCAGCGGCGCCGTCGACGTCATCGTCATCGACTCCGTCGCCGCCCTGGTCCCCAAGGCGGAGATCGACGGCGAGATGGGCGACTCGCACGTCGGCCTGCAGGCCCGCCTCATGTCGCAGGCGATGCGCAAGCTGACCGCGGCGATCAGCCGCTCCAACACCAGCGTCATCTTCATCAACCAGCTGAGAGAGCGCGTCGGTGTGATGTTCGGCAACCCCGAGATCACCACCGGCGGCCGCGCCCTGAAGTTCTACGCCTCGGTGCGCATGGACATCCGCAAGGTCGAGACCATCAAGCAGGGCCTCGACGCCATCGGCTCGCGCGTAAAAGTCAAGGTCGTCAAGAACAAGGTGGCCCCGCCCTTCCGCAACGCGGAGTTCGACATCCTCTACAACGAGGGCATCTCCTACGCCGGCTCGGTCCTCGACATGGCCATCGAGGCGCGGGTGGTGGAGAAGAGCGGCGCCTGGTTCTCCTACGGCGACATGCGCCTCGGCCAGGGCCGCGAGAACGTCCGCGACTTCCTCAAGCAGAACCCCGAGCTCCTCGAGGAGATCGCCGTCAAGGTGCGCGAGAAGTCGATGCCCGAGCCGGTCGCCCCGGTGGCGGGCACGCCCACGGCGCCACCCGTCTCCGTCCCCCAGCCCAACTAGCGCCGGTCGCTTCGTCGTTGCCCCACTGCGATGCAGCCCTGGTCGACCGCGCCCACCGACATCCCGGCGCCTGACCCGGACGAGGAGCGCAGGGCCGCCGAACAGGCCGCCCTGCGCATCCTCGGCGGCGCCGCGCAATCCGAGGCCGCCCTCCGCCGCCGCCTGGAACGCCGCGGCTTCTCGGCCGAGGCCTCCCACGCCGCAGCCTCTGCCGCCGTCCGCCTCGGCTACGTCGACGACGCCGCCCTCGCCGAGTCCATCGTCGGCCGCCGCCGCACCCGCCGTGGCTCCGCCCGCATCGCCGCCGAGCTCCGCTCCCGCGGCCTCGACGACGACACCGTCCACACCGCCCTCGCCTCCGTCTCCCCGGAGGAGCAACGCGAAGCCGCCCTCCACGAAGCCCGCCGCCGCCTGCGCGGTGACCTCCCCGCCGACCCCGCCGAGCGCCGCCGCCTCCTCGGCCGCGTCGGCGCCGCTCTCAGCCGCCAGGGCTTCAGCGGCGACGTGGTCGCCCACGCCCTGCGTGCCGCCGCCTCGGATGACGCCCCCGACGACCCCACGTCATGAACGAGCGAGGACGATCGAGGTGGTACGCTCCAGGGAGTATGACTCAGGTACAAGCCACGATCGGCCACCGGGCATTCGACCTCCGCACCGCCGACGTCGAGCGCACCCTCCGCGACGTGCTACCTGAGCCGCTTCACGATCACTACGTGGTCATCAATCGCCGTCGCTTTCCGCCCAAACAGGTCGTCAGCCTGATCACGGGCCTCGACCGCGCCGATTTCAACACGCACCAAGCTCGGCAGGTGCTGCGGCGACTGGGGTTCATCGTGAGTCGCAGGACTGCCCCGCTCGACCCCGCAGACGCCAAGGCGGGACCGGGTGCACGCGCTTCCGAGGCCGACGCTCTCCGCCCATTCGTCGGCCAATGGGTCGCTCAGCGCGGCTCCGAGGTGCTCGTCGCAGCCAAAAGACCGCAGGACGTTCTGGCCTGGCTCGAACGCCACAACCAGCAGGCCGATGCCATGTTTCGAGTGCCCGTCGACGAGACCGACGCGTCCGGCATGGCGCCCGGATGAGGTTCGCGTTCAAAGAGCTCCCGGGCGCCACGGCCGACTACCGGCGGCCCGTGCTGCCGGTGACAGTCGAAGGCCTGCCTCGCGCGCCTCAACTCTGCCTCCTCGACACGGGTACCCTCCACAACCGCTTTGGCGCCTGGGTGGCCGAGGCCGCCGGCATCGACCTGGCCGGCGGCCACAGGGAGCGGATCGCTGTCGGCGGATTCACCAGCGAGGCCCGACAGGTCTCCGTTCAACTCACCGTCGCCGACCACACCTGGGAGGCGCCGGTGTGGTTCTGCGACCCCTGGCCGCTCAGCTTTCACCTGTTGGGCCAGGAGGGCTTCTTCCGCTGGTTCGACGTCCGTATACGTGCGGCACGCTACGCCCTGGACGTGGTCCCGGCGCAATGAGTCAGTCGACCGCCAGGTCCGGCTTCCCCAGCACGCGCCGCTCTCGCTCGAACCGGATCAACGCTCCCAACGAGAACCACGCGATCGCCGCCAGGCCCAGACCGAACAGGATCACACCGTCCAGCAGCAGCGCACGCGACGCCAACCCACCAAGGACCGCGCCGAGCGCCCCCCCGCCGGCCAGGGTCAACGTGTAGAAGGCCATCAACGCCGAGCGATCAGCAGCCAGCGCTTCCGAGCAGTCGGCCAGGTACGTCACCGCGGCCGGCCCGAATCCCGCCTGGATCAGCACACCCACCGCGAACGCCGGCAGCAACAAGGGCGCGACCCACAGCGGCAGGTGGTTGATCGCCAGCAAGGCGAGCAGTGCCAGGGCGGCACCCGGCACGGCGCGCCGCATCACCGCCGGTCCTCCATAGCGGTTCACGAGCGGCGTCCAGAGCACGATGCCGATGATCAGCAGGACCACCCACCCCAAAAGGAACAGCCCGATCAAGCGCTCGTCGAACCCGTGCACCAGCGTCTGGTGCGGATCGGGCGAGCGCTTCAGCAGCGCACTGAGGTGCGCATAGAACGCTCCGACCAGCCCGTTGACCGCGAGCCACGCCGGGATGAACGCGCGCACCGGTCCCGGCCCGGTGACGGCGCGGATGATGACCCGCAGCGGACTGACCGGCAGGGGAGGCGGCTCCTTGACGGTCCACCAGCAGATCACCGCCGCGGCGAGGTAGAAGGCCGCCAGCACCGGAAAGGCCGCCCGGTGCACGCCGTGATAGAGGAAGGGACCGACGATGAAGCCGCCCGCGTAGCCGACCAGCGTCGATCCCTCGAAGGCCCCGCTCGCCCGGGCGCGCGCCGCGTGGTCCGCCGAGGTCGCCGCGGCGATCGTCCCCAAGGCGGTGGGCACGAAAGCCGCGGCCCCGATGCCTTCGAGGAGCCGCGACCCCGCGATCGAGGGCGAGGTCATGGCGATCGACAGCGCGGCCATTCCCAGAACCCCCAGCAGCGGCCCGCCGACCAGGAAGCGCCGCCGTCCGAGCCGGTCGGCGAGCCGCGCCAGGGTCGGCGCGAAGATCATCTCCGACGACGCCTGCGCCGCACCCACCAGGCCGACCGCGACCCCACTCGGCGTCCCTCCGGCGAGGTCGTTGAGGTCGAACTGCACCGCCTGCCCCGCCCCGACGGCGCCGATCCGGAGGAGAGCCGACGCCAGCAGCAGCGCGCGCACGGCCGCCGCCGACGTCGCCACCACGGTGGACGGGTCGGGGGGCGCGGCAGCACGGCGCACGGAGTCGACGGGCACGGTACGGGACACCAGGGGAAGCGTAAGGCTCGGGCGGCGCCCCTGCCGTTGCGCACACCGCCCGGTTCCCCCCGCCCCGCCCGTACAATTGCCGGACCGCACGACGGAAGGGGCGGACGCCCGCCGCCGGCCGGCACACACTGCCGCGCCGCCAAAGGCCGCGATCCCGCGCTCGTCCTGCCGGCCGGCGGTTCGTCCCCGCGAGGTGGTGAGCACCTCACGACCTGACCACAAGGACTCCTTCATGATTCCCGCCCTGATCGGGCTGGTTGTGGCCGCGGTAATCGTGGCTGCAGCAGTCGTCTACATGCGCGCACAGGTCGCCAAGGAGCGGCAGGCGATGGCGGTCGAGAAAGACCGCCTCAGCGAGGCCTCCGCGGCCGTCGACCAGGAGCGCAAGACGATCGCGCTCGAGGCCAAGGAGGAGGCGCTGCGGGTCCGCGCCGAGGTCGAGCAGGAGATCCGCGAGCGCCGCGGCGAGATGTCCCGGCTGGAGCAGCGCGCCACCCAGCGCGAGCAGCAGCTGGAGCGGCGCATGGCCGAGCTGGAGCAGCGCGACCAGCGCCTCGAGGAGCGCGAGCAGGAGCTCGACACGCTGCGCGGCGGCGTCGACGAGGAGCGCGCCGGCATCGCCCGCGAGATGGAGCGCGTCGCCGGCCTCAGCCTGCAGGACGCGCGCAACGAGATCCTCCAGCGCGTCGAGGGCGAGCTCGACCACGAGGTCGCCGAGCGCATCCGCGCCGCCGACACCCGGGTCCGCGAAGAGGCCGAGGGACGGGCCAGGGAGATCCTCATCGCCGCCGTCCAGCGCCAGGCCGCCGACCAGAGCGGGGAGACCAGCGTGACCGTCGTCCCGCTGCCCAGCGACGAGATGAAGGGGCGCATCATCGGCCGCGAGGGCCGCAACATCCGCGCCCTGGAGGCCGCCACCGGCGTCGACCTCATCATCGACGACACCCCCGAAGCGGTGGTGCTCAGCGGCTTCGACCCGGTCCGCCGGGAGGTGGCCCGGATGGCGCTGGAGAAGCTGTTCTCCGACGGGCGCATCCACCCCGCCCGCATCGAGGAGATGGTCGCCAAGTCGCGCACCGACATGCAGCTGCGCATCCGCGAGGAGGGCGAGCAGGCCGTCTTCGAGGTGGGGCTGCAGGGCGTCCACCCCGAGCTGGTCAAGCTGCTCGGCACCCTTCGCTACCGCACCAGCTACGGACAGAACGTCCTCATGCACGCCCGCGAATCGGCGCTGCTCGCCGGCAGCATCGCCGCCGAGATCGGCTACGACGAGCAGGAGGCCAAGGAGATCGCCCTGTTCCACGACATCGGCAAGGCCGTGGAGCACGAGATCGAAGGGTCGCACGCCGTGATCGGCGCCGAGATCCTGAGCCGGCTCGGCCGTCCCGCCGCGGTGGTCCACGGCGTCCGCGCCCACCACTACGACGAGGAGCCACGGACCATCGGCGCCTTCGTGGCCATCGCCGCCGACTCGATCAGCGCCGCCCGCCCCGGCGCCCGCCGGGAGACCCTGGCCAGCTATATCAAGCGGCTGGAGCGCCTGGAGGGCATCGCCACCGAGTTCGAGGGCGTCGAGCGCGCCTTCGCCATCCAGGCGGGGCGCGAGCTGCGGGTCATGGTGACCCCCGGGCGCGTCGACGACGACGAGGCCATCGTCCTCGCCCGCAAGATCGCCAACCGCATCCAGTCCGAGCTCACCTACCCCGGACAGGTGCGGGTCACCGTCCTCCGCGAGACCCGCTCGGTCGAGTACGCCAAGTAGCCGGTCGCGACGGTCGGGTGGCGCCGTTGGACGACGCCGAATCGAGCAAGTACACTGCGCTCACCGCCCCGGGCGCTGGTCCGCCCGTCGCCGCTCACGTTCTCGCAGCGTTTGAACCAGAGGGGGTGCACACCCCGTGGAAGTCCTCAAAGTCTCCGCCACCTCCAAGCCGGTCGCCGTGGCCGGCGCCATCGCCGGTGTCATCCGGAGCCAGCAGAAGGTCGAGGTGCAGGCCATCGGGGCGGGGGCCATCAACCAGGCGATCAAGGCGATCGCCATCTCGCGGGGGTACGTGGCGCCGGGGGGCGTCGACCTGGTCTGCATCCCGTCGTTCATCGACATCTCCATCGACGGCGAGGAGCGCACCGGCATCCGCCTGCTGGTGGAGTCCAGGTAGCCGCTCAGCAGTTGAAGACCGCGGCCTGGAACGACGCCTGGCCGGCGAAGCTCCAGCCGTAGTAGCGGCCGGCGAGCAGAGCGGCGTTGACCTCTTCCGGATTGGTCACCGAGCCTGTGCGCCTGTCGGTGCAGAGCACGGTGTTCACCTCCGTTCGCGTCGCCGTGTAGCCGAGCTTCATCACCTGCGTGTGCAGCGATGCGTAGAAGTTCCAGACGGGCACGTTGATCCCGCCGTCACCGCAGAAGAGAGGAGAGGCGTTGCCGTCGGCGGATCGGGTGAGTGGAAGCGAGCACTCGTTGACCCCCTGCGCCGGGGGGACGACGGCGGGGGCGAGCGTCGCGGCGCGCGACGGGGACGCGGACGGCTCAGCCGTCGCCGTTGCCGTCGGTGCGCCCGTTGGCGCGGCGGTCGCGGTGGGCAGACCACCACCGAACGCCGCTCCGCCGGGACTTCCATGGTGCCGCAAGGCAAGTGAGCCCGTCAGCACACCGGCGAACACGGCGGCGACCGCCGCCGCCGCGACCAGGTTCCACAGCGGTCGCCGACCCGTGCCGAAGCTGGGAAGGTGCAGCCGTCGCGTGCTCATCTCCTCGCGCAGTGCGTTCTCGATGCGCTGGTGCGCGGCGGCACCCGGATCGACGCGATCCAGGGCGGAGTGGACTCGGCTGCGCAGGTCGGCGTCGACGTCGTGGTCGGTCATCGCGACTCCTCCGCGGGGGACAGGACGGACTTCAGGCTCGCCTCCGCGCGCCGCACCCGCGACTTGGCCGCCTCCACCGAGCAGCCCGCGATCGCGGCCACCTCGGCGACGGGCAGGTCGAGGTAGTAGCGGAGCACCAGGGCGAGGCGCTCGTCGCGACGCAAACGGCGCAGCCCCTCGCGGACGTCGATGGCTCCGGCGGCGTCGGCACTCGGGGCGGGTATGTCGTCCGGCGGCTCGGCGAACCTCAGGATGGTCGCCCATCGCCCTCGGCGGACTTCACGGCACTGGTTGGCGACGATGGCCAGGAACCACGGTCCCAGGTCGGTGCCCGGCCAGCGGTTGGCCCGACGCCGCCAGGCGCGGAACGCCGCCTCCTGCACCGCGTCCTCGGCGGCCGCCGCATCCAGCAGCATGCCCGCGGCCAGCCGGGTCGCCGCGGGGAAGAGCGGGGTCAGCTCGGCCGCGAACGAGTCGGGGTCATCGCCTGCGACCTCTGCGCGCGGGATGCCCTGGTGGCCTGGCACTGTCGTCTCCCTTCCAACTGCTGTGCTCACGGCCCTTATACGGGGGTGGCGGGCAAAACGGGTCATCGGTGGTGGAGACCTCCCCCGCGCCAGCATTCGCCAGCGCTCCCCCCTGTACCCTGTGCGGGTCGTGAAGCCCGTCGCCCTGCTCAGCCCTGACGCGGCGCACCTCCGTCCGCTGCAGCTCGCCGAGCGGACGCGCCGCGAGCCCATCGTCCCCCTGCTCGGGCGGGCTCCGCGCGTGCACCTGTGGAACATCGGCTGCCAGATGAACGACGCCGACCGCGAGGACCTCGCCGAGCAGTTCGCCGACATCGGCTTCATCCCCGAGGTGGCGCTCGACGACGCGGACCTGGCGGTGCTCATCACTTGTGCGGTGCGGCAGAACGCGGAGCAGAAAGTGTACGGCAAGTTCAAGGAGCTGGTCCCCTGGAAGCAGGCAAGGCGCGGACGCGCGATCGCGCTGACCGGCTGCATGGGCGTGGAGCACGGCTCGGCGCTGCTCGACCGTCTGCCCGACCTCGACTACGTCTTCGACGTGCGCGAGTCCGACGGGTTCCTCGCCAAGCTGCAGGCGCTGTACGCCGCCGACCTCGACGGTCCCGTCGCCCTGCCCGCGTCGGACCGGCTGTCCGCGTACGTTCCGGTCATCGGTGGCTGCAACGAGATGTGCACGTACTGCATCGTGCCGTTCGTGCGCGGGCGCGAGCAGTCGCGCACCGTGGAGCAAGTGGTCGCCGACGTCGCCGCGCTGGTGGCGCGCGGGGTTCGCGAGGTGACGCTGCTCGGGCAGAACGTCAACTCCTACCGTTGCCCGCAGACGAGCGCGGGTCTCCCCGAACTGATGCACGCGGTCGACGGCGTCGACGGCCTGCGGCGGATGCGGTTCCTCACCTCCCATCCGCGCAACGCGTCGCCGCAGCTCTTCGAGGCGATGCGCGACCTGCCGTCGGCCTGCGAGCAGCTGCACCTCCCGGTGCAGGCGGGCGACGACGAGCTGCTGCGGCGGATGCGCCGCGTCTACAGCGTCGACCACTACATGTCGATCATCGAGCGCGCCCGGGCCACGGTGCCCGACATGGCGCTGACCACCGACATCATCGTCGGCTTCAGCGGCGAGACCGAGGCGGAGTTCCTGGGCACAGAACGGCTGATGCGCGAGGTGCGCTTCGACACCGTGCATCTCGCCGCGTACTCAGTGCGCCCCGGGACCGCGGCGGCGCGCCGTCCCGACGACGTGCCGCGCGAGGAGAAGAAGCGGCGGCTCAACCACCTGCTCGCCCTGCAGCGGGAGATCGCCCTGCAGCTCAACACGGAGTGGGTGGGCCGTCAGGTGGAGGTGCTGGTCGAGGGCGTCGCCGAGGATGGCCGCGCCTACGGACGCACCCGCCAGGGCAAGACCGCCTACCTGCCCGCCGGCATCGCGGCCCCCGGCGAGCTGCACACGGCGACGGTCCGGGCGGCGACCGCCTGGCAGCTGGACACCGACCCGCTCTCCGCCGCCGCGTGACTTCGCGGAGTCGCGTCGCGGCGCCGCACCTCACCGAGCCGGTGCCCACCGATCGCCGCGAGACCATCGGCCTCGACGAGGCCGGCAGCACCCCCATCCTCCGCGAGTACCGCGCCGTCAAGGAGCGCTTCCAGGACGCCGTCGTTCTGGCCAGGCTCGGCGATTTCTTCGAGATGTTCGGCGCCGACGCCGAGCGGGCGGCCCCCATCCTCGGCGTCGCCCTGACCGGACGCAGCTTCGGGCACAGCGGCCGCCTCAACATGTGCGGCGTCCCGCACCACGCCGCCACCGGCTACATCCGCAAGCTGCTCGACGCCGGGCTGCGCGTGGCGCTGTGGGACCAGGTCGGCACCCCGGGAGAGGACGGCGCCGGCAAGCTGGTCCGCCGCGAGATCACGCGAGTCCTCAGCCCCGGCATGGTGCTCGACGACGAGTACCTGCAGCCCGGCACCGCGGTGCGCTGCGTCGCGCTGCACCCGGCGCAGGGCCGCGTCGGCGTCGCCGCGTTCGACGCCTCGACCGGCGAGCTGCAGCTGTGCGAGGTCGCGGGCGGGCTCGACTCCGCGGCGCTCGCCGAGGAGTGCGAGCGCCTGGGCGCCGCCGAGCTGCTCACCGCTGAGGATTCAGTCGTGCCGCAAGCGTTGGCGGCGGCCGCGGCACGGACGACGCTGCCCGCCGGGCTGTTCGACTCATCGCGCGGTGCCGAGCGGCTGCGCGAGGTGACCGGCACGGCGTCGCTGCGCGGCCTCGGCGTCGAACACCTCGGCGTCGCCCACGGCGCCGCGGGCGCCATCGTCGCCTACTGCGAGCGCTCGCGTGTTCGCCTCGAGCCCGGGTTCCTGCGCGTGCGCGAACGCCGCACCACCGAGGTGATGCGCCTCGACGCGCCGACACGACGCAACCTCGAGCTGCTCGGCCCGCTGGGCGGGACCGGCCCCAGCCTGGTGCACCTGCTCGACCGCACCCGCACCCCGATGGGCGCGCGACTGCTGCGCACCCGCCTGCAGGAGCCGCTCCTCGATCCCGCCGCGGTCGACCGTCGCCTCGAAGCCGTGCAGGTGCTGGTCGGGCAACGCGACGCACGCGACACCCTGCGCCGCACGCTGTCCGAGGTGCGCGACCTGGAGCGGCTGGTGGGACGCTGCGTGCAGAACCTGGCCAGCCCTCGCGACCTCGGCGCGGTGCGCGAGGCGCTGAGGGCCTTGCCGGAGTGCGCCGCCGTCGTGATCGGCATAGCGGGCGACGGCGAGGGAGAGCTGGCGCTGAGCGCGCAGGCAATGCGGTCACCCGACGGCCTGCTCGACCACCTCACCGCAACGCTCGTCGACGAGCCGCCGCCCAGCGCGCGCGACGGCGGCGCCATCCGCCGCGGCGCCGACACCGAGCTCGACTCGCTGCACGCCGCCAGCGGTGACGCGCGCACCTTCATCGCCACCCTGGAGGAGCGCGAGCGCGAGCGCACCGGCATCCGCTCGCTGAAGGTCGGCTACAACCGCGTCTTCGGCTACTACATCGAGGTGCCCAACGCCCACGCCGACAGCGTTCCTGCCGACTATGTCCGCAAGCAGACGCTGGTCGGCTGCGAGCGCTACATCACCCCGCAGCTCAAGGAGCAGGAGACGGTGGTGCTCAACGCCCGCGAGCGCGCCGTCGCCCGCGAGGCCGAGCTGCTCCGCGAATGCGCCGCACGGGTGGCGCGGCACGCCGAGCAGCTGCTGAGCGCCGCGGGCGCGGTCGCGATCATCGACGTCGCCCAATCCCTCGCGTGTGTCGCCGACGACGAGGGCTGGACGCGTCCGCAGGTCGACGACTCGGTGGTCCTCGACGTCGAGGCCGGCCGCCACCCGCTGGTGGAGCGCAGCCTGCGCGCCGGTGAGTTCGTCCCCAACGACACCCTGCTCGACGCCGGCGACGCCGAGATCGTCATCCTCACCGGCCCCAACATGGCCGGCAAGTCGACGTATCTGCGGCAGACGGCGCTGATCGTGTTGCTCGCCCAGGTGGGCTCCTTCGTCCCTGCGCAGCGCGCGCGCGTCGGCGTCTGCGACCGCATCTTCACCCGCGTCGGCGCCCAGGACGACCTCAGCGCCGGGCTGTCGACGTTCATGGTGGAGATGGCAGAAACCGCCGCCATCCTCAACGCGGCGACGCGGCGCAGCCTGGTCATCCTCGACGAGATCGGTCGCGGCACCTCGACGTACGACGGGCTCAGCATCGCCCAGGCGGTGGTCGAGCACATCCACGACGCCCCGCACCTGCGCTGCAGGACGCTGTTCGCCACGCACTACCACGAGCTGACGGCGCTGGTCGCCCGGCTGCCGCGCGCCCGCAACGCGCGCGTCGAGGTGGTGGAGGAGGGCGACCACGTCACCTTCCTGCACCGCATCGTCCCGGGTGGTGCGGATCGCTCGTACGGCATCCACGTCGCCCGCCTGGCGGGTGTTCCCGGGTCGGTGCTGGTGCGCGCGCGGCAGCTGCTCGCGGAGCTCGAAGCGCAGCGCCCGCTGGGTCCCGCGCCGCTGGTCGCCGACCAGCTCGCCCTTCCCCTGCCCGCACCCACGCTGCACCCGGTGGTCGAGGAGCTGCAGCAGCTGGACCTCGACGGGCTCTCGCCGCTGGCCGCGCTGAACAAGCTCGCGGAGTGGAGGGAGAAGCTCGCGCGATGAGCCGTGACGTGCGCATCCACCTGCTGCCGCCGCAGGTCGCCGATGCCATCGCCGCCGGCGAGGTCGTCGAGCGTCCGGCGTCGGTGGTGAAGGAGCTCGGCGAGAACGCGCTCGACGCCGGAGCGACGCGCGTCGAGGTGGACGTCGACGGTGGTGGCATGGTGCGCATCCGGGTCAGCGACGACGGCGCGGGCATCGCTGCGCAGGACCTCCCGCTCTCCATCGCCCGCCACGCCACCTCGAAGATCGAGCAGGTGGACGACCTGTGGCGGGTCGGCACGCTGGGTTTTCGCGGCGAGGCTCTGGCCAGCATCGCGGCGGTGTCGGAGCTGTGCATCACCACGCGGACGAACGACGACGACGCCGCGACGCTGCTCCGCGTCCGCGCCGCCGAGACGGTCGAAAGTGGCGCCGCGGCCGGCGCTCCCGGCACGTCGGTCGAGGTGCGCGACCTCTTCTTCAACACCCCCGCGCGCCTGCGCTTCCTGCGCACTCCAAGGACCGAGACGTCGGTGTGCATCCGCGCCGTCGGCGACATGGCCCTGTCGCACCCAGACGTGGCCTTCACCTGCCGCTGCGACGGACGCACGGTGCTCCGCGCACCCGGCAGCGGCGCACTCCGTGACGCGCTGCGCGCCACCATGCGCGCCGAGCGCTACGCGCAGCTGATCGACATCGCCGTCGAGGGCGAGGTGTCGGTGCAGGGCGCGGTGTCGCAGCCGCGCGCGCACCAGGCGACGCGGGGCGGCATGGTGCTCATCGTCAACCGCCGCCGCGTCCACAATCGCGCCCTGCTCGCCGCGGTGGAGGAGGCGTATCGCGGCCTGCTGCCTGGGGATCGCCATCCCTACGGCGTGGTTGTGGTCGATCTCGACCCCAACGCTGTCGACGTCAACGTGCATCCCACCAAGCGCGAGGTGCGCTTCCGCGAGGAGGGGCGCGTCTTCGCCGTGGTGCAGCGCGCCTGCTGGGCGGCGCTGCAGGGAGCCGAGCCGTCGTCCGCGTGGCTGCAGTGGGATGCGGCGCACGGCGGCGTCCCGTCGGCGTTTCTCACCGTGCGCGAACCCGGCGCTGAGGACGCGGCGGCGGGGTTGCGGCTTCCCGGGATGGGGGTCGAGTGGCGTGCACTCACCGCGGCGCGCGACGACGGCGAGCAGGGCGCGGAAGCCGCGGCGTACCCGGCCGTCGCCGCACTCGATGATGCGCCCAACGTCACCGAGACCGAGGCCGGGTTCGCCACCGGCCTCGCCGGGCTTCGACCCCTGCGCGCCATCGGCCAGGTCGGCACCACCTGGCTGGTCGCCGAGTCGCCGCGCGGCGTGGTCCTCGTCGACCCGCACGCCGCCCACGAGAAGGTGCTGTACGCCGAGCTGCTCGCCCAGTGGGGCAACGCCGGTGGCATCGCCGGCGGGGGAGGGGAGGCCGGTGCGTCCCAGCTGCTCCTGCTGCCGGCGCTGGTCGAGTGTGAGCCGGCGCAGATGAGCCGCTACGAGGCGCACGCCGACTTCGTGCAGCAGTGCGGCTTCGCGCTCGAACCCTTCGGGCCCAACCTGCTGCGCTGCACGGCGGTGCCCGCCGCCGCCCGCGACACCGACGCGGCGCGGCTCGTCGTCGAACTGCTCGACACCCTCGACCTCGGTGACCGTCCC
>Ga0307479_10001813_pt1 | contig 19462 bp, 17 predicted proteins | sample atmos_gasesECM4C_FD_203743 | JGI IMG/M metagenome (GOLD analysis project Ga0307479, IMG submission 203743) | Hardwood forest soil microbial communities from Morgan-Monroe State Forest, Indiana, United States - atmos_gasesECM4C_515 | ecosystem: Environmental > Terrestrial > Soil > Temperate... | reverse complement strand
ACTCAAGTCCGTTGCTCCGATCCAAACCCCACTCCACCCGCGCATCAATAACTGGATAGTATTGTTTTCCAACCCATCGCCACACCCGTATTCAACAAAAACTCCACTGTCTATCTTTAGTCGCATCAGGATGGCGCTTAGAATGCCGTCCTCGTCGTTTTGCGAGTGGAATTTCTCACCTCGCTGAAGAAGAGGGTTGCAACTGTTCTGGGCCTTAGTGCGCCAATGCTGCTCCATCGACATGTCGAGAAATCGCACTAGTATGGGATTCTCGAACAGTTGGCGAACCACCTTATCTACGAGATCCCGTGCATACGCTCTGAGCCTGTTCATCAGCACGGTGGCAGTCTTCCCGACCTCGTATGTACGACCAGACGCATTCTTCCATCCGGCATAAAGCTGAGGAGGTCGAGGCTCGGGTGGGAACCGAGAGTGTGCAATAAGGAAAGAAGCCCAGTCGACGTCGTCTTGGCTTGCACTGAATGGACCGAAGCCAGCGTGTACGGGCCTGTGTTAGGTCGCATGATTCGTGCTATATCGATCTGAGGCCGCGGGAAATGCTGTCATTGGAGAGTTATCCCAGCCTGCGTCCCTCAATCATCCAAGCACGGCCAGCATATCCTCTTCGCCTGAACGGGCAAAACGATAGCCGTGCTTGCTCAACAAATCGAGCACTTCTTCCTGTTGGAATTTGGTCAGATTCTTACTCTCCCAGTGAACAATCGCTGGCCTCAGGCGATCAAATGGAAAAAGGGACAAAATGTAGCCGTCGGCGCCCTCAGCGTCGACCTGCAATAGGTCGAGCCGATCAGACGGGAGTTTCTGCATGACATCCTCAAACGGGATGCAATTCACGGCAAGTTCCTTTATCATTTTCTCCAACCCAGGGATCAGATAGGAGTTCTTGACGATGTTATCGCGATGGAAGGAAGCCATTCCGCGAGCCCATGCAGGGACACTGTCAGACTCGACGGTGAAGAGAGTGCGTTTGCCGGATCTGCAATCCAACGCGGCTTGCAGAATGACAATGCGATCATTATCGCGGTAGAGTTCGCGTAACTGAGCTGCTGGCCGAGGTTGCGGCTCTATCAAGACTCCTCGCCAGCCACACCTAGCGATGTATTTATGCAAGGGATCCACAGTAATTCCATCGAATGCGCCGATTTGAATAAACACGAATTCTTGACCGAATTCGAGCATCCTCCGACAGATGACATCGTCTAGTTCGATGAGGCGGAGGTGGTCTCGCTCAAGGAGTTGTCGTGGACAGTACCGTGTTCCTTGTACTTGGTAGCCAAGCTTCGCAAGCAGTTTTTTGACCCATTGTTTCATGTCGCGATGGACTGTTTCACGATCTCGGGCCTAAGGTTTTTCGACAACCGCTTCCCAATCCGTTTGTGATACTGCAACCTCATCCTCCACCGAACAGCATGCAGGCATTGAAGCCAAACATGATGGCAGTTCGCAAGAACCCTTCGTATCTTTCCGGCGGGAAGCCGTTGGTAGTAAAACCTTTCAAAGAACAATAGTAAGTCAGCGCCTACCATGCCCCGCAAGAGCGTCTTTTTCATGCCTGCCCAGTGGATCACAAGTGGCGGCGCTGTACCATTCGACACGCTTTTGACATCCAGGCCCCCCATCGAATTGCCCGGCCAGCGCATGATCGTCCGGCGTTCAACGCGCAGCCCCTCGAATGCCTCCTTTTGCAGGATGACATAGTTCATCACGCCTTGATCGCCACCCATGAAATACTCTGGATAACGTAGGCGACGAGGTAGGGTCCATTCAACCCAAGGGTCAAACTCCTCACGCTTGACCAACCCGGCCGTCCCGAACCATTGGCCTACATTGAACGCCGCCCGGGCAGATTGAGCAGTCGGGTCGATTTCGCGAAGCTTGTCCCACTCGTAGTAAAGTCGCTTGAAATTAGTGTCAGAAAGCTGCTCGTCGTCCACAAAAAACGGCGCATCACTTTCGGCACGAACATCCAGGATACGCCCCGTGAAGACCGTGTCCACATCCATGACAAGGAATCTCTGACCGGCTGGACCAAACAATGGTTCTAGCTTGACCAATCCCCAACCGTAATCGCCTCTCGGAAGATCCACCAATTCAACACCCCAATAGCGATGCAGTTCCTCCGCTAATCCGCTCTGCAAGATGTCCCCCGCGAGAAGCCGAATGGGTATGTCGGGGTAAAAGTAGCGAATGCTCGCCACGCAAATCCGCGTTAAGCGAGCATCGCGCGCACATGCGGCAATGTAAATGCAGTCGATGGAACCTCCGCCCTTACTCAACGCGCCACCAGCTCGAGATAGGTCCTCAACCGCATCCAGCCTTCCGATTTATCGACAATGCGATCGCCGAGACTGCGGCCGGGAAAACCCGCCGCTAGCATGACCAGAAGGAGCCCCCGAAAGGGGCGATGCAGCCGATTGGTCGCTCGCAGACTCGGCTCCACTACCGCAAAGCAATTGACAAACTGTAAGCGGCTACCGGCTGACTCTCAACAAAGAGGCTGCACAACGAACGCTGTCTGATCCAGTTCATGCCGTGGTCCTTCCCGCTTTAACGCGTTGGACTTTTCCCAGAATCGCGCTTGCCGCTTCGAGATGGTGAGGTGACCGACGCTGCTCAACGCTGACCTTGGTGGGTTCAAACTGCCGCTGGGCAAGGTTGTCCACGTCGGCAATCGGACGGAATATGTGGGTAACGAACGCACGTTCGCCACGTACGTTCGTGACTACCAAGCATCGAGGTTTGAGGTGGCGATATAAACGCAGTCGACTCCGAGCATTATCTACTCACAATCTGCGAATTTAGAAACTCCTTGAAGAATTCACAGGGCTGGAGGCCCAAGAGTGCCTTGCGATTATTGGAGAAAAACCTATAGTCCATCGCTTGAATATCAATCGCAGAATACGATAAGGCACCCTTCGGACGACGCTTTGTCACTACACCTATGCCTGTATCGCAATCTAAAACAAACGTGTCCACGTCATCCCGGAGCGCCCGCAAATGCACGACTGTCTTCCATACATCCCCACTCCAAGCTCCATCCCATTGTGGAATGCCCTGACGGATCACATCTTCAATCCCCGACGCTGGAAGCGCCATCAATTCTGTGATTGGATTACAGTCGTGGAGCAATATGACGCCATTCGGCCTTAGGTATTTGAGGCAGTTACGTACGTCTTTAAGCGTTTGGTCATATGTGTGCAATCCGTCTACAAGACAGACGTCAATTCCATATAACCCAAGAAGTTTCTCTTTCTTAGCAAAGAATTCATCACTCGTCATTCGAAAAAGTCGTTCAACTCGTATTCGCAAGAATGAAAATATAGCGTACTTAAGCAGACGTCGACCTGTGAGTGTATACGAGGGGTCTACACCCCATTTTCTCTTCGCCTTTATTGGAATAAAGCTAACGCCCCTGTCGACCCCAATCTCAAGATACGTTTCGCCGCCCAGTGCGTCCAAAATCGACTGCGCCATTAGTATTCGGTTGAGCATGCAGTTGCCGTTTTCGATACCCTTAGTGTCTGACGTGCACCTTCACTCATTTCGTGTACTTGCCCCGCGTCGGTAGCAGCAGGCGCCAATCACCTGCCGGCATAGCGCGGAGCGAGGTTAGTGGGATGGAATTGTGTAACCTTAACTCTGGATATGCCGGACCGCCTCGCAACCGGACCAGTCCGTGTTTCTGCGCCTTCGAATACCACGCCCGCTTTCGGCTTAAGCACAACACCATTGAAATAATAGTTAGCTCCCATCCGCAATATCAAGGACTCGATCTACAAATTCTTTAGCGAATGCGTCCGGCAAGAATCTTTCCACGGCGTCACCATAAATAAATTCTCGCCCCGCCCCGCGATACTTTGACCACGCCTCCCGCGGCACGTGACATAGCCAATCGAGCATCTCTGTCGGGCTTTCAAACTGCGCAGCGTCGATATAGCATTCTCGTGGAATGAACTGATCTAATCCTGTGTGCCCGAGATACACCGGCACGCTGTCACCCCATAAAGCATCCCAGACTCTTTCTGAAATGAGACCGCAGTTGCTCGTGTGATTTTCGAACGCGAAGTAGTAACGATATCTTCCAACATAGTTCAAGGTGCTCTCCTTTGGGATCCCGAGATAGACTCCGCCTGTTTCGGGCACCGCCTCCCAGCCTTCACCAAAAATATCGATTCCCTGGTAGTTAGCGCATGTCTTACCAAACTGGGAGCGAAACCTAATCAACTCGCCAGGACAAAATACGTAATCAATCCAATCCCTAAATGAGAACTTCCACCCCTTCTTAATTGCAAATAGTCCGCTGCGATAACGAAATTCTCTATTCGTCCCTACCAGGCAGCCCACCCGTCTTTGTTCGAATGGAACGCCAGTTGTTATGCGGTGGCGATAGAACGCCCGGGGAGGCAGGAGAAAATAGCGTTCGCCATCAATCAAGCTGTTTACGTACGTAAACACGGCATCATACCCTAAATGGTTTTTTGGGTTCGCCGTAAAGCGGGCACCAAGAGAGGTTTCCCACATTACCAGAATGACCTTTTGGTTCGGATACTTCAATTTGTGGGCAACAATATCCTTCGGAGAGTTTGGGTGAGCCATGTAGATGAGAACATCCGCATCTTTCCTCGATATCACGTCGTCCGTACCAAAATCAATGGTCAGTTCCCTACCTCTCTTGTAGACCGCAGCAAAACAATCCATCCAGTGCGTATTTGGACTGTGCGATGCTTGGTCCTGTCTCCGGCCCTCGAAGAGTGCATTGTTCTCGAAACCAGGCCAAGGTGGAATAACGGATACTCTAAGATTCCGATTTCTTGGCCTGCGTACCGATGTATCTCGCGACTTTAGTCGAACAGTCTTGTTATCTTGCGAAATGATCATTGGACCGACTCACATACCTGCCAAGCAGAGACCTTACCGGCGAGCTTTGCGCAGCTGGAATGACAGTTCATATGCGAAACCCAGCGGCACACTTAAATTTCTCAAGAAGACGCTCGTTGTACTGAGGCTTAAGTAGTCTCAGTCTATACAAGAGCAAGATGAATACTCCAATCCAGTGCAGAAACAGGGGCGTAAATCCCCATCGGAAGGCCGTGAACCATACTCGCAAACCTTTAAGAAGATAGCCGTTTTTTATCCATCGCTCTGCAAGCAAGAATATCAGACCGCCAAATGCGCGACGGCGGTACCAATTTATCAAGCCGGCCTTCGATACTTGGCTGTGCAGTGTTTTGACAATCTCTATGCCTTTTTCGAGATGGTTATGCGAGTTGAACTGTTGCACGCTGGTCTTTGTTGGCTCGTACTGCCAGCGTATGTGATGATCCGGCACGTCGAATTTCAAGTACTTTGTACCTGCGACAAGAGCTCGAATATGTAGCTCGACGTCTTGCCAGCTAAGTAAGTGCTCTGAAAAAAGCCCAAGCTGTTCTAGTGCTATTCGCCGCCAGATCGGTCCTGTGATTTCCCAAGGGTAGTCCAAATAGAGGAAACGATCCAAGTCGCTTCCTGGCTTCATCGGACTAAATAAATGGCCCCGATCTTCAATGGCGTTCGTAAAGACAGAACCTGGAAATACCGCAAAGTCTAGGTCAGGGTTCCGCTGTAGAACCTCGATACGCTGCGCCAGACAATGCGGTGCGAGGAGATCATCTGAATCAAGGAACACAATGAAGTTAGCTCGGCTTTGACGGACACCGAGGTTGCGGCAGATGCTCCCGCCGGCCCTATCGCCAGTCCGCTTGATGTACCGAATCCGGGGATCAGCTGCGGCTCGCTTCGCGACCTCCTCGGCGGTGCCATCGTCCGATCCATCGTCCACAACGAGGTGCTCCCAGGCATCAAAGCTTTGGCGCTGGACTGAGTCCATCGCCTCGCAAAGTAGCTTGAGCCGATTCTTGGTCGGCGTGATGACGGCCACAATTGGATACATCGTCGGTCTGGACACGAAGAGAAAGCTCTTCAGATGTGGACGGCTTGGCTTGCATCCAAGGTCGCAGTTGGCTGCGAGGTTGCTCTGAAGAACTGAGCGAGTTTCTTGACGGCCGTCACCAAATCCCTTGCCTCGCCGTCTCCCAGTGATTCGTGGACGTCAACGCGGACAATCTGTCGGTTAGCGTGATGAGCATTGGGCACTTCGAACTGTCGTGGCTTGGGCTGCCCGGCAAGCGCCGACCAAGGCAGGCCGCTCTTGCCTAACATGACGGCGTCCCGGTGCCATGGCTGGTCGGTCGGAAAGAATGGGTAGCCGGCGGACACGCCGTCGATCCCCTCTTCCATGAGGGCTGTAGCGAACTCTTCAGAGTCGCAACCAAGCTTTGACGTATCGAGTCGTATCATTAGGAACCAGTAGGAACCCAGCGAGCCAGGTGCGTCTCCGATAAGGGATACTCCATCCACAGCCTGCAGACCGGTCTCAACCAAAGAGGCGAAGGTGCGCCGTGCTCGAATAGCGCCTGGCAATTTTTCAAGCTGCACCCGGCCGATAGCCATGCTGATCTCATCTTGGTTAAAATTCAGCGATGCAACCAGGTTTCCGGGATTTCCCAGTGCGCCATATGGCTTCCCGCGATCCGCGATCTGTCTGACTCTCGCAAACAAGAGAGTGTCCTTGGTGAAGACTACTCCACCCTGCGCTCCGGTGCAGTGTTGCTTCCCGAACATCGTAGAGAACGCTGAGATTGTGCCTAACGATCCCGCCATTCGCCCCTTGTAGATGGAACCATGGGCCTGCGCACAGTCCTCAACGACTGGAATTCGACGCTCGGCAGCGAGTTTCAGCACGGGGTCCATGTCCACCGGTTGACCCGAAATATGCGCGACGACGATCGCCGACGTCCGGTCAGAAAGGACCTTCTTGATTTGTTCTGCGGAAGTATTGATAGACTCGCGATCGGAGTCCGCCGGGATAGGGATGCAGTTCAACATCGCGACCGGCATCGTACCGCCCGGATCGGTGATCGCCGGCACGACTATTTCGCTGCCGGGCTCAAGATCGAGCGCCCTCAGAGCTACGTAGATGGCATTGGTACCCGAATTGACAGCAGCAGCATAGCCGCCTCCCAGATAGTCGGCGAACGCCCGACAGTACGCCTTGGTTTCCGGCCCGCCATATATCACAGCGCCGCCCTTGCTGATCTCCCGATTCAACAACCGGACGACCGCCCTCTTCTCTCGTTTGTCGAAATGGCATCGGCGCGGCCAGGGCCATCGCCGGGCGCGTGGACCACCATGTACCTCTGGCGGTTTGCCTATCATCGCCTTAATCAAGGCAGGCTCGATGTTTACCCTGTCGAGAAACCACCGGGCCACACTGATAAGTAAAGACTTTATGCGTACCACGCTCATCTTCGCTCGATTTGTGGGTTGCACTATAAAGAAGGGGGCACTGTGATCCGCTCGATCGTGGCCTTCTCCTTAGAAGCGTGGCTGCGCTGTGCGGCATCCAGCAAACCGATGACTTCCAAGGTTTCTTGCTCGTCGGGATCCCACGCACGCCCCGGCCGATTCCCAGAAACAGAGCCAGCCGCCGTTGCAGCCCACAGCCGGGGGAACTTGCTCTCAGTCAGCACATCGAGAGCGGCCGCAAGCACGCGCGCGCCGAGCGACGCAATCGAAGAACCGAGATCCACCTCCAACATCCGCTTGTCCGTCTCAATGCTGACGTGAAAAGCCCCGTCGTTTTCGGACCCGATTAGGGAGGACTGCCTCCCGTCTTCATGCCACACGTCAATCGTATCCTGATCACCTCTGTTTGAGACCTCGACCTCGCGCACCCCTTTTCCCATTACGGCGAGCAGCATCTCGGATGCATGGATGCCGTACCAGAAGTACCGGCCTTGCGTCTCTTGAATTTGCAACCAGTAGCGCACACAGCAGGTCTTCACCCTCTCTCCCGCCGCCCGGATCGAATCTAGCGCGTTCACTAGGTCGTCTGCGTAGCGAAACGCTGAGCTTGCGAATACCCGCGTGCCGCTGTCTACGGCCAGCGTGAACATGTCCTGCGCATCAGAGGCCGAGACCGCAAAGGGCTTGTCGATGAAGACCGGTCTGCCGTAACCGGCTACGGCACGGAACAACGCAGGGTGGACGCGCCCGTCGGATGCGAGGATGAAGACGAGATCGCACGCCTCCGTCACGTCCTCGGGTGTTTCCAAGATTCGCACGCCATACGTATCCCTCAACTCGTTTGTAAACCCAGCCACGCGGGAGATACTGATGGGCATGTCCGGGGAGCCTTCTGCATAGGCTGCAACGACCCTCGCCCCGGGGATGTGAAATGGATCATCGGGGTTGTGGAGAATGCCCGTGAAGGTCGAGGCGTGAGACGTGTCCAGCCCGATAAGGCCAATACGGATTGCGTAGCCCTTCATGTTGTTCCTTACAGTCCGGGTCGCCGCCTGCTCGGTTGTCTTCCGTGAGCATTTACGTGCATCATAATCTTCCCTAGAAACTCCACCGTAAACTGTGCTTGTGGAGGCCAACGGAAGTTCGATCTCTTTTCCCGTAAGGGCAGACTCATATGCGGCCACACACAATTCCAGCGAACCGAGCGCTTCGGCTGGCGGGATTGGGAGTGGATGACCGCTTTTAATGTTGTGTGCGATTTCTTGATAAAGGCGTGCGTGGGGCGTCAAAGCGGGCTTGTTTTTGGCACCCAACCGGCGCGCGAGGGAACGGGATCCGCGCATAACAATCGACGACGATTGGGGTCGAGTGTCGGGCAACGCCTTATCGAGCTCCTTTATGGCTTTGGGCATACGACTCGGATCTTTGGTCGTGAAGTTCCATGGCAAGCCGATCGTTCCCAAGCCTCCTTGAATAGTGAAACCGCCGGCAAAACGACCGGAGCCAACGGACGCGACGCAACGCGCAAGGGCTTCGCCTGCAAACCGGATTGTCGCCTCGACATAATCCTCCGATTCAATTTCAATATAGCGAGTGTCCATTACCGCACTGACCGACAGCGGACGCCCCATCACAAGTAAAAGGAGATCCAACTCATGAATGAGTTGGGTTATGAGAACGCCCCCCCCTGATAGGTTCCATGAGCCCCACCATCCTTTCTGCCCGTGGTTGGCATGCGGAACGTAACTGTGCCTTTCAATCCGCGCCGACTGGACTTCCCCAATCCAACCGTTTCTACACAACCATATCAACCGGCGGAACGATGGGTCATAACGCAGCTGGTAACTGGTTGTCAATCGCCCGGGATGGCGAGCCGTGGCTTCCGCGATTCGGGCAGCACTCTCGAGCGAATGGGCAAGCGGCTTCTCGCAGAATACATACTTCCCCGCTTCAAGCGCCGCGACCGACAGCACCTCATGCAATGAAGGCGGCGTCGTGATCGCCACGAGATTCACCTCTGGATCCGCGATGAGGTCCGTAGCATCTTGGTAACGGCGTGGAACCTCGCAGGAAGTACAGAAATCGTGGAGCCTCTCGGGATCGATGTCGGCTGCAGCGACTAGGTTAGCGATTCCTGAGAGCATTGCTATCGCCTCGGCATGTTCCTTGGCGATCAAACCTGTTCCGATAATGCCAATGTTCAACAAGAGATCCTAGCTAAAGACGGCGCTCAAAGTTCTGGTATGGTTGAGAAAGTCGTGCAGGCGGGAGCAGTCTGCCATCAGGAAAGGTCAGATCTCAGTCTGATTCCGCGTGACCGTCCGGCGCACTCTTGCACTTAGCCTGCAATAGTTCTACGCGCGCGGTTCCATCGGTGTTTAAGAGACGCCTTCAAAAAGCCCCTCAAGGATGTAGGCGCCGGCGGGCTTTTGCTGATCGAGAAATACGGTACCTGCCTTGCCCCGAATCCGCGGAAGCTGCGCTCGACCTGTGGCAGCATCGAACCCTCAAAGTCAAATCGCTTCACGACCGAACTAGAGAAAATGACCGCTTCCCAGAGAGCCAGCAATTGCGCGCCACTCTCCCGAAGATCGGGCTCGCTGCCTCCCATCAAATAGTATGCCGTGTTATCTGCCCAGGCGACGTACACCGCCGCATGTACTCTTCCCTGAGAGTCGACACCTGCAAAGATCCTACGCCCAGCATTGGCGCAACAAGCCTGATCCAAGCGACAAATTATTTCGTCGCTCGCCAACGGCTCCTTGCCTTGACGAGTAAATGTCTTACGATTCAATTCTAAAAACCTCGCCATCTCGAGGTTGTCCTTGATCCGAATGCCCAGTCTTTCTGCTCTTCGAATGTCGCGACGATGGTTTCGCCGCATACGGTTCCACAAGGCGGCCGGGTCGGAAACATCTTCCAGAACATACGTATAGCGCGTAGTTTGGGCGTACCCTCGCCAAAAGAAGGGTAGCCAATCAGTGAAGTTCTCGTGAAAATTCTGATGAAAACTGGCAGCCTCTCCTAATTGGTCCATCAATTCCGTCGCTAGCTTTTGGTTCGTCGATTGCACCTCGACCGGCTTCGCGTTGGAAGGCGCGAAAAGTATTCCCAATTTTTGAGTTAAGGCTGGCATGCACACATGCTTGGCTCCGTCTTTCTTTAGGTGAACAATCGGCCAGGCAGCCTGGATTTCATGGCCCTTCTTGATTTCCAAAATCTCATACATCCCAGGTGCCACCGCCTCAAGCCACCAACGATGAGAGAAGATGCTCCCCTGGAGAGATCGTTTCACCAGTTCCTCGTACGTTGATGGGAGTCTCGGCGACTTGCCTGCAGGGGCTGTGTCTTTGATGACACCTTCCGTGTCTCTATCGTTTGAACTCACGTATCCTTGGCCATCCCTCACACTTCCAGAGCCGCGCTGCAAAGTAGACTTTGCGCGGCATTCTTTTCCAGTCGCAGTTCCGCGCACTCGCGGACAATCTGTCTAATCTGCTGATTGAATGAAAGGGTTCGACCGCTTAGGCTGGTTTGGGCGTCAGTAGCGCGTGGAACCGGTATTCATAAAACCTGGAATTGCGGAATTCGACATCAAATCCCGCTTCTTTCGCCATCCTTTCGATATCCCCTTGTGAAAACCAATTGCCGATCGCGTCCCAGAGTAGGTCCCTCTGAAAATACGCAACGATACGCCGTCGCGTAAGCTCGATCCGTCTTCTCAATTGGCCAGCAAACTGGAGCTGATTGGGAATCAGTCTCTCATGATAGTACAAGTTTTTCAGTGCGGAATTGGGAATATTTGCCGCGCAGACCATTCCACCATTGCCTAAGAGGCGCCGGCACTCATGCAAGTGTTGGCCAAAGTCTGCGAGAGTCAAGTATTGGAGCAATCCATAAGACAGAATCACATTCGCGCTGTTGATCGCTCTTGGGAACTCTTGTGCAGTCCCTGAGAGCAGCTGCATGTTCGTGAGGCCACGATTTTCGATTCGCCGTCGGGCGGTCGCCAGCATCGTTTCAGAGAAATCGATTGCGAACACTTGTTCAAATTCTGGGGCGAGGTAAGTCGTCAGCTGACAAGCACCACAACCCACATCAAGTAATGTGCCTCTGGAGGGAAGCATCGCGAGAAGTTCATAAGCGTATTTCTGAAACCATTCCTCCGTTGAATACCGGTGACCACCATCTGTTTTTCCAATCCAGTGCTTCTGGCTGAACGAATGAAGCTTTGATCCGGATATTGCCACTACACTACCATCGATTCTTGAATGCCCATGCGACTGATGCTATCGGGGTACGGTCACAGGTGAGCCTCTGTACCCAGACCGCTCTTACGGGACTCGCATCCGGATTCAGTAATACCGAGCCCACCAACCCAATGGAGCAAGCGATCCTTTTCACAAGCCCAAGAATGCCTGGCGACGGCCTTCAGATACCCAGCGCCTCCCAGGACCGAGGCGGATGACATTACCTCAAGAAACGCCCTCGCCATGTCCTCGACATTGCCCTCGTCCACGAGCACACCTGTTTCACCCTCAACGACAGCCTCCGGAATCCCGGCATGGCGAGTGCTTACCACAGCCATGCCGTGAGCCATCGCTTCTTGGATGGCGGCCGGCAGTCCCTCCTCGTTGCCAGTGTCCGGATCGGTGATGCTGTGCTGGACGAACACACCACATTCGTACAGCAGGCGCTGCTTGGTTTGCTCCGACGCGATACCGTGTAGATGAACGCGATGAGCCAAGCCGCAGGCGTGCACGAATTGACGTACAGCTGGAAACAGCGGCCCCCCTCCAACGACATCCAAAGTTATGTCCGGGTTGTGAGCAGCGGCGAGGCGAAACGCTTCGAGCAGATAGATCGGTCCCTTCTTCGGCACGAGGTAAGCGATTGCAAGAAACCGCTTACAGGCGCCAGCCCCGCGCTGCGGTGGCTGGGCAGGCACATCCACGCCGCCAAAATTCACGTGGATTCTTTCTGCTGGTAGACCAAGGTTTATAAGGCGCTGGCGATGGAATTCGCATCGCGTCAGGATCGCGCGTGCTGACTTGTAGCTAAGGTATCGCTCGGCCATCCCGGGCTTCCGCAACGCGGCGCTCAGGTCGATGCCATGACCTTGCACGATGTATGGCAAGCACATCCGATCCAATAGAGGAACAAAATCCAAAAACTGATCGAGAAATTCACCAAGAACCATCGTGACACAGTGCCGCCGCAGAAAGCGCTCCACTGCCGCATCACGTAGCTTGAATTCGGGCACACCCGCTCGCCGAGCGAGACGAACGGGGAGACCTAGGGCCCAGCGGTCCAGAGAAAAAACCGGACACGACCCGTCCCATAGATTAGAAGGAGTAAGGGTGCTGGAACGTGCCACCGCCACCGTTCGTCCCGGCAGCAGGTCATCCATATGCCGATTGATGAACACTGCACCGAGCTCGGGCGTGAATACAGCTAGCTTAGAAGTGGGGATCCGGGGCGAGAGCATCATGAATCAGCTTGGCTGCGGCAGCGTTGAAACCACGAAGACGCAAGGCGTTGGCGTTCGCTGGCCGTCACACTGAACTCCTCGACAATATTGTCGGCCGAAGGCTGCGCGCCCGACAGCTTTTCATTCAGGATCAGCTTTAATTCCGAGCCTGCCAGTTTCGTCAAGTCGACACAAAAATGGCCTGCCCCCAGCGAAAAACTCTTCCACTGCTTTCCGGCAACCGCGCCAATAGCCATAATCATCGATTATTAGCACTCCACCATGGCTGAGCTTTGGATAGAGATGCTTCAGCTCATGAAGCGTTGATTCGTACCAGTCTGTATCGAGACGCAAAATAGCTATCTGTCCGGGGTTCTCGCACGGAAGCGTATCGAGAACGCTTCCCTTTATGAAGTGACACATCGCCTCTGGATATCCGGTCGAAGCCAGATTTCTACGTACGTCATCTAAACTCGCATAGCACCAATCATTGTGGCCGTCGGCGGCCATCGATTCTGCATACCGAGCGGCCGCCGGGATTCCCCTATAATCGATGTCTTGATCCGTCGGCGCTGTCATGCCAGCATACGTATCAAATAGATAAAGGTCTCGGCAATCGTTCGCTTCGCGAAGCGCTAACGCCGCGGCCATCATGGATCCTCCCCGCCAAACGCCACATTCCACTATCGCACCAGGAATTTTGGCGTGAGCTACATACCGTGCGGCATCTATCATGGCGCCAATCTTCTCACAGGGAGTCATTGTAAAGGGCTCGACGGCCCCGATTATGTGTGCGTAGTGGTCGTCCTGTTGAAGATAATGATGGGGGCGAGGGGCAGACAACCGTTCTATCTTGTATCCGAGCGCATTTATAGTTCTAACAACCGTTGCCTTCGCATGCTTGATCATCATCGAACCTGGATCTCAGACATAATTCCGGTCTTTGTTTCGACCGCATGCGTCAAGTTAGTTGACGACTGATTCGTGTTGGCAGCTAGGCACTGTTTGTAGGGGCGACTCACTGCGATAGCTCTCTAATATCGGCGGGAATACTTTCTAAAGTCAAGATTGCTGGCTCCACTTGCAGCTATCAAGAAGCAAAACACCTGGGCGATCTGATGCTTGAAGCCAGGCGGAGCTCTGCTTTCCATCAATCCGAAAACCCGGAACAGGCTCCAAAACATCCCACGCGAGGACGCCATGTGATTGAGCGACGCCGACGCTAAGTCGGTAGTCACGTGGCATCAGGGGCACGACACCAACCTCGCAGCGCATAGTATGGAAGCCGGAGTCGAGCGAAACGTCAAAACCACTGTCTGCGGAAACGATTGAGGCCAGAACCTCCATCTGCTCATTAAGGATGTTGATTACTATGATGGCTCGCTCTACCGGCCGTAACACATAGAGCCCAATTTCTATAGCTATAGCATCGCCGAGACCGATGAAAGCTACTCCTGGCTCCTTCCCGCAGACTTTGATCGACCGTATCTCGACGTAGCCTTCGGCACGGTAAGGTCGGCGAAATGCAGAAAGGTCTCCAGAGGCCTGTAGTTCGTTTTGTGTGCTTCGCAGAAAACAGGAGACGACCTCACTGCTTGCACCAGCCATCACCAAGCGGCCTTTTTCAATCAAGAATGCTCGACTGGTCAGTCCGATGATCGCAGATAGGTTATGGCTCACGAAGATCACGGTACGCCCGCCCTGGGCCACGTCCTGCATTTTCCCGAGACACTTTCTCTGAAACACCACGTCACCAACAGCCAAAACCTCGTCGATAATTAGAATCTCCGGCTCCAAGTGGGCCGCGACCGCGAAGGCGAGGCGGACATACATTCCGGAGCTGTAGCGTTTGACCGGGGTGTCGAGGAATCTTTCGATCTCGGCGAAGTCCACGATCTCATCGAACTTGGCTTTGATTTCCGCCCTGCTCATCCCCAGGATGGCGCCGTTCAGGTAGATATTCTCCCGGCCGGTCAGCTCTTGATGAAAGCCGGTGCCGACCTCGAGCAAGCTGGCCACGCGGCCCCTGATTGTCGCACGTCCCTTCGTGGGCTCGGTGATCCGGCTGAGGATCTTGAGCAGCGTGCTCTTGCCTGCCCCGTTGCGACCGATGATCCCCAACACCTCGCCGCGCCTCACCTCGAATGACACATCCTGTAATGCCCAGAATTCTTCGACTTCATTGCCATGAATGATTTGCCGTCCATGCGCCATGTCCAACGCTGCGCGCGCGATACTCTTGGCGTGCCGTCCGACTGCTTCCCGGAAGGACTCCTGGCCTCTGCCATTGCCCATCTCATGTCCGATCAGGTAGCTCTTCGAGAGGTTTTCAGCGCTAATAACGAGTTCGTTGTTTTGCATGGGCCGGTGAATCAGCCAGTATCAACCAGCGTGGGATACTGCGTGACTTGTCGCGAGAAGCTTAAAGCAAGTCGGCGAACGCTCTCTCCAACTTCCTGAACTGCCGAATCCCGAGCCATAGAAAGGACGCAACGACGACAACGCTGAGACCGAAGCCAGGCCAGTAAATTTTGCTCTCTCCCCCAAGGATGCACCACCGGAAGCCATCGATGATGCCGACCATCGGGTTGAGCGAATAAAGCAGGCGCCACTTTTCTGGCACCACACTCGAACTGAAGCCGACCGGCGAAACATAAAGGCCGAATTGGACCATGAAGGGAATTACGTAGCGAAAGTCGCGATATTTCACATTAACCGCGGTAATCCACAGGCTCGGGCCGAGAGACCCCAGGAACGCCAGAAAGACGAAGAACGGCAGCAGAAGGATCTGCCAGGAGGGCGCAAATTGATACCAGATCATCATGACGACAAGTATCAAAAGCCCAATGAAGAAGTCGACGAATGCGGCGGCAATTGTCGCGGTGGGCACGATTAGTCGTGGAAAATAAACCTTGCTGACCAGGTTGCTGTTGCTGACAAGGCTGTTCGAAGCGTCGGCCAGAGCAGTAGAGAAGAACGTCCAGGGCAGCATTCCGGCAAAAACCATCAGGGGGTAGGGCGCACCTTCGCTCGGCAGTTTGGCGAGACGGCCGAAAATCACCGTGAAGATCACCATCGTGAGAACTGGTCGGATGACCGCCCACGCGACGCCGAGGACGGTCTGCTTGTAGCGTACCGCGCAATCGCGCCAGGCAAGCACCTGAAAGAGTTCGCGGTAACGCCACAAATCGCGCCAATAGTTCTTTTCAGCGCGGCCGGGCTCAAGAATGATCTCTACTGGGGCCGACAAAACTTTTCCTCTAGTGAACGAAGATGATGCGGCTGCCGTGAGCAGCAAAGCGAAACGGCGTCTCACGCAGCGCTTGAAGCGCGCGGCGGATGGTATCGTGGCGCTCCGGTGGCGCAAGGAACATGAGAAACCCGCCACCACCGGCACCAAGGAGCTTGCCACCCTCGGCCCCCGCATCCATCGCTGTTTGGTAGACCTGGTCAATGAAGGTGTTGGTCACACCGCTCGCAATTTGTTTCTTGGTTCTCCAAGCCTCGTGAAGCATCGCCCCGAGCGAACCGAGATTTCCTGCGCAAAGATCCGCAAATGCAGTTTCCGCAAGCCGAACCAGGCCTGCTGTTGCGTCCGATTTCGCCCCGGGGGTTGCCACGTCGGCGGACTGCTGCCGTAATAAGTCCGAGGCTGACCGTGTGATCCCTGTGTAAAAGAAGAGCAGTCGGGACTGAAGATCAGCAATCAACGATTGTGGACACAACATCTTCTTGACCTCAACCGAGTCATCGGGGTTGAAGCGGATGAAATTGAAGCCTCCGTATGCCGCTGCGTACTGGTCCTGCTTTCCGATGGGCTCGTTGCAACGTTCAATCTCGACTGTACAGCTTTCTTCGGCCAGGCGGTTGGCCGTGGCGTACCGGCCACAGCGGGCATGCAGGGCGTTTAGCAAGCCTACGGTGAACGAACTGGACGAACCCAGGCCCGTCCCCCGAGCCGGAATATCCGCGACCGAGGTGATTTCAATTCCGCCCTCGATCCCCAACAGTGCGAGCGATTCTCGAACTAGTGGATGTTCGACCTGGGAGGCGTGGGCCACCTCCTCGGTGCGCGAATAGCTCACGCGAACGGCATTATCAAACTTACGGCTCACAGTGACGTAAACCGACTGGTCGATGGCGACGGAAAGGACCGCTCCTCCATTGCGTCGGTAGTAGGATGGCAAATCGGAACCGCCCCCGAGAAAACTGACGCGCAACGGGGTCTGCGAAATAATCACAGGGCCAGGAGAGCGGCACGACGATTCCCAAAGAAGGCGAAGTTGCTACTGGTCATCGAGGCACGAACCTGCAATCTCATCAATGGCACGAACCACGGCCTCGTCGGAGCTCAGGGCTGGCTGCCAGCCGAGGCGCGCGAGTCGTTCTGTGGAGTAGCGGAATCGTGGAACGTCACCGACCCAGCCCCTATCCCCACCGGTGTATGCGATCGGGGTGCCCGGCAAGGTGCGAGCAACCACCCGCTCCGCGATGAAGGCGACACTGGTGCCTGCACCATTTGGCCCGATGTTGAAGACATTGCGGCGATCGGTTGCATGCGCAACGATGAAGCTCATCGCTGCAATCAGCTCTGACACATGGAGGTAAGGTTTCGTTTGTGATCCGTCCCCGAGAACCGTAAGGCTGGCAGGGTGAGAGGCCAGGCGCCCGATGAAATCGAGGATCGCGCCATGTGTCGGCCGTGGACCGACGACATTCGGGAAACGAAAGATCCAGAGGCGCTCGAGAAACACTTCAGCGGCAGCGCTGAGCAGGGCTTCGCTGGCGAGCTTGGTGGCGCCGTAGTTGGAGATCGGGAGCAAAGGACCGGAATCCTCCGTCAGCAGATCATCTCGCTCTCCGTAAACCGCAGAGGTTGAAGCAAAGGCGATTCGCTTTACTCCCTCGGCTTTGGCGGCTTCGAGAACGGCAAATGTCGTCTGCAAGGTCCTCTTGAAATCGACCGACGCATCGGCTACCCCGGCCGCAATATCGCTGTTAGCGGCGAAGTGCCAGATGATGTCCGGCGTGCCTCCCCATTCGCAGGCGGCATGCACACATTCAACCGCTTCCCTGGGATGACTGACGTCACCCTCGAACAAACGAAACTTGGGACTTAGCCTCGCCTTTTCCAGATTCTCAGGTCTGCCCAGCGAGAAGTCATCCACGCCGCTGACGCGATCGCCCCCATTCAGAAGACTGTCAGTTAAATGACTTCCAATGAAGCCCGCAATACCGGAAATAAGATGATGCATGGGCGCTTGAAAAACGCGTCGCCGTAAAAGCTATTTGACCTTGCCAAGTACTGACACATCGGAAGTAACTTCGATTCCACCATTGACTGGGTTAGCGCAGAGCCACTGCATGCACATATGGCCGACGATCAATTGAAGATCCTCGGCGATTTGCATGTCTTCGATTTCGAAATGGATTGGATGCTGTGCAATTCTCATGCATCGGCCGCCAGAGAAAGCGAGGATGGCGAAGGTCTGCATGCCTTTGGCATTGCCCATTTCCAAGGCTCTCACCACATTCGGGGAATCTCCGCTCCCTGACAGCACGATAAGTACGTCCCCCGGGTTTGCCTTGATCCTGATCTGCTCGGCATAAATCTCTTCGTACCCGATATCGTTCGCAAGACATGTGAGAATCGCGGGATTGGCACTCAGCGCTTCGACCTTGAGGCCTCCGCCATTGCTGAGCCCCGCACCGTAGAGGAAATCATTCGCCAGATGGTTGGCATTGCCTGCACTGCCACCATTGCCGCACAGGTATACAGCGCGACCCAGCCTCCACGACTCCCGAAGAGCCGAGCCAAGCTCTGGGATCTTGTCCATGGCGCCCAAGGTCAGCGCGCGATTAAGCCTTTCCGAGTAGTTCTTTATATGCTGCTGCATTTAGTTGTTATCCCCATGGTGTGGAGATTTCCGACCGACCCCTTTAAGTCGGGCAAATGGTGCATACAAAGTTCAAGCAGCCTCCACGAGCCGATTCAAAACGGTACAGACGCCGGCTGCAAACACCTCACGCCCGAAACGGGCGCGCACCGCTGCGGCTAGCGTGCTGGGATCGCGCTTTGGCTCCACGAGGAGGCGCGCGATTGTTGCACCAAGCTCGGTCTCCGGTACGGCCGTCCCAAGCTGGCCGTCCGCAAGAGCGTCCTTAGCGCCCGCAACGTCGAGGCCAAGCGAGCGTGTGCCGCACGCCATCGCCTCCAGGAAGGCGATCCCAAAGCCCTCGCCGGTCGACGGCATGACGAACAAGTCGGCCATGCGATAAAAGTTGATAAGGCTTTGCACCTCGACCTCCCCAAGGAAGCGCACGCGCTCGCTGCCCGCAGCCCGAAGGGCGGCCGCCTCCAAGCTGGCTCGGTCATGCCCCTCACCGACGACAACGTAGGCCACATCATGACCTTGCGCAACGAGCTTCGGGAGCACGGCGATCACTCGCTCATGACCTTTGTAACGATCCTGCGAGTCCAACCGCGCCACAGTCAGCAACACGCGTTTGCCTTGGAGGCCTAACTCGGCGCGAAGCGCGGAGCCGTCGCCCGGTGTGAAGATATCTCGTACGGTGTTTGACAAAACGAGGACCCGATCAGGTGCGATCGCCGCCCAGTTGAGCACG
>Ga0307479_10001812_pt1 | contig 19468 bp, 11 predicted proteins | sample atmos_gasesECM4C_FD_203743 | JGI IMG/M metagenome (GOLD analysis project Ga0307479, IMG submission 203743) | Hardwood forest soil microbial communities from Morgan-Monroe State Forest, Indiana, United States - atmos_gasesECM4C_515 | ecosystem: Environmental > Terrestrial > Soil > Temperate... | reverse complement strand
GTATCTTCGGCCTCATCGGTGTAGTGCTCATCGCATTGGTGCCTCACAGGGGATTGAAAGACTGGGTGTCGACAGCGAAGGTCCTAGTTCAAAAGAGGTCTAACGCTTTCTTTCGCTTCAACTGTTGCAAACAGGCGATTACACTCAAAACGAGGACTGGCAGCGGGATTTTGGGCGTATCACGGGCAACACTGAAGGTCTGTACCGCCAAGGTCATGACTCCGGCGTGGCATCGGGTTTGGGTTTCAATTCTGGTTCGCAGGGACAACACGAAGAAGAGCACGAAAATCCGCTTTCAGCTCGCTTAGACTCGCGCCGGGCACTATCTTATTTATGATCATGGGCCGGGAGATTGGGATGGTCCCGTCTGGTTTTTCCAGAAGGTGGAGCACTTCACTCGGGGATATTTCCTGGTATCGGTATGATTTCCCATTCAAGTGGATGATTCGGGGCTGCGTTTCGATCGCGCCAGCGTCGACAGGCATGGCTCCCCTGATTTCCCAGATGGAATTACGCTCAAACGTGTAAGCAAAAACGCAGTGCTGCGCCTCGTCGCGTTGTGCGATTTCCTCGAGAGATTGCCGGCTGACGAGGAGCGGGACGTAACAAGCTTCACAACCGTTGGGAACGCCAGAGAGGAACAGATAGTAGGCATGTTTGTAAGCAATGCGATCCGCAGGATTCGGAGTAGAGGCCGTCGGGCTCGGCGAAGGAACTCCGACTCGCGCATAAGTGGACAAATCTGGAAGGTCGAGAATTCCAATGGTGCGCACCTTGCTTAAAACTGCATTTCCATGGAAAACCTCTTTCACCTCGCCTACAAGCTCGACCTGTTTCCCCTCATAGGGCGCATAAGCGATTGAGGCCTCGCCCGCTCGCGTCGTAAAAGTCACCTCGAGTATTGCTTCGTCCCGAAACCTCGGAGAATTATTAGTCTTCAGAATCCATAAGGTTCCCGCCTTGCCGTTCCGAGAGAGTACACCGCGGGCGACGAGAACTTCGGAGTCGGTGGTCTCTCGCGACACGGACGCGGTGGAACTGGCTAGCGACACGAAGCAAAGAACGCCGACACTTACCTTCATGGCGAATTGCCGAGTTGGAGCGATCGGAAATAAGGAGACTGAATTCACTTTCATTAGGTCAGTTCGCAACAGAGCGAATCGGACAATCGTAGTCGGATCACTGGAAACTGTTCCTTTGACGCCAGAGTCGATGGGGCAAAAGATACGTGAACCCAGCGAATGCCTCCCAGTGCGTGGAGGTGCCGGTGAAGCCGTGATCGAAGCCAGCGTCGATTATGAGATTCTTTCGTACCGGGTACGACGCTGCCCACAGATTTCCGACCGCATAGCCGTGAGTCAACGGCTGGGCAAAGTGCCAGACCTCAGCCGAGACAGTAAATTTGCCGACCGGATGCGAGATCGAGAGCGTCTGGGCAAACTGCGCTCGCCGCATCCGGGTCTTATCGTCCTGCTGCTCTGTCACAAGCGCATTCACGTCGAAGTGAAAACCAGCCAAGTCCTCACTCAACAGGATCGTCGCGCTCTGGACGAAGGTGCCGAGATCGAGCTCCGGTGCTGGGCTTGCATAAAGCCGCCTCAGATACTGGACGGAGATCGTCGGCCACTCCTCCTTGCTTGGCAGGACGACCGCTTGCAAGCCTGCGAAGACCTCTCCCGGTCGGTTACCCGACACCGCCGCGCCACAACTGTGCGTGAAGGGCTCGAAAAGAGCGAGCACCTGCAACCGCTGGCTGATGCTTAATTTGGTCACTAGGTTGATGCCGAGACGCTTCGAGAATTCAGGCGAATCAGTTGCATACAAGACGCCATTCTCGAATTGCAGATAGCCCACCGGGGTCAGGCTTGCCGGAGTTGAGACTGTCGGTCTTGCAGGGATTGCTTCTGGTGCGTCCGGAAGACCTGCCTGCGCTCGAAGCGTAGTTGAGCCCAGGAGAAGTAGCACCGCCAACCGAGTGCGCGCGCTGTTCATCGAGCAAAGTCTCCATTCATTCGCTCGCGAGCTGCTTATGCATTGGAGCAAGCCGCAGGAAGACACAAGGTAAGGCGTCCGGTCCCTGTCACAGCCTACTTTATTCATCATTTGCTTAAATCCGGCGCATTTGCGGCCCTGAAGACCTTTGAACAACCGCAGAAACTCTGACAGGCACGAGGCCAATGATCGAAAACCAGCATGGCTTGCGATTGAGCGAGCAAAAATTGACGCGCCTTCGATCCTTATCCCTGCATCACTTATAAATCGACACCGATTGTATCGAAGTATCCAACACGATGCCTTAACTCAATTCGGACCTTTCGGAGAGACGCGTGCTCGCTTGAGTCAGAGGATTCCAAAGTGAGCTAGCCAATTCGTACGATTCGGTGGGACTCGGCTGAGACAGCGAGCGGGTGCAACCAGGCACCCGCCCGATGTGATAATCAATCCGTGTACTACTTTAAAGGCAAACCTGGCAGGACCGAAGTTCCTTCCTTTTGGACCGCGTCGAGTTTGCCGGGATCGAGTCCTAGCGCCTGAAGGATGGTGGGAGCCACCTGGGTGGTTTCGACGAAGCTTGTCACTGTACTCGGTGCGAAACTCGGATTCGAAAGCAGCATGATTACATTGGTATCGTCGTGAGCAAAGCCGCCGTGTTCCTCTTGTTTTTTGCCGCTTCCCGTGTAGATGACTCCGACATTCGGCGCCACAATAATATCGGGCGAGCGAGGGTCGCCATTGGGAGGCAGTCCAGACACGTTGAACATTGTTTCAAGCGAAGGCCCGTAGAAAATCTGCCCGAGGCCAATAGAGTTGTTGTCGGCTACGCTGCCCGCGGTCTCAAGAAGGGCTACCGCCGCGGCGGTATCGGCTGAACTAGCGAGCCAAAGCAGTGAAACGTCATCCTGCGTCGGTCCGATTGGGCCTAACATTTCCCCCAGGGTCAACGGCGCACGGGCAATCGTGACGGTCTTTGCTGGAGTGTTGGGATTTTCTGGGGATGGAGGAGCAGGAAGGAAACTCGCGACCACATCGGCCGGCGTGGTGGTGATACCGCTGCCGAGCTTCTGGAAGCGGTTAGGATCGATGGGCGACTGACCGTGCTTGGCGGTGACGATTATCAAAGTCGTATCCAAGAGGCCTCGCTCTTTCAACTTGTTTGCCATCTCGCCGATAGCAGCATCGATGAACTCGATTGCATCCTTGAGCGGGGCGCTCGGCGTTCCGGCTGCGTCCGTATAACCGCCAAAAACCTTATTGCCACTAATCTTCTCGATCAACTTCTGGCCGACGCTGACCGCCTGAAAGTTCATACCGAAAATATTGGGTACAGGAGCCTTGCTCAGTCCAAGGTGTGTCTTGCCGTCGATCTCGTTCAGGATGGCGTTCACTTTGAGGGTGTCGTAGCACTGAATATTCACGAAGCTGTCGGTCCATGCTCCACCGTTATTGTCGGGAGGGTTGCCGTTGTTGTTGCACTGAATCCCGCCGGGGCGCAAGCTCGTGGCAGGCGTGACTACTCCCGGCAAGCCAACAATGTTGGAGTTGACATCGGGGGAATAATAGTCATCCACATTGCTGGGGTTTGGTGTGCCGGTCGGGCCGGAAACGGAGGCATAGGCAGCATGCTTGTCCGACCACGCCGTGTAGCCGCCAGCCGCATGGATGACCCCGTAGATCGTATTTGCCCGGATGAAATTCCATGGATAAACAGGGGCGCAGCCGGCGAAAGGATCGCGCGGCAAGCGGGAGGGATCGATCGAAGCTACGCCGCCATCTGTCAGTCCCGCCCCCGGCGCTCCGCCGTTTAGCAGGGTCTGGTTAATATCAACGCCTTCTTCGTATTCCGTGGTCGTGCCATTCGGCGTGTTGGGAATGCAGGTGCCGGAAAAGACGCCGTTACCCGTGTCGTTTAACGGCGGCGCCAGAACGCGGTCGTAGGCGACGTCATAGTACACTCCCGTTAGGCGTGGCGTTCCGCCGGTGACCAGCGCCGCCAATCCTGGGGCCGAGTCCGAGGGCCTGGAAGTGGAAGTGCGCGTGTAGTTCACGCCGGTTTTGCCGAGTGCGGCCAAATTGGGACAGTAGTCGCCGCTCACACAATTCAGGTAATCCACGGCATGCATGCCATCGACGCTGACCAGCAAAACGCGTCGGATGCCGTTGCGCTGGTTTATGTTCTGCGAGTTGGCCTGCGGGGCCATTAGTACCGCAAGACAAAAACCCAGAGCTGTTACTTTCAGTTTAGTGATCAAGGTGAACCCTCCAGGGGCGGGAGCTGCAGGATGATGACTAGGTTTTACGGAGGCATTAAAGCGGAATGAATTCTCAATTCGGAAAGGCACGGAGGTTTGCGTTTGCTTTGGCTTTGGCCGGCTTCCGGGAAGTTTGCTGCTGGCGATTAAGGAGATTGTTCCCGAACGACAGGAAAACACCCGGAAGCTCTCGCGCTGTCCACGTCATCTCCGCAGGACGAGCTGTTATCAAGCCATCTTTGTGGTAGAGGACACTTGGAAATTTTGCGCGGGTGGCTGTGACGTTCTTGCGAAGCATGGTTGCAACCGCGGCGATCAGCGGGAAGCTCCGTAATCGCGACCGAAACGGTAGGTGAAGGAAACGCTGGCAGAGGAATGTAGCCGCACACCGACTATGCTCATGAACAGCGAGGGTTGCAGTTGTTCGGTGGTTTGTCCCGTATAACCCTTGGCGACCAAGAAGTTCACACCTAGGTCCATTCGTCCCTGTTTGAAGGTATGCAGAACTGCTCCTCGAACCTCCGTGTTTGCTACGCCAAAAACCTCCGAGCCTGGCACACCACCGAGCGGCTTGGCTCCAACATATTCAAACTCGCCGCGCGCCCGCAAATGGAAAGGTAGAAGATGGTCCAGGGTTGCGAGACCATCCACAATTAGGCGCGGTGCTTCCGGCGTTGGCGTGCCGTCAGACAAGTCCCGCGCATCGGCTTTTGAAACGGATGCCTGTAGCATGCCAAAGCCAAAGTAGCGGCGTGCTGAAAACGTGAATTGGCGCAACCGGCCGGGGCCTTCGTTAAACTGCAAGCCAGTGTCGGGATCGATTTTTGCGAGGGATGCTTCCGTGGTCGTGTGGCCGAGGGTGAGACGAAAGTCGGTTCCGGCAAGCGTCTTGGTGGCCACGAGTTGACAGGAGTGGGAACGGCTCACCAGCGTGCCTTGGGCGGTTCCGGAGCCAATTCTGGGATCGTTGGTGAAGAACGCTTCCCCTGCACTGAAAGAGAAGTTGGGCAACCAAGAGCGTTCGCCTGGACGAAAGGATACGGTGGCTTTGGGATTGCTAAGGCCAACCCAGGTTTGAAAGGAATGAACGGGAACGAGCAAGTCGTCGTTGGCGAAGTCGATTTCATCGCGTCGCCATCCCAGATAGTAATGGAAATGCCGGACAAGCGCGCCTTCTATGGCGAGATAGGGTGACACATCGGCGATGGTGATGTTGTTGGCTGACACCTTCTGGAAGGGACCGTACGCGTTAGGTTCGGCGCGGTCGAAGAAGTCATAGTGGTCCAAATCAACTCGCCGGGGAGCGTCACGCTGATAATCGACTCCAGCCAGCAGGGATAACAGATCGCGTAATTTATGGATGTAGGTGGCATTGCCGCCTGCGACCGTACGGAACTCGCTCTGGCGGATAAGGCCATCGCCCAAATTAGAAAAGAGCGACAGATTGTAGGTGCGGAAGATGCCTGAGAACTGAAGTTCCTGAGAACTCGACAAACGCCAGACATCATTGAGTACGATTTCTGATGTGTGCGTTTGATCTTTTTGACGAGGATCAATCGTGTCGTGCGGAACAGGGACGCCGAGAGGGGACAGGCCAGGCAAAAACGAGAATCCGTAGTAACCGATGGCAAAGAGCCTAAGTCTGTGATTGCCAAACTCGAAGACGCGAGAACCGTTAATCTTAAATTGCTTGCGACGTTCAAGCCGGTCCAGAAAGCCGTTGCCATAGGAGGCTTGCGCGAGAATCCAGGAATGAATGCTGGGGCTGAATCCCGCCACGATGTCGAGGTCCCTGTAGTCGCCCGTCAGCGCGATGAAGGAATCAAACTGAGAGCGCAGAACATAAGTCGCTGAAAGATTTTGAGAATGATTCCCTTCGCGCACATTGAAAGCACCACCGTCCACCAAAACGCTCCCGATCACCTCAGGGATGAGGATATTGGGGTCTGCGTAGCCGTTGCCGTGCGCATTGGAGGAAAGATTGTTGGAAACCAGGTAGCTTCCGACCTGAATGTACGACGCGATCGGTTCGCCGTGGTCCCCCGCGACGCCAGGTGCGAAATACTGAGGCGCTTTGATTCCCCCTGACGCGGTTTCGATCGGCAGACCCGGAATAGAGACCGGCGCTCCAGGGCGTCCAGGATTCGCGTCGAGCGTTTCGTCCTGAATGAGCAGGCGTTGAGCTGGATCGGGCGCCACCACGCTGACGTCCAATGCGTCCGTAGAAACTTTAACTTCCTGGTTTGTTGCCGCGAGTCTTAATTGCACATTGACGATCAATGGTTCGCCGTCGCGGACAACGACCTGTTGGTCCACCATGTCGAATCCGACCACCGTCACCCTGAGCGCGTATTTTCCCGGCAGGACGTTGTGAAACTCATAGTGGCCTTGCTGATCTGTGGCGGTCGTCAGTTCTGTCGTTCGATCAAAAGCAGCGACCGTAACAGTCGCGCCAACGACCGCCTCCTCCTGGGGATCGGCGACCGAGCCGACAAGATCGGCGGGCATAGGCCAATTGCCTGCGGGGCTCCCGCTTTTCGCAGAGAGGAAGGGGAACAACAGGATTAGGGCCAGGGCAATGCAAATATCTCGTCTCTGACATTTTTTAGAATTCAACAATGCAGACCTCTCCGGCGCTCACTCGGAAGGCCGGCACACCCCAACCGGAAGGAGAATGCTTCTTTCGGACACACTATACATACGGACCGTCCTGAGGTTCAGATGTGTTCACCACGAATCTTCTCGTATGCGGCGCATCTGCGGGCGGACCTTCTGGAGTTGTGCCAAATAAAAAGAAATAATTTGCGCATAGCACATCCGAATCGGTCCTCGTGCACGTATTAACAAACGAACTCTAAACAACGAGTTCCGGTGGACGTGCAAGCGCGCGCAGTCTGCCTTTCGCAGTGTGCCAGCCGTCTGCGGGAGTTTCCCGGGAGCGGGCGGATGGCACTAAACCAAAAGGAGATTGCCAATGAAATTGTTGCGAAGTTGCCTAGCCGTGCTCCTGGCGGCGGGGATCGCACTGCCAACCGGGCTGTTTGCTTCCAGCCACCGGGAGGCGCCGATCACCGCGCTAGACCACAAGGCAGATATCACCGACCTGTACGCATTTGTCAGTTACAGTGCGAACCAGGCGCCGAGCACGACTCCATCAAAGGTGACGTTTATTCTCAACGTCGATCCCCTGTTGGAGCCGGCCAATGGCCCCAACTGGTTCCCGTTTGATCCTGACATCCTGTACGAGATCCATGTTGACAACGACCACGACGCTCTGGCGGACGTCACTTTCCAGGTTCGTTTCCAGACGCAGTTCCAGCTTCCCAACATTCCTGTGGCACTGGCCGGCATCGGCGACAACGGCGCGAATCAGCCGGGGACGTCAAACCGGGTGGTACCCCCGCAGATTCGGGATTTCGACAATCCAGGCCTGAATCTTCGGCAAACCTACACAGTAACGATGGTTCGGCATCGTAAAGGCGGAGATGGTGACGGTGATACGGGTGACGCCGCACAAGCCATCCAGCTTAAAAACTCCGACGGCTCGCCATTCTTTGCTGTGCCCGCCAACAACGGACCCCGCACGATGGATTACGGCAAGTTGTTCGATGCCGCAACCTATCATCTTTCAAATGGAATATCAGTTTTCGCCGGCACCGTCGACGATCCTTTCTATATTGATCTCGGCGCTACCTTCGACACCGTTAACTACCGAACTCTCGGCAGCGGTATCCCAGGAATCCTGACCGACGCCGAGGATGGGGCCACACAAAACTTCGCCAGCGACACGGTTTCAGGTTACGCCGTCAACACAATCGCCATCGAAGTACCGATCGAGATGCTGACCAGCACCGGAAAAGTCGAGCCCGCGACTTCGCCAAACGCAACCATCGGCATTTGGGGAACCACTTCCCGGCCGCGCGTGACTATTCGCAATTCCCCAAACCCCGCAGTGAGTCAGGGCGCGTTCCGCCAAGTGCAAAGATTTGGCAACCCGCTGATCAATGAACTGGTGATCGGAATTGGCTCGAAGGATCGCTGGAGCATGGAAAAGCCCGTGAACGACGCGCAATTCGCCCACTTTGACCTCGACCCAGCCATCGCGCACATCGTGGAAGCACTCTACGGAGGGGCCTTGAAGATTCCTCCCGCGCCACGAACCGATCTGATTCCGCTGGTTACATACGCAACTCCAATCGCAGCTAAGGGAACCCCCGCTGGGCCGATCGCAGACCTTCTGCGACTCAACACCGGCGTTCCAGCGACGCCTCCGGAAAACGCCAACCGGCTCGGTTTGATTGGAGGCGACCCCGCGGGCTATCCAAACGGACGGCGTTTGATGGACGACGCCGTGGACATCACTCTCCGAGTAGCCGTTGGAGGCGTGTTGATCCCAGGCTTCAACCACTTTCCCAACAACCGTCTAGGCGATGGAGTGAATGTGAATGACGCCCTTTTTCGGACGCAATTCCCCTATCTGGCGGATTGCCCGAGCGGCCGCAATCGGCGTCACGTTGATCCAGGTGAGCCCGGAGGAGGGCCCGTCTCGTAGTCGACTCAACCTCGGGGCCGCGCGGAAAAATCCGTGCGGCCCCGAGCTCCTGCCTCGGAAAAATGGAGAAGAAAATGAAAACGCTTGGCTGGTCCGTTCTCCCGCTTCTTGTAGCTCCGATTGTTTGTGCGCAGGCCCCGCGCAACACCGCTACGCCCGCTCAACAGAAAATCTCTTGGGCCGAAGGTAGCATCAAAGCGCGTCCCGATCACAGCCAGCCATATAACGATCTCGCGGTTGCCTATGTGCAACGTGTTCGCGAAACGGCGGACACCGGCTACTACGATCAAGCCGAGACGGTCCTTCAGAAGTCGTTCCAAATTACGCCAGACAATCTCGAAGGGCAGAAAGCGCGGCTCATGATTTTGCTTGGCCGCGGTGAGTTCGGGCAAGCGCTTGGTCTCGCGAAAGCGCTCAACAAGAAGACCCCCGATGACGTCTTGCTCTATGGGTTTATCGCGGATGCAGCCATCGGGCTGGGCGACTACGGCGATGCCGAAGAAGCAGCCCAATGGATGTTGGATATGCGGCCAGGAAACGTGCCGGGTCTCTTGCGCGGCGCCGCTTTGCGCCGTCTCTACGGAGATGCGCGCGGCGCTAAGGATTTTTTCGCCCAGGCGTACCAGCAGATGGCTCCGACGCAGACCGAAGAACTCGCCTGGACCTTAACCCAAATGGCGGATTTGCAACGCTCAACCGGTGATCTCGACGGCGCGGAAAAACTCCTGCATTCGGCGCTGCAACAATTCCCAGGCTACTACGCCGCTCTTGAAGAGTTGGCTCGCGTTCAGACGATGCGGCAACGTTATTCCGAAGCCGTGGACTTGCTTCACCAGCGCAGCCTGAAACTTCCGACTGCCGCAAGCCGGTATGCATTGGCGCAGGCTCTTGAGCGCTCCGGTCAGACAACGGAAGCCCGCTTGGCATACGCAGACTTTGCGGCAACGGCGCGCCCGCTGATCAATGGCAGCCACAACGCCAACGAGGAACTTATCTCATACTATCTCGACCGCGAGCACAATCCCGCGGAAGCTCTTCGCATCGCGCAACTCGAAATCACCAGACGCCACGATGTCAATACGTTGGACGCATATGCCTGGGCGCTTTGCGGCAATGCGCGATACGAAGAAGCGCAGAAGCAAATAGCCACGGCACTCGCGGTTGGTGTTCGCGAGGCAAGAATGTTTTATCACGCGGGAGTTATCGCCGCAAAGTTGCATGACGATGCGTCAGCGGCCCGCTATCTGAATCAATCCTTGGAACTCGATCCATCGTCCGGGAGTGCTGCGGCAGTGCGGGAAGCTCTCCAGAACCTCGCGCCCGAGTCAGCCATAGCTCGCGGCGAGAAGTGAACATCGAGCTGGAGTGATGCCATGATCCAGAAGATCCTGTTTCTGCTCTTCCTGATAGCTTGCTTGGCCGGGTCGCCTCCGCTGCGCGCGCAGCAAAGTGCCACCGACCATTTGGTCCGGAATGTTCAAGCTGGCGTCAAGAGAAACCCGGAAGACTACGCGGGATATGCCGCACTCGGTGCCGCTTACTTGCAGAAGGGTAGGGAGACCGCCGATGCCGCTGACTACGAGTTGGCCAAGAGTGCGCTCGAAAAGTCACTCGATCGCCTTTCGAACGGTCCGGCAGCGGCATTTGCGATGACCCAAATGGCCGTAGTCTGCATGGTGGAACACCGGTTTGATGATGCGCTGAGTTGGGCGCAAAGGGCTCTGGCCCTGGGTTCTGGCGATCCGTCTCCCTGGGCGATTGCAGGTGACGCCCTCGCGGACATGGGCGATTACAATGGCGCTTCTGAGGCGTATTCAAGGCTACAGAGCTTCTATGGTTCGGAGGACGAGAAATTAGCGTTCTCCTATCAACGCGATAGCCGCATGTCGTTTCTTCGATTCGTGGCTGGTGATACGCAGGGTGCCATCCAGCTCATGAGCAGTGCGGTGCGCACGGCGATCGAAACGCACATGCCGGCTGAGAATATTGCCTGGAGTCAATATCAGCTGGGCGAAGAGCTATTCCTGGCGGGAGAGACCAACGCCGCAGAGAAAGCTTACCTTGCCTCGCTCGATGAGTGTCCCAACTACTATCGCGCTCTTGCTGGACTGGCAAAAGTCCGCGCCTCGCAGAACAGATACATCGATGCGGTCAAACTCTACAAAGAAGCGATCGCTCGAGTGCCGTATCCGGAATATGCCGCATCGCTTGGCGACGTTTATTTCAAACTCGGCCAGCTCGCGGACGCCAAGAAGCAATCTGACCTGGTAGAGTTCATCGGCTATCTGAGTCAAGTCAATCAGCAAATCCATAATCGCGATCTCGCGCTCTTTTACGCCGACCATGACCTGAAATTGCGCGAGTCTCTCTCTTTGGCCCGGAAGGAACTGGAAGTTCGGCGTGACATTTACACTTGGGACGTGCTGGCGTGGTCTTTATTCAAGAATGACAAACTTCAGGAGGCCACCGAAGCAATTGCTCACGCTTTGCAGCAAGGAACAAACGATCCACAACTGTTCTTCCATGCGGGAATGATCTACGAGAAAATAGGTGATTCAGCGAAAGCAAGAAGCTATTTGCAACGCGCGCTGGACATCAACCCTCACTTCCATATTCTTCATTGCAGCACTGCAAGCAAAACTCTGGCTCGGCTGGCGCAGAAAGAGATCGTTTCAAGCCAGCAGGCGGCATCCAGTGTGCACTAGAGCCCGCCTCCTTCGATCCATTCTGGCCGCGATCGCCCCGCTGGTTCTGATCCTAGTTCCTCTTCCCTTGTTGGCGCATCCCATGGGCAATTTCAGCATTAGCCACTATGCGGGCATCCGCGTCGAGCCAGGTTTTATCGAACTGCGCTATCTGATCGACATGGCCGAAATCCCGACATTTCAAGAGATGCAGCAGAACAACTTCGTCGCTCGGGCGGACGACGAACGAGTGCGGGCATATCTGTCGAAGCAGGCCGAAGCGTTTAAACAAGCCTTGCTCATAACTCTAAACGGCAAACAACTACCACTGCAGATCGCCTCACAAGACATTCTTTTCTCTGCAGGCGCGGGCAATCTTCCGACCATGAAGTTTGGTCTCGTCTATCGCGCGGAAGTGAAGGAGGAATGCACGGTGACGCATTGCGAACTCGAATATCGCGATGCAAATTTTTCTGGCCGCGTCGGTTGGAAAGAGATCATCGCTTCGGCTGGCCACGGGGTCACCGTGGAAAGCAGTTCGGTCCCTTCGCAGGACCGCAGCAGCCAACTCTCCAACTATCCCGCGGATCTGGTTAGTAGCGCGCCGCAAGAAGTTGGCGCCAGGATTGTTTTCCGGTCCCAGAGCGCACGGAGCAGCACGTCGTCTTTCATTTCGCAAACGAAGTACGCAACAACTCCTTCAGCAACCGCTCATCCGCGCCGCACAAAAAGCAGTGCACTCGAAAAGCCCGTAGCGGCGGCTGTGCCATCAACTCCCCATCTCGCCGAGAGCCCTCAGGTAGGGCAGCTCGGACACCATCAGCAAAGCACGCCGCGAAACTCCTTTACCGAATTGATGGCGATAAAGCAGATCGGCTTTGGCATCGCATTGCTCGCGGCGGCCATCGCCGCTGGTCTTGGCGCCCTTCATGCGCTCGAACCCGGACACGGCAAAACCATCGTGGCGGCATATCTGGTTGGTTCAAGAGGCACTGTACGGCACGCACTGCTACTGGGAATGATCGTCACGATTTCTCATACGGCTGGGGTTTATTTACTCGGGGCCATCACACTCTATGCGCAAAAGTACGTTCTTCCGGACCAAATATATCCGTTCCTTGGCGTGCTCTCTGGCATTCTCATCGCCGGGATGGGCTGCTACCTATTTTTGCAGCGGTGCGTAGGCGTTGAGTTTGCTCATACCCATAGCCACGCTACCTCTATGGCGAAGGAACCTTGCAAACCTGGAGAGATTTCCGCTCGGCAATTGCTCGTTCTCGGCATCACCGGCGGAATCGTCCCTTGTCCAGCTGCCTTGGTGGTCCTGTTGAGCGCAGTAGCTCTGCATCGCACGGGTTTTGGACTGTTCCTAATCGTTGCTTTCAGCATGGGACTGGCCGCTGTTCTCATCGCCACCGGCCTCGTGGCGGTGTATGCCGGGCGAATTATGTCCCAGCTGCCGGTTGATGGCCCGCTCGTTCAGCGCTGGCTTCCCATGGGTTCGGCCGTGATGATTACTGCTTTGGGCTGTGTCATCGCCCTACGCGGCTTAATGGCTGCCGGAGTTGTCCAGATTCGAATGTAATCGTAGTTTCTTCTTGGCGACGCCTTTGAAGCTGACGGCCCGACAGTCTTATTCAAGGAGGCGAAATATGTTCTCATTTGCTGCCATTCTCGTTCTAGGTTTTTTTCTTGGAATGCGTCACGCCACGGATCCCGATCATGTAGTCGCTATCACCACCATCGTTACCAGGCAGCACGGAATTGCGAAGGCGGGAGCAATCGGCGCGCTCTGGGGTTTCGGCCATACGTTCACCATATTTGTCGTCGGCACGATAATCATTCTCTTCCAAGTCACCATCTCTCCGCGCATCGGTCTTTCCATGGAGCTAGCCGTGGCCGCAATGCTTATTCTTCTTGGCGTCTTGAATTTGGCGGGAACCCTGCGCTGGCTACAGGAAAGATTCACGCCCAGCCCACAAGTGTCGAGGAATGTCCTCAACGAGCGTTCCGCGGGAACGCAGTCTTACCTTTCAGCTGTGCCAAGCAAACCCGAGAGCGTTGAACCAAAATTCCGGCTAGATCGGATACTCCATACGGTAGGGCTCTACAACGTTTTTAGGCCACTCGCCATTGGGATCGTCCACGGTCTCGCGGGTTCGGCAGCGGTGGCCCTCCTGGTTATGACGACCATCCGCGATCCCTGGTGGGCGATCACCTATCTCGTTCTCTTTGGTATCGGCACGATCGCGGGAATGATGATAATCACCGCTGTAATCGCAATACCCTTTGCCTTCACCGCCAGAAGATTTTCCGGCTGGAACCGCGGAATGGCCGTGGCCTCGGGCCTGTTGAGTCTTGGATTCGGCCTCTTCCTTTCTTATCAGATCGGTTTTGTAGACGGCCTTTTCTCCTCACACCCGCAGTGGACCCCGCGATGACCAACACGATAAATGCCGATGCATGAGAAACCCGCATTCTCGACATGTGCCCGTCGTGGTCCAGAAAAGGGGTTCGAGGAAGTTGGCATCCGGTCAGGAATCATCGCGCGGCCCGGCCTCGCAGGAACGATTTGTCACCCGCGTTTTACGGCGCCAGCCGCACGTCGAACTCAATTGTAACTTTGTCCTTGGCTCTCACGCCTGCCTTTCCGGGAGGCTTGATCCCGAAGTCGGTCAGTTTCACGCTGGTCTCGCCAATGTAACGCCCGTCCTTCAGCGTCGCTTGCACCGAGATTGGCCGCGTCTGCCCACGCAGCGTCAGATTCCCTCGCAGCGTCCACTGCCCCTGGCCGGTAGGCTCTACATCTGTGGACTTGAATGCGATCTCCTGATGATGCTCGCTGTCGAGCACTTCCGGCCCTAGCATTGTCTTCTGCACTTCGGCGCGATTTTTCTCGGAATCGTCTTTGTCGATCACGCGCAGAGCCCGCGCATCCACTCGCACTTCAACCGTGGGATGCGAACCTGTTTCCGCCACTCCGCTGTGAATGGGTGCGCGCACCTCGTGCTCGTGTCCCAACGCCGAGAATACGCCCGCCTTACCGACGTGAATCGTTAACGTGGATTTCTGCGTGTCGATGTTGTGTTGTTGGGCACTCACGCCTGGCACGCCCACGAAAAACGCTGCCGCCAGCAGCACGGTTCGCAACGTCGCTCACCTCAAAAATCAGGAACGCGAAAAATCCGATTTGCCTTCTGGCCTTTTTCGCGACCGTTACAAAAAAGGGTTCTTAACGAATTTGCGCATCTGACGCTTCGGCCCCGGGTGTCACTGGCCGGGGGCCGCCCATGGTCTGTGTTGAAGCGTAATCCCATGCACGCTGCCTCCGCTGTAACCACAAAGTCAAAACCATGTTACTTCCAGGAATACTTATCCGCCACGCGGAACTGCTCCGTTTGAACAAGATCTGGCCGCAGTCAGGGTTTTGCAAATAATTGACATTTTGGCGACTCATCCGAGTCCCTGCCGTTCTAACGTCGCGATTGTGGTATTGGCAATTACGGAAAGCGACAATGAACCGGAGCACCTATATTGTTTTTCTTCAGTTCTGCAAGGCATGCAATCGTTCATGCTGTCGTCGAGGCTTAAGCGCCGCGTTACTTTTCGTAATGACGATTCTTCGCGCTCAAGCACAAGCTCCGGGTACCGGAGCCATCAGCGGCCAGATCTACGATGCCTCTGGGGCATTTGTGTCCAGTGCGCGAATCACAGTTGTCAATGAGGAAACAAATTGGAGTCGTTCAGTAACCGCCACATCAGAAGGCCTGTTCCGGGTGCCGCTCTTGGCCCCCGGAAATTATTCTGTGCTAGTGGATGCGACGGGATTTCGAGCAAAAACTCTACATTCGATCCATGTCATCATTAGCGAAACCGCCGTCGTGAATCTCAGACTCGACGTTGGTCCGGCAGCGTCAGTCAAGGTGCAGGTCAACGATTCTTCCGAATTGGCGCAGACTGAAAGCGCGGTGCTCGGCCGAGTGACCGACGGTAAAACCGTTGTTGCATTGCCTCTTAGCAATCGCAACTTTTCCCAGATCTTGGCGCTTTCCGCCGGAGTCATCGCCGACGTTCCCAATGCTGCTAATTTAGGTTCAAACACTCAGAATGTCTCAGCAAACGGTGCCAAAAACACGGCCAACAATTTCCAATTCAATGGCGTAGATGCAAACAACATCTCCGAAAATTCATTTTCCGGGGAATTATTTGCTCCCGAAACGGGCATTGCGATCCCTAACCCCGACACCATCGCGGAGTTCAAAGTACAGACGGGTTTGTATGATGCGGGTTATGGAAGAAGTGCGGGAGCCAATGTCGACCTCGTGAGCAAGGCCGGAACGAATCATTTTCACGGGAATCTGTGGGAATTCTTTCGAAATGATGCTCTGAACGCGAACGACTTCTTTTTGAAGCAAAATGGCCAGCCGCGACCTGTTCTGAAACAGAACCAGTTCGGAGGCACTTTGGGTGGACCGATCGGGAAGAATAAGACATTTTTCTTCCTGTGCTACCAAGCGACGATTCAACGGGATGGCGATGCCGCCGGCTCCCTGATAAGCACTTTCCTGCCTCCTTTGACCAGCGATCGGTCAGCGGCCGCTCTAGGTCGTCTTTTTGGCGGTCAGTCTGGGGTAAACGGCGGTGTCGCAGTCGCGCCGGATGGATCCAATATCAATCCCGTGGCGCTCGCTCTTTTAAATTTCAAGCTCGCGGACGGAAACTTTGCCATACCGAGCCCGCAAAGGATTCTCCCAAACGGAGTCGGAGAATCGACATTCTCAAGTCCAGCGAAATATCGCGAAGACCAGTTCACGGTCAATCTGGACCATCAGTTCTCCGCAAAAAATCAGCTCTCAGGCCGCTTCTTCTACTCACGCCAGCCAACCACTGTACCCTTCAACAGTTTTGCCGCCACTGTGCCTGGCTTCGGAGGGCATCAGACCGAGCGGAACGATCTGTTCGTTTTGTCTGACACACATGTCTTCACACCCAATCTGATCAATGTGGCGCGCTTCGGATTCATTCGCTTTGATGGATCGGAGGCGAGCGTCGACCCGATCACTGGTCCCGACGTGGGAATGCAGACTCCACCGGCCTTGCCCGGAATTCCGGGCATTCAAGTCACCGGACTCTTTACCATCGGCCCACCCTTCCAGCTGTCTTATTTTGAAAACACAAATACGTTTGTTTGGCAGGACACCCTCTCGCTCACGAGAGGCAAGCACAGTTTACGCATGGGCGCGGAGGCGAAACGCCATCAATTGGACGTTGCCCCGTCCCCTCCGTCTGGCGATCTGATTTTCCTGAGCTTTCCGGATTTTCTCTTGGGTGAAAGTGCGGCGCAAAACGGCAGCGCTCAGAGTAACGTATTTTTTGTTTCTGGAGGAGCCGGCATCTACCGAAAAGATCAACGGTACACGGACTTCGCAGGCTTTGTGCAGGACGACATTACAGTTACCCGGCGGCTAACTGTGAACGCGGGCTTGCGCTATGAGTTCTTCGGGCCGCCCACTGAAATCCACGGCCGGCTCTCGAATTTCGATCCTGGCCTGGCCACTTCACAAGTCCCTGGGTCCGGCAGTTTCAGCGGATTTCTCCTACCCGCGAATTACAACGGTCCAGTCGCCAGCGGCGTAATGAAAACGCAAAACTCTACGATGTGGAACTCAGACTATAAGGACCTTAGCCCGCGCATTGGTTTTGCTCTGCGATTGCTCGACCACCGCACTGTGGTGCTGCGCGGCGGGTATGGCATCTACTACGAACGGCTTTCCGGACAACTCGCCGCGCAAAATATAGGCCAGCCTCCGTTTTCGACCATGCAAACGCTTTTGGGAGTGCAGAACGCGGCGTCTTCCTTCCAGCAGCCCTTTAATCCTCCCCTGCCCTTGACTTCAGCCTTCCCCATATTTCTCCCGCGCACCCCGGACAGCTCGTTGTTCCTCGCCGCGATCGGGCGGTCCCTCCAAAGCCCCTATAGCCAACAGTACAGCCTGAACGTTCAATACGAATTTGCGCCAGACTTCCTGTGGCAGATAGGATACGTCGGGTCAAAAGCGACTCACCTGACGGGCTGCGTAGAGTTCAATCAGGCGCTCACAGCGACTCCGCAGAATCCCATCAACGGACAAACAACCACGACAAACGAAAACCTGACTCAGAGACTGCCCTTCGCCGGTGTCGCCAGCGGCTCCTATATTTGCGAAACCGCTTTTAGCGCCAACTACAATTCCCTTCAAACCAGCGTAATCAAGAGACTCAGCCACGGTCTCGACTTCCTAGCTAGCTACACATTTTCCAAGGCACTTGATTTCACGAGCGGAACGGGAGTTCTTAATTCCTTAGACCTAGGGTTCCTAAGCAACGACCAAACCAATCCGCGCCAGGCTCGCGGACTTGACGACTTCGACCGAAAGCACCGCTTCGCCCTGAGCTTTGTCTACGCGCCCTCTCCTTTCAGGATCGGACCTAAAGTCATGCGGCAGGTCTTCTCACAGTGGCAGTTTTCTGGCGTGCTGGTTCTTCAGTCAGGCCTTCCTATTACGGCCGTCGATAGCACCGCTGGATCGGTTTATGGGAATCTGGTCGGATTCACTCGCGCAGAGTGCACCGGTCGGAACCCGGCCTCGTCCGGATCCCTTTCTAACCGTCTCAACGGGTATTTCAATAGCGCCGCGTTCACTGCGCCGCCGGTGGTTGGCGACGGCACCGGCTTTGGAAATTGCGGCGTTGGCATACTGCGTGGGCCCGACCAGCGCAACATCGATTTGGGAATTCAGAGAAATTTTGCTGTTACCGAAGCGAGTACTGTGGAATTCCGTACCGAGTTTTTCAATTTCACAAACACCCCAAAGTTCGGCCTGCCAGTCAACGACCGCGCCGCGGGACCGGCCTTTGGAGTCATTTCCTCGACTGCGTCCAATCCGAGGATCGTGCAGTTCGCCCTTAAATACAGATTCTGATTTGCTCACGTCCGTTTGTTGGTTGACACGAGGGAATTCGCGAGTGCTTGAGATTCCGACTTTTCTGCTCGACGCATTGCGGTTTCGCGAGTCACGTCGAGAGGCCCTTCGCGATGTCACTGATCATCAGTGGAGAACGGTTCTCTCGGGTTGGTCAACCGCGCGCCTTGCTCTAGCTTTACGACAGGACCGTGACGATGATCTTCCGGATTGGGTTCGTTCGCGCATCGACACTTACCTGTCAGACACCGCGCTGCGGTTCGATCGGATCAAAGCGACCTATTCCACGGTGGCAAGAGCCTTCAGGGACATGGATGCGGAGCATCTTGTCATCAAAGGGTTTTCGCTCTGGCCCGGTTACACGGTAGATCCTCGGTTTAGGCCGCACGGCGACATCGACCTTTACTGCCCGCCAGAATCGATTCTTCGCGCCCGAGACGCTCTCCTTGCACTCGGTTACACGCCAAACCTCAAGCAGGAACATCTCCCCAAAGATCATTTGTGTATTATGATGCCCAAAACGGGCTGGGAACGGAGCGAAAACCTCTTCGATCCTGGACTGCCGATTTGTTTCGAGCTGCACTTTTGCTGGTGGAATGAGTCCAGCATGCGTTTCTGTCCGACTGGACTGGACCAGTTCTGGACTCGCCGCGTCAGCCGGCAACTTGAGGATATCTCGTTCCCGGGTCTCAATCCTGCGGATAACCTTGCCTACACCGCTCTGAACATTCTTCGAGATCGTCTGCTGGGCGTCGCCGCAGCAGAGCAGGTGTACGGACTGGCCCGGTTTCTACATTTACACGCCAATGACCGCGGTTTTTGGGCAACGTGGCGGAACTTGCACGACGAATCCCTTCGTCGCCTGGAGATCATTTCTTTTCGGTTGGCTGAAGAGTCCTTTGCTTGCTCCCTACCTGAGGAGGTTCAGGAGGAGATCCACAGTTCTCCCGCCGGTGTGCAGGAATGGTTTCGAGAGTTTTCGAAACCTCCATTCTCTGCGCGATTTGACCGGAGAAAGGA
>Ga0307479_10001811_pt1 | contig 19479 bp, 20 predicted proteins | sample atmos_gasesECM4C_FD_203743 | JGI IMG/M metagenome (GOLD analysis project Ga0307479, IMG submission 203743) | Hardwood forest soil microbial communities from Morgan-Monroe State Forest, Indiana, United States - atmos_gasesECM4C_515 | ecosystem: Environmental > Terrestrial > Soil > Temperate... | reverse complement strand
TATCCCGAGGAATGCTGATTTCCAGTTCTTCGCTTTTGGCGATGTAGGTCTTAGTGAACGCGTGCTGAAACCAGAACTGTCCCGGTACCTGTGGCTTCACAATACGATAACGCACTAGGTATTCAAGAACGTCGCCGACGCCCAGCGCTTTCACGGTAACGTGCTTTTCGTGCAGGTCGCTGTACATCGGCGCGTTGCGTGTCACATCGGCCGGCATATCTTGAATGTTGTATTCCGGCGTGGGTATTACTGTGCCGTCCGGTTTTCTCACTCGGACGTAATCCAGTTCAACAGTATCGTTGTAACTAGTGTACGGAAACGTGAGTACAGCAAGCTCCTGCACGCCCGCTTGTGACTGCACCCGCATTACTACCGTCGTCTCTCTCGTGCCCGTTCCGTCTGCGTTGTAGGTCACCTTGGTGGCGTTGTGTTCAAAAATGATTGCTTCTTTAGAAAAATCGTTATCGACCACCGGCGTGGCGACTCTAGCGGTACTCTGCACATCGCTTGGTTGCGGGCTTTGGGCGGCTTTGGGTTCTTGGGCCGCGGCAAGAATGGATAATATTAAAAGTGCGAGGCCCTGCTTCGTTCTTCTCGCTGCTCGACCCATTGGTAGCACCTTAAGCGAACGGAAATCGCTGACTACGATAACACGAGCCAAGGTCGGCTCCGATTTCATTTAGAGATTTGAACTCTAGGTTTCTACCGCACTTATGTGGCCTCTAAAATCAGTCAAAAAAATCAGAATCACCAAACTTTGGATTTCCAAAAGAAAAGGAGGAACAGCACAATTACGGCTTTCCACTTTTTCAATGCTGAAGCATAGGTGATATGTATTCAGAGCGGTCCACACTGACGGTTTTGTGCTGCGTCTTGACCTTTACGGTAAGTGCGACCATCAGTCCACGACAGTCTACCGTTTCAATCCGCCTTCCTAGTCAGTTCGACAAGTCCTACCGATGGCTCCTAGTATGTTCCCCTTAAAGTTTCTAATACTGATTTAAGGTTTTCGCGGTATTGACATTGGTCAAAGCGGCAAGTACTTTCGGCACACGCCAAAGAAAGTGGCGTCGTTGTTAAAGTCACATCGTAGTGGGCCCCCAGACATTTCAGGCGATAAAGGTAGTCGGGAAAGTGTGTATCCCATTCAGGGCCGAGGAGTACTTATGAACCGTTCTGTCGTAGTTCTGATTTTATTACTTACGCTCAGTTGTTTATGTTCTGTGGCGCAGACACCTCCGACGAGCGATCCGCAGGCCCTGGCGTTGATCGCCAAGTCTGTCCTGGCCATGACTGGGGGCACTACTCTCAGCGGTGTCACGCTCAATGCGAACGCCATTTGGATTGCTGGTTCAGACTACTTCACCGGCCCGGCAACTCTCCAGGCTGCCGGAACCACCGACAGTCGAATTGACTTGAACCTGAATGGATTAACCCGCACTGACATCCGTACTACGTCCGGAGGCTTTCCCGGCGGGAGTTCCACAGGCGCATCCGCGAAGGCGCAACCCTTCGCTCAGCACAATTGCTGGACGGAACCAGTGTGGTTCTTTCCGGCCCTTTCTTCGCTTACCGTGGCGGCGACCAACACCAACTTAGTGTTTTCCTACGTTGGGCAAGAAATGCATGGCAGTGTGAGCACCCAACACATCCGGATGATTCAAGTGTGGCCAGCAGACGATGTCCGAACTCTGATCAACGTCCAGCGAATGAGCACTACTGAGTTCTATCTCGATTCTGCCTCGTTGCTCCCGGTAGCAATAGCCTACAAAGTTCACCCCGATAAAGACGCGAACACCGACATTCCGATGGAAATCGGATTTGCCAACTATCAGGTTGTTTCCGGGATCGCGGTTCCACACCATATCCAGCGATCCGTTAACGGCGAAGTCGATTTGGATCTCACGGTAACCAACGCAGTCATGAACTCGGGCCTGTCTATATCCAAACTTCAATAAAAGCAAGAGAGGAAGCGATGAAACGCACTCTGTCACATTCCGTACGCCTGATTTCACTCTTCTTCGTTCTGGCTGGAATTTCTACTGGACAGGTCTCGCTTGGTACCCCGGCGTTTGGGAGTTTTGGCGGAGGACCATTTGACACGGTGAATCTCGGGAACCTAAACGTGAATTTTAAGATCCCCATCCGCCACAAGGCCGGACGGGGAACGCCGTTCTCGTACGACCTGACGTACGACAACTCCGTATGGAATCCTGTTCTTGTAAATAACCAACTAAAGTGGATGCCCGTGAATACCGGGGCCTTCTACTGGGGGTGGTTGGGACTCAGTGCAACGCAGCGTCCAGTGAACCTTTCCTATTCGACAACGCCGTTCTCGTCAACTTGTGGGCAAAATCAACAGCCCTATTCACAGTGGAATTACTTCAATTTCGTGTACACCGATGAAAACGGAACTAGCCATAGTTTTCCGAATTCAAACGCGTATATTCAATCACCAGGCCCTCCCAACTGTCCTCCTAATGGTCCTGAGCCACCCACTACGGTAGGCTGGGCCGCTTCCGACGGATCAGGCCTGACGCTGTACGCCACTCCTGGCCCTGGCACCATGTCATCTTATGTAACAACGCGCAGTGGCACAACCTTCAACGGGGTTGGTTTCGCTGGTTCTAATGACCCAAATGGAAACCAGACCACCTTGAGTGGCGGCGTGTACACCGACACTCTTGGGCAGACGGCATTGACGGTTGCTGGTGCACCACCCAGCAACACGACTCTTAGTTACACAGCTCCGTCGGGTGCGACCGCGATCTACACCGTTAGCTATGTGTCTTACACTATCATAACGAACTTTGCATGTAGCGGGGTTGGGGAATACAACGTCGCGAACATTTACTTGGTCGACAAGATCACGCTCCCAGATAGTTCGTTTTATCAATTCAAATATGAACAAACGCCCGGCGACAACAACACCAACCACGTAACAGCACGGCTGGCCTCAGTAACCTTGCCGACCGGCGGATCAATCACATATGCATATCAGGGATCAAACGATGGAATCGTGTGTGCCGATGGCAGCACTCTTGGTCTCCAGCGGACATTGAGCCCTGGGGGAACATGGACCTACACCCGCACAGGATCGGGTTCGCAGTGGCAGACCGCGGTGCTTACGCCTGTTGATGGTTCGGCAAACGACAACATAGTTCTCCAGTTCCAAAAGGACAGTGCAACGCCTGTGTCTCCCGCAACGATGAACACAAACAACTTCTACGAGACTCAGCGGCAAACTTACCAAGGCGCTATTTCATCGAGCAATCTCCTAAAGACTACTGTTGCTTGCTACAACAACAATACCTCCAATTGCACCACTACGCCTGTCGCCTCGCCGATTACCCAGCGTACTGTCACGCTGCAGTATCCGAACGGAGGGCAGCAGTCACAAACAGCGACTACTTATAGCGGCGGCCTGCCGACCGTGATTAATCAATACGCATATGGACCTAGTGCGCCGGGTGCTCTGATCCAGAACACGCAAATCGCCTATGCCAGCCTGGGAGCGATTCTGGATCACCCATCGCTGATTTCAGTCTATGACGGGTCGAGTCATCTCACTTCACAGACTTCATACACCTACGATGAATACTCGACATATCCCCTGCAGCCGACCACCGGTACTCCCAACCATGGAGGCCCGATCAGCAATCGCGGAAATGCGACGACAGTAACCAACTACACCAGTAGTTCCGGCGGACTAACCCGTCATTTCAGCTATTACGATACCGGAAATGTCTACCAATCCTACGACGTGAACTTGGCTGTTACTACCTACGTCTACGGAACGGCTTCGCAGGGAAACTCCACGATTTCATGTGGCAACAGTTTCCCGACATCGGTCAATTTGCCGGTGAACAGTCTTTCGACTTCAACTGCCTGGGACTGCAATGGCGCGGTGGCGACCAAGCGGACGGATGTGGACCTACAATCCACAAATATTACTTATAACGAGGCATTCTATTGGCGCCCGGCTTCATCGCAAGACCCGGCGTCGAATACCACGACCTTTGCTTACACAACGACCTCCGCCGAGAGTTCCCTGGCATTCAACGGCAACGCTTCGGTTGCGGAGCAGCTCGCGACAGTCGATGGCTTGGGACGGGTCATTCTGAATCAAAGGCAACAGGGATACCATGCGACCAACTATGACTCCACGCAGACAAGCTACGATACCTTTGGCAGAGCCAGCCAAGTCACGATGCCGTATGTAGGAATTGCGGGGCAGACCACGTCGAGCGCTCCCACCACAACCACCGTTTACGACGCCCTTAACCGGCCGACCAAGACAACCGATGCCGGGGGTGGATATGTGGCCTACACCTACACTCAAAATGATGTTCTGCAAACCAAAGGCCCCGCGCCTACGGGCGAGAACTCCAAGAAGAAGCAGCTGGAATATGATGCACTGGGAAGATTGATTTCAGTCTGCGAAGTTACCCAAGGAACTGGCTATGTCCCTTGTGCGCAAAGTACTTCGTACAACGGCTACATGAGTACATATGTATACGATGTTTCCGGCGGCTATAATCGAGTCACGGTTACACAAAATGCTCAATCAACGCCGACCCAGACACGGGTATACCTCTATGACCTGCTGGGTCGCCTTGTATCAGAAACCAACCCGGAAACGAACAACGCAGCAACTACTTATGCCTTCGATTCCGCTAGCGGCTGCAGCGGAACGTATAACGGTGATCTGGTGAAGAGGGTCGATGCCAAGGGAAACACCACTTGCTATACCTACGATGCCATGCACCGGGTAATCAGCGCCACCTACAGCGGCCCCTACGCAACACCTACGAAGAACTTTGTCTACGATTCTGCCACGGTGAATGGTGTGGCGATGGCTAACGCCAAGGGCCATCTGGCTGAGGCGTACACTGGGTCTTCGGGCGCAAAGGTCACGGACATTGGGTTCGTATACTCGGTGAGAGGAGAAGTCACCGAGATTTGGGAATCTACTCCGCACTCCGGAGGATACTACCACCCCACAGCGGCGTATTGGGCGAACGGCAAGCTTAATAACTTGTGGATGTCAGGGCTCCCGAGCATTTCCTACGGCGCGGATTCGGAAGGCCGTATGTCTACGGTCTCAGCCAGCAGCGGCCAGAATCCTGTAACCGGGGTTACGTACATAATGAGTGGGACCACGCAGCCAATCGGATCTCTGACACAAGTCACTTATGGTTCCGGAGACTCCGATAACTTTACCTACGATACCAACACTGGCAGAATGACACAGTTCAAGTACACGGTCAGCACGAACTCGGAAATTGGCAACTTGGGATGGAATGCTAATGGCAGTTTGGCCAGCCTCAGCATTACCGATCCTTTCAATTCTTCAGACGCCCAGAACTGCACTTACTCTCACGACGATTTGGCACGTATTGCAACTGCCAGTTGCGGCTCCATTTGGGGACAAATATTTAATTACGATGTTTTCGGCAACATTACCAAATCGGTTCCTACGGGGAGCACGGGGGTTTCTTGGCAGCCGACCTACACGCACGGCACCACTAACACGAACCAATATTTCTCCCTCCCGGGGTTCACGCCCACTTACGATGCAAATGGCAATTTGCTGACTGACAGCTTCCACACCTACACATGGGACGCCGAAGGCAAGATGCTCTCGCTTGATTCCACTACCCTGACCTACGATGCTTTGGGGAGAATGGTGGAACAGAATCAATCCGGAACATATTTTCAGATCGTGTATTCGCCGCAAGGCAAAAAGTTAGCGATCATGAAGGCGCAGGTAATACAACAGGCATTTGTGCCGTTGCCCGGCAAGACAAAGGCCGAATACCTTTCATGGGGACTGAGCCACTATCGACATCCAGATTGGCTCGGCAGCTCACGCCTGGAGTCGAGCACGACGCATGCAATAATTCAAAGTGTCGCGTATGACCCCTACGGAGTTCCTTACGCTCAGTTATCGGGCGGCAACGGAGAACTTTCGTTCACGGGCCAGAATAAGGACACTGCGTGGCTGAACTACGATTTCATAGATCGGCAATATGATCCGACGCAAGGACGCTGGCTCTCTCCTGATCGTGCTGGATTGGCGGCCGTGGACCCCGCCAGTCCGCAGAGTTGGAACCGCTATGCGTACGTGATGAACAATCCATTGGCGCTAGTAGATCCGTTTGGGGACGATTGTTATGGGGCGGCTGGTGAGAATGATTTCCAATGCGCGCAAAATGGGGGCACATGGGTAGATATTCCTCAAACTGTGACCGTCACCCCCCAGCCTACGGACCCGGCACCGACCGTCCCCACTTCGCCTCCGGACCAAGTGACAGTAACCGTAGGCAATCCGACCAGCGATGGACGAGCGAATGGAGCCAGCCCGGGAAGTTCCTCTCAGACTGCAAACAACGCACCTCCACCGGTGCCTAAGCCGCCCAATCCGATAGAAAATCCGTCCACCAAGGACAAGATATGCTTTTACGCAACAGCGGCAGTATCCTATTTTACAATTGCGACCGGTCCCGGCGCTCTTTCCGCGACGTCTATTCCTTCCATAATTACTGGAGGCGCGGCGACGGCTGGCGAGGTGGGGGGCTTTGTCATTGCACCTGAGGTAGCAGTACCCGTCCTCACGGTCGGCGTGACCGGGGCGTTGTTACTCTGTATGTGAGTCCGGGGTGTCACTGCCCTTTCTTTAGTTGTAACAGGAGAGTAATAAGGAGGAATGGTGAAGATGGACATCGCGGAGCCAACCTTCGTTGTTCGGCCCGCAGGCCGTTCCTATCACTTTCTTGCTAGCGCCTCGTTGATAGTCATAGACGTTGCCGCTGTTGCAGCACTGCTGGTGAGGCGATTGAATTCCATGCCATTCCCAGCCGTGACCGCCCTTGTGGCCGCAATGTTCGTGCTCGTATGGTGTTTGCGTTTAGCTCTTAGTAATCATGAGCGCTTAAGGGCTTTTGTCCAGAACCAAGAGGGTTCTGCTCCAAACTCAACGGCTGTCGCGATGCTCCGTGCTTGGGCAAGTCTGATCCATGGGGGATTGTTTCTGACCGGCTTAGCGGCCGGTCTACTTCTCTTGGCCTTGCTCCAAATGTCTAAAACCTGAACCCCAAGCGCTGGACGCCGGGTGTGGCACACTTTTAAGGATTTTTATTTTCCAAGCATCGCATTGGCTTGCTTCCTAAGAACCGCCGCAAATTGTGGCAGGACGGGCACAGCAAGGCCGCTTAAGGGTTGGGATAAGGCTCGTCTCGTCGGCCTGCCTTGGAGAGACGGGAACCCTGAGTTCGCGACGCCTATGGACACGATATTCTCCGTTTCTTGGATTGTTTATAACTACGCGGCCCCGCCCTAATGGTTGAGTTCTTCGAAGTCGCCTTATTGTGTCTTACCGCCGGGCTGTCTTTTTCAGGAATTGGTTTCAGTGAGAAGTCCTACTTAGCCTGGGCCCGACGGTTTAGCTCGAACCGACCTGTCGTTCTCATCGCGGTTGGCGGCTGCACATTCCTCGGCTGCCTGGTTGTCGCGTCTTTCCTGCATGAACCTGTACCCCGTATTCATGACGAGTTCAGCTATCTTTTGATGGCCGACACTCTGGCACATGGTCATGTCGCCAATCCCTCGCCGCCTCTCTTCGGGTTCTTCGATACTTTCCATGTCCTAGTGCATCCTGTGTACGCCTCGAAATACTTCCCAGCGAACGGCCTATTCCTTGCCATCGGACAGAAGCTGACCGGCCATGCCGCTGTCGGGATTTGGATTGGCTCGGCATTGGCTTGTGCCGCGACTTGCTGGATGTTGCAGAATTGGGTCGGTAATGTCTGGGCACTGGTAGGTGGATTCTTGATGATGGTTCAAATCGGTGTTTACAGCTACTGGAGCCAGGCCTATTGGGGCGGCATGGTCGCCGCCCTTGGCGGAGCGCTGTTCTTCGGATCTGTGCGCCGATTGTGGGTGAAACTTTCCTGGTGGAATGCGATTTTGATGGCATCAGGGTTAGTGATTTTAGCCAATAGCCGCCCACTCGAAGGGTTTCTGGCAGCCTTGCCTGCGTCGTGCCTTTTCCTACGGCGAATCTGGATGGAGCGGCTGTGGAAGCAACCAACGTTGTGGCGAGACTTTGCACTTCCTGCGGGAATGATCCTTCTTCTTGGTGCAGCCCTAACCGGTGCATACAACAGAGCAATTACCGGTTCAGCATGGAAACCGCCGTACCTGCTCCACGAGCAACAATACCAGGAGAGTCCACAGTTCATTTTCCTCCCATTGCGTCCAAGAATTTCCTACAGCAGTCCATGGGTGAAGTATTACTACGAGATCTCGGAGATGCGACTCTACATTTCGCAGCGCACGCCAACCAACGTCATGATCACGGCGGCACGCAAGCTGATGACGTGGTGGGCTTTTTATTGTGGCATCCTAATGAGCGCTCCGCTTTTATTGGCGGTCTGGTTACGAGGAGGGCGGGTTAAATATTTTCAAGCTGCTGTATTGGCCGGATTCATCATAGTCGCCGCGGTGTATGTCCCTAGGTCGGCTCCATTGCGAATAATAATCGACTCTTTGGCACTGGCACAGATTGGAATACTCTGGTTTGCGTTCGATGAATTTTGGTCCCGCCTTGCGATCGGAACCAGTACCCTCCTTATCTTTGCATCGTTTTTTGTGAAATATTCCTTCCCCCATTATTTTGCTCCGGCGGCATCGCTAGTCTTGTTTCTTCAGGTGGAAGCTCTCAGAAGAATATGGCATTGGCAAGGTAATACGCACGTAATGAAAGGCGTAGCAACACGAAGCGAGCGCCGTAGAGCTGCTCGTAGCAATGCGGAATCTCGTCCGGCTGTCTCTCGCCTCCGAGGTTTAGTGACATTGCTGCCTCTTGCGTGCGTGCTTTCGCTGGGCCTAAGGTTGGAGGGCCGCGTCAACGACTGGAGCATAGATAGTCATGGCCCCGACCGGTATGCGCTATTGATGCAAGACTGGAGCCTTCGAAGGGCCGATTTAGAGCACTGGCTCGAACAGCAACAGAAGCCGGAGCTGGTTTTTGTGCGCTACTCCCCCCACCATAACGTCAACGCAGAGTGGGTCTACAACAACGCTGATCTTATTCATTCCCACGTAATCTGGGCGCGTGATCTGGGATTCGAACAAAATCGTTTACTCATTCAGTATCTGCCGGATCGGACTGTATGGTCTCTCGACGCTGACCGACCGGAACCGCAGCTAGTGCCTTACACAGAACAGAAAACGGACTTAAATCCTAACCCTTCCGGAATTAAGCCGGAAGAAGACCCGTTGCAATAGTGGAGGAGGCGACTTGGCCGGGACCGTCAACTTTAGTGCCTCTTCTGGAGACTGTCGATCTGGGAACTTCAATTGCGAGATGTCTCGAATGCACGTTTCAATAATAATCCCGGTCTATAACGAGGTCCGCACACTCCCAGCCATTGTCCATCGGGTCCGTGCGGCCGCTCTTCCGCCAAGTTGTACAAGGGAGATCATAGTCGTAGACGACGGCTCAAGCGACGGAACAGCACAACTTATTGAAGAGTACGTCAGTGCCGGTATATTGATTGGATATCAAGCTACCTCGAATCGTGGGAAGGGTAGCGCAATTCGTGAAGGGATTCGTTGCGCAACCGGCGACATTATCCTAATCCAAGACGGCGACTTGGAGTACGACCCGAATGATTACATCGCAATGGTGACACCAATCGTGCGAGGAGAAGTCGACACCGTTTACGGATCGCGATTCTTGGGCACGATCGCGGGGATGAATTGGAGGAACTGGCTCGCCAATAAGATTCTAACCTTTACTGCAAACGCCTTGTATGCAGCGAACATTACTGACGAGGCTACCGCTTACAAAGCATTCCGGACGGAAGTGCTCCGACGTGTAGACCTGAAATGTCAACGATTTGAGTTCTGCCCTGAGGTAACGGCCAAGTTGTCTCGTTTGGGATATAAGATCCGCGAAGTTCCCATCAGATACCATGCGCGTACTCCCACTCAGGGGAAAAAGGTACGCACCAGGGATGGTTTTGAAGCGTTTTGGACTCTCATTAAGTATCGATTTGTTTCGAGGAAGAACCTTACTAAAACTACTTTCTAGTCCGCTTCATCTTGGCAACACGGCCACCAGAATGAGCGTGAAAAAGTCGGTAACGGAAGGTCCCGGTCCTGATGGGATCATTTAAACTATCAGGTAGACCACGCTAATTCGGTAATGACTTCTGCCTACATTTTCGGCGTAAGAACGAAATCCCAGGGATTTACCCTGATTGAATTGATTGTGGCCACGGCCATCTTGACGATTCTCACGGGTTTAGCGATTCCTCTCGTGAGGGTGACGATCAAGCGGCAAAGAGAACACTATTTGCGGCAGGACCTGTGGGAGATGCGCGACGCCATTGACCGCTATAAGGACGCAGCAGATCGGGCAGCTTTCCAAATCAAGGTGGGGTCGGAAGGCTATCCTCCGGATTTGGATACGCTGGTGAATGGCGTGGACGTGCAGGGGAAAAAGATGAGGTTTCTACGCCGAATACCGATAGACCCGATGACCGGTAAACCCGAATGGGGGATGCACTCGATGCAGGATGATCCCGACTCCGATTCCTGGGACGGAAACAACGTTTTCGACGTATTCACCAAATCCCAAGACACAGCGCTCGACGGAACAAAGTACAAAGACTGGTAAGGTGGCCGTTGCCGGTCAGCGCAATCCCATCCGAAGAATATTTCCATTCGAGGGCGAGCTTTAAGACTCGATTGATCCAAGAACCGAGGCACGTAGTGCGCTTCCAAGCCACCAGGAATAGCATCCGACAATCGCACTGATGGGCCGAACCATAGCTCGTCGGTGGGGGCAGGACATCTTCACGAGAATTAAGGCGACGACAAACGCTTCTCTGATTCCCATTTTGATCCTACATAAAGAGTGCAGCGGACGACACACGCGCAGCGATGGCGAAGTTAGAGCGGCATGTGATTGGCAACGAGCTACCAACCGAAACAGAACAGCACAAAAACTTCGCAAGTGGCAACGAAGTGGCAACAGAAGCGGCAGAGAGCAATACTGCTGCAATCCAGTAAACATCTCTGTTTACTGTCGTTTGAATCTGGTGGCGGCGCGTGGACTCGAACCACGGACCTACGGATTATCAGCCCTGCGAGGGCTTGTTTTCACTGCAGCGAGACTTCACCGTCAACTCAATGGGTGCTTGGATATTTGCGACCGAAGATGCTCGACGCTCGCGGCCAGGTAGATCGTCGTCGTCTTGATGTCCGTGTGCCCCATCATTTTAGAGAGGCTGTAGATATCGCACCCGCCCTCGAGCATGAGCGTCGCAAATGTGTGCCGAAGCATATGAGGATAAAAATCGATTCCAGAAGCCTCCTCAAGGTCCTGGATGAGATCGCGCAGCGACGTCACTGAGACCGCATTGTTGTCGCGCCAGGACGTGAAGAACTCCGGGCAGCTCTTCCCGGCCTTAGCTCGCTCGGCAACGTAGGTCTGGAGTATCCCCGCCAGGACACCGCTGATCGGCACCATCCGATCCTTCGACCCTTTGCCGCATCGGACGAAGACAGCGAGGTTCACCAGATCAACCTCCGCGAATTTCAATCGGAGGAGCTCCTTTTTTCGCAGACCGGCAAATATGAACGTGGCGATGATCGCGTGGTTACGGATGCGAACGAAACGATTCGGCGAAGGAGAATTGTAGGCGACCTCCAAGAGGCGCAGCGCCTCTTGTCGCGTAAGCTTGCGAGGGATTTTCTGCGCGTTTTTAGGGAGTTCAATGTCCCTGGCGGGATTCGCCGCAAGGTGCTTTTCCCGAACGCACCAGTCGAAAAACACCTTCAGCGACTTGTGGTAGGTGCGACAGGTTGCCGGGCTCCATTTACGCTGGGTCCGGCCTTCAAAAATCCAGCGACGGACCACGTCCTGGGTTGCCTCCTCGATCTCGACGATATCGCAAGCCTTAAAGAAAAGCCGCAAAGCATTGCGGTTACGCCGAACCGTGTCGGGCGAAAACCCTCGCGTATGGAGGGTGTAGGAGTGGAAGTTCTCCTCTATAAGGTGTACGTGCATGGCTGCTGCCGTGCACCGAGCAAAAAAGAGATCCGTTCAACCACTTCCCCAAAGAGAGCTGCTCCAAGGCACGCCTCCCAATGAAGAGAAATTGGCTACGTAGAGCAACAAAGGGTGCTTCGCCGGGAGCCCGGAGGGGGACCATCTCCTTAAGAGGGGTATCGTTCACCTCTCAAGGCACGGGCAAGCGATTATTTTGGCTCTATGTAGCTAAGGTTTGGCAGTGGAGGATGTCGAAGCATAAACGATTAACTACCCTCAGCTCCCTGCCAAATTTTGGTTGTCGAAGAGATCTAGTTCTGCGCGGAACACGGTGGGTTAATTGATTCCGACATGAAGCATATCCCTATTTCTTTTTTCTATCAAGACTGTGGATGAGTCCGCTCGATATGGAGTCAGCGCATATGAACAAGGATGCGTAGGTGCTCTAATTGCAAAATGAAAACAAGCCCCCGCATGATTCGCGTGGGGCATGTTTCAGCTGGGTTGCCTGTTGTCAGTCCGCCCAGTAGGAATTGAACCTACAACCGTCGCCTTAAGAGGGCGCTGCTCTGCCAATTGAGCTATGGGCGGAATATGGCTAAAACCTTAAAAATTGATGAATCAGGATGGCCGGCTGAGAGGATCTGGGCGGACAACGTAAATATAGGTCAGTTTAGCGCGTATACGGGTGTGGTCAAGTGGTTGTACTAGACGAGAAAATGATGCTGTAGATGGATTTTACATTCGCGTCAGCGACTCGTTTGTTAAACCATATTGTCCACATCGGCCATGCGCTCAAGATCCGCCTGCACTATTTCCGGCGGAAGACATCTGGTGTAAGCGGCCGTAGATACGATGCTGCGGTGCCCCAGAAGGCCCTGAAGCTTGAACGAGCTGTGGCCGCTGTTGTGCAGGAAGTTCACCGCGAACGTATGGCGCAGTTGATGCAAGTGGAATTTCACTTGGGATTCACGGCAAAGCATTTGTACAAGGTATCGCAGGCCTTCGGATTTGAGGGGCGCGTTTTTGTTCCCAGCAACCCAAAGAGATCGGCTGGTATAGAGGATTGGGCAGCGTGAGCGTTCGTCAAGATATTCGGTCAGAGCCTGGCGGACTTCGGAGTTGAGAGGAATAGTGCGGGACATTTGCGATTTCGACGTTTCTGCTCGGACGATAAGCCTGGCATGAGTCAGATCCACGTCGCTGACTTGCAATGAGAGCAGTTCGGTGCGCCGCAGGCCGCAGTAGAGGGCGACCGCGATAATAGCGCCATTCCTGGCCCGAATGAGATTATTCTGCCATTGAATGGTCTCCGATACGGCGCGCAGTATCTTCTTCATGTCCTTCCGTTCGAGGTATTTCCGATCGTCGTAGCGGATCCGCGGGAATTCCAGGGCTTTGTCCTTCAAGGGATTCGAGGCGAGGTATCCCTTGAGGACCAGCCAGCTAAAAAACTTGGTGAGCTTTATCCAGTAGGTCGCGATTGTCGTCTTCTTGACTCCCTGGCGGATCGCCCCACGGCCCACGATTCGTTCTCGTGTCTGCAGCCATTCAAAAAAGCCGGTGAGAAGCTCAGGAGTAAGTGTTGCCGTGGTGACATCCGGATAGCGTTTAAGCAGAAGATCAAAAGCATTCTGATAGCCGCGGAGCGTGTGAGCCGAGACCTGCCGGGTGAAGCGTGAATATCCCATGAATTCTTGATGGAGCGGTTTCAAAGGAAGTTCAGTCATGTGGTTGTATGAAATGGTGGGCGTAGGAATCGAGAGAATCTAGGTCGGCTGCTACGGAATCACCAAAGGAGAAGAGATTGGTTATGAACAGTCCCACGATGATGAGGGTGGCGACTCCCAAAGAAATCATGAGCCACGCCAACAGGTAGTGAACTTTGTTATGTCCAGGAACGTAGGTCGACGATTTCGTCGGATGCTTCACGAACCACAGATCCTTGGAGGAGTGGGGCTGGGACATCAAGGATCGATCTCTACCGCAGGCCAGGCAATGCTGGACCCAGCGAGGATTCTTGTGACCGGAAACGCAGATACGCAGATTGAAGGAGCGGCCGCACAACCAACAGAAAAGAACGTCTCGATGAGACAGCTTGCCACAGTTCTTACACTTCTTTTTTTGGAGTAACAGATAGAGCATAGAATCCGAGAAGAGCGAACCAATGTTCATGCGTCAGTGCTTCTCTCACAAACTCCTCCAGGGTGCAGAACCAGATGTCATCGGTGTTCGTAACCTGCTCCAGCGCGTCGATCCGCTCCTCGGTGGTCGTGAACACCAGGACCTTGAACGTGCAGCCAGGGAACAAGCGCTCGTATCGGCCGGATTCCCTGAAGGCGATGTAGGTGTCGAATTTCTTTCTTAAGACCGGTACGTGCTCTGTGCCCAGATCGATCTCGATGAACGCCTCGCCCCCGCCATATTGAACCCAGGCGTCCGGGATATTTCCGAAGTCGATGTTTTCCTGCCAGAGACCCTCCTCGCCCAGAATGATTCGTTTCACATCCGATTCGAGCGCGAATTTAAGGATCACATCGTACAGGGACAAGGTGTGGCGGAACGTCCGCTCTGACCTCTGCTCGATCTGGAGACGGTACGCGCTGTACTCGCTCGCCGGTTTGCCGACGACGTGCCAGCCTCGCTTTCCGAGGTAGTACACCGGCGTCTGAAAATGTGCGAAGCTATCCGCCCGATAACGCCGGTTCAGGTACCGCTCCGAAAGCAGCCACAGCAAGGTTTTCGTCGTGGAAATCCTGGACAGGGTCAAAACTCGTTCAATTTGCCTCCGAGTTAAGAAGGAACAATGGTCTCTGAGGATGCGGAAAAGCAAAATATGCCGCGTCTGTAGCTGTCGCATATTAGGGGGTATTCCCCAACAGCGTTAAGGGCGAGTTAAGGGGAGAGCTAAGCGGGACCCTGTATCGCGGAATCGATTGAGAAATGGCAATTTAAAAATTCAGGTCGCACAACCGAGCCAATTTTCGGCCTTTAAACCGACCCTGTTCTCCCTACTCGCAGGCCAAGATCACGCCACTCCTCCATCAATGTTCAGTCCGGCGAAGGTGCCTCGGGCGGATTGGTATACAGGTATCGGTTCCTTTGGAGCATCGCGAGGAGCTCTAAAGCAAAGGCCTCGTACTCCCCATTCCGGCCTTGTCTGCGGTGTTCTTGGATCGCTCGCATGACGTAAATGTAGGTATAGTGGAGCGCCTCCTCGGCCATTTCATCCAGGGTGTCGCCTTTCATGAAGATCACGTATTTGTGGGCGAAGTTCATATGAAAAAGGAAGAATGGCAGGATGTATATTTGAAAAAGGGCCGCTGGCGCGTTGACCAGCGGCTCGTTTGATTTCTAGGAAACGAGCCGAGTGATACCGGCTCGGGGAAAGAGCTAGGCGGCGGCAGGAGGTGGGGTTGCCGCCATGTTGGAATGAAAGACTCATCAGTCAAGCGGTGTTCCCGACAGAAGCACCATCAGACCGATCTCCTGCACGCTAGCGACCCGGAAGTGCGGATGCCGTCTTTGGAGGTGTGCCACCACTTCCTGGATGGTTCCGGCGGCGATTCGCTCCGTTCGTTTGTCATGGTTGAGCTCATCACTTCCGGTGACCTCGAACAGCTTTGCTTCGCACACGCCCGTTCGCCCTGGGCGAAACTTCGTTCCTCTGCGCTTAGGCATCTGCACCGGGCGTCTTGCTGCCATGTTGGGAAATGAGCATGGCGATAGCAACACCCACTTGCGAGAGCGGAATGCCGTCAAGGCCACGAATCACAAAGAGCGGCCAGGGCAGAAGCTTGTCGCAGGCTTTACAGAAGGCTTCCAGATCGCATTGGTGATTAACTGTCTCGAAGTTATATGCGTCGTGGTCGATGTACAGGTGCTCCTTCGCGATGAAGCTGTTATTGTCCTCGCGCAGCCTCTGCGTCTCCGTGCAGGAATTGTAGAAGCCTTCCGTGAGGATATTTGCCCCGCAGCCGGGGCAGGGCAGGTTGGGCGTGACACCGTTCTCGGGCATCTCGATTGGCTCCTTTCGAGTCTGTCTCTTTGGGTTAGGTTTCGGCGACCAGGTCGCGTGCCCAATCGCGGGCAAAGCCCGGCAGCGTGGACTCCAAGGCTTGCTTGGCCGTCTCGACTTCAGGGCTGACCCGCAGGAAGTACGCTTTCTGAGTCGAAGGGCAGATGACTTTGATAAACGCCAATTGCAGTCGTGTGTTCACCCAATTGCCGTTTCGCCAGAGTTGCTGGTTCGACGCCGTATCCACTTTGAGTAAGACGCTGTCGCGGAACGTGTCCACCGGTTTCAGCTTTGCTTCCTGGAGGAACTTCTCTACGCCCAGGCGTTGCAGCAGCACTTCGCGGTGGGTCTGATTGGTCTCCGCGAGAATGCGTTCACTCGTAGGCGTATTCATCACCGTCTGCTTCGAAACACTCCATCCGCGCCAGAAGTAAAGCTCGTGATCTTCAAGCACAACCGCAGGGCCGTCGGGGCGGTGAACTCGCCAGCGTCCCGCACTTCGTTCCGCCCACACCTCGCCGAGCAGGAAGACGAACCCGTGAGCGAGGCAGAATTCCGCGGAGATCGGCAGGTGATGCTGCAAACTTCTGCGGGCGTCCTTGGAGATGTAGCTCAACCAGCGCGGGAACGGCTGCCCGCGAACTTCCCATGGCAGCGGACGCAGCACCTGTTCTCGGATAGTTCGTACCCGGTTGTCGGATTCGCTGCCACAGGGCAGGGTGAGCGTCCGACAGCCATCCCGATGCTTCTTGAACTCTTCGACCGAGGACACGAGCCGGAAGCGCCAGCCCTCCTGGGCGAGCGCTTCCCGTACGACTCTGTGACTCTTGGAGATGGCCTTCATGGCTAGTCGATGACCGCCCGCCAGCGCAGGCCGTCGAATTCCTGCTGGTTGACGACGGCGTAGAGACCCGCCGGCAGTTCGAGCGTTCCATGCTCGTCATGCACTATCTCGGCGCCGGTCTCCGGAGCCCGGAGGTACATGGCTTGCCCCAGCATCGTCAGTGACGCGCCGCCTACCAAAGAGGGGTTGGAAACGCGGTGCATGTGGCCGGTCTGCTCGCCGCGCGCGATGACGCCCGTCTTGACGGGTTTCGCACCTTCCAAGGCAGGGCTTTGGTCGAGTTTTACAAAGTAGATGTCCCCCTGTCGCCAGAAGGGACGCGCGCTTTCGGTTGTGTTCATGGGTACTGCTCCTTTCGTCTGTTGAGGTTTTTGTGGGTTGCTCTCCACTTGCCTACGGCGGAGCGCAACTCACGGTCAAAGTCTTCAACGCTGATCCGTGATCGCGCGCGGCCGTATCCGGCTGCCGCGAAGAGATCCCAGACGACGGCTTTTGCCGCCGCCTGGAGGATCGCGTCCCGATCTGCTTTGCTCATGGGCGCACTCCATTCGTTCGGTTGTGTGGGGAATTGAGTTGGGAAGGTTCTTGGTTTAGGCGGCGAGGAGTTTCGGGCTCTGATCGGCCGCGTTCTCCGACATGCCAAAGACTCTGCCGAGCTCCTGGGTTGTACCAAGGCGCGTCGACATGGGCATCTGCTTTGCGGCGGAGGTGAAGGCGTTGTGGAGCGACCAGGCGTTTCGCCCGGCCCACTCCTGGAACGGTGGCGCAAAGTACATCTCGGAGACTTGGGGAAGGAAGCGCACGGGCAGGACACCGCCCACGAAGACATCGTGGATCAAGGCCTTCGCCTCTCCATCCGTGAGTTCTTTCGACTTCAACCGCTCGATCTCTCCCGTCAGCCGGCCGAAGTGGTCCTGGAAACGGAGGACCGCGCTGGCAAGTTCGCTCCGAAGGTTCAGACCGGACGTATGCTTGCGGTTCAAGGCGATGAGGTCGCCCCGGAAGACCAGGTTATCGCAAACGAAAACGGAAATTCCCGCACAGAGTTGGATCGAAATCGTCTTGTTGTTCGACGTACGAATGCCCATTGCTGCGCTGCCGTCCGGAGTATTCCGATAGGCGAGCTGAAATACACCGAAGAGTGCAGAGCCGTCTCGACGCAAAGCGAACTGTTCGCCCTGGATGGTAATTTGGTGCTGGTGCAGCACCCGTTCGAGCGACTCGACGAGCTCGATGTGCGGAATAGGGCGCCAGGTGCGGGTAGGTTCGGGTACGAGAATGAGACGCAACTGGTCGCGGTCGACCAGGTCCGTGTCCACGTGAGACAAGAGCTGTCCGTGTTGCATGTTTTCCTCCTGAAGTTTCAAAGAGCCATCAAACAACGGTTCGTTGCTCGCAGAAACACCCGGTCCCTCCACTGGACAAGTGCGAAGTTTTAATGTGAGCGCGCAACTCCGCAACAGACATTCACGATGGAATGCGTACGCAGGTGTTTCGGCGAGCGACCAAAGGCCGCTTCACGCAAAAGAGCTGGTGTTTGGCTGAAAAGGAAGAACTATTCGGCGTCTTCTTCCGATACCGTGAGTTGATCCGGATAGGACCCCAGCACGCGCAGTATTTCCCGTGCGAACTCTTCGAACTGGCAGTCCTCGTCCGCATCGTGCGGCTCATGAGACATTAGCGCCTCGTCGATGAGGTCGTAGAGCACGCTGCCGGTTTTCGCGATAGCCCCAGCGAGATCATCGGTGGCGAAACGCAGACGGTATCTACGTGGTTGCGGTAGCGGCATAGAAGAAGGGATTTACTTCGAACGTAAACGTCTTCACGGTCGATGGGTCGAGCGTACCACCGTAACAAGCTTGCAAACTAGGTCAGCTACTGTTGCTTATAAGCGACAGAAGCTGACCGTACTTATAAAGAAATGCCTAAAGTAAGCCATTTTCCTGGTGTTTTTAACTTTTCTTTAGAAAGATTTTAGATAATTTTTAACCCGCTTGACGTATTATGTGTTTTGTATCGTAGTAACTTTCAGCGATTTGACCGCCCAGTTTCTCCCAACCTACCTGCGGACATATCGAAAACACACTGGACTTACCCAGACTGAAGTTGCCTATGTCCTCGGGATAAACCGCAGTGATCTGTGGCAGTACGAAACCTCGCGGCGGGAGCCGTCGCTACGGGTGCTACTCGCCTTACAGATCCTCTACCGCATGCCTCTTCGCAAGCTCTTTGCGGGGATCTTCCTCCAATGCCACGGGGCGACCCTGCAGCAATTGCGACGATTGCGAGCGCGGCTGGTTACGGCCGGGAAGCATAAACAGTCGAGGCTCCATATGCAGAAACTTGACTGGGTGTCGACGCGCCTCGGCGTGTCGACACCTGCTCTCCTATGAACCGAAAACGGAAAAAAGTGATACGTATTCTCGCGCTGGACCTGCACCCGGCCAGTTTCGGATACGCGGTAGTTGAAAATGCCGACCTTCTGGATTGGGGTCTGCGAAAGTGGGTGGCCCGCGACCCGGTAAGCGTCAAGAAAAAACTGTGCCGGCTGAT
>Ga0307479_10001810_pt1 | contig 19481 bp, 20 predicted proteins | sample atmos_gasesECM4C_FD_203743 | JGI IMG/M metagenome (GOLD analysis project Ga0307479, IMG submission 203743) | Hardwood forest soil microbial communities from Morgan-Monroe State Forest, Indiana, United States - atmos_gasesECM4C_515 | ecosystem: Environmental > Terrestrial > Soil > Temperate... | reverse complement strand
ACAAAACCCTCTAAACTGGATTCTCCGGTCTGAGGGTCGACATCACCATCGTGGTTTCCGGGGATGGCCATGATCGGCGCCGGATAATTCATGTAGGGCTCGTAGAATTCGGGATAGTAGTTGTCCAGTTCGCCATCGTAATAAACCACGTCGCCCAGGTGATAAAAGAACGAGGGATGCATGGTCACGTCCGGCGTGCCGAATTCCATCTCCATGTAGCTTGCTACGTTTTCAATCTGGCTGGGAGTGTTGACCCCTCCGGTATCCCCGACCGAGTGAAAAACCATGGTCCCCGAGGTTTCTATGGAATTCATGGCGTCGGCGGAGAGGATACTGTCCAGTGAGAGATGGAAGGGCGGCGCGCCGGTAGGTGGTGGAAGATCACGCCAAGGCTGCAGTGGATGCTTCGTGGGATCGATCACAGTCTGGAAGGTTTGCGGTAAACGGGTTGCGCCAAACGCTCGTCCCGGCCTGGGCGTCGGGTGATGCTTTTGTTGGTTCAACAGAGACGTGGCGTCTATGATCGTGGCTTTGCGGGCACGGGTTTTCATAACTCATACACCTCGAAGAATTAAATTTCGAGCCGGGGCCGAATGGGGAAAGCGCAGGGAAGTGTGCCGACAACTCTAATCCAGTTGGCCTAAATGTCAACCGCAAATCGTGGCGGCTCGAGCCGACACAAGCGCACGAATAAATGTGAGGAGAAGCTTCGTGAGCACGATAGAACGCCAGCGCCTGAAATCTTTGATGCAACGTGAGCAGAAGCGGTTCGTCGACGAGCGCCCCAAATCCAAGGCCTTGTTTGAGCGCGCGGGCAAGTCATTGTTGGGGGGCGTGCCCATGAACTGGATGGTGAAGTGGGCGGGAGCATTTCCGCCATTCGTGCGCGAGGCCCAGGGTACACACTTCTACGATGTGGACGGACACCGCTACATCGACTTCTGTCTTGGCGACACTGGCGCCATGACCGGACACTCGCCTTTCGCGACGGTCAAGGCGGTCGAGGACCAGATACGCCGGGGTATTACCCTGATGCTGCCCAGCGAAGATTCAGTCCTCGTTGGTGAAGAGTTGCAGCAGCGTTTCGGATTGCCCTACTGGCAATTCGCGCTCACCGCCACTGACGCGAACCGCTTTTCTATCCGGCTGGCACGACAAATTACCCAGCGTCCAAAGATTCTAGTCTTCAACTGGTGTTACCACGGCACGGTGGATGAGACTTTCATCACTCTGAAAGACGGCGTGGCCCATGCTCGCCGCGGCAACATCGGGCCACCCGTTGATCCTGCGGTCACGACCAAGGTCGTCGAGTTCAATGATCCTGTCTCGTTGGAACAGGCCCTTGCTCCCGGTGACGTGGCCTGTGTCCTGGCTGAGCCGGTCATGACTAACGTTGGCATCGTGCATCCTGCGCCCGCCTTTCATAAGGCTTTGCGCGAACTGACCCGCAAGCATGGCACCCTGCTCATCATTGACGAGACTCACACCATTTGCGCCGGCCCTGGAGGTTACACTCGCGCCGAGAGTCTTCAGCCGGACGTCCTGGTTTTCGGCAAGCCCATTGCGGGAGGAGTTCCAGGAGCTGCTTACGGATTTACCCAGGAGGTCGCAACGCGCATCGCCGACCAGCAGAATCTGGAAGATTGCGACACCGGTGGCATTGGGGGAACGCTGGCAGGTAACGCACTTTCGCTGGCCGCTATGCGGGCTACGCTGACCAAGGTGCTGACAAAAGACGCCTTCGACCGCATGATTCCGATGGCAGAGCGTTGGACGATAGGAGTGGAGAAGGCCATTGCAGAATTCGCCTTGCCATGGCACGTGACCCGGCTGGGCTGTCGCGCCGAATATTTATTCTCGCCTGGCCCGCCAACAAACGGCACCGAGGCTCATGAGGCCATGGACTTTGAACTGGAACGGTTCATGCATCTCTATGCCATGAACCGGGGCATCCTGCTGACTCCATTCCACAATATGGCGTTGATGTCGCCACAGACTGATGCTTCGGACATCGACCAACACACCCGCGTCTTTCGCGAAGGAGTGAAGGAACTGGTGGCGTAGTTGGCCGAGATCGCTGTGGCGCGTGAGTCGGTCGGCTGCAATCCTCTTCTGTTATTCTGTTGCTCCCCTTTCATGAAGCCAGCGCTCGTCACGCTCTTGTTTGCAATGGCGTTTACAGGGTTGCTGGCCGGCTGCGGCACGCCGGGCCCGCCTCTGCCGCCCTCGCTGGAGCTGCCCCAGCCAGTGACTGATCTGAGCGCGGGACGCAAGGGCGACAAGGTTTCACTGTCGTGGACCGTTCCTAACCGCACCACGGATCAGGAAAGGGTACGTCACCTGGGCGTCACTCGCATCTGCCGCAGCTCGACAGGAACCATGAGCGGATGTGCAAGCTCGGTAGGAGAAGTTCCCGCGCCCCCTCCGCCGCCACCACCCTCGAAGAAAAATAAGTCGAAGAAGGCCACTGAAAAAGTTCGGGCCAGTTATGCGGACACCCTTCCTCGCCAACTTGAGGAACAAGATCCCACGGCTCAGATTGCATACGCCGTTTCAGTGCTGAACACTAGGGGCCGCAGCGCGGGGCTTTCCAATCAGGTTCTGGTGCCGGGTGCGCCAACTGTCCCGCCTCCATCGGATTTCACGGCCGAGGTCACAGCCCAGGGGGTGCGCGTTTCATGGTCGTGCGGAGCGGCCATCACGGCGCCAACTCCGGTGCTTAACTATCGAATCCGCGTCTACCGCCGTGTCGAAGGGGGTAAGACCGAGACGAGAGTCGGTGAGACCGATGCGCAAGGCTGCGCCAAGCTCGAATTGCTGGATCCGACCATCGAGTGGGAGAAAAATCACTTCTACCGTGGGACGGTGGTCACTGTGATTTCAGCACCCGGCCGGCCGGAAGCAGAGGTAGAGGGCGATGACACACCGGTTGTGAAGGTGTTTACCCGCGATATTTTCCCTCCGGCTGTCCCATCTGGACTGCAGGCCGTCTTTTCAGGTGTGGGGCAAGCGCCGTTCGTGGATTTGGTCTGGGCACCGAACGCAGACGTCGACCTCGCCGGCTATAACGTCTATCGCCACGAAGAGGGCAGCGGCCCGCCGGCAAAGATCAACTCGGAACTGTTGAAGAGTCCTGCGTTTCGTGACGCGAATGTCATTTCGGGCAAAACCTATTTCTATTCTGTTTCGGCGATTGATCTGCGTGGAAACGAAAGTGCGAAGTCGGATGAGGCCAGCGAAGTCATACCATGAAATTGCTTGGAGTTAAATCTGTCCCTGAGGTGCTATGAAATATTGCCGCTTTCAACTCGATAGTCAGGTTCACTACGGCCTGGTCGAATCCGTCGCGGGGAAAAACGAGATTACCCGGCTGCTGCTGCGTCCGCCAGAACAGATGGGCGGGGACATTGAAGATTTGCCCACCAAGCGGATGGATCGTCTGCCTTTCGCCGAGGCCAGGCTGTTGGCGCCGGTTCGCCCATCAAAAATTGTTTGCGTGGGCCGCAATTACCGCGAGCATGCTGCCGAGCTGGGAAATGAAGTCCCGGCGGAGCCTTTGATATTTTTCAAACCGCCATCCTCGTTGCTGGCGCCGGAGCAGCAGATTCGCCGGCCCAAATTCTCGCAGCGGGTGGATTTCGAAGGTGAGCTCGCGGTAGTGGTGGGTCGCACGTGCTACAAAGCCGGCCCTGACGAAGACGTTCGTCCCTATATTCTGGGTTACACCTGCCTCAACGACGTAACGGCGCGCGATGTGCAGAAAAATGATAGCCAGTGGACCCGCGCCAAGGGCTTCGACACTTTCTGCCCGGTAGGCCCGCTGGTCACGGACGAGATTGACCCCTGGGCGGGCGTCAGCGTCGAAACCCGGGTTAGCGGGGAGATCCGCCAGCAGGGCAACACGCGGGATTTCATATTTCCACTGGAAGTCATAATCCGTTACATCACGCAAGTCATGACGCTCTTTCCCGGGGACGTGATCGCCACGGGAACGCCCAAAGGCGTGGGCCCGGTTGTCGCTGGAGAGGTGATCGAGGTGAGCGTGGAGGGAGTGGGGACGTTACGGAATCCAGTGGTGGATGAATAGTGAAGTGCGCGGCATAGCGTCTACCGGGGGGTGCTGGCATGGAGCATGCAGTTTTGGGAGCCGGAGCCATCGGAGGTCTGGTTGGCACCGCGGTAGCATCCCTTGGCGAAGGCGTCACCGTAGTAGTACGACCAGAGAGGCTGCCGGGTTATCCCGCAAATTTGTCACTGGAGCGTCCGTCAGGCGCCGTCGCCATTACTGCGCCAGCGAGAGTCATAGCCACGCTCTCAAGTCCGGTTGACGTGCTGTGGATCGCAACTAAAACCTATCAACTAAAAAAGGCGCTCGAAGCCGTGCAGTCATTGCCACGCTGTATAGTTCCGTTGCTGAACGGAGTGGATCACGTCGAGCTCCTACGCGCACACTTTGGACGTGATCGCGTGCTGCCGGCGACGATCGCGGTTGAAGCCGAGAAGATTGCCCCGGGACGGTTCGTGCAGCGCTCCCCGTTCGTAAATCTCAACCTTGCCGCCAGTGGAGAGCAAGTCCTGGGCGCAATCGTCGCACGATTGCGCGATCTCGAATTCACGTGCCGGTTCATCCAGAACGAGCAGACTCTGCTGTGGAACAAGCTCTGCTTCCTGGGACCATTCGCGCTCGTGACGTCGGCATCCGGTATGAACAAAGGGGAGATCTACGCGGATGCGGGGTGGAAACGCAAGTTGATTTCCGCCATGGCTGAGGTCTGCGGCGTGGCGCAAGCAAGGGGCGCAGAAGCAGACGCGGCCCAGATCCAGGCGATCTTCGACGGCTTGCCCTCGGGCACACGCAGCTCCATGCAGAAGGACCTTGCCTCCAGGCGGCAGCTCGAATTGGATGCCATTGGCGGTCCGATTGTGCGCGGTGGGGAACGTTACGGCATCGACGTCTCCACTACGGCGGCCCTGATTGCTGTGATTCGCGCGAAAGCCACTGAATAGACCAATGCAGGCGCGAGCTTTCTCGCCCACGGTCTCAGGTGGTGCAAATGATTCCATGACAATGTCGGCTCCAGTGCCCGAGTAATCTTTGGTGGTGCCAACCAACCAAGGCTGGGGAGAAAGGAGCCGAACATGTTGATTATAGGTTGTGACTATCACCCGGGCTTCCAACAAATTGCGTGGGTAGATACCGACACAGGAGAGTTTCAGGAGCAGCGACTGGAACATAGCCTGGAAGCAGAGAAGTTCTATCGGGGTCTGAAAGAACAAGGACACAAGGTGCGCGTGGGAATGGAAGCGAGCGGGCAAGTTCGCTGGTTCGAGCGACTGCTGGCGGATAGTCGCCAAGGTTGATTTCGACTGTTGTTCCGATTCCGTCGGCCAATCCCGAGTATGCCTGTTGACGGAAAACGTTCGACAAGAGCACACTTACTTGATTGCGGGAAAGAGTCCGCTGCGTCACTCGTCTTCAAGTGCGGTTCCCACCCGGGTAGGCCCTTGGTTGTCTAAGGTATCTCAAGGAGGAAAACGTAAAATTGGACGGCACCGCGCCCGGTGACGATTCCGGAGTTGATTGACTCCGCCCCCTGACGGCATCGACGAGGTTCGAGAGCCCGTCTTCTTTATCAGCTCATCCGGCAAAAGGGTCAAATAGGAGACCGCACTTTTGAGATCGAATTCCTTGGTCCCGGCGTTCAGGCTTTTTCGTTCACGTTTGGTTAGGAAGACTGCGAGGCGCATAAGACTTCATTGAGCTGCTGTGCTGATGGTTCAGCTATGAATGCACGAATGCTTCGAATTGCTTTTGTGGTTTTCTCTGGCTTTTGCGCGCTAGTAGTTCCGTTGTCTTCGCAAGGCCAACAGGAGGAAACACTCGGCGGTCCGGACAGCCATGAGACAGGTCAGGGCCCGTACGGCCACCTGTTCGGCGAATGGGGCGGCGAAAGGACGCGCTTGTTGGAACGTGGCGTCCGATTCGATTTCCAGTACGTGAGCGATTCTCTGTGGAACATCGAGAGCCCGCAGAAAGAGCGCTTCGCGAGCTGGAATCGTTTTCGCGGGACGGTGGACATCGATTTCGGAAAGCTGGTCGGTATTCACGACCTGTATTTCCATGCGACAGCGCTGTGGCAGGGCGGAGGCAATCTCGGAGCTTATCTGGGCCTCCTGACAAGTCCGAGTGGGATGTCCAGCATGAATACGTGCCGCCTGGATTCTTGGTGGCTCGAGAAGCGATGGATCGACGAGAGAATCGCGGCGCGTATCGGCCAGTTTGCAGGTCAAGACTTCTATGGCGCGCAACACTACGCGGCGTCATTCATCTTCGAGCCGATGGGATACGCATTGGGCAATCTGTTCACGGACTTCGAGTCTTTCGATCCCCCGTCAACGCCAGCGATGGAAGTGCGCGTTGTCCCCATTCACAACCTTTACATGAAATCGATGGTCGAAGCCGAAGACCGCGAGCCCTTTGCCCATAATCCGACTGGATTAGTTCCACAGTTTCGCGGAGTACCGGTGAGCATCTCTGAGATCGGGTTCACTCCGGGCAAGAACGCTAGCTCCGTACGCGCCTTCGACAGCGTCGAAAGTCGCAAGGGATACTCCGGGCTCTATCAGTTTGGCGCTTCTTACAATCCTGGAGAGTTCGCAACGGCGTCGAGCGCGAGACCGCGGTCGGGGGACTATCTGTTGTACTGGATGGCGAGCCAAGCGCTCTGGCGCGTTGACCCGAAGGAAGCAAGGGGCTTGGACGGGACGTTTGCATACGACTGGAGCCCGGCGAACGTCAACCGCAACAACACCATGCTCACTGCGGGGCTACGCTTCAATGAGCCGTTGCCCCTGCCAATTCACAACACAATGTCGCTGGGCTACGTGCAAAACCGGTTGAGCCAGCAATTTGATCCGCAAAGCACGCCCGCGTGGAAGGTGGAGCACGGCATCGAATTCAACACGCTTCTGGATCCCTTACATATGCTGCTCCTGCAGCCAGTGATTCAGTACTACGCGAACGTGGGCGCGAGAACAGGACACGCTGTCGTTTTAGGGTTCAGAACAAAAGTGGAGTTTTAGAACGAGGGGAAACGAAAGGAGTCAGTTATTAAAACTAGAGATGTCCTATCGCCAAAACAATGAACATAAATCGGAAGAGCCAAACCGAATGATCCGGCATAACTGCCGGTCAAAAAGGAGAATAAGATGCCAGAAATTCGCAAGGAAACCGACAGTCTGGGCGAGGTAGATGTTCCGGCCGACAAGCTCTGGGGCGCACAAACCCAGCGTTCGCTCGAACACTTCGACATCGGGAAGGATTTAATTCCCCGCGAAATGATTACGGCCTATGCCATTTTGAAGAAAGGCGCGGCCAATGCAAACTTTGCCGGTAAGCGCCTCGACAAGAAGCGCCACGATCTGATCGCTCAAGTCTGCGACGAGATCCTGGCCGGCCAGCACCACGACATGTTCCCGTTGCACGTTTGGATGACGGGCAGCGGCACCCAGTTCAATATGAACGTGAACGAAGTGATCTCGAACCGTTGTTGCCAAATCGCCGGCACGCCGCTGGGGAGCAAGACTCCGGTTCACCCTAACGACCACGTCAACATGTCCCAATCGTCGAACGACACATTTCCGTCGGCGATGAATATCGCGGCTGCCGTCAATGTGAAGCAGAGGCTTATGCCAGCGGTGAAACAGCTGCACGATGCGATTGCCGCAAAGGCAAAGGAGTGGGACGACATCGTCAAGATCGGCCGCACGCACATGCAAGACGCTACCCCGCTCACTCTCGGGCAGGAGTGGTCAGGCTATGCAGGCGTGCTCGCAGACGATCTCGACCGGATCGAAGACGCGTTGAAGAGTATCTATCGTCTCGCGCTCGGGGGCACGGCGGTGGGCACCGGCATCAATGCAGCACCTGGCTTCGGGGATGCCGCTGCAGCCGAGATCGCCAAGCTCACAAGCTTGCAGTTCGTCTCTGCGCCAAACAAGTTCACCGTGCAGGGCGCTCACGACGGTCAAGTACAACTTTCCGGTACGCTCCGCACACTCGCCGTTTCACTCTATAAGATCGCGAATGACATCCGGCTCATGTCCTGCGGACCGCGGGCGGGCTTCGCCGAACTGCGGATACCAGAAAACGAACCAGGCTCCTCGATTATGCCTGGCAAAGTAAACCCGACCCAGGCCGAAGCTCTCGCGATGGTCGCCGTCCAGGTGATGGCGAACGACACCGCGGTGGGCTTTGGCGGTGCCGGCGGTTACCTCGAGATGAACGTCTACAAGCCTCTGATCATCTATAACGTGACCCACTCAATCACCCTGATGACCGATTCGTGCACGAACTTCCGGAAATTCCTGGTCGAAGGAACTAAGCCTAATTTGAAGAAGATCAACCAGTATGTCGAGGAGTCACTCATGCTGGTCACGGCACTTTCGCCGGTGATCGGCTATGACAAGGCTTCGAAGATTGCCCATTACGCGATGGACAACGACCTCACGCTCAAGGTTGCCGCGCTCAAGCTCGGCTTCGTGACGGAAGCCGAATTCGATCGCGTTGTCGACCCCAAGAAAATGGTCCGGCCGTACGTGGCATCGCCCGTCGCTGCATAGGGCGAGGCTCTCATTAAGCATCGACCCCCCGGGGCCCGGAGCCGGCTTGAATGGTTCAGGCCGGCTCCAATTTTCCCGTTCGGCTTTTGGATCGGACGCCTGCAGTTTCGAAATCTTTGTGAGGAGCAGATATGACGCCGGAAGAGCGCTCTAATCTTGTCCTCGCTGTTGCTCGAGTTTTGTACGTCAATGGCCAATCCACGCAGCAGACTGTGGATGCCACTGAACGCTTGAGCAACTGTCTGGGGTTTCGCGCCGCGATCTTTCCACGCTGGGGAGAGCTGGAAATTCAAGCCGAAGACGCGGAAGGCAAATTCATTTCAGCAATTGAGGCCGCTCCTTCCGGCGTGGACATGGATCGCGTGGCTTCGACAATGCGAACATTTGAGGCGGTGTGTGACGGACGCTTGGCCCCGGCCAACGCAATGGAAGCAATCGACAGAATCGCAAAGGCGCCACCTGCGCCGACCTGGCTGTTCGCCTTGGCGGCCGCGGCGGGCGCGGTGGCTTTAGCGGTACTCTTCGGCGTCCAACACCTGACCGCAGCGGCGCTCATATTCGGGAGCGCGGCGGCGGGTGCTGTTCTGCGCCGCACGTTGGCCCGTTACAGCACAAATATCTTTCTGCAACCATTCGGCGCGGCGTTGGTCGCTGGGGTGGTCGGGGCGCTAGCGGTTCGGTATGAACTGAGTTCGTCGCTGCGTCTTGTCGCAGTCTGCCCGTGCATGGTGCTGGTGCCGGGGCCGCATTTCCTCAATGGCATGTTGGACATGATCAGGGGCCGCATCGATCTCGGGGCTGCACGACTGATTTATGCCGTGTTCGTGGTTGTGGCCATCTCGACAGGCCTGCTGCTTGGGCTTGCCCCTCTCGGCGTCTCCTTACCCGTAGACCCGCCCGCGCGCGCGCTACCTCTGTGGCAGGACGTGATCGCAGCCGGGGTCGCTGTTGCTTGCTACAGTGTCTTCTTTTCCACCCCGCTGGATATGCTGGCTTGGCCCGTAGTGGTCGGCATGGTCGCCCATGGTCTGAGATGGGTAGCGCTCACTAAGTTCGGGGCTAGCGCCGCGGCTGGCGCCTTTGTTGCTTGCCTCATCGTTGGGCTGATCCTCACACCGGTCTCGCGCCGTTGGCACATGCCATTTGCTGCCATCGGCTTTGCTTCCGTGGTATCGATGATGCCCGGCGTCTTCCTCTTCAGAATGGCAAGCGGACTTGTGCAGCTAACGGACAGCGCGTATAGGACGTGGGAGCTCATGGGCGCGACGCTCGCTGACGGTTCCGTCGCCACTCTCATTATCTTGGCGATGAGCTTCGGGCTTATCGTCCCGAAATTAATCATTGATTACGTTAGTGAAAAAGTGACCAAGACCAAGTCTTGAGTGACGAGGCAATCTGCCATGTCCACGATAGAATCAACCGCCATAGCTGGTGGAGGCGCATCGCATGACGCAGCGACGCCCTCGCGATCGGAACGATGGCTCCCTACCTTGCTCAGCGTAATCGCGGGTATGGTCGACCTGATCGGATTCCTGAGCCTCGGCATCTTCACCGCACACATAACCGGTAACATCGTGGTCATCGGCGCTCTCATAGTGCGTCACGATAAGGTAAATCCCGCACAGATTCTGGCTATTCCCATTTTTATCATTGCCGTCGCCGCCACTTGGCTGATTGCCAAAGCAACGGGCCGGCGTGGTAGCGGCTTGATGCGTCTGCTTCTCCTGATTCAGTTTCTGCTGATTACTTGCGTGTTGATTTTCAGTGTCATCACCAAACCGTCCGCCGATCCGCATGGCCTAATGGGCACGATCGCGGCGATGATCGCGGTCGCCGCCATGGGCTGTCAGTTTGCTCTCTTGCGCTTGACCCTGCCGGTTGCTCCCTCAACCGCGGTCATGACGGGCAACTTGACGAACGCTGTACTGGCGCTGGTGGACTCGAGTTCGCCAACCCAGCCAATGGAGAGCAACAGAAGGCCACAAATCGGCGCTCTCCATCTCCTTGTCGGCTTCTTCGTCGGCTGCGTCGTAGCCGCGGCAGCCGTTACTTATCTAGGCGATTGGGCTTGGTCATTACCGGCTGCCCTGGCCGCCGTGGCCGTCACGTTAAGCTAAGGCGAGAACTTTTCTCGCCGCCGAAACACCCACGGCGCGAATCTTACGTTGAAACGGGGCAAGTCAATGAAAGGCGCGGAGTTGGCGGCACCTAAGAAAGTTGCTGTCGTAATATCGCCATTGCACTCATTGACCGGGATTGGTGGTGTAAGAGGCTGGTTTAAGCAGTTAGGCGGTATAAGAGAGAACTCATCAACGCTTCGCGTCTTCGGCCTTGGCTGCGGTAGGACAAGATTCCTAGGCCGGCCTTTCGCAGAATACGACCCTACGCGACGGCTGCCGATGCTCGCTCTTTTGATTGCTTTGCCGGAGCAAGCGCGATCAGGGCCACACCGATGATTACGAACATAGCTACGCCCATCAGTTCCCCGCGTCCGATCCTATTCTCGAATACCTGCACGGCCATAACAGCGCCGTGAGCAAAACTCGACCATGCGGTGAAGGCGATCAAGCCTCGATTCGCGGATGGGTTACGTGTCGCCAGCAGCAAGAAAATCCCGAGTGTAGCGTAGAGACTCAGCATCATCGGTGCGAATTCCGACTCATGTCATCGCCATAGAAACATCGTCAAAGGATAAACTGCAGCCAAAAAGAGCAATCCCGCCAACAACAATCACAGCCTTCAGCGCCCGTTCTCGAGTCATGGTGGCCTACCTCAGAATCACGTAATGTGGAAGAGATATTACAGCTGCGCAAGCAAACACCCATGCCGCCGCCCAGATATAGTGCTGCAAGCTTCTGCTCGATTATTGGGCTGAAATGTTGGGTGTAGAGGTACAACAAGTCAATGAAGGGTAACCCGCTCAATTGTGCAAATTGCCAATTGCGAAGCGATCCTCAAGTAACCACTGCAGGCTCTTCCCCGATTCTCCATCTGGCATTATGCTGAATCAGGCAACAGTTGCATGTTGCGGCTGTTCCTCCCGCTACACATGATTCCAGTTCGTCTTTATGCTTTGATTCTGGGCGGTTCTGGCTGTGCGCTGGCCGCGTATTTCCTGCTGCGCCGTAAACCTAAGAGCGCGGAAAACCTGGAGCGGGAGCGGCGAGCATGGCTCGACCGCGTTGGACGCATCACTGATGGTACTGTGATCGATGTCCAGGAGATGCTGGACGGGGGACAGCGCCCGGCGACATTTCTGATCTATCACTATGACGTCGCGGGAGTCTCGTACGAAGCCTCGCAGGACGTCACCTATCTCCGTCAGTGGATCAATCTTCATTCTTGCCGCTTGGGCTTGCCCACGTCGGTGCGCTACGATCCCCAGAATCCGGGGAACTCGATAGTACTTTCGGAGAGATGGATGGGATTGCGACAGTAGAGAGCGGGCGTCAGACCCCAGACCTTGGCCATCAGGCCTTAGATCCCAGGCGTCAGACTTTGAACCTCTTATTTCGCGCTCAAAGATTCTAAATTCGAGTCCGAGGCCTAAGGTCTAACACCCGAGGTCTGAGGTCCGTTCTGAACTAGCTTCCCGCTGAGAATCCGCCGATGTTCGCCACCGTCAGCCGCAGATATTTATGCGGATTGACCGGGGTGTCGTTGATCCGGACTTCATAGTGCAAATGGGGACCGGTGCTGCGGCCGCTCAGACCGATAAATCCGATGGTGTCGCCGCGGTGTACTCGCTGGCCGGGGGTTACCGCGAAGTTGGCCAGGTGACCGTAGCGCGTGGTGATGCCATGGCCGTGGTCCAGCGTAATGGCCCGTCCGTAGCCGCCCAGAAAATCAGCAAAAGTCACGGTGCCGTCGGCGGGCGCGATTACCGGCTGGCCATAAGACGATGCGATGTCGATGCCGCTATGGAACGCACCTTCACCGTTAAACGGGTCAATGCGCTCGCCAAACGACCCGGTAACTGGACCTTCCACCGGCCAAAGATTCGGAGCCGAATTGGCCCTGACCCAGTCAGCCGTAGTCACGTTGCGGGTGAGGCCAAGCGAAATCCCGGTCATCGTGGCGCCGCTAAGCGCCGAAGTTCTAAGAGCATAAAGCTGGTTCAACGAAGAGTTGACTTGCGCGTCCTGGATGCCTGAGGAAGATGCCGTCACCAGGTTGGGATCCTGCTTCAAACCGTAGAGAGAGGAAACCTCACTCGCCAGAGATCCTAACGAGGCTACCTGGATGTCCCTTTCCTTAGCCACCTGCTCCAGGCGCGTGTAGCGGTCCTTCAAGTCCTCTTGTTCGGTGCGGAGCTGATTGTAGTTCGATACCTTCAGCAGCATCCGCAGGTAGGAGCTGGCAATCCCGGTCAGGCTCAAGACTCCAATGGTTGTCCCTACCAGAAATACATACAAGTAGTGAACCGGAATGTGAATCTTTCGCAAGTGCCCATCGTTACCGGGGGCAACAAAGAGAATGTAAGAACGTTTTCGCAATATTGTCCTTCCGTTAGTCATCAGGATCGGACCTTGGGGGCGGCTCGCGGTTACGAGAACCCCTCAATTCCATCCTGAATCCGGGCTATGCCCCATCTCTTGCGATAAGGCGCTTACATGCCCGTGTCCTACCGGAACCAGGAAGACCCGAAACCCTAGTGGCTGCAATCCATACCGGATGCAGCACTTAAGTGCGACAAAGGTGTCGGAAACAGCTTGGTCACGGTAACAAAGTAGGTTCCTCCCTGTCAACGGCGGAACAGCCCGTTTTGGATTACCAAGGGTGGGTAACGGAGTAAGCCACCCGGACGGGTTACCACCCGTTACTTTTAGATGGCAATTCTGGAATTGAGGCACACTCGCATTTTGGCCGAAATGGATTGTCATCTATATTGGCCTCGCCGTGCACCTCGCCGAAAAAGCGCTGATTGTCCGCCTCCGAAGTCAGGCGGCGAAGGGAAGTAACGTCGTAACCGGCATCGGCGACGACGCAGCCGTGCTCCGGGTACCCGCCGGCCATGAGGCCCTCGTGACCACCGACTTCACGCTGGAGGGAATTCACTTCCGGCGGGAGTGGCATCCTGCCAAGGCAGTCGGACATCGCTGTCTTACTCGCGGCTTGAGTGACATCGCCGCCATGGGGGGCGAGCCACTGGCGGTATTCCTTTCCCTCGCCTTACCACTCGACTTGTCGCAAAAGTGGGTGGACGGCTTCATGAGCGGCCTGTTGGATCTGGCTGGAAAATTTGGCGTGAGCCTGGCGGGTGGGGATACAGCCGAGTCTCCCAATGGCATTTTGGCCGACATAGTAGTGTTGGGGTCGGTGCCGCGGGGGAAGGCAATCCTACGATCGGGTGCTCGCCCCGGAGACCGGATCTATGTAAGCGGTGCTTTGGGTGGCTCTGCCGCCGCTGTGCGAAGGATGCTGGCGCACCCCAAGCGCAGGCTGAAGCCAGTGCAGTATCCCCAGCACTTCTTTCCAGAACCGCGGCTGGCGCTAGGCCGCACGCTCAGGGAGAAGGGACTCGCCTCTGCGATGATCGACATCAGCGATGGACTCTCCACTGACCTCGCTCACATCTGCGAAGAAAGCCGCGTCGGCGCTGAACTTCAGGCCGAAGCCATTCCAAGGGCCACCGTGGGCAAGCCCGCGCGCGAAGTGGATTTGCAATTTGCCCTGCATGGGGGAGAGGACTACGAATTGCTGTTCACCGCGCCAAGCGGCAAGCGCATTCCGACGCGCTTTGCTGGCGTCGGTATCACGCAGATCGGTCATGTCACGCGTGGTAAGCGCGTCTTTTTGATGAATAAGAAGGGCGGGGGCTACGAATTGCGTCCGCAGGGCTGGGAGCATTTTCGTTCTAAGAGCTAGGGCAGTGGGCTTCCACACGGGGCCTCCTACAGGTGGTGACTTCCGTGCGAATGTACCTTTTCTTTCTCTATTGCGAGAGCGGCGACGGGTCTAAAGTAGCAGCATGCGGTCCATTCGTATCGTCTCTTCTGTACTGATGGTGCTTCTTTTTGCAGCGATTGCCTCTGCCGCGCCGCAAGCGCCGGCCACGGCCGCTGTGGACAATGATTTCATTCAAAAGCAGTTTGGATCGACCTGCACGATGCTGCAGGGGCCGCCGGTCCTCAAGGCGGATCTCGACGAAGACGGAATCGAAGACCTGGTGGTTGCTGCGCGCTGCACCAATCCGCTGATCGACCAGGCGGAGAATAACTTCAGGGTGATCGATCCCTATAACACCTTTTTCGGTTACGGCGACACCAAGATTACGACGCAGTTCGCTTCTGAGGATCCGTTGACCCGAGGCGTGGTGCTGCTCGTCATTCATGGCGTCGGCCCCGAAGCATGGCGCTCCGCTACCCCAAAGGCCAAGTTCGTCATCATCAATTTGCCCTTCAAGCAGATCGCAGTGAAAAAGCTGGCGCTGAGAAAGAAAACTGTGATGGCGATCTACGCGGAAGAAACCGGCGGAGATAAGACGATCTCGGTTATGTATTGGGATGGCAAGAAGTACCGCTATCAGCCGCTTGGCTCCGGCATGGAGTAGAAACCCGGACGTCAGCCCTCCGATCTCAGACGTCGGATCCCAGTCTTTGATGCCGAATCACGGCCCCGGCCCGTCAATTTCATTCAACCCGCTATAATCTTCCCGCGATGAATCTGGAACAAAAGCTCGCCGAACTGAAAAAGCGGGACCACCTCGCCGAAGAGGGCGGAGGAGAGCAACGCCGCGAGCGGCAGCACAATGAAGGCAAGATGTCGGCTCGCGAGCGAATCGAATTTCTGCTCGATGAAGGCTCATTCGAGGAGACCGACAAGCTGGTCACACATCGCTCTAACGACTTCGGCATGGCCGAGCAGAAATACTACGGCGATGGCTTTATCACCGGCTACGGACGCATCGACGGCCGGCTGGTATTCGCTTTCGCCCAGGACTTTACCGTGTTTGGCGGGTCTCTGTCGGAAGCCAATGCCGCAAAAATTGTCAAGATTATGGACCTCGCTGCCAAGATGGGTGCGCCCATGATCGGGCTGAACGACTCCGGCGGCGCCCGCATTCAGGAAGGCGTGATGTCCCTGGCGGGATACGCCGACATTTTTCTGCGCAACACGCTTTACAGCGGAGTCGTGCCACAAATTTCGGCGATCATGGGACCGTGCGCCGGGGGCGCCGTGTATTCGCCTGCCATCACCGATTTCATCGTGATGGTGGACAAGACCTCTTACATGTTCATCACCGGGCCCGATGTGATCAAGACCGTCACCCATGAAGAAGTCACAAAAGATCAGCTGGGCGGCGCTCACACTCACAACGTGATTTCCGGCGTCGCCCACTTTATGGCGCATGACGATGCCGAATGTTTGTCCATGGTGCGCGAACTGTTGAGCTTTCTTCCCTCCAACAATCTCGACGATCCGCCACGTAAGGCCTGCGCGGATCCAATCGACCGGGCTGACGCTACCCTGGACAAGATCGTTCCCGACCAATCGAACCAGCCCTACGACATGAAAGATGTGATCCACGCGGTGGTGGATGACGGCTATTTCTTCGAGGTGCAAGAGCTGTACGCGAAAAATATTGTGGTGGGTTTCGCCCGCCTGAATGGACGCTCCGTGGGCATTGTCGCCAATCAGCCGGCATTTCTTGCCGGCACTTTGGATATCAATGCATCGATCAAAGGCGCGCGTTTCGTGCGCTTTTGCGATTGTTTCAACATCCCATTGGTCACGTTTGAAGACGTGCCCGGATTTCTGCCTGGAACCAGCCAGGAATACGGCGGAATTATCAAGCACGGCGCCAAGCTACTGTTTGCGTTTGCCGAAGCCACTGTCCCTAAAGTCACGGTGATCACACGCAAGGCCTACGGCGGGGCGTATTGCGTGATGGCGTCCAAGCACATTCGCACCGATGTGAACTATGCCTGGCCGACGGCGGAAATTGCCGTCATGGGCCCCGAGGGCGCAGTGGACATTGTCTACAAACGAGATTTGGAGAAGGCTGAAAATCGCGAAGCAGTGCGGCAAAAGAAAATCGACGAATTCCGCGAGCGCTTTGCCAATCCCTATGTGGTCGCTGACCGCGGCTTTGTGGATGCCGTCATCCAACCGCGAGAAACTCGGAAGAAGCTGATCCAGGCGCTGGCTATGCTAGAGACCAAAAGGGATAAGAACCCGCCCAAGAAGCACGGGAACATACCGCTGTGAAACTCCACAATAGTCTAACTAAACGCTATTAAATGCCATATTGGCGTGTCACGTTGTCCACGCTAGGCAACTAAATGGTTGTATTTGTAGCGTTTGTATTGTAAACTCCCCCATAGATTGGAGCGGCACTATACGCGGTACGGGAGGACGCATATGACGCAAAACAGCGAGGCCTCGGCCGTTGATATTTCTCCGAAGGAGCAAAAGGAGATTATCGACATTTACGCAAAGCTTCGCGAGGCGGAGGCGAAGCTCATTGGCCCAGATGGTAAGACCGAGATTCTGCCAAATAACCTCTATTCGTTCTTGCTTCGGTTACTAGCTGATCTGCGAGCTGGCCATTCCGTCACTATCTTGCAGAACAAGCACGAACTCACCACTGTTGAAGCCAGCAAGATTCTTGGGATGTCCAGGCAGTTCCTCATTCAGTTGCTGGAGAAAGGAGAAATCCCCTTCCATATGGTAGGTACCCATCGCCGCCTCTATGTGCGGGATGTAATCGCTTACAAGGCAAAGCGCGACATTTCCCGTCGAAAAACTCTGGACGATTTGGCTAAGCACGAATTCGCAAAAGGGGACTACGACAAGATCCCAGATGATTTTCACACAGGAAAATGAATATTCCGCCGTGTTGGATGCCTGTGTCCTTGTACCAATGGCGCTCTGCGATCTCTTGTTGCGGCTGGCCGAGGAACCTGCCATGTATCGTCCCTTGTGGAGCGAGCGGATATTGGCGGAAATGGCCAAGGCCCTAAAAACGAAGCTTCATCGATCTTCTGAAGAGGTAGCTCGGAGGCGACAACAGATGAACGAGGCATTCCCAGAGGCACTGGTCCCCGTGCCGTCAGAGCTCCTAAGAGCGGTAGAATGTATTCCCGACAAAGACGACAGGCATGTGCTGGCAGCCGCAATTATGGCGCGTGCAAACACAATCGTCACGCAAAACACGAAGCATTTCCCAAAAGATTGTCTTGAGAAATACGGCGTGCTTTGTCAGACAGCGGACGATTTCCTGATCCATCAGTACCATCTCTGTCCCCAGCTTGTTCTGGACAAACTGGACGACCAAGGAGCCGGTATCTCCCAGGACAGAGCCTTCATAGTTGCAAGCTTGAAAAATTCCGCGCCCAAGTTCTGCGAGTTTGTGGGGGAACATGCGATGTGATCAATCTCGAATGTCCGGAGGGGCTAATAGCCATTTCCACCGCTACTGCCTACCAAGAATCAAGGAATATACCGCTGTAGCGCAACAAGGGGGGTAAGCCATGTTAACGCCTTCCGAAAGAGTGAGACCGATCACCCAAATTGGCCCCCTCCTCAGTGCCGAAACGTGGCCGGTCATAGACCTGACATTGAAACAGTTCGGTCTCCGTTGGTCGCCGAGCTGGCCCTCGAACGATAAGCCCAGCTATATCATCGAGATGATCACAGAAGCGTCCAACGAGCAACTCCTCAGTCTTGCCTCTCATGTCGGTATAGAAACTTCACCTCGAGCCTCCATGATCGAGGCTTCCTTTTGGAAGCAAGGGCACTTTCGCTTGTTTATCGGCCATCTCGCGGAACGCAAGGACTTCGCCACATCCTTGCAGGACGGGCTTGCCAACTTCCATATATCCGCCTTTGTCGCTCACAGGGATATCGAACCGACAAGAGAGTGGCAAGACGAGATCGAACTAGCGCTTAACACGGCCGATGCCTTTGTTGCACTCTTGGCAGAGGGATTTCACGCTAGCAAGTGGACGGACCAGGAAATCGGCTTTGCGATGGGACGGGGATTGCTCGTCATTGCCGTACGACTCGGTGAGGAGCCGTACGGGTTCATCGCGAAGCATCAAGCCCTGCAGGGTCGAGGCAAATCCGCCGATGACCTCATGCTAGAGCTCTACGAGTTGCTACGCGATCACAAACAGACCCAGAAGAGAATCGCTGAAGCGCTAGTGTATCGCTTTGAGCAGTCCGATAGCTTCAAGCGTGCGAAGGACAACATCGCTCTTTTGGAAGACGTGAGGTACTGGGATGAACAGCTCCTAGAAAGGCTTAGGTCTGCCGTGGAAAGCAATCGCCAGATTCGAGAATCCTTCGGCGTTCCCGCACGCGCAAAGCAGCTAACAGAGAAAGGAACAACGTAGCGGCAAAGTAGTGCGGCGAGGCTTGAAGGAACATCGCGGGATCCTGCGATGCGATGAGTAGCAGACCGCTGCTCCAGGTTAGCGCCTGAGTTCTTATCCTTCGAACTCAGGGTCTACGAGGTCATCGGTCGCGCAGTCGAGCGACAACAATAACTCCAGCCGCGGCGACAAATCGACTCTCAAGGCAGTTTTGGTTGGCCGAGTCTTGTGGCCGTTGCCGTTGGTGGCCGTGCGATACTGGTTTGGGCTGGGGACAAAGTCCAAGCGCGGAAGCTTTGGGAGTCTCGCCACTTTGGGGGTCGCCGCGATTCCTTCGGCCAGAGAGGAAACTTGCAGCAAAAAATTAAGAGTCCCAAGGTGATGTTGAACTCATTCGTCTCGGCCAGTAGCTCGCGTTAGACCCTTGCCGACCTGACCTCGCTGCTTCCCTTGCAGGACGCTGGAGCGATCTTTGCTTGGGCTCCGGGCTTACCGCCAACCGGAAAAACCTGTTCAACGCCTCGGGACTCTATCTTGCCT
>Ga0307479_10001809_pt1 | contig 19489 bp, 17 predicted proteins | sample atmos_gasesECM4C_FD_203743 | JGI IMG/M metagenome (GOLD analysis project Ga0307479, IMG submission 203743) | Hardwood forest soil microbial communities from Morgan-Monroe State Forest, Indiana, United States - atmos_gasesECM4C_515 | ecosystem: Environmental > Terrestrial > Soil > Temperate... | reverse complement strand
AGAATTGTTGATTGAGGCGATAGTGCTGAGGCGGATGCAAGGAGCGATGAGCTGCAAATTCCGGACAAGGCTGGGACGTTAACAACGAATTAAGAGTTAACCAGTGGAAGTGACGAATCTTCGGAGCGGGTTTCCGAAGCGCAAATCACTTCGGAGTCCAGAAAATCCTGGCGATACTCTGTCGGGCTAACTCTACAAACATCACGAAAGACCTGCGCAAAATGCTGCTGGGTCTTGAAGCCACAGGCCACGGCCACGTCCAATACTCGCGCATCAGGAGCACGCAACATCGCTTTAGCGCGCTCGATCCTTTGACGCAGAACAAATTGATGCGGGGTCTCGCCCGTTGACTTGCGAAACATCCGCGCGAAATGGGCCGTGCTCAATCCTACCGATTGCGCCATCTCGTCGAGACTCAAGTCGTCTTCCATCTTCACATGAACCAACTCTTTAATCCTTCGCAAGCGCGCTGAGCCTAGTCCGCCTCGGTATATCTCCACAGGACGGTGCCTTACTGCATGATCCTTCACCAGCGCTACGGCCATCGCCTGTTCGACAGAATCCAGAAACAGCCGCCCGCTCGGAAACCCGGCCACCATCTCCGCATGAACGGCCGCAACCAGCGCACTCAGGCGCGGGTTCGCAAACTTGCGTGAAGGCCGCAGTTCTACCTCGCCGTAAGCTCCGTCAGAGCTGGCCATCAGTGCCGCATCGGAAATACCGAGCTGCAGATGCGGTACGTTCATGAGTCCAACCCACTCTCCGATATGACGGTCGCACAGTGCTAAGTCGCCCGCCGCGTAGTCAAACTTTTCCAACGCAAACCGCTTCGAGCCCCACTCAATTGAGCCGGGCCGCAACATCATTGCGAAAGCCTGATCATGCCGCACCCAATGACGCGGCTCCGTGGCAGATTCGGCTGGAAAGAGTTCAACTCTCATTCTTTTGCTTTATGCCGTCGTGTTGTGGATATGGCCAAGGGCTCTCATGTGATGAGATGTCTCTCTGCGGCAAGGCGATACATGTATCTCGACGTGAAGGTAAGGCTTTCAAACAAGTTCTGGGCACGCCACCCGGTGGATACCGTCGCAATGTGGTTGAAGTGCAACAGCACACCAGCTTTCCGGGTGGGTAGTCGGCTAACCAGAAACTGACCCACTACCTTCTCGTTACCCCCCGAATGGAAAGACGCTTCACAGGGGCCAACGGTCCTAAAGATTTCCAGGCGAACTAGCGATTTCCCCTGGCAGCATGCCCCTTGCGAGCCGCGCCGGGCTTGGGACGCAAAGCGGCAAGGAATTGCTCCGTGGGGAGAGTGTTGATGACATTGTGTTTCTCAAGCCAGCCGCGCCGGGCCATGGTGACGCCGTAGCGAATGAAGGAGAGGTTGGAGGTGTTGTGGGAGTCGGTGGAGATGACGACTTTGACGCCGCGGTCTTTGCACATGCGGAGGTAAACGTCTTTGAGGTCGAGGCGGTCCGGGTAGGAATTGCATTCCATGGCGACGCCATGTTTCGCGCAGGCTTCGAGAATTTTCTCCATGTCGTAGTCGAAGGGATCTCGCCGAAGCAGGAGCCGGCCAGTAGGATGGGCGATGATTTGGGTATAGGGATTCTCGATGGCCGCCAGCAGGCGATCGGTCATGGCCGCGCGGTCCAGGTTCATGTAGGAGTGCACGGAGCACACCACCACGTCGAGCTGGGCAAGCAATTCGTCGGAGTAGTCGAGCGCGCCGTCTTTGAGGATGTCCACTTCGGCGCCGGCCAGAACGCGGATGCCGAGGCCTTTATCGCTTGCGGCGTGAATTTTCTTGATGTGCGCGGCCATGCGCTTTTCGTCGAGGCCGTTGGCCACGGTGACGGCTTTTGAATGATCGGTGATGGCGATGTACTGGTGGCCCAGCTTGCGGGCGGCCTCGGCCATCTCCTCGATGGAGTTCTTCCCGTCGCTGGCCGTCGTGTGCATCTGGAGGTCGCCTTTGATGTCTTCGAGTTTGAGAAGATGAGGCAGCTTGTGCTTTTCGGCCGCTTCGATTTCCCCGGTGTTCTCGCGAAGCTCGGGTGGAACGAAGTCGAGCTTGAGCTTCGCGTAGATCTCTTCTTCGGTGCGGCGGGCGACGGGTCTTTCTCCTTTTAGGGTAGCCAGGGCGTATTCGTTCAGCGTGTAGCCCATGTCGTTCGCCCGGCCGCGAAGAGTGACATTGTGTTCTTTGGAGCCGGTGAAGTAGAGCAGGGCAGCGCCAAAGCTTTCCTTTTCCAGCAGGCGAACGTCCACTTGCAGGCCGTTTTCGAGCGTGAAGCTGACTTTGTTTTCGCCGTGCGCGAGGGTTTGGTCGATGCCCGGGAAGGTAAGGATGTGTTTGGCCAGCGCGTCCACTTGCTTCTGCGAAGTATGCCCCTCGGCGAGAGAGACCAGAAGATCGAGGTCGCCAACAGTCTCCTTGCCGCGCCGCAGCGAGCCGGCAGGCGTGACGGAGTCGATGGCCTTTCCCGCTTTTTCAATGTGAGCGACGATCGCCAAGGCAGCGGCTTCGGCAACGTTGATGAGGAATCGGCCGGAGGATTTCTTGAAGACTTCCACCGCTTTGAGGATGTTTTGTTCGCTCTTTTCGCCGAACCCGGGGAGGTCGCGAAGCCTGCCGGACCTGGCGAGTTTTTCGACGTCGTCGACGTTAGCCGCCTTGAAGGTTTTCCAAAGGAAGGCGACTTTCTTCGGGCCGAGGGATTGCAATTCGAGTAAATCAAGAATCGTGGCCGGATACTTTTTCAGAAGTTTTTTGCGAAGAGCATAATCGCCGGTCTTGACGATCTCTTTCAGATGTTCGGCCATGCGGTCGCCGATCCCGGGCAATTCGGTAAGTTTCTCCGGCTCGTTCACCAGCGCGGCGACGGATTCAGGGAGGCCGTCGATGAGTTCAGCGGCCTTTTCGTAGCTGCGGTAGCGCCCGATAATGGCGCCGTCGATTTCGAGGAGATGCGCGGTTTCGCGGAGGATGCGGGCGATCTGTTTGTTGTCCATGATGAAAGGATTATAAGCCCGAGGAGAGGGAATTCATGAAGTGGAGGAAGCGGACTTCTTTCCCCCTGAAAATGAAGAAGGCCGGCGGAGGGACGCGCTCCGCCGGCCGAATAAGTGCTATGCAAATTAAATTAACCCGTCGCCTTGGCGACGTTGGCTGCCTGGGGACCTTTGGGTCCCTGGACAATCTCAAATTCGACGGGGTCTCCTTCCTGCAATGTGCGGTAGCCATCACCGACTATGGCCGAGTAGTGAACAAATACATCCGGCCCATCTTCTCTTCCGATGAAGCCGTAGCCTTTCGAGTTATTGAACCACTTTACCGTTCCTTGCACCTTCACGTACCTCCTCAGGGAGACTCACACGATTCGATGTAGAGGAATAGAAACCTGGCATCGCCACGGGCATAATTTGTGGCGAGTGTAGCAGAACAGCAGGTCGAGTCAACCGAGTAATTGGTGTTTTTGCAGAGAAAAATGAAGAAAAATTCAGATACAAAATCGATTCAAGCGCGCCGGCTCCTCGAGGTGGAAGGCGGGGCAAGAAAGGAAAAATAGTAGAGCAGGCCGGCAATGGTTTTGGCGTCGCGCAGCTTTCCGCGGCGAATCATCTGTCTCAGTTGAGAGCGGCTAAAAACACGCGAAATAATTTTTTCGTCTTCCTCCGGCCGCGCATCTCCACTGGTGAGTTCTTGAGCGAGGAGAATATACATTCTTTCCTCAAGAAATCCTGGCGTCGGGAAAATGTCCAGGAAGAGCCGGTAGCGTTTGGCGCGATAGCCGGTTTCTTCGAGGAGCTCGCGGGCGGCGGCCTGGCGGGGATTTTCGCCCCGCTCGATGCGCCCGGCGACCAGTTCCCAGAGGAACTGGCGCGTGGCATGGCGGTACTGGCGAACGAGAAGGATGCGGCCGTCCGGGAGCAGGGGCAGGATAACAACAGAACCGGGATGGGTAACCACTTCGCGGGTGGTGCGGATACCGCCGGGTTCCAGAACTTCATCGCGGCGGACTCCGAAGACCGGGCCTTTGTAGATGATCTTGCTGCGCAGGATCTTGGCGCGGGTGGATTTTTTATTGAACATGTTTCCTCGAAAATGTTCCGAGACATCTTAGCCGATGGCGGCAAAACAGCACAGACAGCAATGCATCCTGCCGACAATTGCCACGAAAGCAGGGCGCGCCTATACTCAAGGCAAGCATCTGGTTTGAAATCGCAGAGTCCGGGATGAAGCCCGGCGCAATACGGAACAACCGCAATACGGAACACAGAAGATGGCGCTCAACACGATCATAGTTGATGACGAGAAGCCCGCCCGGGAAGAGCTGGCGTATTTGTTGAAGGCATTTCCCGACATCAACGTAATCGGGCAGGGGAAGAACGGCGTGGAAGCCGTGGCGTTGATCAAGGAGCACGCGCCGGATTTGGTATTTCTGGATGTGCAGATGCCGGGGCTGGATGGATTTGGCGTGCTCAAGAAATTGGTCGAACGCAAGGTGAAGGTGCCGCACGTGGTGTTTGCGACGGCGTTTGATCATTACGCGGTGCAGGCGTTTGACGTGAACGCCGTGGATTATGTGCTGAAACCTTTCGACAAAGCACGCATTGCGAAAGCGATTACGCGAGCGAGAAAGATGCTGGATACGCCGACGATGGCGACGGAACGACTGGAACAGCTCGTAAATCAGCTCGGCACGACGAAGCTGGCGGCGCAGCCGGTGAAACTGCTGTTGCAGTCGCAGCAAAAGTTGCTGCTGGTCGACGCGCAGGATCTGGTGTTCGCGTCCATCGAGGCCGGATCGGTTTCGATGGTGACGCGGGATACGGAAGGAAGGTCGAATTACCGGACGCTCGAAGAATTGCACGCGGCGCTGGATTCGGAGTCGTTCTGGCGGCCGCACCGGTCGTATCTGGTGAACATCCGTCACATCCAAGAAGTCGTGCCGTGGTTCAAGTCCGGCTACATGCTGAAAATGAGCGACAAGAAGCACACCGAGATTCCCGTGAGCCGCGCGCAGCTGAAGCGCCTGCACGAATTGTTTAAGCTGTAGCCCTTCTAATCGATCGCACTGCCGAGGCTACAGGCTGTCTACCGGAGTGTGTTAGCATCGCGAAGAGCACAGACAGGATTGTCTGTGCCACTGCTGACACGATGGATTTTTCGCTCACTGACCAACAAAAACTGATTCGCGACACCGTGCGCCAATTCATGGAGAACGAGGTGCGGCCGGCGGTGCGGCAGCGCGACCGCGAAGGGCGATTTCCCGCCGAAGAGATCAAGAAACTGGCAGAACTCGGCTGCTGCGGGATCATGACTCCCGAAGAATGGGGCGGCTCGGGGCTGGATACCGTTTCGTTTGTGCTGATGATGGAAGAAGTGGCGCGAGTGGATGCGGCAATGGCCACTTCGCTGGGAGTCACAAATTCGGCGGTGCAAGTTCCCCTGCTCGGCTTTGGCACAGAGGCGCAGAAGAAAAAATACCTGAGCCGCATGGCAAGCGGGGAGATTCTTGGCGCGTTCTGTTTGACCGAACCGCAAGCGGGTTCGGACGCAGCAGGGATTCAGGCTCGCGCTGTGCGTCACCGCGGTCTTTATAGACTGAACGGAACGAAGACCTGGGTCACGAACGGCAGCGTAGCAGGCGTCTTCATCGTGTTTGCGAAAACCGATCCAGACGCTGGCGGCAAGGGCGTGACGGCGTTTCTGGTCGAGCCAGGGTTCAAGGGATTTCGCGTGGGGCGCCATGAAGAAAAAATGGGCCAGCTGTCTTCGCCGTCGGTCGAGATCGTCCTGAATGATTGTGAAGTACCCGCGGAAAACCGGCTGGGCGAAGAAGGGCAGGGGCTGAAGATTGCGCTCGGCACGCTGGATGGCGGGCGCATCGGAATTGGCGCGCTTGCCGTAGGACTTGCACAGGGGGCGCTTGACGAATCGGTGAAATACGCGAAGCAGCGGCGAGCGTTCGAGAAGACGATCGGCGAGTTTCAGGCGATTCAATGGATGCTGGCGGACATGCAAACAGAAATCGAGGCGGCGCGCGGGCTGGTTTACTACGCGGCGTGGCTGAAGGATGCGGGCAAGCGGCTGGGGTCGATGGCGTCGAAGGCCAAACTCTATGCCAGCGAGATGGTGAACCGCGTGGTGTATAAGGCGGTGCAGATTCATGGCAGCGTGGGCTATTCGCGGGAGACGGACGTCGAGCGGATGTACCGCGACGCGCGAGTGACAACGATTTATGAGGGCACCAGCGAGGTGCAGAGGATGATCATCGCGCGGGACCTGCTGGAAAAGACGGCGAAGGAACAAGAGATCTCCTCGGCTTCGGCGGGAAGCGCCAGAAAGTAGGGGGTACCCCCCTCCCCCGTGTTTTTTGTAAGTGTTGATTCTAGGGGACTTTAAGTACCTTAGATGCAACACTTGTAGAAGTGCGGATTCTACAGGACTTACGTTGCACAAAAATGGTGCAAGAATCGCTGCGTTTTTATTGCTGGATCACCCGAAGGGAGGTAGGTGAGAAGGCCGCTACCGATAGGAGCGAGCCTCTATCCGAGAGGTAATATATCACAGGAGTTAAGGAAAGTCAAGGAGAAAACCGATAAGGGGAGAAGATTAAGGTGGGAAATGGCGGGAGTTACGGTGGCGACAGGGGCTGAGGCAAGGAAAAAACGAGTGGTGAGCGGGATGCGGCCGACAGGGCGGCTGCATATCGGTCATTACTTTGGGGCGCTGCAAAATTGGGTGCGGATGCAGAATGCGGTCTTGCCGGCCAGCCTGCCACAGCAGACCAGCCAAGCTGGGGCGCAGCATTCCCTCGGATCCGTTCGGGATAAAGCTGCGCCCCTACAAGGGCAAGACCCGGGAAAAGCCGGGCACGGCAATGCCGCGCCCCTACGAGGAGAAGAGCAACGGCAGGAGTATGAGTGCTTTTACTTTATTGCGGATTGGCATGCGCTGACGAGCGACTACGCGGACACGTCCGCGATTGCGCAGAACACGATCGAGATCATGACGGATTACCTGGCGTCCGGGCTCGATCCGAAAAAGAGCGTGATTTTTCAGCAGTCGTTGGTACCGGAACATGCGGAGTTGCATTTGCTGCTGTCCATGGTGACGCCGCTGGGCTGGCTGGAGCGGGTGCCAACGTACAAGGAGGCGCTGGAGAACGTCAGGGACAAAGACCTCCATACGTATGGCTTCCTGGGTTACCCCACGCTGCAAACGGCGGACATTGTGATTTACAGTTCACCCGCCGGGGCGGGCGCAGAAGGAGTGCAGCTTTTCGTTCCGGTCGGCGAGGATCAGGTTTCGCATGTGGAACTGTCGCGCGAGATTGTGCGGCGGTTCGACCTTTTTTATGGGTTTGAGCTGGACGAGTCCCTGCGAAGCAAGAGTGCTGCAGGTCTTTGCGGAAACTTCTGTCTGGCACTGAAAATCCCTGGAAACACTCTTTCCATGAGCGACTTTCCTTTGGATGTAGAGAAGTGGGCCGAATTTGGCTCTCGCGTGAGGACGCGCATTATAGAGATAGGCTTTGATAATGCCATCGAGCTTCTCAGGGCCGCGGCTGTGGCCGATATGGTCAAATTCACACGCGTATTACAAGAGCCCGAGGTGAAGCTGACGCGGACGCCGAGGGTGCCCGGGCTCGACGGTCGGAAGATGTCGAAGAGTTATGGGAATGCGATTACGTTGAGCGAGAGCGATGCGGACATTCGGGCGAAGACGAAAGTGATGGTGACCGACCCGGCGAGAAAGCGAAGGAGCGATCCTGGAAACCCGGATATATGTCCCGTGTACGACTGGCATAAACTGTTCTCGACGCGGGACACGCTGGAATGGGCGGCGGAGGGTTGCCGGACGGCGGGGATTGGGTGCATCGAGTGCAAGGCGAAGATGGCGGATCACCTGATTGAGTGGATTTCACCGGTGCGGGAGCGGCGCGTGGAGTATGAGAAGCATCCGAAGAGGGTGCTGGAAATTTTGGAGGATGGGTCGAAGAGAGCGCGAAAAGTGGCGCAAGGGACGATGGAGCGAGTGCGAGAGGCAGTGTTTGGGTGGGAGAAGAAGAAGAAAGAAATTGAGGGCTCGGCAGGGAGCGCGAAGGCGTAATACGAGGAGAAAGATTTAACACAGAGGGCACAGAGATCGGAGCACAGAGGACTCAGAGAAGAAAGAGAAAAGCACCGGTCTGAAGACCGGCCACTACGAGAGAAGATAAGAGAATGGCGACGCCGTACAAGATAACGATACCGATGTATGAGGGGCCGCTGGACCTGCTGCTGGATTTGATCCGGAAGCAGGAGATGAATATCCATGACATCCAAATTGCCAAGATCACTTCGCAATACCTGGAATATCTGCACAAGCTGGAAGAACTGAACGTGGACGTGTCGGCGGACTTCATTTACATGGCGGCGACGCTGATCTACATCAAGAGCAAGATGCTGCTGCCGCCGGACCCGCTGGCGGGACCAGAAGATCAGGCGGACCCGCGGGCGGAGCTGGTGCACCGGCTGGTGGAGCACGAGAAATTCAAAAACGCGGCACAACTTTTGTACCAGAAGCAGCAGATCGAAGAGAACGTGTGGTCGAAGCCGGACAAGTCGCTCTATCAGGACGAGGGAACCGAGGGCGAACTCGTCGTTTCGCTGATGGACCTGATCAAGGTGTTCCAGCAGGTGCTGGAACGGAAGAAAGAAGTTTCGCGGATCGAGCTGCAGCACGAACAGTTCACCGTGGCGCAGATGATGGCCCAGATACGGGCGCAGATCCTGGCGAGCGAAACGAATATGGTGACTTTGATTGCGTTTTTCGAGGCGTGCGCGTCGCGGCACGCCATGATCGTGGCATTTCTCGCCGTGCTGGAGATGGTGCGGATGCAGGCCATCGCCATGGCGCAGGAGAAGCAGTTCGGGGAAATTGTGCTGCGGAAGCACAAGATGTTCGACGCGGTGTTCGATGAGAGCGGGGAAATACGGCAGATTGATGAGGAGTACAGATAGAAGAAGTTGACAGTCGAAAGTTGAAAGGAAAGACGAAGAATTTAACACAGAGGTCACACCGACAAGGCCGGGGCAGGCGCCGGCACAGAGGATACAGAGACCGCGGAGAAGAGCAAGAGAGATTTCTCTCTGCCCAGGCCGACCCTCTGCAGGCGCAGAGGGGAAGAGAAAGCGTCGGCCCGCTCCGTTCGAAATGACGGTGGGATGATGGGTGGACGGATGGCGGGCGAGAGCAAGTGAGTCGCGGTGGAGAAAGAGGCGCACAGCCAGGAATGGCTGTGCCACCAAAAAATATGACGAACGAAGAGAGAAGAGCGGCGCTGGAAGCGATTATTTACGCGGCGGACGAGCCCGCGACGATCGAGCAACTGGCCGGTGCGTTGGACGAAGAGAAGCTGGTGGTGCAGGCGGCGCTGGACGAACTGGCGGCGAGTTACGCGGCCGAAGAACGCGGGATTGAAATTCGCGCGGTGGCGGGCGGCTACAAGATGTATACGAAACCGCAGCAGCACGACGTGGTGCGGCGGTTCATCAAGAGTCTGCGGCCGCCGCTAAGGCTGTCCATGCCGGCGCTGGAGACGCTGGCGGTGATTGCATACAAGCAGCCGGCGACGGGACCCGAGATTGGCGAGATTCGCGGAGTGAATACCTCGGGCGTGCTGAAAACGCTGCTGGACAAGCGGATGATTGCGACGGCGGGGCGCAAGGAAGTGATTGGGCGGCCGATTCTATATAAAACGTCGAAAGAATTTTTGATGCGGTTCGGGTTGAGCGACCTGGATGAGCTGCCGAGCTTGAAAGAATTTGAAGCGCTGGCGCGGGAAGCGCTGGGTGGCGATGAAGGAATAGCGCCATCGGAAGTGGCGAGCGACGAGTGGCGAGTGGCGAGCGAAAACACAGCTCGGGCGGACGTCGGTGGTGGTCAGAATAGTGAAGCGGCTGCCCGCGAGAAGAGCGCGAGCGAGGAAATGGAAGCGCGCGAGGAACTGCAGGAAGACACGGCGGCTACAAACGAAGGTATGCCGGAAGCGGCGAGCGATGAGCCGCGGAAAGCGGCAGCGGCGCGGGAATAAAAAGAGAGATTGGCCACAGAGGCACTGAGGCACAGAGACTCAGAAAGAAGAGACAGGACCAAAGGCACAGCGCTTCAGGAAGATGGGTGGCGCTCCGGCAGGGTCGGGGCGGGCGCCGACGCAGGAAAGCAAAGCAGATTCCTCGCTGCGCTCGGAATGACAGCGTCTTTGTTACGAGCCTAGAGAGCAGAAAGTACCTTAACGAGAAGACCGCTCCAGAAAAACGAAACCCACACCATGCAGGAACGATTGCAAAAGATTATTGCGCGGGCGGGGATTGCTTCGCGGAGGCACGCGGAACAATTGATCTTGAGCGGACAGGTGCGCGTGAACGGGCAAGTGGTGAGGGAGCTGGGCACGAAAGCGGATGCGGCGGCGGACCGCATCGAGGCGGCGGGAAAAGTTGTGCGGACGGAAGAGCGGCACGTGTACCTGGTGCTGAACAAGCCGCCGGAAGTTGTGGCGACGATGGCGGATCCTGAGGGGCGCAAGACGCTGCGAAATTGTTTGCGAGGGCTCGCGGAGCGCGTTTACCCGGTGGGGCGATTGGATTATGCAGCGGCGGGGGTCGTGTTCCTGACAAATGACGGCGATTTGGCGGCGGAGATGCTGCGCGATTGGGGAAATTTGCCGCAGGTGTATCAAGTAAAAGTGAAAGGGCGGTTGACGGCGGAAGATTTGGAGCGGCTCGGGAAAGAGACGGGCGCGCGGATGCGGATGATCCGCCAGCCCGACGCGACGCGCGGGTTGCGACGGAGCCGAGGCGGGCAAGTGGGAAATTTCTGGTATGAGGCGACGCTGAGGGATTCGAAGAGGGACGTGCTGCGGCGGGCGCTGTTCGCAGGGCAACATCCGGTGGAGAAACTCAAGCGGATTGGATTGGGGCCGTTGACGCTCGAAGGGCTGCCGCCGGGACGATACCGGCTGCTGGAGGAAAAAGAAGTGAGCGGGCTGCGGAAGGCGTTAGAAGCAAAACCGAAACGGGCGGGGCGATGAGAGTTTTACTGCCTGAAGGCGCGAAGGCTAGCGCCGATCCCATTCTGGAAATCCTGAAGAATTACAAGACGATTGCTGTGGTGGGATTGTCTTCGAATCATGGACGGCCGAGCCATGGCGTTGCGGAATACATGCAATCGGCGGGCTACCGGATTATTCCGGTGAATCCGAATGAGAAGGAAGTGCTGGGGGAGAAGAGCTACGCGCGGCTGGAAGACGTGCCGGAGAAGATCGAGATCGTGGATATCTTCCGCCGAACAGAAGAGGTTCTGCCGGCGGTGGAGAGCGCGATTCGCGTGGGAGCAAAAGTAGCGTGGATGCAGTTGGGGATTGAAAATGCGGAAGCAGCGGAGAAGGCGCGGGCGGCGGGATTGGTGGTGATAGAGGACGCGTGCATTCATGTGGAGCATAAGAAAAGAGTGACTCGTGACTTGTGACTGGTGACTCGTGAAAACCCAGAGAAGTACTGCCCGCGCGAAAGGTTGCGCGGGCGTTTTAGTTTGCGGAGAAGGAGAAAAGATTAGCGCAGAGGGGCGCAGAGAAGAAGAAAAAAACGGAAAGCGGAGATCAGTGAACGGCGACGAAGACGAAGAGAGATTCCTCGCTTCGCTCGGAATGACGAGGGGGATTCCGATCGAGGGCGGTACTTTAACGCGAGGGGAGGGGGAAGACGAGGAGGTTGCGCTTGCCGGGGGCAACGAGGGCGAGGAAGCGGCCATCGGGAGAGATGGCGAAGTCACGGAAGGCGAGGCTATGAAGGATGGGCGTGGGAATCGGCTGGCTGACGGGGATGTTCTGGTTAGCAACGGCGGAAGGCATGGTGGCTAGGGGAGGAAGATCAACCCACACGAGGTCGCCGGATTTTTTTTCCATGGCGCGCTTCAGGAGGATGCGGGTTTCGTCGGGGGACCACTGGAAGGAGCCGAGACCTATACGCACGCGGGCGACGCGATTCGGCGCGGTCAAGTCGCGCACCTCGAGAACTTCCTTGTCAATGTAGTAGGCAACCATCTTCGCCGTGGGAGAAACCGAGATGCCGCCTTCGTAGCCGTCGAGCGTGGCGAGCTCTTTGTTGTCCTGAGCGAGGAGGTCGAGCCGTTGGAGGCGCGGCGGCCCGGAAAGATTGCGATCGCGTTCCACGGCAATAGCAAGGTTGGTGCGGGGGATGTAATCCACGTCGAGGAATGTACGGCCGTCAAAGGCGGGGCCGACGGGGCCGGTGGAGATATTCATGTACTTGAAGGAAAAGAGAATGTGAGGCTTCACGACCTCGGTGAGATAGATGATGGTGGAATTGTCCTGGAGCCAAGAAGCGTTGGAGGAATCCTTGATGACACTGTCGAGGCCCCCGGGACGGATCTCCTTGCCATTGTCGTCGAGGACGAGGGTCATGAAAGCGTCTTCGGTTTTGCCGGCGTCGTCGACGACGGAGGTGGTGAAAAGCTGGGCGAGGATGAGGCGGGCGTTGGGGGACCAGCGATAGGAGCCGACCGTGTAGGTGAAGGGCGCGTTGCCGCGGATGAATTTTTCTCCCGCGAGGAGGCGATGGCGCTTGCCGTTGCCCTCCTGGAGCCAGATGTCGTCGCGCTGGAGGTCGTAGAGCTTGGTTTTGAAGAGGCGGCGGGCGGAGTAGACGATGCGGCCGTCGGGAGCATAGGCGAAGCCGGTGATGTCGTCATCTATGGACTGGAGAGGCTTGTCGAGATTGATATTTTGCGCGCGGGAGGCAGGGAGGGAGCAACAGCCGGCAACCGCGCAGACGAGCGAGCAAAGACGGCGAAGCCAGCGGAAACGGCTGCGCGAACAGGGGCAAGTCCAGGTCATGGGGCGAGATGGGCTGCTTCCTGCGGAAGGGAAAGCACGGCAATCTTCAGCATGAGCGAGACTCTCTTCATTTTTCACCCGGGGAGTTTGACTTCGTGCGAACTCTGAGCTTGCGAATTTCGTCGAGGCGCTGGCGGAGGCGCTGTTCGAACCCCTCGCCGGTGGGCTTGTAATAGACGCGGCCGGCGAGATTGTCCGGCAAACAAGACATGTCGGTGACTTTTTCTTCGAAATTGTGGGCGTATTTGTAGCCCTGACCGTAGCCAATGTTTTTCATGAGGCCGGTGACGGCGTTGCGGATGTGGAGAGGCACAGGTTCGGCCTCGGTCTTGTGAACGTCATCGATGACCTCGCCGTAGGCGGTGTAGACGGCGTTGGATTTGGGGGCGAGAGAAAGATAGACAGCGGCTTGGGCGAGGGCCAGATGCCCTTCAGGCGCGCCAAGAAAGTCGAAAGCATCTTTGGCGGCGAGAGTGACGGCGAGTGCGCCGGGTTCGGCAAGGCCGATGTCTTCGCTGGCCATGCGGACCATGCGGCGAGCAAGGTAGAGAGGGTCTTCGCCAGATTCGAGCATGCGCGCAAGCCAGTATAGCGCGGCGTCGGGGTCGGAGTTGCGCACGGATTTGTGGAGAGCGGAGATGAGATTGTAATGTTCCTCGCCGGCCTTGTCGTAACGGAGAAGCTTGCGCTGGAGGATGTCCTCGAGGAGTTCGTGCGTGACGGCGCGGACGCCTTGCGAATCCGGGCGGGCGCCGCGCGCGGCGAGTTCCAGGATGTTGTAGGCGGTGCGGGCGTCACCGTTGGCGAAAGAAGCGATGCGGAAGAGGATGTCATCGTCTGCGTGGAGATTTTCGCTTGCGAGGCCGCGCTCCTTGTCGGCAAGCGCGCGGCGAAGAAGCTCCACGATAAGCGGTGTGGGGAGCGGGTCGAGAACGTAGACCTTGGTGCGGGAGAGAAGAGGAGCGATGACTTCAAAGGAAGGATTCTCGGTGGTGGCGCCGATGAAGGTGATGTGGCCCGCTTCAACGTAGGGAAGAAAGGCGTCCTGCTGGGCTTTGTTGAAGCGGTGGACTTCATCGACGAAGACGATCGTGCGGTGGCCGGAATAGGATTGGCGCTCGGCGGCGGCCATGACGTCTTTGATTTCCTTGATGCCAGCGAGAACGGCACTGAAGGAGACAAATTCCGAGCTCGTGAGGCGGGCGATGAGGCGCGCGAGCGTGGTTTTGCCGCAACCGGGCGGACCCCAGAAGAGCATCGAGCCGAGATTATCGTTTTCGATCTGGACGCGCAGCGGCTTGCCGGGGCCGAGAAGCTTTTCCTGGCCCAGGAATTCGTCGAGGGTGCGCGGACGCATTCGCTCGGCGAGGGGCTGGTGAGCCGCGGGCGGGCCGGGATCGGCCGTTTGATGCGGAAATTTGGAGAAGAGGCTCATGGCGTCCGGCTACCCGGCGTCGAAAGAGAGTTTCGCTGGCGGGCGGCTTCGTAAAAGAGGACCGCGGCTGCGGCGGCGGCGTTCAGAGAATCAACGCCGCGGGCCATGGGAATGCGAATGCGATCGTCCGCGCTGCGCTCGACCTCTTCGGGCAGACCTGTGCCTTCGTTGCCCACGAGCAAAGCTACGGGTTCGCACCAGTCGACCTCCCAAGGAAACAAGAGACGTTGCTCGCGCTGTTGTGGATCATGCACGCACGACGCCAGCGTGCGCACGTTGGCGATGCGCAATTGCGTGAGCAAAATCGGGAGCGACATTCCCGCGAGAATGGGGAGATGCAAGGCCGTTCCGGCCGAAGCGCGCAAAGCTTTTGGCGAGAAGGGGCTGGCGGTGCCGGATTGGCCGGAGGCGGACGTTACCGCACCGGTGGCGCCGAAGGCAGCGGCGGTGCGGATAATCGTGCCGACGTTGCCGGGATCTTGCACGCCCGCGAGGACGACAAGAAGCGGTGCGCAGGCGGACGGAGGAGTGCGCAAGAGATGGTCGAAAGAGGTAGTGCGCGGCTGCACGAGGGCGGCAACGCCCTGGGGGTGTTCGGTGTCGGCAAGACCTTCGAAAAGGCGATCCGTGGTGCGGAGCAAAGGGAAGGCGATTTCGGGACGGTCAATGAGCGGAGCGAGACGCTCGTGATGGCGCTCGCCCGTTTCACTGAAGAGGACGGCCTCGATGCGGCATCCGGAGCGCAAGGCCTCTTCGACGAGGCGGGCGCCTTCGACGCCCACGTAACCGGATTCGGTGGGCAGGCCGCCACGGAGGGCCATGCGAAAGGTCTTCAACCAGCGATTGTCGCGGCTGGAGAGAATCGCGGGTGTGCTCGAGGGGCGAGCCAAACGGGCGTCTTTGCCAGGAGTAGCCATCCTAAAGGGAGCGTACCAAATTTCGCGATGAGGAGGCTAACCTGCCCGGGTGGTGGTAGTGGACTAGTTCCGATTACGGCGTTTCTCGGGACATGGCCTATTTCGACGGGCACAATTTCGATTTCTTGGCATCAACGCAGAGCTGATCGCGTATCGTGGCTAGCTGCTGGCGGTCTTTTACTGTAAGTACCTGCGGCTGTCCATGCTGGATCGTGTAAATGGTCGTTGTATCTTCAAGAATTTTCCCTTGCTCGGTAATGGCTAGACACCGAACGGCCAAATCGTCGAAACCATCACCGTTGAAATCAGCGAACTTAAAAAGGCAATCGTCTTTGGAGTCTTCCTCAGCACCTACGGAATAGTCACTGCCAATCAGGATTTCAGTGCTCTTTTCGCTCCACGTCCTTACTTTCCATTTAGCCTCAGTTGAATCAAAACGGAATGAACTGAGAAAGTAATCCGCCTCACATTCGGTGCAACTAGGATGAGTGAAGACAATATCGGGTGCTCTTGAGGAATCGAATCGAACGAGTTTTTTGAATTTCCACTCGATAAAGCCTTTGTTAAACGATGTCAATGATGTTTTTTCACCGCTTTTGAGATCGTAATTGAAAGCCACGAAATAGTTGCCATACGTAGAGGTCCGCGTCTCGCGTTCTCCGATCAGCACAAGAGCAAATGTTTCGAATACCCCGACACGGCTGATCCACTTATACTCCTGCGCGACAACAGGTTTTACTTTCTCGGGGTCATCGGGCTTCAACTCGTCTGCGAAGGCCGTCCTTATGCGTTCGAACAGAGTCGCGTCTTTGCTGGAATTAAGCCAATGGAACGCTGTCGATGAAGGATGGGCGTTCTGACCGATGGCGGAATGAGACGCAGCTAACATGAGAATAGCGATCAACACAGTGCGGCCCATGATCTCTATGCTACTAACAGTTTCAGGCTCAAGTGCGGATAAACGCCGTGGCTACTACAACTGGTAAACGGACGGGATCACATCCTGCTAAAGTTTATCGGAAACTGGCCCACTACCCGGGTGGTAGAGAGCTTTCTTTCCCCGGGTACGAGCCCGCCAGGTGGTTGCGTTGGAAGCTGTTATTGCACCGCCTACAGGCCTATGGTAGCGTGCCCAAATTAGGGCAGCGCGGGCGGAGCGCTGCGGGATGGGTCTACGACTTCGCCAAGGGCGAAAAAATTGCCGGCTGAACTGCTGCGCGTCAACGCACAAACTCCCGAAGCTGATGTGTTGCGCTATGCGGCGCATTTCCTTGCGCGCGGGTGCGTCGTCGGGATTCCCACGGATACGCTGTATGGCCTTGCGGCCGATCCGTTCAACCTCGCGGCCGTGGATGAGATTTACCGGGTGAAGGGTCGACCGGAAACTCGAGCGCTGCCCATCCTTGTGAATTCGCTGGAGCAGGCCATGCTGCTCGCGCGCGAGACGCCGCAAAATTTTGTGCGGCTGGCGCAGGAATTTTGGCCGGGTGCATTGACATTAGTGGCAGAAGCTGCCACCCGGCTGCCGCTTAAGGTCACGGCGAATACGGGACGGATTGCAGTTCGCTGGCCAGGGAGCGAGGTGGTGCGGCGGCTCATCGCGGAGTTTGACGGGCCGATCACGGGGACAAGCGCAAACATCTCGGGGTTTCCAGCGTGTTCAAATGCGGAGCAGGTGATGAAGCAATTGGGCGACCGGCTGCCCCTGGTCCTCGACGGCGGCGAGACGGGGGCGGCGCTGCCTTCGACGATTGTGGAATTGCATGGGGACGCGTGGAAGATTATCCGGGAAGGCGCGATCCCGGTAACGGAGATTGAGAGAGCGCTGAAGTAGAAGTACCTCTGAGCAAGGGGCTTTTAGCGGGACGGAGCATAGGAGATTTTACCGAGAATTGCGGGGCCACGTGCGCCGGTTGCGGAAGGAAGGTTCGCGGGGCGCTGATGGAAGGTTTCATAAGCGAGCAGAGCAAAAGCAAAGGCTTCTTTGGCGTCAACGGGGATGCCGAGGCGTGAAGAGGGGAGGAGTTCGATCTTGCTTGACCGGGCGGCCCTGCCGAGATGGGGCGCAACATGTTGCGCCCCTACGCCGAGTGCTGCGGCGAGTTGCGCGAGGAGCAGGGGGTTGCGGGCGCCGCCGCCCGAGACGATGAGCTGGTGGATTTTGGTTTTGGGCAAGACGAAACGGTTGAGCGCGTCAACGACGGACAGGGCGGTGAAAATAGTGGCGGCGCGGATGAGATCGACGGGTTTTGCGCGATGGCGGCGGCCGATAATGAGGAGTTCTCGCACGTAAGCGCGGCCATAGTATTCGCGGCCGGTGGATTTGGGAGGAGCGAGCTTCAAGTAGGGATCTCGCATCAGTTCATCGAGAAGCGCGGGGAGGCTGCGACCTTGTGAAGCAAGACGCGCATTCTCATCGAATCGCCTGCGGCCGTGCGAGAAATGATGGACGAGCGCGTCGATGAGCATGTTGCCGGGGCCCGTGTCGAAGGCGAGGACTTGCAATGGCTTCGCATTGGCGGGGAGAACGGTGATGTTGGCGATGCCGCCGAGATTGAGCGACACGCGGCCGAATTTGGGGTGGCCATAGAGAAGATAGTCGGCGTAGGGAACAAGGGGCGCGCCCTGGCCGCCGACAGCGACGTCTGCGGGGCGGAAGTCGCCGACGGTGGTGATTCCCGTGCGGGCGGCGATGACGGAGGGTTCGCCGATTTGGAGTGTCGAGGCGATGGGCCGACCCAGAAATTGAATGGGGTTCCCTTGGTGAAAGACCGTTTGTCCGTGGCTTCCGATGAGAGAAACGCGGCGCGGTGAGATGTGAAAACGGCGGCAGGCCTTCGTGGCCGCGTCAGCAAATAATTCCCCGAGACGAAAATTTAACTGGCTGAGTTCTCCAGCCGTGATGGTTTGCTGCTCGGCGATGCGAAGAATTTCCTTCCTGATTGCCGGAGGGAGATTGATCGAAGTGTGACCGAGGAGTTTTGCGCCGAGACGCGGCGACGCGCCAGAGATGCGCGCAAGGGCGACATCGATGCCGTCCGCAGAGGTGCCGGACATGAGCCCGAGGACAAGCATGGGCCGCGGCGTCATGAGATTTGTTTCTTGAGTTGGGCGAGGAGATTGAGCGCGTCGATGGGCTTGAGCTGGTCGAGGTCGGCGTCACGCAGCTTGTCCAGAACGGTACGGTCGAGCGGAGTGAACAGCGCCTGCTGATTGCCGTTTGAGGAATCCGTTGCGCCAGGGGAGAGCGTCTCGCTGAGCTCGTGCTCGCTCTGCTCGTGCCTCTTCAAGACTTCGCGTGCGCGTTCAATCACGCTGCGGGGCAAGCCGGCGAGGCGGGCCACTTCGATGCCGTAACTCTTGTCAGCGCTTCCGGGTTCGACGCGGCGGAGGAAAATAATTTCGCTGGGCGTTTCCTTAACCGAGACATGAATGTTTTTCACCGTGGGCAGAAGCTCCGCGAGCTCGGTCAGCTCATGGTAATGGGTGGCGAAAAGCGTGCGCGCGCGGATGTGCTTTTGAAGATGCTCGACAACCGCCCAGGCGATGGAGAGGCCGTCAAACGTGGCGGTCCCGCGGCCGACTTCGTCGAGGAGGACAAGACTCGCAGGGGTGGCGTGTGTGAGAATGGCGGCGACCTCGCTCATTTCCACGAGAAAAGTCGAGCGGCCGCGGGCAAGATTGTCGCTCGCGCCGATGCGCGTGAAAATACGGTCGGTGATGGGAAGACTGGCCTGGCGCGCGGGCACGAACGAGCCCATTTGCGCCATCAGGACGATGAGCGCAGCTTGACGCAGATACGTGGATTTGCCGCCCATGTTCGGGCCGGTGATGAGCAAGAGCTGCTGGCGGCCAGGCTCGAAACAGAGATCGTTGGGGACAAAACGTTCGCCGCGCTGGCGGAGGAGTTCTTCGATAACGGGATGGCGGCCCGCGACGATGAGAAGCTCTCCGGAAGTGTTGAATTGGGGACGCGTATAGCCGCGGTCGGCGGCCAGTTTGGCGAATGCGGCGAGAACGTCGAGCTGTGCAACGGCGGAGGCAGTGCGGCGAAGGCGCGCGGCTTTGGCTGCAACGCCAGAGCGTACGTCGAGGAAAAGCTGCCGTTCGATTTCCAGAATACGCTCGTCCGCGGCGAGAATTTTCCGCTCGTATTCCTTCAGCTCGGAAGAGGTGAATCGTTCGGCGTTGACGAGCGTTTGTTTGCGCTCGTAATCGGCGGGCGC
>Ga0307479_10001808_pt1 | contig 19498 bp, 13 predicted proteins | sample atmos_gasesECM4C_FD_203743 | JGI IMG/M metagenome (GOLD analysis project Ga0307479, IMG submission 203743) | Hardwood forest soil microbial communities from Morgan-Monroe State Forest, Indiana, United States - atmos_gasesECM4C_515 | ecosystem: Environmental > Terrestrial > Soil > Temperate... | reverse complement strand
CGTTGCCGCTTCGCATCCAAGTTTTGAATTGAAAAAGGAGATCCTATTTTGAGCGAAGGATTACGCAATTTCTTGTTTACCTCCGAATCCGTCACCGAAGGCCATCCCGACAAGATTGCCGATCAGATTTCCGATGCCGTTCTCGACGAAGTGATGCGGCAGGATCCGATGGGCCGCGTGGCGTGCGAGACGCTTGTGACCACCGGCTTGGCCGTAGTCGCCGGAGAGATCACCACCAGCGCGCAGGTGGATTACGACAGCTTGGTGCGCGACACCATTCGGGGCGTCGGCTATGACGATGCCACCTACGGCTACGATGGCCGTACCTGCGCGGTCATGTGCTGCGTGAAGCGCCAGTCGCCGGACATCGCCATGGGCGTGGATACCGGCGGCGCGGGCGATCAGGGGCTTATGTTTGGCTTTGCTTGCGACGAAACCGACGAGCTAATGCCCATGCCCATCCAACTAGCTCACCACCTTACGCAGCGCCTCGCCGAAGTTCGCAAATCCAAGAAAGTTGATTTCCTTCGTCCCGACGGAAAATCCCAAGTCACCGTCGAATACCGCAATGGACGCCCGTCACGCGTGGACACCGTCGTGATTTCCACGCAGCACGACGAGAAGGTTTCCACAAAGGATCTGCACAGCGCGGTCATGGAGCTGGTAATTCGGCCCATCGTGCCTGCGTCCATGCTTGACCGTAGCACCAAGTACCACATCAACCCGACCGGCCGCTTCGTGATTGGCGGACCTATGGGCGATGCCGGAGTCACGGGGCGCAAAATAATTGTGGACAGCTACGGCGGCTACAGCCGTCACGGCGGCGGCGCGTTTTCCGGCAAGGATCCGTCGAAAGTGGATCGCTCGGCTTGCTACATGGCGCGGTACATCGCGAAGAATATTGTGGCTGCCGGCCTGGCGCGCAAAGCGGAAGTCCAGCTCGCGTACGCCATCGGCGTGGCGGAGCCGGTTTCCGTTATGGTCGATGCGTTTGGCACGGAGAGCGTGCCAGAGGACTGCATCACCTCGCTGGTGCGCGAGAATTTCGCGCTGACGCCGAAGGGCATCATCGAAGCGCTGGATTTGCGCCGGCCAATTTACAAGGCGACCGCAGCGTACGGGCATTTTGGCCGCAGCGGGCCGGGCTTCACCTGGGAGCGCACGGATCGCGCTGCCGCTTTGCGCAAGGCCGCGGGCTTAGGTGCGAGCTCCAGCGCAGCAGTGGAAGTGGGCGCGCGGGCTTAGCGCCCCGGGCGGCTTCCGCTCGTCGAGGTAAATCGCCGTTTCAGCTTAGAAATCTTGAGAATTCCAAATCCGAGGAGCACCACTTTGGCTATCGCGGAAATGAAAAAAGGTGATGTAAAGGATATTTCGCTGGCGGATGCCGGCAAACGCAAGATCGAGTGGTCGGCGCAGCAGATGCCGGTACTCGAGATCATTCGCAAGCGCTTTGTGAAGGAGCAGCCGCTGAAGGGATTGCGTGCTTCGGCTTGCCTGCACGTGACCAGCGAAACGGCGAACCTTGCAATTGCATTGCGGGACGGTGGCGCCCAAGTGGTCTTGTGCGCGTCGAACCCGCTTTCGACGCAGGATGAAGTGGCGGCTTCGCTGAACCGCGACTTTAATATCCCCACCTATGCCATCAAAGGCGAGGACAATCAAACGTATTATTCGCACCTCAGCGCGGCGCTGGAGCACAGGCCGCAGTTCACGATGGACGACGGCGCGGACTTGGTGACCATGCTGCTCACCAAGCGCACGGACCTGGTGCCCAATGTGATCGCCGGCACGGAGGAAACGACTACGGGCGTGATTCGGCTGCGCGCGATGGCCAAGGATGGCACGCTGAAGTATCCGATCATCGCGGTAAACGACGCGCAGACCAAGCATTTCTTCGATAATCGCTATGGCACCGGGCAGTCGACATTGGATGGCGTGATTCGCGCGACGAATCTTCTGCTGGCCGGATTGAAGGTAGTGGTTGCCGGCTACGGCTGGTGCGGGCGCGGCATCGCAATGCGCGCGAAGGGGCACGGCGCGGACGTGATTATCACGGAGATTGATCCGACCAAGGGCATTGAAGCGGTGATGGATGGATTCCGCGTGATGCCGATGGCCAACGCCGCGAAAGAAGGCGACGTCTTTATCACCGTGACCGGAAACAAGAGCGTGATTCGCACCGAGCATTTTGAAGTCATGAAGAACGGCGCGGTGGTTTGCAACTCCGGACACTTCAACGTGGAGATTGACATTCCCGCGCTGGAGAAATTGTCCAACGGCAAGCGGGAAGTGCGTCCGCTGGTGGATGAATACGTGCTGAAGGGCGGACGCAAAGTCTATTTGTTGGGCGAAGGCCGCTTAGTGAACCTGGCCACCGCGGAGGGGCATCCGGCCGCGGTCATGGATATGAGTTTTGCGAATCAGGCGCTCTCCGCGGAATATCTGCTGAAAAATTACAAGACGCTGAAGCCGCAAGTCTACGTAGTGCCGGAACATCTCGACCGCGAAATCGCGCGCCTGAAACTCGAATCCATGGGCCACAAACTGGATAAGCTCACGCCCGAGCAAGAACACTATCTCGCCTCCTGGCAAGAAGGCACGTAGGCTTCACAAATCAGAGTAATTTTTCTCGCGCGATGCGTTTTCGCGTTTCTCCACTGAGCGGAGTCCTATCCACACCATATGTACGATCTGGCCACCGCAGCACTCGACACTGCAAAAATCCGGGGAGCTACTTATGCGGACGTGCGCGTCATGCACTTGCGGCAGCGCGACTTGACCACCAAGAACGGGCAGGTGGGAACGCTGGCGCAATCGGAATCGATTGGGATTGGGATTCGCGTGTTGGCAAATGGCGCCTGGGGATTTGCGTCCACGGATCGGTTGACCCGGGAGGGTGTCGCGGCGTGCGCGGCGCAGGCGGTGTCGATCGCGAAAGCTTCCGCGCTGGCGAAACGCGGAGACGTCGTGATGGCACCGGAAGATGCGTATGTGGATAGCTGGCAAAGCCCCTTTCGCAAGGACCCGTTCGAAATTCCGCTGGAAACGCAGCTTGCGCTGCTGCTTGCGGCGGATGCGGAGATGCGGCGCGTGAAGGGTGTGACGCTCACCGAGACAGACATGCAGTTTCGCAAGATTGATTCGTGGTTTGCTTCGAGCATTGGGTCACGGATTCACCAGCGAAAAGTGATTACCGGCTGCGGGGTTGTGGCCACTTCGTTTCAGGGCGACGAAATTCAGAAGCGGTCGTATCCGAACAGTTTTGGCGGGCAGCATGCGTTGCAAGGGTATGAGCTAGCGGAGTCGCTGGATTTGCTGAAACACGCACCGGTGATTGCGGAAGAAGCGGTGGCGCTGCACGCCGCGGCGCAGTGCCCCCAAAAAACCGGAACGCTGATTTTGGGCGGCAGCCAACTGGGTTTGCAGATTCATGAATCAGTGGGGCATCCGATTGAGCTGGACCGTGTGCTGGGGCAGGAAGCAAATTTCGCGGGGACGAGTTTTCTTACGCTCGATCAGCTCAACAAACTTCGCTACGCGTCGGATATCGTCAACGTCGTTGCCGACGCGCGGATCGAACACGGCCAGGGGCTGGGGACGTTTGCCTACGACGATGAAGGCGTGCCGGCGCAATGCACGGACATCATCAAGGCTGGGCAGTTTCGTGGGTATCTTTCGAATCGTGAGACCGCGCACCTTATCGGGTTGCAGCGATCTTCCGGAACGATGCGCACGGAAAGCTGGAATCGTTTGCCGATTATTCGCATGACTAACGTCAGTTTGTTGCCTGGCACATGGGCGTTCGACGATTTGCTCGCGGATACCGACGACGGCATTCTGATGGAGACGAACCGGTCGTGGTCCATCGATGACCGGCGGTATCAATTTCAGTTTTCAACGGAGATTGGCTGGGAGATCAAGGGCGGGAAGCGCGGGCGAATGCTGAAGAATCCGAGCTACAGCGGAATCACGACGGAGTTCTGGAATTCGTGCGACGCGATTTGCGGCCGCGAGCACTGGACGCTGTGGGGCACGCCGAATTGTGGGAAAGGCCAGCCGATGCAAACGATGGGAACCGGCCACGGGGCGTCGCCTTCGCGGTTTCGCAACATCCGGCTTGGGACGGCTTTCTCAGAACAATGAGTGCAGCGCGCAAATTCAGTGCGGCGGTCGGCTCAAAGGGCGCCGCGAGTGAGCGCGAGTTGCGTGGCATCGTTGATACGGTGCTGCGGCTGGCTAGATCCATCGGCGTTGCCGAGACGGAAGTACACGTCGACGAAACGATCAGCGCGCTGACGCGCTTCGCCAATAACGCCATTCACCAGAACGTGGCGGAACACACAGTGAACGTGTCGGTGCGCACGCAGGTGGACCAGCGCACGGCGCGGGCCACGACGAATCGCACAGACGAAGACTCGTTGCGCGCGGCCATCGAGGCGAGTCTTTCTTTGGCGCATAGCCAGCCCAAAAACCCACACTTGCTGCCGCTGCCGGGAAAGCAGCGCTACCGCAGAGTCAACCGTTTCATCAAGCGGACTGCGGCGCTGTCACCGGAAGATCGCGCGCAAGCAGTGCGGCGGGCTTGCGATCTAGCGATCAAGAATGGCCAGACGGCCGCGGGCATTTTCTCGAGCGCGCAATCTCAAAGCGCGATGGGGAATTCACGCGGCTTGTTTGCGGCGTATCGCGATACGCACGCCGTGTTTTCGATCACCATGCAGGAAGACCCGGCCGCAAGCTGGGCCAAGGAGAATGCGGCAGACGTAGCGGACATTGATCCGCAACGATTAGCCGAACGCGCGAGCGATAAGGCGCACCGGGCCACCGACGCCCGCGAGCTTGCGCCTGGCCGGTACACGGTAATTCTGGAGCCGGCCGCAGTGCTCGACCTTGTGGGTTTTCTCTTTTATGACTTTGCGGCAACGGCGCTGCAGGACAAACGATCCTGCTTCAACCAGCGCATGGGCAAGCAGGTATTCGGCAAGAACATCAGCATTGTTGACGATGTCTACCATCCGTTGCAGCTTGGGGCGCCTTTTGACGGAGAAGGAATGCCGAGACAGCGGGTGCTGCTGGTGGATCGCGGCGTGCCCAAGAACCTGGTGTACTCCCGAGCTTCGGCGAAAGTGGCGAAGAAGAAGCCCACCGGCCACGGCTTCATGCTGCCAAACGAGTACGGGGAAGCTCCGATGAACCTTGTTTTTTCGGGCGGCAAAGCTTCGGTGGAGGAAATGATTGCGTCGACGGACCGGGGGCTGCTGGTGACGCGGCTGTGGTACATCCGCGAGGTCGACCCCTACGAGAAAATCATGACCGGCATGACGCGGGACGGGCTGTTTTTGGTGGAAAAGGGTCGGGTAAACTCGGCGGCGCGAAATTTCCGGTTCAACCAGTCAATTCTGGAGATGCTGCGGAATGTCGAGATGATGGGGCCCGCGGTGCGGGCAACAGGGGAAGAGGCGTTCGAAATGGTCGTTCCAGCGATGAAAATCCGCGATTTTCACTTCTCGGAAGTCACGAAGTTTTAACGATTTATGCGCTCTCGCCGGGGTGGTACACCTCACGGCAATCAAGCAGTGGGTTTCGTTGTGGGCGCCAAATAAGGGCGTTCCATGACCGTAGCGCGCCGGGACGGAAGCTCACATTCGTCGATGCGATCCAGAATCCGAAGGGGGATGCCCATCTCTCTGCAGGCCTCCACCGCAGCGTCATTGAAGTACAGAAACACGAGAAACTGGCCCTGCTGCCTGTACTTAGTTCGGGCTACCAAGCCTTGGGTGTCGGTCTCGACAGTCGTATAGACCGAGATTCTTTCTGCGTAACGAAAGTTGCTCTTCGTCATCCGCTCGTCGAGCGTCCTGGCTAAATGAACATGTGGCAGCGAGCCTGACGAAACTTCATCCAAGGTTAAACCCACCACCGAGAACATGTTTATCCTCTGCGCTTCTTTCGGCACTGCCCGTATCCTTAAGGTTGAATGGGACCATCTGTTAGAACAATCTTCTCTGCAAATCAGTGTCGTATATTTCTGTTGATCTATATTGTTCCGAAAGGGTTACCCAACCCTGAGGTCGGCTTGCCAGATTGCCCTCGTGCGCCGAACGGCCACCGAGAAGCCTGGTTTGAAGGCTGGCCCACAAAATTCGATTTGTCGAATGCAAATTCTGCGTTGTACAAGCGGGCCCTCGGCGTTCGATAAACGAGTATGTGCCCTCACCCCCATTGGGGACACCCCGATCACGATGCCTGCGGAACGGGCTTTATCGCTCGCCTAGGCGGGGCACCGAATCACGACATTATTGAGCATGCTTTGACGGCGCTGGAGCGGCTGACCCACCGCGGCGGTGTGGATGCGGACGGCGCAAGCGGCGACGGCGCAGGGCTGCTGACCTCGATACCGGACACTTTCTTTCGCGTGCGGGCGCAGGAGCAGGGAATTGCGCTATCCGAGGTCTTCGGGCTGGGTTTTGCGTTTTTCCCTCCCGGCTCGGCGGCGGAAGCGCGCGCCGCGGTCGAAACGGCGGCGGACATCGAGCGGCTTCGGGTGCTGGGTTGGCGGCGCGTTCCGGTCAACACCAATTCGCTGGGGCGTTTGGCGCTGGAGACAATGCCGGAAACCTGGCAATTTTTTGTGGAGCCATTTCATCCGGCGCGCGGGACGGCGCGGTTCGAGTGGCGGCTGGCGCTGCTGCGCAAGCGTGCGGAGTCCCTTTTGCCGGAACGCTGCTACATCTGCTCGCTTTCCTCGCAGACGGTAGTGTACAAGGGGCTGCTGACGCCCTGGCAGTTTCCGCAGTTTTACGAAGACCTGCGCGACCCGGCGTTCGCAACCACGTTCGCCGTCTTTCACCAGCGGTATTCGACGAATACACAGCCTTCGTGGCATCTGGCGCAGCCGTTCCGGTATGTGGCGCACAACGGTGAAATCAACACGATTGTTTCCAATCGGCGATGGCTGCGCGCGAGAGAACGCGAGGTTCGGGCGAAACTGACCGCCGGGCCGTGGCTGCGGATTCTTGAGGAGAACGTCAGCGATTCGGCGAGCTTCGACAACGGCTTCGAGCTGAAATTGCTGGAGGGATTTGCGGCGGATGCAGCCATGCTCTCCATGGTGCCACCGGCATTTGAGAATGATCCGCTACTCTCGCGGGATGTGCGCGCGGCGCTGGCGTCGTTGTCACAACACGGCGAGCCGTGGGATGGCCCGGCGGCGTTGGTCTTTTCCGATGGGCAATGGGTGGGCGCAAAGCTGGATCGCAATGGCCTGCGGCCGCTGCGCTACACGCTGACGCACGACGGGCTGCTTGTTGCGGGTTCCGAGGTCGGAATCATCGACCTGGAGGAGTCGCGCATCGCGGAGCGCCAGCGGCTCGGACCAGGCGAAATGATCCTGGCGAATCCGGCGACGGGCGCTATTTTCCGGTATCGCGAAATCCTCAAGCGGCTAGCCACCCAGCAATCGCGCAGTGCGTTGCCGGTCGTGCGGCAGGTCAGCGTCGCTGGTCCTGCAGCGGCCGCAAGCGTGGAGCGTCAGGAACGGATGGCCGCGGCGGCAGGCTGGACAGAGGACCAATTCAAGATTTTGTTCTCGCCGCTCGTTCAAGGGCACGAAGCGAACTGGAGCATGGGGGACGACGCGCCCCCCGCGTTTCTCTCGAACTTGCCCCGCACGCTGTGGGATTACTGCAAGCAGCGTTTTGCGCAGGTGACCAATCCGCCGATCGATCCGCTGCGCGAATCGCACGTGATGTCGCTTGCGGTGCATCTCAAGAATGGGATCGTGCTGCCGAGTCCGCTGATTGGTGCCGATCAGCTTGCCGAGCTTTGTACGACTTACGGCCCCGTGCAGAACATCGACTTTACTTTTTCCGCCCCCAACGAAGTCCCGGGCGCTCGCTGCTGTTTGACTCAGTTGACTACCCCTCTGAGTGGCAGCGCGCGTCCGGGGCTTCTCCTCCTTTCGGATCGCGGAATCAGCAGTGAACGCGCTGCGCTTCCGGCGCTGCTGGCAACCGCGGCGGTGTGGAAGGCGATGGTTCGCGAAGGATTGTGGGACGTGCCGCTGATCGTGGAGTCGGCACAGGTTTTCGACACGCATCATGTGGCTTTGCTAGTGGCCGCAGGCGCGAGCGCGGTCGTGCCGTATCTTGCCGAGCAGTTCGCGGAATCGCTTGAGGCCGGCGGGACGGAGCGCATGCGCGCGGCAATCAATGCGGGTTTGCTAAAAGTGCTGGCGCGGATGGGCGTTTCGACGCTGGCCAGCTATCGCAACAGCCATCTCTTTGAAATTGTCGGACTGTCGCAAGACTTGTGCGCGGAATTTTTCGAGGATGCCGCCGATTTCCCCGGGCAGAAGAGCTTGGACGATCTGCTCGGCGACTATTTGCGCATGCACCGCGCGGCGTTTTCCGGGGCTGCTAACGAACTGGCGGACGCGGGATTGTATCGATTCCGGAAGGGCGCGGAGCTACACGCCAATTCACCAGAAATTGTGCGGCGCATGCATGCTCACGTGCGAGCGCCGGACGCGGGGAAATTTTCCGCTTTCGAGGAGTTGGCGGAGAGCCAAGGAACGGTTTTTCTGCGTGACCTGCTAGAGACGGTGCCAGCGCCGTCCGTTGCGGTGGATGAAGTGGAGCCGGTCGAAGCGATTGTGCGGAGATTCAGCACGCAAGCGATGTCGCTGGGTTCGCTGGGCCGTGAGGCGCACCGGACGCTGGCGCTCGCGATGAATTCGCTCGGCGGACGCAGCAATACGGGCGAGGGCGGCGAAGATCCTTCCGTGTACCGGAACGAGCCACACGCCGCGAACAAAATCAAGCAAGTGGCTTCCGGACGATTTGGAGTGACTGCGGATTATCTGGTGCACGCGCAGGAGCTGGAAATAAAAATGGCGCAGGGGTCGAAGCCCGGGGAGGGCGGGCAGCTTCCGGCGCGCAAAGTGACGGAATACATCGCGCGCATTCGGCACGCCACGCCGGGTACGCCGCTGATTTCGCCGCCTCCGCACCATGATATTTACAGCATCGAGGATTTGGCGCAGTTGATTCATGATTTACGCACGGTGAATCCGCGCGCGCGCATCGGGGTGAAGCTGGTGTCAGGGTCGGGCGTGGGCATCATCGCGGCCGGTGTGGCGAAAGCAGGCGCGGATGTCATCACCATCAGCGGGCACAACGGCGGGACAGGATCGTCGCCGCTCACTTCGATCAAGAACACCGGATTGCCGTGGGAAATCGGATTGCGCGAAACACATGACACATTGGTTCGCGCGGGCCTCCGTTCACGTCTCTCTCTCCGCGTGGACGGAGGCCTGAAATTTTCGCGAGACGTCGTGATTGCGGCGATTCTCGGCGCGGATGAGTTTGGATTTGGCACGGCGTCGCTGTTGGCGATTGGCTGCGTGATGGCGCGGCAGTGCCACTTGAACACGTGCCCGGTGGGAATTGCCACGCAAGATGAAAAACTGCGGCTGCGCTTCAATGGCAAGCCGGAGATGGTGGTGGCATATTTCCGGGCACTGGCGGAAGAGGTGCGCAAGCGAATGGCACAGCTCGGCGTTCGGTCGCTGGGTGAATTGCGCGGATGGTATGACCGGTTGGGAACGCGATCGGGAATGGACGCGTTTTTGGTGGTGCCGATTTCGGCGACGGGACGGGTGGCGCCACAGCAGGTTCCGACGGATCATTCCGTTGCGCTGGAGGATTCGCTGCACTTCAGCAACGCGATCGTGCCGCAAAGCGAGCCGCAGCCGATTCACAATGCGGATCGCAGCGTGGGAACGGGTTTGAGCGGAGAATTGATGAGGAGGCGGGCGCAGCATGACTCCCTCGATCAAGAGTTTATGCAGGCGTTCACCGGATCCGCGGGGCAGAGCTTCGGAGCATTCCTGGCCGATGGTGTGACGCTGAAATTATCCGGCGAAGCGAACGACTACGTTGGCAAGGGGCTCTCCGGCGGAACGATCGCGATTTCCGCGGGTTCGGCGGCTTCGCGGCGTGGCGATGTGCTTGCCGGAAATACTGTGCTTTACGGCGCGACTTCCGGGCAACTGTACATTGCCGGGCGAGCGGGGGAGCGCTTTGGCGTTCGGAACAGCGGTGCGCTGGCGGTTGTTGAGGGCGTCGGACAGCATGGCTGCGAATACATGACCGGTGGAGTGGTTTTGGTGCTGGGCCCGCTCGGATTGAATTTTGGATCCGGCATGACGGGTGGATTGGCCTACGTTTTGCGCGCCGAGGCCGAGGATGTTCTGCACCGCGAATTTGTGGCGCTGACGGATATTGAACCTGATGAACAGTTGTGGCTGCGACGCGTGCTAGAAGCGCATCAACATTTCACGTCCAGCCCGCGGGCCTCACGTTTGTTGTCGAGGAGAGGCGCGCTGCCGCTTGTTCGCGTGCAGCCTGTGCATTTCCAGGGCACGATCGCCGATACGTGGAAGCCAGTTTTGGAGCGTTTGCTGCGTTTACCACAGGACGAACCCTTGCACGTTGCTCCGGAGCTTCGGGCAATTTCACAGGCAGCGCTGCACGCCTAGAAAGAGAATTACGACCGCGCACGACGTACCGATTCCGCTATAATCCACGTCGAGCGATTCGCTTATGGATTTCGATCAACTCGCTACATTTGTCTACGTTGCCAAGCTAAAGAGTTTCTCGCGAGCGGGACAAAAGGTGTTTCGCTCGCAGTCCGCCGTTAGCGCGCAGATACGGCAGTTGGAGCAGGCGTATCATGCGCGGCTGCTGGACCGCTCGGCGAAATCCGTGGAGCTGACTCCGGCCGGAGAAGTGCTTTTCGAGTTCGCGGAGAAGTTGCTCCGCCTGCGCGATGAATCTATTCAGGTGGTTGCCGATCGTGGCAATGTCGTGCAGGGCCCGGTGGTGTTCGGGGCCAACGAGGCGACTTGCTTGTACCTGCTGCCGGATATTTTCGCGGAGTTCCAGCGGCGGTTTCCGCTGGTGCACATCAGCATCTACCGGAATTTCAGCCACAAGATTTTGCAGCGCGTGGAGGATGGCTCGATCGACGTCGGCATCGTCACTTTGCCGACGAAATCGCCGAACCTGAAAGTACACCACATTCATCGCGACCGGTTGCGGTTCATGGTCAGCACGCGCAATCCGCTGGCGCAGCGGTCGAAGTTGACGCTGGAGGAAGTGGCTTCGCAGCCGCTAATTTTTCCGCGCACCGGTTTCACGCGGCAGGTGCTCGACAAATTGTTCAGGCCTTATCGCTCGCGGATTCACGTCACCATGGAGCTGCCCAGCGTCGGAATGATCAAGCGCTTTGTGGGGGCGGATGCCGGCGTTTCGTTCATTAGCGAAAGTTTTGCGCGGGACCAAGTGAAAGCGGGCGAAGTGAAGCTGCTCACGGTGGAAGGCGTGGATTTGTATCGCGAGCTAGGGCTGGTGTACCGGCGAGATCGCAGCCTGCCGAGGGCTGCGCAGGCGCTCATCGCGCTGATCCGCGAGTATCGCAAGTCGCCGGAACACTCGGCGGCCGGGGCTGACTAGAGCAGCAAATTCAACTTCTGAAGATTACATTCCTCGAATTTACTTCTTCGCCTCGGGAAGGTCAAAGCTGAGGCTGGCGATCGCTTTCGCGATCACATTTTCCTGGATTTGGATTAAATCGCTGTCCGCGTAGGTCATGCCGAGCACAGTGAAAATGTCGCCGCCGCGGCTGATCACTGCGAGCGTGCCGGACCAGTCATGCTCGTCGGCTTTGCCGCGATAGTGGAATTCCACGGCTGGAGAGCCGCCGACCACCGTCTTGCGTTGTGAAACGCGCTGATAGTTGTCGTAGACGTCGTGTAGGCGGTTTTCGACTGTTACTGCCGCGGTTTCCAGCGGCTCCTTCGTTTTCTCGCGGCCCACCACCATCAGTGAAGATTCGTTTGAGGTGCCCATGGCAACAATCGCGTTGGGCAGGGCATTGCGTGCGTCGTCGATCAGTTTCCAGCTCGGCGCCTTGTACATGCGGAATCCGTGGGTGTAGTTGGTGTAAAGATTGCCCTGCACGTCTTCACGGATGGCGGGAACCTCCGGCTCTTTCGGCGGGGCAGGCTGCGCGGCCGCGGCGGGAAGAGTCGTGTTGGCGGCGGGAGCGCCTTTTAGTGCCGGCGCCACGGGGTCGCCAGTCGGTGCGACTGTGGGAAGCTCCGGCTTGACCGCAGTGCCGGTGACTTTTCCTGCCGTCTTGTCGGCCTTGTCCCGCTTGGCAGCGTTGGGGATGATGGCCTTTGCGCCCGTCCCTTCCGCCGCGGAAGCGACGGCGGTTTCGGACTTCGGCTGCGCACTCGCTACATTCTTGGGCGGCTCTGCGCCAGTTTTGGCAGCGGGTTGAGCTTCTGGGGACGCTGGGGCACTGGGTATGATCGAAGCGATCTTGTCTTTCTCGACCAGTACAAATCCAAAGTCGGTTTTGACCTTGAACATGTTTTCTTCGTACGCCACGATGACGCCGTAGAGCTTTTTGCCGTCTTTCAGGCGGATTTCGTCGGCACAGGCGGGCAGTGCGGAGGCAAGGGAAAGCGCGCAAAGAGAAGCCAATCGCAGGCCGCGGTTGGAAAGGGTGTCCATACTGCGAGTATGTGCCTGGCTGCGCGGTGCTGCAACTGGCTCAGCAGGCATGTGTCCGCCCTATTACGTAGCTTCTTGGCTGCTCGGTAGGTTCGTTCTGATGATGGACGGGGGTAGCAGGCGATATTTCAAACGGCTGGCGGCCCGGGAGAGCCCTAGGGCAATGGAGCCGCCAACCGTTTCCCGTTTCCTCTACCGGGTGGATGATAGCGAATAAAAAGCGAAAATGAAAGCCCTCCCGCATTGACAAACACCCACAGCAGGTAGAGGCTCTCCGGCATGAGTCCCTCTCATGTTCTGCTCCTTGCCTTCGCCATTGGCATTATTGCCGGCCTGCGCTCGCTGACCGCCCCGGCGGTGGTGGCTTGGGCGGCGCATCGCGGATGGGTCAACCTTCAAGGCACCTCGCTGTCGTTCTTGGGGTCGACGGCTGCCGTTGGGGCCTTCACGATTCTTGCGATGGTCGAGCTTGTTGCGGATCAGCTTCCGTCGACGCCCGCGCGCACGAAGCCTCCGGGCTTGATTGCGCGGATTCTCCTGGGCGGACTCTCGGGCGCCGCCGTGGCCCTTGCAGGCGTTCAATCGGCAACGGTCGGCTATGTTCTGGGGGCAGTCGGTGGCGTGGTTGGAGCGTTTGCGGGGTATCAGGTGCGTACCGGACTGGCGCGGGCGCTCAAGGTTCCGGATTTTGTCATTGCGGTGCTCGAAGACCTGGTCGCTGTTGGCGGCGCTCTGTTCATCGTCACCCGATTTTGATTTGGCAGCGGGATAAGTCCGCGGCTCCGAACCAATTGGCAGCCTGCACCGCCGTTTCCGATACCACGCTACGCATCTAATCTGCGAGTTTCGCGAATCATCACGCTCGAGGAGCCCATGACTACACCGAGTCACTACCAGGCCATCGTGATTGGCTCGGGGCAGGGCGGTAACCCTTTGTGCGGCGCGTTGGCGCAGGCGGGCCTGCGAACGGCACTAATCGAGCGAAGCCACATAGGCGGGACTTGTGTCAATGAGGGCTGCACGCCGACGAAGACGATGCTTGCGAGCGGGCGCGTCGCGTATCTTGCCCGCCGGGGTAAGGATTACGGTGTCCAGACCGGCGACATTCGCATCGATATGCAGCGAGTGCGCCAGCGCAAGCGCGACATTGTCGATAGCTTTCGCAACGGCAGCCAAAAGCGCCTGGAAAAGACAGCCAATCTCGATCTGATCTTTGGAGAAGCGAGCTTCATCGCCCCCAAAAGCGTGAGAGTCCGCACAAAGGACGGCGCTCAACGAACCGTTGCCGCGGATCGCATTTTCATCAACGCTGGAACTCGCCCATCGGTGCCTAACCTGGAGGGCCTCAAGGACGTGCCATTTCTCGATAGCACGTCGATCATGGAGCTGGGCGCTGTTCCCGAACACCTGGTCGTCCTCGGCGGCGGCTACGTGGGCCTGGAATTCGGACAAATGTTCCGGCGGTTCGGCAGCAGCGTGACCATTGTGCACTCCCGGGAGCAATTACTGGTCGGGGAAGACGCAGACGTCGCCGGAGAGATACTCGCCATCCTAAGGCAAGACGGGATCGAGGTGCTGCTGAGCAGCAAAGCCGAACGCGTCGTGAAATCGGGCGGAGGCATTCAGCTTACGGTGCGCGCAGGCAAGGAACCGCGCACGGTTGCAGGTTCTCACCTGCTGACCGCCACGGGCCGCAAGCCAAACACGGACAGCCTGAATGTGAGCGCCGCCGGCATTGCCACGGACCAGCGCGATTTCATTAAGGTGAACGAGAAACTGGAGACCAATGTCGAGGGTATCTACGCACTGGGCGACATAAATGGCGGACCGGCGTTCACCCATATTTCCTACGACGATTTCCGCATTTTGCGCACGAACCTGATCGAGAAGGGAAGTGCCACGACCGAGAATCGCTTCGTCCCCTATACGCTTTTCATCGATCCGCAGCTTGGGCGCGTGGGCATCACGGAAGAGGAGGCGCGCGCGCAAAACAAGAAAATTCGCGTCGCCAAAATGCCCATGAACTACGTGGCCCGGGCGCTCGAAGTGGATGAAACCCGCGGGTTCATGAAGGCCATCGTGGACGCCGAGAGCAATCAAATTCTCGGAGCTGCCGTCTTGGGAATTGAGGGCGGCGAAATCATGACCATGCTGCAATTGGCGATGATGGGCCATTTGCCATTCACCGCGCTGCGCGAGGCCACTTTCGCCCATCCGACGCTGGCAGAGTCCCTGAACAACCTCTTTACTCATTTTGTTTAGCGGCGCCCGCGCGGCTCTTCGCCTATGCGAACGGCGCCTGTGCTAACGTTCCTGCATGACCGCTCGCCTTCCCGTACGCAAAGCCATTCTCGAACGCCGGACGTATGAGGCTCCCGGCGAGGGCCGCGAAGGCAAGGTGCGGCTGGACTTCAACGAAAATACTTCCGGCTGCTCGCCCGCAGTCCTCCGCGCTCTCGGAAAGATGTCTCGCCAACAGATCGCCATGTATCCCGAATACCAGCGGAGCACTGCGTTCCTCGCCCGCTATTTTGGCGTTCGGCCCAGTGAGCTGTTGCTCACCAACGGCGGCGATGACGCGCTGCGCGTGTTCTTCGATACATTTGTGGAGCCGGGCTCCAGCATTCTGATTTGCGAACCTACTTTCCCGATGTATCGCTATTGGGGGGAAATCGCGGGAGCTAGGGTCGAAGCGCTGCGGTACAGCCCGGACATGGAATTTCCGGTGGCGGGCGTCCTTACTGCGCTGCGCCAGAAGCCTCGCGTGCTGTTCATCGCCAATCCCAACAATCCGACGGGGACGTTGCTGGACGTTGCAAAGATCAAGAAGATCTTGCAGGCCGCGACGAACACCGCCGTTGTGATTGACGAGGCCTACGTGGAATTTTCGGGAGTAACACTCGTCCCATTCATCGCGAAGTACGCAAATCTGTTTATCGCGCGGACGTTCTCAAAGGCCGCTGGGCTAGCAGCTCTGCGCCTTGGTGCGGTCATCGCCCGCACCGAGTCGCTGGCTTATCTGCGGCGTGCGATGCCACCCTTTCCGGTGAATCTGGCCGCACTGGTGGCCGCTCTGGCCGCCGTCCGCGATGGCCGCACTATCCGGGACTATGTACACGGAATTCGTCGCACCCGCGCGTGGTTTGAAAGAGAACTGCATGATTTGGGCGTCAAGACGTTCCCCAGCGCGGGAAATTTCCTGCTGGCCAATTTCGGTCCGGGCGGCCCGCGATTGTTTCAACGGCTGGAGCGCGAGGGGATTCTGCTGCGCGAGCGCACCAAGGAGCTCGCACCGGGGTTCGTGCGCATCACCATCGGCACGCAAGCGGAATTGAAATTGTTGCTAAAGAAAATAAAGCGGCTGGGGTTTTAGCGCAGATACGCGTCGGTGACGTACTGCTGCACCATACGTTGCGTATTGAAAAACGATCCATTGATGGCGATGGCGTGCTGCATGACAGTCAAAAAGCGCGACCGCTCTTTGTAGTACATGGGTAAGATTATATTTTCCAGCTTGGCGTACAGCGATTGCGCCTCGCTGGCGTTGTCCGTGGCGACGGGGGCCGAGCCCGATAGGTGCGGCTCACCGATGGACCAGCCGGTGATGCCTTCGATGTGCCCTTCCACCCACCATCCGTCCAAAATGCTCAAGCTGGGCACGCCGTTCAAAGCCGCCTTCATTCCGCTCGTTCCGGAAGCCTCCAGCGGGTATTGTGGCGTGTTCAGCCACAGATCGACGCCCGAAGTGATTTGCCCGCCGACCTCCATGTCGTAGTTATCCAGGAACACGATCGGTACCGTTTTACGCAGGGCCTTCTTGGCCAGAAAAATCCTGCGGATAATGTCCTTGCCGCCGCCGTCGTGGGGATGGGCTTTGCCGGCATACACGATCTGAAATTTTCCGGCGCTCTTGGCAATCTGGCGCAGGCGGTCCAAGTCGGAAAGAATCAAGTCCGCGCGTTTGTATCCCGTGGCGCGGCGGGCAAAGCCGATGGTGAACGCTTCAGTATCGAGGGCCAAGCCCGTTTTCTTGCGCACGGTCTCAAAAAGCGCGTGTTTCGCAAGTAAGTGCGAGGACCAGACCTCTTCCGGCGGCAGACCCAGCGCACTGCGCAAACTGTAATTGTCCTCGCGCCAGGAAGGGATGCAGCGGTCAAACAGCTCCTGAAACGCAGGTGAGGCCCAGGTAGCGGCGTGGACGCCGTTGGTAATCGCTTCGATGGCCACCTGCGGAAACATCTTGCGCGAGGTCTCACCGTGCAGCTTAGCGACGCCGTTGACGTAGGTGCTGAGGCCCAGGGCCAGGTACGTCATGTTCAGGGAAGCTCCGGCCCGCGCGGCTTCCTGCATATCGGGGTAATCACGTTCCGCTTGCAGCGCGCGCTTCACGAGGTCAGCCGAGGATGCATCCTTCAAGTCGAAAAAACCATTTTGATCCGGAAAAACTCGGGTCAGATATTCCATGGGAAAGCGGTCATGCCCCGCCGGCACGGGCGTGTGTGTGGTGAAAACGCACTTACCGCGGACCTTTTCGATGTCTTCGCCGCGAATCGAGGTCCGGCCCGCTTTTTCCGCCTCTTCGCCCAGCAGCTCCAGGGAGAGCAGGGCCGCGTGCCCTTCGTTCATGTGATAGCGCGTCAGCTCGTTATAGCCTAGCGCGCGCAGCATGCGCACGCCGCCGATGCCCAGCAGCACTTCCTGGCAGAGCCGATAGTAGGCATCGCCGCCGTATAAGCTTCCCGTCAGATTGCGGTCGCGCTCCGGATTGCTGGGCAAATCGGCGTCCAGAAAATAGACTGGCACCTCAAAGCCGCGCACTCCCTTCACCGTGTAGCGCCAGGCGCGCAACTCGATGCGTCGATTCTCCAACGGGACCGTTACGCGCGCGTCTTCTTCCGTGAGAAAATCCTCGACGTGCCATTCTACGGGTTCCTCCGTTTGCGTGCCGTCTTCCGCCAGGCGCTGCGAAAAAAATCCTTTGCGATAAAGAAGAGATACCGCCACCATCGGCAGGCGCACGTCCGCGGCTGCCCGAATGGTATCGCCGGCCAGGACGCCCAGGCCCCCGCTGTAGCTGGGCATGGCGTTCTCCAATGCGATCTCCATGGAAAAATAAGCGACAAATCGTTTGCTTGAATTGAACTGCGTCGCCATGTTCCTCGACACTCCGCGGACTTCCGTATCAATCGCAGCAATCAAAGAATCGCACCCCATAGAACTACATATTGTCTTGGAGAACCGTCAGGCACGCAAGCAATTGGAAACGAGTGTTGCTATCCCGAGTTGGACCAAATGTGGCCGGTTTTCGCATCCGAGGATCGGGTTTAGCACCACATAATTGAGGCTCGACTCTGGTAGACTGTGCCCGCTTTGTCGCATAGCACACGCCGCCGTTTTCTTGCCCAGTCCGCCCTGGCCGCGGCGGGGGCTTCGCTTTGCCCGCGACTGACCTTCTCCGCGGACCGCGCTCCCCATGTGCAATTTCCCACGGATGCGCGCGAGCGCGTCGCCATCGCATCGTACCCGTTCCGCGATTTTATTTTGGGGCCGCGGGACGGCGCGGCGGCGCAGAAAATGGATCTCAAGGACTTCGCTGCTCACTGTGGCGAGAAATTCAATATCCGCAAGGTTGAGCCGTGGAACCGGCACTTCCGTTCAACGGATGCCAAGTACCTGGAAGAATTCCACGCATCTGTCGAGAGGGCGCGCGGCGCGGTTGTAAACATTGCGGTTGACGGCGACCACAGCCCGTACGCCGCGGATGTTTCGGAACGCGATCGGGCCGTGGCCTTCAGCAAGAAATGGATCGACGCGGCAGTGGCGATTGGCTCGCCGAGCGTGCGCACGAACATAACGGAAGCTAAGGACTCCAAGCCAGACCTGGACCGCGCCGCGGACAGCCTCAAACGCGTTGCCGAATATGCAGCCGCCAAGAACGTCGTCGTGCATCTGGAAAACGACAACCCTGTCGCTGAAGATCCTTTCTTTCTAGTGCAGTTGATTGAAAAAGTGAACAGCCCGTGGCTGCACTCCAATCCTGACTTTTGCAACACGTTGGCCAGGGGCCGCGAAGAGTATGCCTACAAGGGCATCGCCGCCATGTTCCAGCACGCTTACGGCATTTGTCACGTCAAGGACGCGGAAGCCAACGAGAAGGGCCAGGTTTTTCGAGTCGACATGGCCAGAACGTTCGGCATCCTCAAGCGCGCCAACTACAGCGGTTACTGCTCCATGGAATTTGACGCTGCTGGCGACCCGTACGCGGGAACTGCCGCGCTGATCGCGCAAACCCTGCAGTACCTTGGATCAGCGGCCTGAGGCGCAGGGCTGCCAGCACTAGCTCGGACCACGCACTGTAAAAAGCGGCGGCAAGGCCGCCGCACTCCACAAAACGCTCTTCCACACTGCCGCTTCCTCTATAATCTGGCGCGTGAAGACCATTCTGGACGGGATCCGCGTGGTTGAGTTGACCGAGGCGCTTGCCGGCCCCTATTGCGCGATGCTGCTGGGCGATTTCGGGGCGGATGTGATCAAGGTCGAGCGGCCGGGCACCGGAGATCAGTCGCGCGGGTGGGGACCGCCGTTTGTCGGTGGGGAATCGGCGTATTTTCTGGCAGCGAACCGGAATAAGCGCTCGATCGCGCTTAATTACGACGACGCGCACGATGCGGAAATTCTGCAGCGGCTGATTGCATCGGCGGATGTGTTCGTCAGCAATCAACCATCGCTCGATTCGTTGCAAAGGCGCGGCCTTGATCCAAAAGCACTACGCTCAAAATATCCGCGGCTGATCTGTTGCAGCATCACTGGATACGGATTCAGCGGGCCAAAGGCCGGGCGGCCCGGCTACGACATATTGGCGCAGGCGGAATCGGGCTTGATGAGCTTCACCGGCGAGCCGGATGGTGGCCCGA
>Ga0307479_10001807_pt1 | contig 19509 bp, 19 predicted proteins | sample atmos_gasesECM4C_FD_203743 | JGI IMG/M metagenome (GOLD analysis project Ga0307479, IMG submission 203743) | Hardwood forest soil microbial communities from Morgan-Monroe State Forest, Indiana, United States - atmos_gasesECM4C_515 | ecosystem: Environmental > Terrestrial > Soil > Temperate... | reverse complement strand
CACGCGGCGGTCGAATTCGGGTATTTCATCCAGGAACAGCACGCCATAGTGAGCCAGCGAGATTTCGCCGGGCATCGGATTGCTGCCACCGCCGACCAGCGATATCGCGCTGGCCGTGTGGTGCGGCGCGCGGAACATCCGCGTGGCCCAGCGCTGCGTTGCAAACTGCCCGACCAGGCTCAGCACCGCGGCCGACTCCACCGCCTCCTCGGCCGTCATCGGCGGCAGCAGGCCGGGGAAGCGCTGAGCCAGCATCGATTTGCCGGTTCCGGGCGGTCCGACCATCAGCACACTGTGGCCCCCGGCCGCCGCGATCTCCAGGGCGCGCTTGGCGGTCGCCTGCCCTTTGACGTCGAAGAAATCCGGATACGACGGCGGCGTCAGCCGCACGGCCGCAAGGTGAGGCTCGATCCGCCGGGCCTGCAGGTCGCCGGCTTCGTTATTCAAATGCGCTACCACCTCGAGCAGCGTCTTGGCCGCGTAGATCGGGATGACGGAAACCAGCGAAGCTTCGTCCGCGCTGTCGAACGGCAGGATGAATCCGCGCGGGGGATGGCGATCCGAAGCGCTCTTGGACACGGCGAACGCCATCGCCAGAGTTCCGAGTATGGGGCGCAGTTCCCCCGACAGCGACAGTTCGCCGGCGAACTCGAACCGTTCGAGCGCACGCGAGGGCACCTGGCCGGTCGCAGCCAGGATTCCGATCGCGATCGGCAGATCGAAGCGGCCGGATTCCTTGGGCAGATCGGCCGGGGCCAGATTGACGGTAATGCGCCGCGCAGGAAAGTCGAAGCGGCAATTTTGCAGCGCGGCCCGGACCCGCTCGCGTGCTTCCCTGACCTCGGTTTCCGGCAAGCCCACCAAGGTGAACGCTGGAAGTCCATTGGCCAGATGGACTTCGACCGTCACTTCGGGGGCGAACATCCCGGACAGCGCGCGGCTGCGAACGACGGCGAGGGTCATCGGAACGCAATTCGGAGGGGACTCGATTCTAAGCGGCTGAACCCGGAAGCCGACATGGCCGATCCGACACCGGGGTGCACCAAAGGGCGCCATTTGCGAGAATCCAAAGGGTCTGTAGGGTGTTCGCACCGGAAACCGAGGACGGGCCAGCAGCCCGAGCCATGCTGCAAGCCATATCAACGATCGACCCGCGGATCCTGGCCACTGCGTTGACGCTGCTCGCGATCGCGCTCGGTCTGCTGGTGCGCCGTCGGACGATGCTGCAGCGAGTCAAGCGCCGGCAGCTGGCCGATCGGGCGGCCGCCGAAGGCGAGGGCGAAACCTCGGTGCTGCCCCTCGCCCACCTCGCCTCGGCCGTCGAAGTGCTGGATCTGGACGACCTGCTGGCGGGCGAAGAAGGATCGGTCGTCGCCGCCGCGCGTCGCCAGCTAGAGGAGCCGACCAACGTGAGCACCGCAGTCGATACCTACTTCCCGCTGCCGCCTCTGTCCGCCTCGCGCAGCGGGCCCATGGGGGCGCCGCAAATGGTTTCGGCCGCGGCGCCGGCAGCGCGCGCTAACGGTCCCGCCCAGGTCGCCGAAGCGGTGGCCGTTGCCGCTCCACCGCCCCCTGGCGAGCGGCTCGTGCCGGTGCGCGAGCTGGCTCTGGCCTGGTTCGAGGCGCGCGGTTATCGCCCGTCCAGCGCCTCCAAGGCGGTCCGCCCGATCGAGCTCGTGTTGCGGCACCGCAAGGATCCGGGCCGCGCTTACGCGTTCATCGTCGAGCAGCAGCTGGTCACGTCGGAGCGCGTCAGCGCGCTGGTCGGCCATGCTCAGTCGATCGGGCTGACGCGGGTGCTGGTGGCGGCCGAATCCGGAATCGAGCCCGGCACGGGCCGGCAGTTTCGGCGCCAGGGCGTGCGCCTGGTCGATCAGCGTGAAATGCGCCGCGAATTCGAGAAGCTGGATCTGCGGATTGCGGCCAAGATCATTGCGGTCGCGCGCAACCGGGCGCGGCTGCATCAAGCCGGCTAGCTCAAGGCCTCTCGGAGGTTTAAGGCAACGCCGCCTTCGCTTCCAGCTGCGCCACCCTGACCTCCAGCGCTTCGAGCTTGTCGCGGGTCCGAGCCAGCACCTGGCGCTGCAGCTCGAACTCCTCCTGTGTCACCAGTTCCAGCCGGGCGAACTGCTGCATCAGCAGCGCCTTCAGATTCTTCTGCAAGTCGGCGGCCGGGCTCGACGAAAACAGCGACGCGATGCGCTGCTGCAAGTCCTCCAGGATATGCACTTTGTCCATCGACAAATTCCCTTTGCGATGCGGGCCTCGGACGATGCCCGTTGAGTCGAAACAGTGTAGCTGTGCCTCTGATCGGAAGCGGCGCCCCATCGTGGTGCATCGCGCTGGCTGCTGACGGGCGCCCCGTCGCTGCCGGCCAGCGTGTCCTGGCGCTGCGCGGCACCCGGCCAACGGGCTCGAGCTGCGGGCGGCTGACCGAGGACCGACGCTCCCGGTCTAACTGGCGGTTTCGTAAAGTTTTTCGCTCCAAGCCCAACGGTTGCGGGGGCCGTTCCCGGAACACGCTTGCGCCCCGCTTGGCACACAAGTTGCGTTGCCACTTCAACGGCTGAGGCAGCCGCGCCCAATCCAACCACATCGGGGGAACTTTCATGAGGAAACGGTACGCCGCAGCCCGCGGCGCCGGCGGGAACAGGATTGTCGTCACCGGGCCTGACCGGGTAGTCCAAATTGAACTCAACACATCAGTGCAGGGAACGCCATGAAACTCATCACTGCGATCATCAAGCCATTCAAGCTGGACGAAGTTCGAGAAGCGTTATCCGCTGTCGGCGTCCAGGGCGTCACGGTGACCGAGGTAAAGGGGTTCGGTCGGCAGAAGGGCCACACCGAGTTGTATCGGGGCGCCGAGTACGTGGTGGACTTCCTGCCGAAAGTGAAGATAGAGGCCGCCGTCGGCGAGGACATCGTCGAGCGGGCGATCGAAGCGATCGAAAGCTCAGCCCGCACCGGCAAGATCGGCGACGGCAAGATATTCGTCTACGACCTCGAACAGGTCGTGCGTATTCGAACCGGCGAAACCGGCAAAGAAGCGCTCTAACCCGATAAGGAGGGAGAAATATATGAAGAAGTGGATCGTTGCGCTGGCGTCCATTGCGGCGTTGGCCCTGAGCGCGGTCGTGCCGGCCGTCTCGCAGGCGCAGGCGCCCGCGGCCGAGCAGAAGAAGGAGGCCACGCCCGCGCCGGCCGCCGGCGCCGCCAAAGCGGCGGACACGACGGCTGCGGCCCCCGCTGCCGCGGCGCCGGCCCCGACGCCGAACAAAGGCGACGTTGCCTGGATGCTGACCTCGACGGCCCTGGTGCTGTTGATGTCGGTGCCGGCGCTGGCGCTGTTCTATGGCGGGCTGGTCCGCACCAAGAACATGCTGTCGGTACTGATGCAGGTGTTCGTCGTGTTCTCCCTGATCGTCGTGCTGTGGTGCGTGTACGGCTACAGCCTGGCGTTCACCGAGGGCAGCGGCGCATTGAGCCCGTTCTTCGGCGGGCTCGACCGGCTGTTCCTGGCGGGAACGTTTACCCCGGCCACGGGCGACTTCTCGATGGCGTCGACCTTTGACAAGGCAACGCCGCTGCCGGAACTGGTGTACGTGGCTTTCCAGGCGACCTTCGCCGCGATCACCTGCTGCCTGATCCTGGGAGCCACGGTCGAGCGCATCAAGTTCTCTGCGGTGCTGATCGCGATCACGATCTGGTTCACGCTGAGTTATCTTCCGGTGGCTCACATGGTGTGGTTCTGGGAGGGGCCGGACGCCTATACGGCGGCCAACGTAGTCGATGCAACCAACGCCAAAGCCGGCCTGGTCTGGCAGTGGGGTGCGCTGGACTACGCCGGCGGAACGGTCGTGCACATCAATTCTGGTGTGGCCGGATTGGTGGGAGCCATTTTGCTGGGCAAGCGCATCGGGCTGGGCAAGGAGGCGATGCCCCCGCACAGCCTGACGATGACGATGATCGGCGCGTCGCTGCTGTGGTTCGGCTGGTTCGGCTTCAACGCCGGCTCCGCGCTGGAAGCGAACGGCATGGCCGCACTGGCGTTCATGAACACCTTCCTGGCGACCGCCTGCGCGGTGCTCTCCTGGTCCTTCGCCGAGTGGATGATCAAGGGCAAGCCCTCGATGCTCGGTGCTGCTTCCGGCTGCGTGGCCGGCCTGGTGGCGATCACGCCGGCAGCCGGTAACGTCGGCATACCCGGCGCCTTCGTGATCGGGCTGGCGGTGGGCCCCATCTGCCTGTGGGGCGTCACGGGGCTGAAGAAGATACTCAACAAGGACGACGCGCTGGATGTGTTCGGCGTGCACGCGGTCGGCGGCATTACCGGCGCGCTGCTCACCGGCATCTTCAACGCACCCAGCCTGGGCGGGCCGGGCGTGACCAACTGGGTCACGATGAAACCCACCGAGTATCCGGGCATCCTGGAGCAGTTCATCATCCAGGCGAAGGCGGTCGGACTCGTGTTCGTGTGGACCGCGGTGGTTGCGTTCATCGCGTTCAAAGTGGCCGACCTGATCGTGGGTCTGCGGGTGGCCGAAGACGAGGAGCGCGAAGGCCTGGACACGACCTATCACGGCGAGGCCGCGTACAACATCTGATCGTGCGTGCGGGGGCGGCGGCGTACCCGACGCCGTCCGCCCGCGCTTCCAAGGCCTTGCGCGGCGCTGGGCTTTTCTTTCTTTTTGTGACTCCAGCGCTTTTTTTTCCCGTTTTTTTTCTCCGTCCGGTGCAGGCTGCGGGCTGTGCTGGCTGGCAGGGATGTGAGTCAGGTTCGCACTCGGACGGGGATGCAATGCACTAATAGCGTGCGAATGCAGCGGCGTGCCGGTGGTGTGCGGGGCGGTGCGATTCGACTTGGAGCAGAAAGCCGGTCTGTCACAACCAGAACACGCCGAATCTTATGAGTGGCATGGCACTTGCTTAGACAGATTCGCAGTCTTGACGCCGAAAATCAAAATGGGGGGAACCTTTCGATGAGACGAACCGCCACTGTCGCTGCAGCTCTGGCTACGGCGTGGTTGGATCTGGGCACTGCGCCGGCCTGGGGCCAGGCGGCGCCAGCACCTGCACCGACTCCTGCGGCCGCGCCGGCCCCGGCCGAAGCACCTCCGCCGGCCTCACCCGTGTCGATGCCGCCGATGAGCGGAACGCTGTCCGCCAATGTCAAGCCGATGAAGATCGATGCGGGTCCGTTGGGGAACCTGTACGTGACGGGCGCCCTCACAGGCATGGCGATGTGGCAGAGCAATACGGTACCCGGAGACGAGGACGCCCAGGTCGACATCACCAACGGGCAGGTCGTCGTCCAGAAGGTGGACGGACCGATCCAGTTCCTGCTGGAAGGCGGCTCGTATTCGTTTCCCACAGTCGGCAGCGCCTACTTGCGCGCGGGCCATACGACGTCGGCGACCTTTGGCGGATTGCCGGTATGGTTCGTGAAGTTCGCTCCCAACGACACGTTCTCGGTGCAGGCGGGCGACCTGCCTACGTTGATCGGCGCCGAATACGGTTTCACGTTCCAGAACGTGAACATCCAGCGCGGGCTGATCTGGAACCAGGAGAACATCATCAACCGCGGCGTCCAGGCCAACTACACGGTCGGGCCGCTGGCGCTGTCGTTGGCTTGGTCGGACGGCTACTTCTCCGACCGGTACAGCTGGATAACGGGCCTGGCGACTTACACGATCGACCCCGCCAATTCGCTGGCCTTCAGCGCCGGCGGCAGCGTGAACACCGAAACGATCAACACCTTCGTCACTCCAATCCTGCAGAACAACTCGTCGGTCTACAACCTGGTGTTCTCGCACACATCGGGTCCCTGGACCGTGAGTCCGACGGTGCAGTACACCAACGTTCCGTCCGACGCCAAGATCGGCACCCTGCACAGTCTGCACACGTTCGGCGCCGGTCTCTACGGGATCTACACCCTGGACGGCGGATACAGCGTGGCAGGCCGTTTCGAGTACATCAGCTCCAGCGGCCACGCGGGCGACCCGGGCCTGCTGGCCTTCGGGGGACCCGGCGCCAACGCCTGGTCGTTGACGCTCACCCCGACCTGGCAGAACAAGTTCTTCTTCGCACGCGGCGAGGTCTCGTACGTGAAGGAGACCAGCACCACGCCCGGCTTCGTGTTCGGCGCGAGCGGCAACAGCACCTCCCAGGCCCGTCTGATGGTCGAATCCGGAGTGATCTTCTGATGTACCCACACACCATGAATTTGAAGCCGACCGCTTTGGCAGGACTCAACGCAACCCGAAGCTGAGCTTCATCACCGTGAGCGCGGGGCGGCGTACCCGACGACGCCGCCTTATTTCCCTTCAGGGCCCCCTTTGTGGGCCCTTTTTTTGACCTTACATGCTGCGCCGCAGCATGGGACGGCGATTCGATAGAATGGGCGCTCGCAGTCGAGGGGATTTGCCATGCCGCCGTCCAGCATTCCGGTTCTGGCTTCCGCGTCCGGTCCCATCCTGGAGTTCGAGCGGCGCATCCTGGACTCGATGACCGAGATCGAGCACTGGTTCCGCCAGAGCTGGCAGGAGCACACGCCGCCCTTCTACGGCTCGGTCGATCTGAGAAATTCCGGCTTCAAGCTCGCGCCGGTCGACATGAACCTGTTTCCGGGCGGGTTCAACAACCTGTCCGAGGATGCGCTGCCCTGCGCGGTACAGGCGACCCAGGTGGCCATCGAGCGAACCTGTCCCGATGCGCGCAAGCTGTTGCTGATTCCGGAGCGGCACACGCGCAACGTCTTTTACCTGCAGAACGTCGCGCGGTTGGTGCGCCTGCTGGCCATTCCGGGCCTGGAAGTGCGGGTCGGAACCCTGTTGGACGAGGTGACCCGTCCGACCTCGATTTCACTGCCGGGCGGGGAACGCCTGACCCTGGAGCCGGTGATCCGTCGGGGCGACCGGGTCGGGCTGGACGGTTTCGATCCGTGCATCGTGCTGCTGAACAACGACCTGTCGGCCGGCATTCCACCGCTGCTGACCGGCCTGGATCCGGGGCAGACGCTGCTGCCGCCGCTGCACGCGGGCTGGGCGGTGCGCCGCAAGTCCAATTTTTTCCAGTGCTACGACGAGGTCGCCGAGCAGTTCGCCCAGCTGATCGGCGTGGATGCCTGGACCATCAACCCGCTGTTTGCGCGTTGCGGGAAGATCGACTTTCGCGAAAAGGCCGGCGAGGAGTGCCTCGCCCACAAGGTGGACGTGATGCTCGGTCAGATTCGCGAGCGCTATCGCGAGCGTGACATCCGCCAGAAGCCGTTCGTGATCGTGAAGCCCGACGCCGGCACGTACGGGATGGGGATCATGACGGTGCGCGATGCTTCCGACGTGGTGGGCCTGAACCGCAAGGAGCGCAACAAGATGGCCGTGGTGAAGGAGGGCCTTGAAGTCAGCGAGGTGATCATCCAGGAGGGAGTGCCCACCTTCGAGACGGTCGACCAGGCCGTGGCCGAGCCGGTCGTCTACATGATGGACCGTTACGTCGTCGGCGGCTTTTACCGGGTGCACCGGCAGCGCGGAATCGACGAGAATTTGAATGCGCCGGGAATGGAGTTCGCCCCGCTGGCGTTCCCGAATCCCTGCAATCTGCCGAACCCCGAAGCGGCGCCGGGCTCCAGCACTCACAACCGTTTCTACTGCTACGGCGTGATCGGGCGGCTCGCCTTGCTGGCGGCCTCGATCGAGCTGGAGCGCACGGCGTCTGTGACCCCGACCCGCCTCGAGGAGGCAGACGGGCTGATGACTGCCCTCGCCCGCGAAGCAGGACAGGAATCGGGAATGAACGTGGAGGCGCGGTCGTGAGTCAACAGGCGCCGGCATGACGGCCGAGGTTTCGGCGCTGTTCGTGATCGATCCACTGGATCACCTGAAAGAGTCCAAGGATTCGAGCATCGCCATGATGCGCGAGATGGTCAAGCGGGGACACGGGATCTGGGCGTGCGAGATCGGGGACCTTGCGTGGCGCGACGGCGTGGTTCAGGCCGCGGCCACGCGGCTGCAGGTGGCGCCGCAGGGTCCCGAATGGTTCGGACGCCTCGAGACCGTGCGCCGCGCGCTCGAAAGCTTCGACGTGGTGTTGATGCGCAAGGATCCTCCGTTCGATATGGAGTACCTGGTGGCGACCTACCTGCTGGAGGCCGCCGTGCGACGGGGCGCGCGCGTGTTCAACGACCCGCGCGCTCTGCGCGACCACAACGAGAAGCTCGCCGTTGCCGAGTTTGCGCACTACGCACCCCCCACGCTGGTGACCCGCGATCCGGAGGCGATCCGCGAGTTTCATCGCGAGCACGGCGATATCGTGGTCAAACCGCTGGACGGCATGGGCGGCCAGGGCGTGTTTCGCCTGGCGCCCCAGGATCCGAACCTGGGTGTGATCCTCGAGACGACGACCCATCGCGGACAGCGGACCGTGATGGCGCAACGCTTCATTCCCGAGATCTCGGCCGGCGACAAGCGCATTTTGCTGGTGGGCGGCCGGCCGGTACCGTACGCGCTGGCGCGGGTGCCGCGCCCGGGCGAATCGCGCGGAAACCTGGCAGCCGGTGGCATCCCGCGCGCGCAGCCGCTGTCCGAGCGCGATCGCACGATCGCGGCCGCGCTCGGGCCGGCCCTGGCCGACCGCGGGCTGCTGCTGGTGGGGCTGGACGTGATCGGGGAGTACCTGACCGAGATCAACGTCACCAGCCCGACCTGCTTTGTGGAGATCCGGCGCGAGACCGGCTTCAACGTCGCCGTGATGTTCGTCGAGGCGCTGGAGCGGCAGATCCTCCAGTGAGTCTGCAGTGTCAGGCATAGTCGTCATTGCGCATCAGCCGCTGGCTTCGGCCCTCGAAGGGTCGGCGCGGCACGTGTTCAGCCGCGACCCTCGGTGCGGCAGCTACCGGCTGCGGGCGCTGGATGTCGAGCCCGACGCCGACGTCGCTGTGGTGGAGCAGCGGCTGCGCGCCCTGGTGGCCGAGACCGACGACGGCCGGGGGGTTCTGGTCCTGACCGACTGTCTGGGGGCCACGCCCGCCAATGTTGCAGCGCGGCTGGCCGAGCCGGGTAAGGTCGAAGTGCTAGCGGGCGCCAACCTGCCGATGCTGCTGCGCGCTCTTTGCTACTGCTGCGATTCGGCCCTGGATGCTTTGGCGGAAAAGGCAGCCGCAGGCGGCACCCGTGGCATCACACCCATCGGGGGCACGCCGCCGGCGGACCGGCAGGCACCCGCCAAAGACGATGATCTCGCGCGACTTCAAGATCAGCAATAGACTTGGGCTGCATGCCCGGCCGTCGGCACAGCTCACGCAGGTGGCGTCCCGCTTTCAAAGCGAGGTCTACATCACCCGGGATGGCCGACGCGTCAATGCCAAGTCGATCATGGGCGTGATGATGCTCGCGGCCGGTCCGGGCTCGACGGTGTCGGTCGAGGCGGCCGGCTCGGACGAGGAGTCGGCGCTGGCGGCGATCGGGGCGTTGATCGAGTCCCGTTTCGGGGAATCGGGCTGAGACCGGCAACAAAATGGGCGAAACCAGGGTGATTAACGCAGAACTGCGCGGTCTGGGTGTGCAGCGCGGCGTCGCCATCGGACGCGCGCACCTGCTGGCGCCCAGCGAGCTGGAGGTCAAGCAGTATCACGTGCAGCGCGCCGATGTGCTGCACGAGGTGGCGCGCCTGAACAACGCCTTCTCGCTGGTGCGGGCCGAACTGGAAGAGCTGCGCAGCACGGTGTCGGCCGACGCGCCGGGCGAGGTCAAGGCATTCCTGGACCTGCACCGGATGATCCTGGACGACTCGCTGCTGTGCGACCAGCCGCGCGACCTGGTGCGCAGCCGCCTGATCAACGCCGAATGGGCGCTCACCATCCAGCTGGAAGAATTGTGTCGCCAGTTCGACGCCATCGACGACGAGTACTTCAGCAGCCGTTCGCAGGACGTGCGCCAGGTGGTCGAGCGGGTGCTGCGGCGTCTGGCCGGGGGCAAACCCGCCGCCGCCATGCTGCCGCGCCAGCTCGAGGAAGGCGAGCGCCTGGTGCTGGTGACGCACGACCTGGCGCCGGCCGACGTGCTGCAGCTCAAAGAGCGCGCCGGCGTGAACCTGGCCGGGCTGGTGACCGAGGCGGGCGGGCCGACCTCGCACACGGCGATCCTGGCGCGCAGCCTGGGGCTGCCGGCGCTGCTGGGGGTCGCCGAGGCCCGTCAGTCGATCGCCGAGGGCGACCTGGTTGTACTGGATTCGGACGGCGGATACCTGATCGTCAATCCCGATGCGGCGCTGCTGGAAGGCTACCGGCAACGGATCCAGCAAGACGGTCTGCGCCGCGTCGAACTGCGCAAGCTCAAGGGGCGCATGGCGCGCACCGGCGACGGCATTGCCGTGCAGTTAATGGCCAACATCGAGATGCCGGAGGATGCGCGCGACGCGCTGGAGGCCGGCGCCGACGGCATCGGCCTGTTCCGCTCCGAGTTCCTGTTCATGAACCGCGATCAGCTGCCGTCCGAGGACGAGCAGTTCGAGGCCTACGCGCAGGTGGCCCGCTCGATGAAGGGCAAGCCCGTGGTGATCCGCACGCTCGACATCGGGGCCGACAAGGTGCTGACCTCCTCGGCGCGGCACAGCCTGGGCATGCTGCCGGGCGACGGCGTCGAGGAGCCCAATCCCGCGCTCGGGTTGCGCGCGATCCGCTATTGCCTGGCGTTCCCGGAATTGTTCCTGACCCAGTTGCGCGCCATCCTGCGGGCTTCCAGCCAGGGCACGGTGCGGGTGCTGGTGCCGATGCTGGCGCACGTTCACGAGATCGAGGAGGCGATGGCCTTCGTCGCGCGCGCCAAGGAACAGCTCAAAGACCGGCGCCAGAAGTTCGACGCGCGCATCGCAGTGGGCGGAATGATCGAGGTGCCGGCGGCGGCGCTGACGCTGCCGGCATTCGTGTCACGCCTGAAATTCCTTTCGCTGGGCACCAACGACCTGATCCAGTACACGCTGGCGATCGACCGCAGCGATTCGGCCGTGGCGCACCTGTACGACCACCTGCATCCGGCCGTGTTGCAGCTGATCCACCGGACGATCCGCACCGGCGACAAGGCCCGCGTCCCGGTCTCCGTATGCGGGGAGATGGCCGGCGAGGTCGCGCTGACCGAGCTGCTGGTGGGCATGGGATTGCGCCAGTTTTCGATGAATCCGTCGCAGTTGCTGACCGTCAAGCAGCGCCTGTTCGAGGTGTCGACCCGCACCGCCGCACGGCTTGCGACGCGGGTGCTGCGTTCCCACGACCCGATCGAGATCCGGCGCGCCATCGAGCGCAGCGCCAACGGGCGGGCCGCGCCGCGACCGACGCCGGTTGCGACCGCGCAGGCTCAGTTGAGCCCCTGAGCCGTGCAATCCGGCTCGGTCGGGATCGTTTCGCCACGGTCGCTGCGGTTCGAGGAGCCGCTCGAGCTGTCGAGCGGCGCTCACATCGCGGGCTACGAGCTCCGTTACGAAACCTACGGCACGCTGAATGCAGAGCGCGACAACGCGGTGCTCGTCTGCCACGCGCTGAACGCGTCGCATCACGTGGCCGGCCGCGCTTCGGACCATCCGGACGATATCGGCTGGTGGGACAACATGGTCGGACCGGGCCGCCCGGTCGATACGCGCCGTTTCTTCGTGGTCGGCGTGAACAACCTGGGGTCGTGCTTCGGCTCCACCGGTCCGATGTCGATCGATCCGGCCACCGGGCGCCCCTACGGCGCGACCTTTCCGGTGGTGACGGTCGAGGACTGGGTCAATGCGCAGGCGCGGCTGGCCGACCGTCTCGGCATCGAGCGGTTCGCCGCGGTGATGGGCGGATCCCTGGGCGCGATGCAGGCGCTGTCCTGGACCATCCAGTATCCGGAGCGGATCGGCCACTGCGTGGCGATCGCGATCGCGCCCCGGCTGTCGGCGCAGAACATCGCGTTCAACGACGTCGCCCGCACCGCGATCCGCAGCGACCCGGATTTCCATGGCGGCGATTATTACTCCAAGGGCGTGGTGCCCAAGCGGGGGCTGCGCGTGGCCCGGATGATCGGGCACATCACCTACCTGTCCGACGACGCCATGGCCGAAAAGTTCGGGCGCAGCCTGCATACGCCCGATTACGCTTTCGGCTACGGCGTCGAATTCGAGGTCGAGTCCTACCTGCGGTACCAGGGCGACAAGTTCTCCGAGTATTTCGACGCCAACACCTACCTGCTGATCACGCGCGCGCTCGATTACTTCGATCCGGCCCGCACCCACGGCGGCGACCTGGTGCAGGCGCTGGCCCCGGCGCAGGCGCACTTTCTGATCGTATCGTTCACGACCGACTGGCGGTTCGCGCCGGCCCGCACGCGCGAGATCGTCGAGGCGCTGGTGGTGAACGGACGCGAGGTCGTTTATGCCGAGATCGATGCGCCGCACGGGCACGACGCCTTCCTGCTGGACGACGCGCGCTACCATCGCCTGGTGGCCGCCTATTTCGACAACATCGCGTCGGAGCGGTCCCGATGACCACCGTGGCTCGGCCGCTGCCACGGGCGGCGCCGGTGGCGCCCGCGGCGGCCATGCCGACGCTGCGCGACGATCTGCGCCAGATCGCCGCCTGGATCGCCGATGGCGCGCACGTGCTGGACCTCGGCTGCGGCGACGGCGTGCTGATGGCTTACCTGCGCGATTCGCGGGTGGCGCGCGTGTACGGAGTCGAAATCGACGATGATTCGATCCTGCAGTGCGTGCGGCGGGGCCTGAGCGTGATCCAGGCCGACCTCGAATCCGGACTGCGGATGTTTCCGGACCGGATGTTCGACACGGTCGTGCTGTCGCAGACGCTGCAGGCGATGCACAAGACCGAGGCGGTGTTGCGCGAGATGGCGCGTGTGGGCCGGCAGGGCATTGTCAGCTTTCCCAATTTCGGCCACTGGCGCCACCTGCTGGCGCTGCTGGCAGGACGCATGCCGGTGTCGCCCCAGATGCCCTACCAGTGGTACGACACGCCCAACGTGCATCTGTGCACGCCCCGGGATTTCGAGATCCTGGCGGCACGGCTCGGCCTGGTGATCACCGGGCGCGCGTTGCTGGCCAACGGCCGGCCGGTCAACGTGCTGCCCAGCCTTCGCTCCAAACTCGCGGTTTACCGGTTCGAGCCCAAGTGAGCCGGTTGGCCGGCGCAGGACCGAAGCCAAGCATCCGGGAGGTGCTGACCCGGCCGCGCATGCTGATTCTGGTGGCGCTCGGCGCCGCCTCCGGGTTCCCGAATCAGATCACCGAGAGCGCGCTGCAAGCCTGGCTCAAGGATCTGCACATCAGCAACACCCAGATCGGGGTGCTGTCCTACGTCTCGCTGCCCTATCTGCTCAAGTTCCTGTGGGCGCCGTTGCTGGACCGTTTTCCGCTGCCGATGATCGGGCGCAGGCGAGGTTGGATGCTGGCGACCCAGTTGCTGCTGGCGGTGGCAATCGGGCTGCTCGCCTTCCAGAACCCGGCCGGTTCGCTGTTCGCCGTGTCGGTCTGCGCGACCGCGATCGTGTTCTTCTCGGCCAGTCAGGACATCGTGATCGACGCCTACCGGGCCGACCTGGCCGAGCCGGAGGAGCGGGGACTGGCTGCGGCCTCCGCCAACCTGGGCTACCGGGCCGCATCCTGGATCGCCTTTGCGATCACGTTGGTGGTGGCCGATCGCTTCGGCTGGCCTCCGGCCTTGCTGGTCGTGGCCGTTGTCATGGCGGCATTCTCGATCGCGACGATTCGGGCTCCCGAGCCCGTGTATCGCACGCCACCGCCCGGATCGCTGCGCGAATCGGTCATCGAGCCGCTGCGCGAACTGGCCGGCAGCCGTGGTGCCCTGTCGCTGCTTGCGCTCGTGATGATCTTCAAGCTGGGCGATGCGTTCGCCGTCAAACTGTTCACGCCCTTTCTGATGGACGTTGGCTTCTCCAAGACCGAGATCGGCCTCGTTGCCAAGGCCGTGCTGACCACGGGCTCCGTCGTCGGCGCGGTACTGGGCGGCATCTGGATGGTGCGCCTGGGCCTGCTGAGCTCGATGCTGGTGTTCGGACTTATGCAGGCGGTTTCGAACCTCGCCTACTACGTGCTCGCCGTCATCGGCAAGAGCTACGTCGTGATGATCGCGGCGGTCGCAATCGAGAATCTGACGCACGCGATGGGCAACGTCGCGCTGGTGGCACTGATCATGGCGCTATGCGACGTGCGTTTCAGCGCGTTCCAGTACGCCCTGCTGTCGGTGCTGGCGCAACTGCCGCGTTACGGCCTCGGGGGTCTGGCGGGCTGGGTCGCGGACCAGGGCGGCTGGCCGGTGTACTACGTGGTCAGCTTCCTGCTCGGAATCCCCGGTCTGGTGACCGTGTGGCTGCTGCGCGACCGCATCCGTGCGCTGGATGTCCACCATTGACGGGTGAGCGAGTCGGCAGACTCACAGCCGACCCGAGTACTCGACGATCAACGGGGCGTGATCGCTGAAGCGGCGCGACTTGTAGATTTCGACGCGCTTGGCCTTCGCGGCCAGCCCCGGGGTCGCGATCTGGTAGTCGATGCGCCACCCCACGTTCTTGGCCCACGCCTGGCCACGATTGCTCCACCAGGTGTACGACTCGCCGGTCGTATCCGGGTGCAGGCGCCGGTACACGTCGACCCACCCCAGGTCGTCGAATGCGCGGCCGATCCAGGCGCGTTCCTCCGGCAGAAAGCCGGAGTGGTCCCGGTTGGAGCGCCAGTTCTTCAGATCGATCTCGCGGTGCGCGATATTCACGTCCCCGCACAGCAGCACCTCGCGCCCGCTGTCGCGCAGCTTTTTCATGTGCGGAAAGAACGCGTCCAGAAAGCGGAACTTGGCCTGCTGGCGCTCGGGCGAGCTCGATCCGGACGGGAAATAAACCGAAATCACGGTCACGGCGGAGAACTCGGCTTCCACGTAGCGGCCTTCGCGATCGAATTCGTCCAAGCCGAAGCCGATCTGCACCCGGCGCGGGCGCTTGCGCGACAGCAGGGCCGCGCCGCTGTAGCCGCGCGCCTGCGCGAAGTGGAAGTGCGCGTGCAGGCCTTCCGGATTGAGCAGCCGCTCGGGCAGGTCGACCTGCTGCGCTTTGAGCTCCTGCAGGCACAGCACGTCCGGTTTGCGCCGCGCCAGCCACCTGAGCAGTCCCTTGGACACGGCCGATCGCAGGCCGTTGGCGTTCAGCGTTACGACCTGAAACATCCGATCGGGTCTTGCGAGGCCAGACGCAACCAGCCGGCGGATCTGGGACAATCAAACAGTTGCCGCGGGCCGGTACGCCCGCCCGAAAGCCGCTCGAAGGACGCTAAAGCATGCCGGTTGCCAGACAGTTCCTCGAATTCGCTCTTCAATGCGGTGCTCTGGCCTTTGGCGATTTCACGACACGGAGCGGGCGCAGGACTCCGTACTTCTTCGACGCCGGCCGCTTCGACCGGGGTTCCACGCTCGGCAAGCTGGCGCGATTCTATGCCCAGAGCCTGCTGCAGGCGCAGGACGACGGCCGCATCCAGTTCGACATGCTGTTCGGCCCGGCCTACAAGGGCATCGCACTCGCCTCGGCGACCGCGGTCGCGCTGGCCGGGCTGGATCGGGACGTCGCCTTTGCGTACAACCGCAAGGAGCGCAAGGATCACGGGGAAGGCGGCGAGCTGATCGGCGCTGCGCTGCGTGGGCGCGTGATGATCGTGGACGACGTCATCACCGATGGGGCCGCCAAGCGCGAGGCGATCGAACTGATCCGGGCCCACGGGGCCGAGCCGGCCGGGGTCGTGATCATGCTGGATCGGATGGAGCGAACTGGCGCCGACGGCGCGCTGTCGGATCGGTCGGCCGTTGGCGCGTTCGAACAGGCCACCGGCGTACCGGTGATCTCGATCGCCCGCCTGGACGACCTGCTGGCGCTGCTGCGCTCGGACTCGCCGCTGGCGGCGACGGCGAGCGTTCACCTGGCGTCGATCGAGGCCTATCGGAGACGCTATGGCGCTTGACCGGTCGCGCCATCTGCTGCTGGTGGCGCTGATGGCGCTGCCGGTGGGCGCGCACGCCCAGCTGTACGTGTGCACCACGCCGGGCGGGCGCACCCTGACCGGCGATTTGCCGCCGACTGAATGCCAGAACGTCCAGATCCGCGAGCTGAACCGCGACGGGTCGGTCCGGCGCATCATCGAGCCGCCCTTGACTCCCGATCAGAGGAAGAAGCGCGACGAGGAGGAAAAGGCTCGGCGCGAACGGGAACGAGCCGCCCAGGAGCAGCTGCGCAAGGACCGCGCGCTGCTGGAAGCGTACGCGGGCGAGGACGAGATCGAATCCGCCCGCGATCGCGTGCTGGCGGAGCGGCAGGCGCTGATCGAGCGGGCCAACCAGCAGCTGAAGGAATACCGGGCGGACCACAAGCGCCTGGAGGACGAGTCGGAGTTCTATGCGAAGCGCACGCTGCCGGACAAGCTCAAGCGGGCGCTCGCGGACAACACGGAGCTGCAGGACCAGCTGCGGCACCAGATCGAGGAGATACGGGCCGATATGCAGCGGATCAACGAGCGCTACGACGCCGATCTGCGGCGCTATCGGGAACTGGTGTTGCGCGGCGCAACCCCGGTTCAACGGAAGACCGATCCCTGATGAGGTTGATCCCCTGTCAAGATTGCGGGAGATGGATGCAGGAGTGTGATTTACTCGCGGGCAACTGGGTTAAGTCACATGCTTGAGCTACGCAGATCGTCGGAGCGCGGCGTTGCGCGAGTCAGCTGGCTCGAATCCCGCCACACGTTCTCCTTCGGCAGTTACGACGATCCGAACCAGCGTGGCTTTTCCGATCTGCTGGTCATCAACGAGGATCGCGTCGAACCGGGCGCCGGTTTCGAGCTGCACAGCCACCGCGATGTGGAAATCCTCACTTACGTGCTGCAGGGCGAGCTTGAGCACAAGGACACGAACGGAAAAGGATCGGTGATCCGCCCCGAAGACGTGCAGTTGATGAGCGCAGGACGCGGGATCCGCCACAGCGAATTCAACCCGTCCAGCTCCGACATGGTTCACTTCCTGCAGATCTGGATCGCGCCTCAGGTAAAAGGCCTGCGTCCGCACTATCAGCAGACACACTACGATCCCGAGCAGGGGCGCGGCCGCTTGCGCCTGATCATCTCGCCCGATGGGGAGCACGGATCGCTGTCGGTGTTGCAGGACGCACGCGTTTACGCCGGGCTGGTCGATCTCCCGCAGGAGGTGATGCTGGAGCTTGCGCCGCAGCGCCACGCCTACGTGCACGTCGTGCGCGGCAGCGTGGACCTTAACGGCGAGCCGATGGAAGCGGGCGACGGCGCGCGCGTGCGCAACGAGCCGCGCCTGTTCTTTTCCTCCGGACGGGCGGCCGAGGTCCTGGTGTTCGATCTGCGCCCGAACGAGTTGCCGCGCTGAACCACCGCGGGCGGCCCGCGGCCGATCAGTCGCCCGCGTCCGGATTGAGCACGCCGAACTGAGCCGGGATGCGCGCGTAAAACGCGCGCACCTGTTCCCTGCGCAGCAGTTGCAACAGGCGGTCGGCTTCCTCCTCGGTGACGATGAATTCGACCTCCACTGTCAGGCTGCCCGCGAGCTCGAAGAAGTGATCTTCATGGACGACATGGTGGCGGCCGAAGCCGGCCATCGCCCGGAAGGCCGAGCCGCCGCGTATCCCCATCTGGTTGGCCTGCTGCAGCAGCCATTCCCACAGCAGCGCGTGATGGTGCCGGTGTCCTTCATGCACATAGAACCGTAGAAAGTAGCCTTCCATCGTGTTGCCCTTCGATGCGCCCTCCGATCCCGAACACGATGCAGCGCGCACGCCGGAAGAAAGCCATCTCCTTGCTGCTGACCCGACTATACCGTGTCCGGTTTCGGAGCCTCAGCACGTCTTAAAAGGCAGGATATGCAAACGTGAGGAGTTCCGACATGGGAACGGGGTCTGTTGCGTTGCGTCCCCAATCGGGTGGCGCGATTTCTACGGTGCTGGTCGGATTGATCGGTTTCGCCTCGGGCGCCTTGGTGGTTGGCACGGTCGCGTTGGTCCGCCATCCGGCAACAGGCGGCGGGTCGGCCCGCGCGGTGGTCTCCAACGGCGCGCCGCACGAATCCGTTCCGACGGCAACGATGATCGAAGGGGGGAAGGATTGGCCGGCCGATCCGCAACCGACCGCGTGGCCGTACGAATCGGCAACGCGGGCGCCAACACGCGCCCCCGGCTTGAACCGGCCCGACCGGCTGAGCGCGCCCGAAAACGTGGTCTTTGATGGAGCCGGGCCCTGACGCAACCGGACCCGCGGTTGCCTTTTGCTCGATATCGTTGTGACCAGGAGCCGGCTTAGCACCGGGCGGTAATATCCGACGCCACCCGGCGCGAAGATCCGTTGAGGCTGCTCAGGGAGCTGTTCCAACTGGCAACCGGCCACCTGCTGGCCGGCTGGCTGTTCGTCAAAGGCCTCGCACTCGTCTACGCGGCCGCTTTCCTGTCGCTGGCGGTTCAGATCGAGGGCTTGGCCGGACCCGACGGCATACTGCCGTTCGGGCGTCTGCTGGATGCGGCGTTGCGTGAGGCAGGCCCCAGCGCCCTGCTGCGACTGCCCACGCTGTTCTGGCTGGGGAGCAGCGGCGCGGCGCTGCAGGGCGTGGCCATCGCGGGGGCGGTGTTGGCGCTCGCGCTGTTGCTCGGCCGGGTGCGGCCGCGGCCGGCGCTCGCCGGGCTGTTCGTGCTGTACCTGTCGCTGTACCACGCGGGCCAGATATTCACGGCATTTCAGTGGGACTACCTGCTGCTGGAAAGCGGCTTTCTGGCCATTTTTCTGGGCGATGCGCCCGTACGGCTGATCGTTCTGCTGTACGACTGGCTGCTGTTCCGGCTGCGCTTCCAGTCGGGATGGTTCAAGCTGGCCAGCGGCGATCCGTCGTGGCGGCACTTTACCGCGCTGGATTACTACTTCGAAACGCAGCCGCTGCCGCACGTGGGCTCGTGGTACGCCCATCAGCTGCCGCACCGGCTGCTCGAAGCCGGGGTCGGCTTCACGCTGTTCGCCGAGCTGATCGTGCCCTTCTTCATTTTCCTGCCGCGACCGTTCAGGCTCTTCGCGGCCATCACGACGATCCTCGCGCAGCTGCTGATCATCGCGACCAGCAACCACAATTTCATCAACCTGCTGACGATCCTGCTGTGCCTGTTTGTTCTTGACGACCGCGCCATCTTGCGGGTGTTGCCCGGGCAGGCTCGCCAGTGGGCGGAGCGTCGCGCGCAGCCGCACCGCCCCGGCCCGATGGCGAGCTGGCTCACGGGCGCCGCCGCCGCACTGCTGCTGGCGTTAAGCTGCGGCACGATGGCGGCCGCGCAGGCGCGCCGGCCGTTGCCGCGCGCCCTGGCCGCGTTCAACCAGATCGCACCGGCCTTCGGCATCGGCAACCTGTTTCACCTGTTTCCGACGATGCAGACCGAGCGGCAGGAGCTGCGGGTCTTCGGCAGCACCGACGGTCTGACTTGGGAACCC
>Ga0307479_10001806_pt1 | contig 19511 bp, 15 predicted proteins | sample atmos_gasesECM4C_FD_203743 | JGI IMG/M metagenome (GOLD analysis project Ga0307479, IMG submission 203743) | Hardwood forest soil microbial communities from Morgan-Monroe State Forest, Indiana, United States - atmos_gasesECM4C_515 | ecosystem: Environmental > Terrestrial > Soil > Temperate... | reverse complement strand
AGCGGGCTTTCGATCATCACCGCGTAATTGGGAAATTCCACCAGAACGCTGTTATGCGTTCCGCCCGCCAGGAACCAGACTCCGTCGGCCAGCTTTTGGTTGGTGACGTTGACCGGCGGGATCTTGGCAGCTTTCACGTTGTCAGGCACCGTTAGCGCCAAGTCGGAATTGGCGCGCACATCGCTGATGGTGAGCTGAAGTACGGGGGAGCCGCCCTCTTTCTGCACGATCATGGTGGGAAACTTCACGCCGTTGAAATCCTTATAGGCCGTGTACGTTGTTTCTACGGGCATATCGCCAAGGACCGGGTTTCCAATCCAGCTTTCCGTCTTGGTGACCATCCCCGCACTGTCGATGGTGCCGTTTATCTTGAACTTGCCCTCAGTGAACGACACCACGGTGCCGCCACTGCCCTTCTTCGCCGTTGCGTTGTTTTCCATGGCAGCCTTGAGGAATCCGTGCGGAGTGAGCCAGATTTGCAGCTGGCGCTCTTCCGCCGCGGCCACCTGGGGCTGCGCGGCGTTGCCGGGCTGGTTCCAGGCATACTGGCCGCTTACAAGATTGACCTGCTTCTGTTCGCCCGCGAAGGGCCCGCCGCCGCCCTTGCGGATGGGAGTGGGCTCAACCAACGTCATCTCTTCCTTCGCGGACTTGGAGTCATAGTCAATCGTGCGCGTATAGGACTTAATATCGTTTACGGGCCAGGCCCCTCCGGGCGTATACGCCTGCCCAAGGATGCCGAATTCGCCGCTGCCCGAAAACTGAATCGATTTCACGTCACCGATGGCCTTGGTGGCCGATTGCAAAACGGTCTTGGCGTCCTGAGCCATTGCCGAGAAGCACAGGCCCAGCAAAACGCCAAAGAACAGCGCAAAGGTCAAAGATAGCTTTCTACGCACGGCTTCACCTCCGAAGTCTCCTAGCTGGCCGAGCATTATATCGCCGGGAAGCCAATAGAAAATAACAAAGTGGATGGGACCCCACCCCCCCACCCTTTTTGTGCAAGTGCACATTCTGCAGGAGATAGGCTCGCGTCTCTGGCACAGCCGGAACACGGACGCCGCTCCAAGGCTTGCACAACGAGTACATCCAGATTTGTAAAAGGAAGCCAAAGACGTCTGCCGCAAGAACGAGTCGAACGAAGATTTCAGAGAATCTTAGAGTGAGGACGGTCGGGGTGACGGACGGTAACGCCATTACGAGGCGGAGATCGGAAATGCCAGCTCGATCGAGAGAGGATCGAGCGCACACACGAACTGCCTTGACGCGAGTGCCGGGGAGCATAAAGCACAGCAGCATACCGTTAAGTAAACTTCAACCGTTAGTTACTAAGATATATTCAGAAGAACGGATCATTCGAACAGATGTGAAATCTGTTTCCCAGAGCGACACTCAAGGAGGCCTCGAGGATCGGTTCATTGCCCAAGACTTATTCGAATGAACGGATGCATTCGCCTCGTCGCCGGAACCGCAGCTGTCCTAGCTGTCGGAAATTATCCTCTCTCACCACAGGTCGAAAACGAACGGGTAGGGCCTCTTAATGGCAGATGGCCGTCGCCAAACGTGTAGAATGTCGCACGCAAGTATTGCAGAATGAAAAGTTGCAGAAGTGGCACGGAGGCCAGCGCCGCAACATTTGCCGGCTAGAATTCATTTCGTAAGGGGAGGGACCGCATGATTGTGGGAGTCCCCCGGGAAACTTTCCCCGGGGAGCGGCGCGTGGCTGTAGTACCAAGCTCGATTCCGACCCTGGGCAAGGGCGGACTGGAAGTCATCGTGGAAGCGGGCGCCGGCGCTCAGGCCGGATATCCCGACGCGGAGTACGTTGCCAAAGGCGGAAAAATCGTTCCGGAACGCCGGGATGTGTTTGCTTCCGCAGACATTGTGGTTCAGGTGCTCAGCTACGGCTCAAACGACAAGACCGGCCAGGCGGACGTACCTCTGTTTCACAGTGGACAGGCACTGATCGGATTTCTTCGTCCGTTCGGCGGGCTGGAGCCGCTGCACGAGATTGCGGCCAAAGGCGTTACCTCGTTCTCCGTGGAATTGATTCCGCGCAGCACACGCGCGCAGAGTATGGACGCGCTCTCTTCCATGGGCACGATTTGCGGATACAAGGCGGTCCTGATTGCCGCGGACACATTGCCCCGAATCTTCCCCATGCTTACCACGGCGGCAGGGACGATCACTCCGGGACGCGTGCTCGTGATCGGCGCGGGCGTTGCTGGTTTGCAGGCCATCGCCACGGCGCGGCGGCTGGGAGCAGTGACTTCGGCATACGACTTGCGGCCAGCAGCCAAGGAGCAAGTGCAAAGCCTGGGAGGGCGCTTCGTCGAACTGCCGATTGAGGCGAAAGACGCCGAAGATGCGCGCGGCTACGCCAAGGCGCAGGGTGAAGATTTTTACCGGCGCCAGCGGGAGCTGCTGGGAAAAGTGGTGGCGGAAAACGACGTGGTCATCACTGCGGCCGTCATTCCGGGCAAGAAGTCTCCTTTGCTGGTGACCGCGGATATGGTCAAGGGCATGGCGCCGGGTTCCGTGATCGTGGACTTGGCCGCCGAGCGCGGTGGGAATTGCGAGCTCACTCGCCCCGGCGAAGAGATCGTTGTGTATGGCGTGACCATCATTGGCAGGTTCAACCTCGCCAGTTCGGTGCCCTATCATGCCAGCCAGATGTACTCGCGCAACGTGAGCGCTTTTTTGATGTACCTCTTAAAGGATGGCAATCTGAGGCTGGATACCAGCGATGAAATCATCCGCGAAACGTTGTTGACTCAGGGCGGCGATGTGGTGAACAAAAGAGTGCGAGAATTTTTCTCGTTGCCGGCGCTCGCCGCCTCCAGCTAATGAAAATAGAGCTAGCCCCGACCAAAACCTCAAAAAAAGGAGTATCCGGTGCCCAAGATGGACCTGCTGACCAGCCTGTATGTCTTCATGCTGGCTGCTTTTATTGGTTTTGAATTCATTCGCCGCATCACACCGCTGTTGCACACTCCTCTGATGTCTCTGACCAATGCTCTCGATGCCATTGCTGTAGTTGGAGCAATCCTTATCGCGGGAGAGCACAAGAACACCTTTACGACCGTATTGGGGGTGATCGCGATTATCGCAGCCACGAGCAACGTGGTGGGCGGGTTTTTGATCACCGACCGCATGCTCAGGATGTTCAAGGCGAGTAACACCAAGAAATCATGACCAACATGCCCGGCGCCGCGAACTTCATCGAGTTCACGTACCTGATTGCCACGGCTCTTTTCATTCTTTCACTGAAATGGATGAGTTCGCCGGTAACGGCGCGGCGCGGTGTGCGCGCGGGCGAAGTGGGAATGGTGCTGGCCATTGCCGGCACGCTGCTCAGTCATGACATCGTGGACTACAAGTGGGTAGCCATCGCGCTGGTGCTGGGCTCGATTATTGGCGTGCCCCTGGGCATGGTGCACATGACGGCCGTCCCTCAGCGGACGGCGCTCAGCCACGCCTTCGGCGCTCTTTGCGTGACGTTGGTCGGCACCGCTGAGTTTTACCTGCGCGCGCCCGCCGTGCCGCGCTTCATGATGGCCGTGCTTTCGCTGGAAGTGATCCTCGGCGCGCTTACTTTTACCGGCAGCTTGATGGCCGCCGGCAAACTGCAAGAAGTTCTGCCGCAGCGGCCCATCACCTACAAAGGGCAAAATTTCGTCAATCTGTCGCTCCTGGCGGTCGCTGTAGGGGTCGCTGTGGAGCTGGTTCTCCATCCTGAAAAGGTGAACCTCTTTCCGCTGATCATCGGCATTCCCCTCGTTTTCGGAGTGCTGATGATCGTGCCGATCGGCGGCGCGGACATGCCCACGGTGATCTCGCTGTTGAACTCCTATGCGGGGCTTTCCGCGGCGGCGATGGGCTTTGTGCTCGATAGCAAACTCTTGATCATCGCCGGCGCGCTCGATGGCGCCTCCGGATTCATTCTTTCGGTCAACATGTCTAAAGCGATGAACCGGTCGTTTTCCAATGTGCTGTTTGGCGCCTTCGGACAGGAACAGGTGGCCACGGCCGGTCAAACCGAAGCGCGCCCCGTTCACAGCGCAACGGCCGAGGAAGCCGCCGCCATCCTCGCCGCCGCCAACAAGGTGGTCATTGTTCCCGGCTATGGAATGGCCGTGGCACAGGCACAGCATAAGGTACGCGAGCTTTACGACGCACTGACGAAGCGCGGCATCGACGTCAAGTTCGGGATTCACCCGGTCGCCGGAAGAATGCCTGGACACATGAATGTCTTGCTGGCCGAAGCGGATATTCCATACGACAAGCTGCTTGATATGGACGTCATCAACGGCGAATTCCCGCAAACCGACGTGGCACTGGTGATCGGCGCGAATGACGTCACAAATCCCGCGGCGCGCAACGAAGCCGGCAGCCCGATTTACGGCATGCCGATCCTCGATGTCGACAAAGCCCGCACGGTTATGGTCATCAAGCGCGGCATGAGCCCGGGTTTTGCAGGAATTGATAATCCGCTTTACTACCTCGATCGCACCTTGATGCTTTTCGGAGATGCCAAGGCCTTTGTGGGAGACATCATCCGGGAACTGAGCGGGACGCACCACTAGCTGAAGCCTAGATGAGGAAGTCTGCGTGCGGACTCGGTCCATTTTGGAACGCATTTTGAACACAGGGGCCTAGATTGAGACAACCCTGCCTTTAAACTTCAACGACGTGCCCGCAACTCGCTGATTCGGCAAATCCGCACGCGATCGCCTTGGTAGGCCGTGTGCTTGAGTCAAGGAAAGCAATTTAAGAAGGGCCAGAAGGCACACGTGTTTCTTTTCGACAAAATCAATCCAGAACATTTGGATCGGTGCGAACTACAGCTGACGATCCTAGCCTGCTCGACCATTTTGATTTTGGGGGCGGGCCTGGCACTGCTGATGTACCCGGTTGTGTTTTCTTATTCGAGCGTCGTAATGCGGAATGCGTTTTACGGCTTCTGCGGGCTTTCAGCGCTGCTGGCGGTGTATCTGGTGGATCGCCAGATCATGATCCTACATCTTCGGCGCCAGATCACGGAAGCCGACAAGCGCGCCGCGCAAACCAAAATAGAAGCGAGTGCAGAACTCTTGAATGCCATACCGAACCTAGGCTCGTTCAAAGATCGCCTAGCCATGTATCGCCGGGCGGCGGCTGCCGACCAGGTATTGTCCGTACTGGTGATCACGGTGATTTTGCCGGACGAAGTTTCCTCGACGCCCTTTGCCATATCTCTACTGAGCGATGCTGCCAAGGCAATTTCCCGCAAGCTACGCGGGCAGGATTCGCTTTACGTTCTTCGGCCTCACTGCTTCGGGACCATCCTGCCTACGGTGAGCCGGAGTGTAGCGGAGCGTATTTCGAATCGAGTCGCGGAGGGACTATCCGACGCGGCCGGAGCGACGAATCGGTTTTCCTGCAAGATTAATATTGTGAACTGGCAGCGAATGCGTCCAGCGCTCATGACCTACAGGACGCGGTGTTCGCGCTCTTGCCTTCGGATAATTCCATGCAGGCCATGGCGGAAGAAACGCGATAGATCGAAGCCGCTACAAGCAGGCCGCCGCTGACACAACCGCCGGCGGTTATTTTTCGCCCGCCGTATAGTGCACACCCAGCTGATCGAAGAGAAAGGTGAGGACATCGGCGTCCTGCTCGATCACTTCGTCGACGGCGGTGCCGAAGCCGTGCCCCGCCGTCGAGCTGGTGCGCAGCAAGATAGGACGTCCGGAACTGCTCGCCGCCTGTAAGCGGGCGGTCATCTTGCGCGACTGCATCGGGTTGACCCGGTGATCGTTGTCTCCCGTCATGAAGAGGATCGCGGGATAGGCCGTTTCATCCTTTACACGCTGATAGGGGGAGTAAGCGTAGAGAGCTTTGAGTTGAGCCGGATCCTTCACGGTGCCAAATTCGGTGGTGTTGAAGGCGCCGTTGGGATCGAGCTCGATGCGCAGCATGTCATAGATCCCAACTTGCGAAACCACGGCACGGAACAGGTCCGGCCGTTGCGTTAACGCGGCGCCCATGAGCAGGCCGCCATTGCTGCCACCGAAGATCGCGAGATGCTGGGGCGAGGTGTATTTATAATCGATCAAGTATTGCGCGCATGCGATGAAATCGTCGAATACGTTCTGCTTGTGTGTCAGCTTTCCAGCCTGATGCCATTCTTCGCCGTATTCCCCACCGCCGCGAAGATTGGTGTCAACGAAGATGCCTCCCTGGTCGAGCCAAATAGCGGTCAGGAATCTGAATAAGCGCGGGGTTTCGCTGATATCGAAGCCGCCATAACCGTAGAGAAGCGTGGGACGGCTGCCATCCAGCTTCGTGCCCTTACGCCGCAGGATGTTCAGCGGGACGCGAGTTCCGTCTTTTGAGGTAGCGAACTCGCGCACGACTTCGAAATCGTCGAGCTTGAACGCCGAGGGTTCACTGAGCGCGGTACGCGCGGAGTTGCCACTGGCGCTATCGAAACGATACCAAGCCGGCGGCGCCAGATACGTCGAAACGCGAAAGAGCAGATTCCCGCCGCCGATAGAGACAGCTTCATCGACACCCGAGACAGGAGGGAGCGGCGGGGCGGGCAGAGCGCGGTCCCGATCATCGAAGACCCGCACGCGGGATGGGCCACCCATCATGTCGACGACATAGAGGCGACCAGACGCGGGCACAAAGCTATCAATCGAAGCGCGGCCGCCCTCCTCGCTCTCGGAGCCTGAGCTCTCCGGAACAGCGACCTTAGCCTGCGAGAGCGGCAGATTCGGCGAGGACAGCCGGAAAATCTTTCCGCGTGGCGCATCTTGGCGCGACAACAGGTACAACGCATCGTTCGGTCCAATTTTTGCAGCTACGATGGCGTCCTCGAAGTGCGTGACTTGGGTCCAGTGGCTTGATGCGTCCATCACGTAATGCTCAAACTGGCCTCCATCTCCATTCGCGACTGAGGCCACTAGCCAACGCCCATCATCGCTGGTGCGAAGCTGAACTTCCGCTATGCGAGGAAATTCTTTTCCGATCATGTAGACATCTTGCGCAGGTGGCGTACCGAGTTTGTGAAAGTAGACCTGCTGGTAGAAATCAGCGTCTTCGGATGGGCGCTCTTTGCCTTGCGGATAGCGCGTGTAGTAGAAGCCGGAACGATCCGCTTTCCAATCGATGCTGCCCCCGGCGGTCGCAAAATTGACGCGCGGGACAACGTCGGCAAGCTTCTTGCCACTGGAAACTTCAAAAATAATTGCGCTGCTGTCTTCAGAGCCATTTTCGGAGACAGCGGCCGCGACGTATTTGCCATCCAGGGACGGAACGTAAAAATCAATGGCAACCGAGCCCTTACTGCTTGCACCGTTCGGATCGAAGATGACCTTCGCCTTGTCGGGATTATCGGCCGAGGGCAAAGCGACAAGCATTGGCTGTTCCTGCGGAGGCTGGTATTTCATGGCGAACAGCATTCCCCCACGGAACTGGAGATCAAAGTATCTCGAGGACCTGGACCCGCTCAGTCGCGTGAGCCGCTCTTTGACGGCGGGGCGCAGCGCAAGGTGGTCCAGATATTCGCGGCTGCGGGCATTCTCAGCAGCGCTCCATTGCTTGGTCCCCGGGTCGTCCCAGTTCTCCAGCCAACGATAATCGTCCGTGACTTTGATTCCCTGGTATTCATCCGTGACCGGCCGCTTCGGTGTAGAGGGCGGCTTGGAAACTGGGGGGCTCTGGGCGAGAGAAACCGTAATCAGCCAAATCGTGGTCAGGAAGACCGAAAACAAAGTTTTCATGGAAGCACTCTCCAAGCGGCTAATTATTATCTTGCCGGGAACTATGGAGGGCAAGCTGTAGCGCCTTCATCTGCGCCACCAACAAGCGAAAGTCGCCGCTCCGTCGAACCAACTGGCTTATTATTTCGAGACCGTGAGAAGCATGGGTAGTCGCAGACCAAACCAGATGCTTTTGGGGGCCCACCCGTTGTTTATGCAAAATATCGACCGGAGGTTATTGGCATGAGCCGCTAGGCGCGCGGAATTTAGCCAAGTTTGCACGCTTTCGCCGATCGTTGGGCTGTCGGCCCGATTGACTCGTGTGGCAGCGCGGTAATACAGTTTGGACACCTTCACGCCCAGGCCGCTTAAATATGAAGCAGAGGAGGGCCGCACAATGGCAAGAGAGCAGAAGATAGCCCGAAAACCTCTCGGATTTCATTACTGGTCCGTGCTGGTTGCAGGCATAGTCGCGAGTGCGACTGTCTTATTCGCGCAATACCCTTCGCGATCACAAGTCAGCAAAGACGGCACAGCCGTGTTGCTCGAAGACTATGTCAGCCTGCCGATTTCGAGTCCGACACACGGAGGCGCCACTTCTCACGCGATCGATTACAAGGCGCAATTGGGCCGCGTGACTTCGCTGCGCTCGGAGCCTGCAAACGCCCCGCTGGCAAATTCCCGATTTTTCGTGGACGACCAGAGTTCGACTCTGTACATCCTGGATAAAGCCTCGAAGAAATTCACGCCGTATCTTAATTTCGCAGACATTTTCCCAAAGTTTGCCTCCGATCTAGGCAACACCGCCGGTATCGTTTCGTTTGCCTTCGATCCTGCCTATGCGAAGAACGGCAAGTTCTATACGGTGCACACCGAGAAACCGGATATGGAGGGCTCGGCGGCTCCAACGAATGCGCGTCTCTCGACCTTAGATCTGAAGGGCTACTCCACGACTCCCGTAGTGAATCCGCCGGCGGGCCCTACGCATTTGGAATCCGTACTTGTCGAGTGGGCCGACACAAATATTCGCAATGCCACGTTCGAGGGAACGGCGCGCGAAATCCTGCGCACCGGCTACGATCGCAATCATCCCATGGCCGACTTAGTCTTTAACCCTTCGGCCAAGCCAGGCGACGCCGATTACGGAAATCTTTACATTTCGATCGGTGACGGGGCAGCTGGGGAAACGCCAGGCCCCTCCCACAATCTGCCGCAAAGGCTGGACACGTTGGTGGGCAAGATTTTGAGAATTACTCCGGACATCAATTTGCGTCCGAAGGACACGCTCAGCCCGAACGGGCGATACAGAATTCCGTCAAGTGGATCGGACCCGAATCCTTTTGTCACCGTGGCCAGCGCCCGCGGCGAGATCTATGCGTATGGCTTCCGTAATCCGCACCGCCTGCAGTGGGATACGGAAACGAAAACGCTGATCGCAGACGACATTGGCGTGCATTATTGGGAAGAGGTCGACATCGTCATCAAAGGCGGCAATTACGGTTATGCGGAGCGCGAGGGCGACGAACAATTTTTCGTAAACGACGCCGGCAAGACAGGCAGCTTGATGAATCCGCCCGTCCCGTTTCCGGAGAATGACCTGCTGAACGTGGATGGACTGAAAGAGCCTGTTGCGCCCATATACCCGGTCGCCGTGTACAGCCATCGCGAAGGGGATTCTATGGGCAACGGCTTCGTTTACCGCGGCAAGCTGATGCCGCAGCTGCGCGGGAAATATATTTTCAACGACATGACTACCGCCAGGATGTTTTACGCTGATTTTGTGGAGATGCTTGCCGTTCACGGCAAACGCAACCAACAAGCGCAAATCCACGAATTGCAGATCGTTTACAAAGGTCCGAATGACGCGTCGGGTCACGGGACCAAGCGCAGAATGTTTGACATTGTTGCCGAAACATACGCGAGCCGGGGAGGAATGCCACCCGCTGACCACGTGCTGCCGGGCAATGCCGCGGCCACCACCCGTTCGCAGGATCCGGCGCATGCCGAAGCCAAAATGGATCCTGAGGGCGTCGCCTACGGTGGCGGACGCGCGGACACGCGCATGGCGCTGGGTGGCGACGGCGAACTTTACGTCTTAAGCAAGTCGGACGGAATGATCCGCAAGCTAACTGGTGTAGTCGCTCAGCCCCCGACCTCAAAGCGCGGGACGGCTTCGAAGGAAACAGCCTCGCGCTGAGAACTCGGACCCGACGAACAGACAAGCTTTTCGTAGATACTTCGGACTTGAAGCCGGCTTGGCTTGCATCGGCTCGCCGGGGCCGGAACATTACCTGCTCTTTTTGACTTTGTGCCGCTCGGCTCGCCAGGCTTCTGTCACGGATTTATATTCACGCTCCAGGTCGTGCGAGACCCGAATCTGACCCTCGCTCACAAACCCCTCATGGTTCTCTTCGAGCTCAGAAGGGACATACAGGTAGTTGGCTGTCACACCAAAGGACGCTTTTAGCCCATAGGGCCGCAGATTTCCGAACGCATGGATACGTTCAAGACGTGCGCCATTTGATAGGTGAAAAGTCGCCACCGGATCGTATAGCTTTCCGTTCTGATGCAGTTGCGTGAGGTAGGCGAGTGCCAGCCGCTCGAGAGGCTTCGCGAGCGCTTCTCGATGCTCCAGAGGCTGCTTGAGAAGAGCTGGCAAAGCTTCTATGGGATCTCGCCTTCCGCCAGCAGTGGCCAATTGCTGCGGATATTCGGCAAGCAACCGTGAGAGGCGCTCGCGCGTGAAGCCATTCTCGTCCGATTGATTTTGTAATGCTCGAGCTAAGTAGGGAAGCGGAGAGAGCGTGCCGTAGGTTTTGATATTCGAGAATTCGGCAGCAAGGTCGGAGACCACCTGCTTGATCAAGAAATTTCCAAACGCAATGCCTCGCAATCCCTTGAGGCAATTGCTAATGGAATAAAATATCGCGGTATCTGCCTGTTCCGGTGGAAGCACAGGCGCGTGAATATCCAACAACGGACCCAGATCGCCGGTCAGCCCCTTTGTCAGCGCCACTTCCACAAAGATGATGGGCTCGTCCACGAGCGCGGGATGGAAGAAGGCGAAGCATCTCCGATCTGCTTCCAAACGCCTGCGCAAATCCGGCCAGCCGTTGACCTCATGGACCGACTCGTAAGCCATAAGCTTTTCGAGCGTCAAAGCCGAGGTATGCCAGGTGATCCGCTCCATGCGCAAGAACCCGCGATTGAACCAGGACCTGAAAAGATGCTTGAGGTCGGCGTCGAGCGGCTGGAAGTCCGTCCCATTCGTTGCTAATTCGAGCAGGTGCCCGCGCAAAGCAACTAATGTTTCCGTTCCGTGTGTGGCGGTGTTGATCCTGCGCAACAACTCCTGGCGGGGCGCCTCAACAGCGGCGGAAAGAGCCACGAGGTTCGCCGGGCCGGGCGTTCGTTTGTAGGCTGCTGCGGCGTTGAGGATGGCAGTTTCGTCGGGCCCAAAGTTTCGGCAAAGCATTTCGAAAAAATGGCGGCGCTCCCCTGAGTTCATTGCCGCGTAGGCTTTAATGATCTGTTGAGCCAGCACGGTCTGTGAAGCCTCGCCGCGCTCGGAGAGCAGATGATGGCAGAGAAAATCCATGTCCGTGCCGCGCCTTTCCCGCAGCAGCCGGAGTAAATTGCTCAGGAACCCCATATTCTTCCAATTATAGCTCGCTCGGCCGGAACTGCCGGTTCATCAAAGGCCGTGAGTGCTTTCTTTGTGAGCAGCTTTCTTGCCATCCCGCGGGATTAGATACGCCCGACCGACCGGTAAGGTCGTGATTCACGCGAGCTCGGGTTCTCTATTCGCCCCAAACGAAGTCGAATCTGGAATCGACATTCCTAATATACGCAAACCTTTTCCCTCGAAGGTACTTCCTTATCGTCTAACGCTGGGCATATCCCTGGAATCTGCAGTTTATTGAGCACGCGACTTAAGCTGTAGCTAGGGCATCGGGCCCGGTTCCTGCCAGTGCTGCTTGCTTCGTCGTTTGGTGTTCCGTGTGCTTTAGACCCTACCGGGCGAGTTTGAGAGGTTTTCCTTTGAGGAGTTAAGCAGAGTGATTTTGGCCAGTACACAGAGAGTTCCGCTCACGCTGCGCACGGAGGGTCCGCCACCAGAGGAAGTGATCTTTGGCCGTTCGGCGGTTATGCAGGAGTTCCGCCAAAAAATCCAAAAATTCGCGGGTACGAGTGTTCCGCTCCTTATTCAAGGCGAAAGCGGCACGGGCAAGGGCGTTTTGGCCCGTTACATACATTCCCGGTCAAGCGTCTCTGCCGGCGCCTTTATCAACGTCAATTGCGCCGCTATTCCGGGCACCCTACTTGAAAGCGAACTCTTCGGTTATGAAAAAGGGGCGTTTACCGGCGCTTATGCGAGCAAGCCGGGGCGCGTCGAGATGGCCCATATGGGCACCCTCTTCCTGGACGGAATCGACGAAATCGATATGGCGTTGCAAGCCAAGCTGCTCCAACTCCTACAGGATTCGCAGTTCTCGCGGATCGGCGGAGCGGAAGATATTTCCGTGCAGATCCGAGTAATTTGCGCCGCGGGTCGTCCCTTGGAACATGAGATTGCCGCCGGCAGGTTCCGTGCGGACCTTTATTACCGGATCAATGTTGCCAGAGTGGAGCTGCCTGCGCTCCGGGCGCGTCTTGAAGATGTACCACAACTTGCCATGCACTTCTACGAGCGGCTCCGCCAGAGACACAAGAGCTCGGCCGGTCCAATTTCGCCGGTTATGCTAAAGCTCTTTGAGAAACACACCTGGCCCGGGAACATTCGCGAGCTCGAAAATCTGATGGAGCGGTACGTGATTTTAGGATCCGAAGAAGCCATCGGTGAAGAGCTGGCAAACTGGCAACGCGCCGTTGTCACGCCCCAACTTTCGGCCACCGGTCCTATTCACCTCAAAAATGTGACTCGGAAGGCCGTACGGGAGCTGGAGGGTAAAATTATCCTCAACGCTCTGGAAGCAAACCGGTGGAACCGGAAACGGGCCGCTCGCGACCTCCGCATCAGCTACCGGGCGCTGCTATACAAGATCCGTCAAGCTGGACTGCCGTCCAAACGCTCTGGAGAAATCGTTCGCCCGCGTGTTAATGTTCCCATGGCTTCGGACTGAAGCCCTTTCTCCTAAAATTTGCTTTCACCACCTCTGCGCCCATTTAGATTGATGGACTTGCAGAGGCGGGCGACTCGTTTCAAAAAGCTCAGGCTACATGAACAGCTTTGGATTTCGGGTCACTTGGATACTGAGGGGACAACCTCACGCAGCGAAGAGTCGCGGTTCTCATAGTATTTTGCGTAATAGGAGCGATATTCGCCTCCACGCACATCGGCTAGCCAGAAGGCATGGCTTCGGTACCAGTCGATGGTCTGGCGCAAACCCGCTTCAAGCGAAATTGCCGGTTTCCAATTCAGTTCATCCTGCATTTTCTGGCAACGCAGGGCGTAGCGGCGGTCGTGTCCGGGACGGTCTTTCACGTAGCTGAGCAAGGATTCGGGCCGATTCGTCAATTTCAGCAGACGCCTGGCGACGCTTAAATTCTCTTCGATGTCCAAGCCGCCTATGTTGTAAACCTCGCCGGGGCGTCCTTTTTCGAGTACGCACAAAATTCCGCGGCAGTTATCTTCCACATGGAGCCAATCGCGCTGCTGCTTTCCGTCGCCGTAAATAGGCAGCGGCTTATGGTCAAGCGCGTTGGTAATCATCAGGGGAAGAAATTTTTCCGGAAACTGGTAAGCGCCGTAGTTATTTGAGGACCGTGTGATTAGCGCCGGTACACCGTAAGTCCGAACGTAGGAAAGGACCAGAAAATCCGCGGCGGCTTTGGAAGCCGAATAGGGGCTGCTGGGATGCAAAGCGGAGGATTCGTCCGCGAAGATTCCCGCGGGAAGGTCGCCGTAAACTTCGTCCGTCGAGATGTGCAAGAAGCGGCCGACGCGCAACGCGCGCGCTGTTTCGAGCAGCGTGAATGTTCCCTTTACGTTTGTGTCGATGACGGGCGCGGGCTCATAGATGCTGCGGTCCACGTGCGATTCCGCGGCGAAATGCACCACGGCATCGCAACCTCGCATCGCCCGCTCGACAGCGGCAGCATCGCAGATATCGCCTTTGACGAATGCATAGTTCGGGTGCTCCGCCACCTCTTCGAGATTGGCAAGATTCCCGGCATAAGTCAGCTTGTCGAAATTGATTAGCGAGCAATCCGTGCGCTGTGTAACGACGTGACGGATGAAATTGGAGCCGATGAATCCAGCCCCGCCGGTAACCAAAATTTTCACCGGAGCACTTCCCGATCGGTTGCGAATTGCTCCTCAGCTGTCCGGCCGAGCTTATTTGCTCCTGTTTCCGCTACGAGGGTGTTCGCACGCAGCAAGGATTCGAAAGTGCCGGCATCGGTCCACCAGCCATCAAGAATCTCGTAGGTGAGCTTGCCCTCTTCGATATAGAAATTGTTTACGTCGGTTATTTCCAATTCGCCGCGGCCGGAAGGCTTTAACCGGCGAATCTTCGTGAATACGCTGTAATCGTAGAGATAAATCCCAATAACCGCGTAATTGGATTTCGGGCGTTTTGGTTTCTCCTCGATGCCGACCACGTTATTCCCTCGGACTTCCGCAACGCCAAATCGCTGCGCATCGGTAACTTCCTTGAGGAGGATCTTCGCGCCTTCCTTTTGCTTGTTAAAGTTTGCAACGGCCTGGCAAATGTTGGTTTCGATAATGTTATCGCCCAAGATCACGCAGATGGCGTCTCCGTCGGCGAAATGTTCGGCCAATGCCAGAGCGTCCGCAATGCCGCCTTCGCCTTCCTGATAGGTGTAATTCAGGTGTTTCAGCCCAAAATCCCGGCCGTTCCCCAAAAGGCGCAGAAAATCGCCCGCGTTTTTGCCGCCGGTAACCAAGAGGATTTCATGAACGCCCGCATTCACGAGCGTTTGAATGGGGTAATACACCATCGGCTTGTCATAAATGGGAAGCAGGTGTTTGTTGGTAACGCGCGTGAGGGGATTTAACCGGCTGCCAGTGCCGCCCGCAAGGACCACACCTTTCATTTCCGCTCCATCTTCGAGAGTTCTATGCCCGGCGATCTTTACTCGCTACGATTCGACCGGGCTTTCACGCAAAGGACGTTCAGTTTATCTATACCCGCTGGGCGGCTTCCTTAGCTGCAAGGTTGGCTAAGGCCGAATATATCTCAATTCCACGCCATTCTAAAACTTTATAGGGACATACTTGTGCGCTATCCGCGAAATCACGCCGCACAAGCCAACATGATTCCCGCCGCAGTTCAAAGATCCAGAATGTAGCTTTAATACTTCCGCAGTAGGATACGTGAGTTTCAGGTAATCTTGGCCGGAACCGCGAGTGTCAGTGCATCTCTAACGATGCGAAACTCTGCCGGCAACCGCCCGGCAGCCTCGCCGTCCACTTGCACCCAAATCGGCTCAGCGTCGACTGGCTCGCAGCTCATCTCCGTTGCTCTCACAAAACGGATGTCGCGAACATGCCGGAGCCGGCCTGAGAGGAGGAGGGGCATATACGATAAATATTTCCAGCGGCTATTCGTGGTGCAGAGCATCAGCTCAAAATCGTTGCCGTATAGGTCAGCGCGCGTGGTGATTTGGACCGGGCCACCGTAATGCTTGGTGCGGCCTGCGATGATGAGCGTGCCCTCAATGGTTTCGTTCTCAAACTTTACGCGGAATCGAGGAAATTTGTACGACGTGAGCTGCCGGAATCCCTCTATCCAAAACGCTACTGTGCCCGTGCGTTCCTTCAGACTTGGGTTCACGGCTCGAACTATGGCCCCGTCAGGGCCCGCGCCGGCAAGCGACAGAAAATAACGCCCGTCCTTTTCTCCCTCTGCCGCCTTTACGTGCCCCAAAGAGACGCGCCTGAACCGGCTGGCTCCGATCATTGAAGCGGCACGTTCGATATTCCAAGGAAGCCCCAATTCCTTGGCAAAGACGTTCGCGGTTCCCGCCGGAAGCAAAGCCAGTGGAACCGAGCTGCCAGCTAGTCCGTTTACCACTTCGTTTAGTGTGCCGTCGCCACCGCAAACGATCACCATCTGCCTTTGCTCGCGAACCGCCTGGCGCGCCAATCCCGGAGCCGAGCCCGGCCCGTCGGTCGGCGCCAATTCCGACTCGATTCCCTGCCGTGCGAGTACCTTGCGCGCTCGTTCGAGTGCCCCGGATCGAACTCCGCGCGCACGGCCTGCGGTCGGATTAAAAATTAATAGCGCATCGCGAATCGGTTCCATCACGCGGTCACTACGCTCCGCTGACATTTTGAGGCAAAAGAGGTCCAGGCAAAAGGGCGCCGCTTCTAACTGTTAGATTCCTGCAGGATGCGAGAGAGTATCTCGGGAATTTCGAACAAGGCGCGGTTGCGCATCTTCTTTGCATTGCAGCGGAACTTGGCAAAAGTCTCCTTTTCGAGCAACTGCTGGACGACATCAACAATTTGATCGAAATTCTTGACTACCAGGCCTACTTGCTTTTCCTGTACCCAGACCGCGTTGTACCGCTCCTGGGGCAGCGTCCAGGCATTTCTTTCCACGATGATCGGCAGCTCCATCTCCAGAGCTTCGGCAATGCTTCCGGGTCCCGGTTTGCCCACGAAACAATCAGCGAGCTGCATATAATAGGGGACATTCGTGGTGAACCCTTCGATCAGCCGGGGCATCGGCCGAACCTGAGCGCGCAGCTCGGCTTGCAAACGCTCGTTCTTGCCGCAGATCAAGATCAGTTGAATGGGGAGTCCGGACTCGCTGAGGCGAGCGTCGATATCCAGCATCTTCTTGCGCGCTCCCTGACCTCCGAAAAGCACCAGTACCGTAACGCGCGCAGCTTCCAGTCCGTGTTTCAGTCTTTCCGATTCGCGATCGATCGGGCTGTAGTTGTAGAACCGCGGATTCAGGATCATTCCTGATGTTTGAAAGATCCGCTCTGCGGAATGGCCCAATTCCCGAGCCTGTTGGACGGCGCGCTCCGACCCGCAAATCAAAAATTGCTCCTGCCTCTCGATCCAAAAATGCGGCGGGTAATCCGCGATATCGGTCAGGATGGTCACGAAGGGTTTGCCGGGGCAGGCTTTGTGCAGGCTGTCGCAAAGCGCACGGTTGAAATGCGGAATGAGAGAGACAACCATATGCGGCCTCAGCTCCCGCAAGTATTTTTCTAGTAGCCGCACTGTTTTCCCCTGATAGACCCAAATCAGCGCTTGCAGCATGCGCATTAATTGAGGGCTGCCCAGGGTCCACCCATTGCGTAGCATGCGGTTATAGGCGTCCTGGATCCGCAGGCCCGTCAACTTGCGGATAATGTCGAGGGAATCGAGAATTTCCTGGAGGTTTACTAGATGTGTTTCCCAGGGGTGATTCAACTTCTTGATGGCCTGTTCGAGAGCCATCGCGGCGTTTCGATGGCCCCCGCCCGCGTCGAAGTAAACCAGGGCGATACGCTTCATCTGGAACGATTCTCGCACGGTCGCGCAGGGGGTTTTGTCTTTCGGGCTGAGAATTTTATGCAAATGGGTATTATCCAATCGGTTTATTTAATTGCACTTTATTAGGGCATTCTTCTGTCTGTAACATTCCCAATTCATTGTGATAAGTGATGAAATGTGACCTTCACGTCCACTCCATCCACTCGGGGATGTGCACCGTTCCCCTGCTGAAGCGCGTTTGCCGTGAATCGTACAACGATCCGCGGGAAGTGTATTCCGTCCTCAAGAGGAAAGGCATGGATCTGGTGACGCTTACCGACCATGATTCCATCGGCGCCGCCGAGGCTTTGCGCGGTCACCCAGATTTCTTCCTGAGTGAAGAGGTCACTTGCCGCATGCCTAGCGGCACCTCAGTGCACGTTGGCGTTTACGACCTCACCGAACGCCAGCATATCGAGATTCAACGGCGCCGCGACGACTTCATATGCCTGCTGGCTTATCTCACCGAGCGTCGTTTGCTGTTCAGTGTGAACCATGTCTTCTCCAGTCTTACGGGACGCCGCGCCTTGGACGATTTCGCCTGGATCGAAGCCTACGTGCCGGCGCTCGAGGTCTACAGCGGGCAGATGCCGCCCTTTCATAATCGCCAAGCCGCGCGCCTCGCCCGTCGCCTGGGCAAGGCCGGTTTGGGCGGAAGCGATTCTCATGTGCTCCCTTCCCTCGGATCGGCGTACACCGAGGTCCCAGACGCGCGCAACAAGGAAGAGTTCTTCGCCGGCTTGATGGCCCATACCGCTCTCACCCGCGGCACTAGCGGCGGCTATTTTCGAATCACGCGCGACGTCCTTTGCATGACCGCGAAGATGTTTCAAGAACGCCCCTGGACGCTGCTGCTGAGCCCTCTCGCCCTGCTCGTTCCGGCTGTCACCTTCGCCACTTTCCTGGATGAGGCTATATTCGCCCGCCGTTGGAGCGCCCGCGTCAACGATTCGCAAAGGCCTCGCGCTGAATCGATGGAATCACTCGCGACCCGGCCCGCGGAGGTTTGCGCATGGCCGTAGCCAGGGCTGTTTTGGGTTATATCGAACAGCGAGACCTGCGCTTGATGCGCCGGCTGCATCGCTGGCGGGCGCCGAGGCCCATTCGCATTTTTATGCTGATGATGAGCCGCCTAGGCAACGGATGGCTCTGGTATTCGGTAGGCATCCTTGTACTCATTTGCGGCGGACACGATCGTTATCGCGCCTTCTTTGCGGGAATGCTTTCCGCTCTGCTCGCGATCCTGATCTTTCAGCGTGTGAAGCCGCTCAGCCGGCGGCGGCGCCCCTGCGAAATTGAGCCGCATTGCTGGGCCGTGATTTCGCCGCCGGACCGCTTTTCCTTCCCCTCCGGGCATGCAATGACTTCTTTCGCAATTGCAGTCGCGGTGGGTAGTTTTTATCCTCAGTATCAGCCTTGCCTCCTGGCTGTAGCGGCATCAATCGCGCTCTCCCGGATCATCGTCGGCATGCACTTCCTCACAGATATCGTCGTAGGGGCCATGATGGGTGCCTTAATTGGGTACCTCTCCGTTTTGCTTTTCCTCTAGTTTTACTCAAGTAGTTTTTGCAGCATTGAATCTTGCTTTACCTCAAGAGGTGAACTAACTCCTTCTAATTGTGTGGATAACAGCATATTAAGTGGATCACTCCATGGTCTTCTTACTGCAATATACCCTCTAGACAGGCTACAATGGGGGCATGTATTATCACTTCCCCCTGAGCTCCAATTCTTGTCCGGAGGGTCTAATGACCCAGCAGTCCAGAAACGAAAATGCTCGCGTTGTTTGCCTTTTTTGTGGAGCCCGTACCTTTGTTCCCGCCTGGGCCACCCGTGATATCGTCACTCAGCCGGAGTCAGGCCCTGGCATTGCCATCATTCGCTGTCACGTCTGCAGCAAAGAGGCCCCTTATTCCACAAGCGAAATCTTTGTGAACCAGGAAGTCCCGCTACAAGACAATTCCCGGTCTCGCGCCGTCGGGCTCTAGAATTACGGTAACGAACTGTGACCAGTCCTGGCCCCAGCCGGGCGTCAATTCTTAGCTTAAGGAATCAAATGCACGCGCTCAGGAACTGCGGAGCGGGCGGCGGTTCCAGAGGACGATAGGCGTTCGGAACGACTAGACCGAACGCGGCAAGCCGCTGAGATAGCTAGGGCTTGGCGGCAGACACCTTGCGTACAGCGGCGAGGCCTTTCCAATCTTCCAAATCCTGGTCCGGCTTCTCTTTCCGGTACTTCGCAAAGAAAGCGATACCTTCTGGATCTT
>Ga0307479_10001803_pt1 | contig 19533 bp, 15 predicted proteins | sample atmos_gasesECM4C_FD_203743 | JGI IMG/M metagenome (GOLD analysis project Ga0307479, IMG submission 203743) | Hardwood forest soil microbial communities from Morgan-Monroe State Forest, Indiana, United States - atmos_gasesECM4C_515 | ecosystem: Environmental > Terrestrial > Soil > Temperate... | reverse complement strand
GTGCGCCACCAATCATTGTGACCCTGCCGAGGATTAGCGCGTATGATGTTCTGGTCCTGGAGAGTTGGAACATCTAATGCCAGCCAACGGTTCTCCGCCCCCGGCTCATCGTATCGTCATCCTGATGTCCCCTCTTGGTCGGTTTCTGCAGTGCAAAGACTGCGAACTATCTCTTGAGTTCCCGATGGGGATGCGGCTCAACCAAATCGCGAAAGAGTACGAATCCCGTCCATGTAGCTCCCCAGTCTCATCGAATGATCCTGTGCCGTAGGTTGCGATGGCGGTTTTCTTTTCTCTCCACCACTGGACTGACGGTTTTGGTGTTGAGTTTTCAGGTTCAACTTTAGAGAGTGGGATTCAAACCAAACTTGCAAGTGGGTCGACGCCCGCTCGGGGCATTCGGGCAGAAGAAAGGGCGGTGAGTTAGCAGATTGGTTCCGAGTTGCTGAATCTGGACAATTCTTACCAAATTAATCAACACAAAGGCATTTCTGGTTAAGGCTCTGGACCTCCAAGAGCCATTGCGCCTGAGGTTACCTTCGCATAACCCGAAAGCAATTTCTTGATCATGTTCGCGACCACGGGAGCCACTGTAGTACCAGTACTAGGCCAAGCGGGTCTCTGCGACTTGGTAACGATTTCGGTTCAGTCATGCTCCACTTCCCATTTCGTCCTTAAGGGGCCGAGGAAAACCGGAACTCTCAAAATGATTTGTGCCTCGTCGCACCCACCGACGGGCGCGTCGTTGGCCGAGCGAAAAAAAGGGGCGCAAAAGGAATCGCACCCCTCTTAATTAAGTTTTCTCCCAGCGGTGAGGCAGTTCGTTGTTACAAGCTGCCCGCGTAGGCTTGCACACTGGACAGTAGATTTTGCGCCTGCTGAATCAGGCTGGTTGCAGTACTGTCCGGAATCGGTGTGCCGCTCAATTCGGCAGCCTCGAGTAACGGTAGGATTTTCGCCGCGAGCGCATCGCGCTGGGTGGTGTAATAAGCCAGCTGATTTTCGATGCTGGTGTAGGTGGAGTCGTCTCGGGTGTTGCTTTCGAGAGCGACTGTGGATGCGTGGAGACTTGCGAGGGCTAGCGGCCCAACTGGGGCCGTGATTTCTTTCAGTGCCTGAGCTAACGCGACGAAGTTCGCGCTCTGCTTCACGGCGGAAGGCTGCGCCCAGCCGCTGAATTTTTCGACTAGCGCGCGTCCCTCGTGCGGGTAATCGTCCTTCAGACCCAGGAATGTGAGCATCGTGGGCCGGACGTCGGTGTGATCCGACCATGTTGTATTGTCTACGCCCCCCACATCGACACCGGGGCCGACCATACCCAGCCAGGTGGTAGTGATCTCCGGCTGCATGTCACCGTGGTTCCACGCAAAGCCTGGCTGTTGCGTGACACAGGACGTCGCTGGAATTGCGCTGGTGCCGCAAGCGGTGGAGCCCGTAACAAAATAGTCGGGGTTGGCGAAAATCGTGAAGCTCGGCGTCCGGAGCGGGTCGAAGGTCTGCATGTGCAGCAGGTTGAACTCGACAGAATCGGCCATTGCTTGCGCGATGGTGTCCGTAGCTCCAGAGATCGGATTGGTCACCGTTAAAGTGCCGGACTTCTGCTCAAAAGCTCGCAACGTGGGATCGGCCTGTGCGGGATTACCGGTCAAGTAGATGTCGGGTGCAGCATCGCTGTTCACCGACGCAGAGGTGGTGATGCCCCCTTCGGCCTGGAGCAAGCCCCTGAAGTTTAGGGCCAGTTCGCCGACTTCATTGCCAACCGTGTTGCCATATTTGCACGGCGTGGTCACTCCGTCGCAGCCAGGGTTGCTGGGGTTGGCCGCGATCACATGATCTCCCTCCTCTGCCATGATCATGAAGAGCGTGTTTGCCGGGGTGATCCCGTCTTTGGCAAGACGCGTGAAGAACTTGTTGAACGCGTCGTCATACTGCTTCAGCGTTTGGACGTAATGCGCCTCCCCCGGACCATAGTCACCAGGGTCCGAGGGGAAGCCATAGCCATAGGGGTTAACCGGGAGCGGCCGGTGCGGAGTGATGATGTACGAATAGACCACCGGGACTCCAGCCTCGAGCATATCGGCCGTGTAGCCCAGCGAGTATTGCGGCGGCAAGCTGAAGCCGGGGAAGCCCGGCGTCAAGGTGCCAGCCGGGAAGTCATCAACGATGGTATTGCCGCTGAGATCCTTCAGGTTTCCATTAACGTCCAGCACATTGCTGCCCAGCCCGAGATTTCGGAAGGCTTGGGTGACATATTTGTGGCCGAAAAGGGCGTTATACCCCTGGTATGCGGTGGAGGTCCCTGTGGCGTCGGTCGTTGCTGCCGAGCCATCGGTATTCGGCTCCCATGGCAACTTGTCGGGGAAGCCGCCATTAGCGGCTGAGCAAAGCGTGCTGGTCGCCGCACAATGGATGGCCACACCCTCATAGTTAGCGAAGGCATCGGGATCCATGGTCTGCGGTGAGCCCGCTCCGAACACGGTGGAGAGGTCGACGCCGGTGTTCTCGATCTCCATGTCCGCAGCACCGGCGGCGCCGACGTCGCAGCCCGCGCGGGTGAAGGCCACCCATGGCGCAGGGGCGTTGACGCCGGTCGGATGATTAGCGTCCACAGGGCCGCTGATCAGGTTATAAGTGTTGTCCCGGCTCAGGTCAGTCCAATAGGTGAAACCGGATTGCGATTGGGTGGTGCCATTTGGGCCGCTATATTCCAGGTAGCTGTTGGCCGCCGTCGCCACACCGTGGCGATCAGGATAGACGCCGGTAAGGATTGTGATGATATCGTCCGAGGTGTGCGCGATCAGCGGCGTGTGATGATTCGAAAGAAGCACGCCATTGTTCTTGATGAAGTTGAGCAGGTGCGGCATCTGCTCAAGGTCGGAAGGTACCAGTGTCGAGCCATCGCGTGCGGGGTCGCGCATGAAGTGTGTATTGTCGAAGATGATGGTCACTACATGGCTGACCTTCCCGCGCGGCGAGTTGAGCTGGCAACCTCGGGCAGGACTGGAGGGTGCAAGTGCCGGTGCCCCCGCGAGCTTCGTAGCTGCGCCCGCCGGAGCCGCCCACGCGGGCGCCACCGGAGACCAGGCGAGGAGTACCGCGGTTCCCACGGCAAGGGCCTGGCGGTGCCAAGTGGCCAGAGCACTTGCACCGAAACCTTCTCTGTTTTCGTGTGCGAAACTAGGACGGAATCTCATTTCAGTCTCCTGATGTGTAATCAAAGAATCTGGAACTGGCGAAATAGCTTACATCCGTGCGGCTGGACGGAGCATTACTGGAGAATGAAATTCATGTAAAAAAATGGCCGCATAAGCACGCGCGGGCGGTTGCCCGCCCGCACTTGCAGAAGAGGCTATTCTCGTCCCGCCTCCTAGCAGATATCCATGTGAGGTTTTGATCTCGCCGTTGTACTCTAGAACTTGGAAACCGTGAGGTCACCGAAGTTCGGCACCCACACGCTGGTGCCGTCAAACGCCATACCAAGCGGTTGGTTTGACCCCGCCTCGGAACAAGAAGAGTCGGGCGCCGGCGCTGGCGCGCAGTTTCACAAACGTATCCTCCAGTTCGTTCGCCACCCAGATGTTGTCGCCGTCAAATACCATCACATCCGGGTTAAATCCCCCACTCGAGAAGGTTCCTAGATTGAAGCCATCACCTGCGCGGAGCTTCGTCACTGTGCCGGCACCTCGGTTCGCCACCCGGATATTTATTCCGTCGACGACCGGACTGGTGGGATTTAGCCCGGTCGGGAAGGTCCCGAGCAGCACTCCATCGCTCGTTCGAATCTTTTAGACGTTGTTCGAGTTGAAATTCGAAATCCAAACGTTGGCCCCGTCGAATGCAATTCCGCTCGGGCTCGCTCCTCCACTCGGAATCGTCTTTACCGCCGTGTCGCCGCCTGTGCTTATTTCTGTCACTGTGTTGCTGCGGCTGTTCGTTACCCAGATATTTTTTGTCCATCGAACGCCAGGCCGCCGGAACCGGGGCCAACCGGCACGGTCTTTTCCGGCGATCCGTCTCTTGCTCGAAGTACGGTAACCGTGTTGTCGTTGCCGTTTGCCACCGCTTAAAGACGAGGTAAAACAGATGATGGCGCAAGGACAGGGAGGATCAATTGTCAATGCTGCCTCGGTCGGCGGGTTTCTGGCGGTTCCAACCGCCGGCCATTACGTGGCCAGCATGCACGCTGTCCTTGGATTGACGAAGACCGCCGCCGTCGTATACGGACGATATGGTATTCGAGTCAATGCGGTCAGTCCGGGTGCAGTAAGAACCGAGATGTTGCAGCAAGTATTTGGCAGCGAAGAGGCGCTCGACCAAATGGCCACCGTTCATCCCATCGCTCGCATCGGCCGGCCCGACGAAATTGCCGATACAGTCCTTGACCCTCGATGGTGGTCTCTCGGTGCAGCGTCCTCTGCATCGCGACCATCCACTATTGACTCATCCATCCCTCTGCCTTGCGAGAGCCCCACTTAGGGTCTCAGTGCCAAGAAATCGCCAACAGTGCAGTGATCGCGCTGCGCAACGAAACAGCTACTTGGCACAACAGCAAGCTGCGCTATGATGCCAGACGCATCTTCTTGAGAAGTTCGATGTATCTCGCCTCCCGGCGTAGATTCTTGAACACCGGATCGCTATTGATCTGTGTCAGTCCTGGGTCTCGCTGTTGGTAGGCACGCCCCAGCCACTCAAGGGACTTGTCGGACTCCCCGCGGTATGCGTACACCTGAGCGATCTGATAGGCCGCATCAGAGCTGTATTTCGCGACAAGGGCGGCTAGAGCAGCATTCGAATCCTCTTCACGGCCGAGCGCGTGATAGACGAGTGCCTGGCCTGTGAATTTTCCCCACTCGCTGGGTTCCTTCTCAATTTCTGCGAGCGCCTGCTGCGGCTTTCTTTCCGCGATGAGAATTCTGTCGAGGGTGAGATGAACTAAGGGAGCTCGAGGGTTTAAGTCCAGAGCTTTTTGCAGCGCGGTCTGGGCCTCATCGTATCGGCCTGCCACGTATAGCAGGTATCCTAGGCCCGAATAGGAATTGGTGCGAAGGGGATCGAGCGCTACCGCCTGTTCGTAAAGCTTGATAGCCTGGTCGAGATGGCCCAATATCCTGGATCGATACGAACGGAGCCGGAAGATTTCGACGCTGCCCGGTTCTAAGGCCGCTGCCTTGGTGATGGAAGTGTCGGCAGCGTCCCAATCCCAGTCGCAGAAGATTTGGGTTCTCGCCAGCGCCAGATAGGCTGAGGCCAGGGTAGGATCGAGGGCAATCGCTCGCTCCGCGTCGTCGCGAGCCTTTCGAAAGCCTTCTGCTGGATCGGTCAGGGCGACCTCCGCCATCGTGTTCTCCACCGACGATCGCATAGCCCATGCCGGCGCATACTTGTCGTCGAGCTTGATCGCCTTGTCGGTATAGGCGAGCGCTTTGTCGAGCTCTTCCTTGCTCTGTCCCCGTCCACTGAAGTATTGCGCTTGCAGGTAAGCCTCATAGGCCTCCGGATTCGCGCTGCGCAGGGTTGAAGCAATGGGATGACCGTTGCCTCCCAACAGCTTCAGTCGCAACGCCTCGGTCGCGGCCAGGGCGATCTCATCCTCGACGGCGAAGATGTCCTTGATCTCCCGATCGTACGTCTGCGACCAAAGCTGAAAACCGTCGTCCGCCTTGATCAGTTCGGCGGTGATGCGCATCCGATTACCTTCGCGGCGCACGCTGCCCTCGAGAATATCGGCCACCCCGAGCTTCCGTCCCACGTCACGCAGGTCTTCGTTCTTGCCCCTGAACTGAAAAGCCGAAGACCGTCCCACGACCTTTAGGCCTGACACTTTGGCAAGATCGTTAATCAGTTGTTCGGCGAGTCCATCTGAAAAATACTCCTGGTCTTTGGCCGAGCTCATGTCTACGAAGGGCAGCACGGCGATTGAAGCATTGTTCAACGAGGAAGCATTTGCTCCACTTCGCGCGGGCCGGAAGTACGCGCCTATCGCTGCTGCCGCAACTACCGCCAACACCAGTAAGACCGCGAACTTCCAAAGCGGGCGCTTAGCAAAAAAACTTTCCTGTTTTAAGGAAGTTGCGTCTCTTATAACCGTCTCTTCTGTTGCCTGCTCTTGTGTTGGGAGCGACGTGGGCAAGTCCGCTCGCTCGGCTGCGTTCTCATCGATAACGGGAGCAGCAAACCGGTATCCTCGTTTGGGCAACGTTTCAATGAATTCCGGGTTATCGGGCCGGTCGCCCAAAGCCTTTCGGATTTCCTGAATGTACTTTCTGAGGACCTCTGGATTGACATACGTCTCCGGCCACAACGCCTCAAGAATTTCGTCCTGCGTTACTACCTGCCCCGCGTGTTCGACGAGGTAAACCAATACAGCAAAACCCTTGGGCGCTACGGGCACACGATCTCCATTGCGCCACAGGAGATGGTTCGACGTGTCCAACCGGAATGTCTTAAATGACTTCATGAAACGGCCCTGCTCCACCACTCACAAGCCAGCAAGCTTGTTGTTATCTGTCAGTTGCGCGGCCTCACACGTATAACCCCAAGTCTTCACAAAAATTCCACGGGAACCCCACCGACAGTTCACACCCGAAATCATCCCCGTGCATATTCTGGCCCACACGATGCGCGACGCTTTCTCATTTCGGCTCGCACTTGAAATAACCGGACGAGATCTGAGAGGAACGGTCGCTTCTCAGTTTGAGATTGGCTATGACGCTCAATACCTCGGTAGGCGTACTCGCCAGAAACGAAGCAAGACTCAAGCGCCAAGACATTTAAGCACTGGCGGACTCTCCAGAGAGTGACCCTGAGGAGAGTTGAAACCCACGATGAGACATTCGATGCTTCCCTACCTTCAACGCTTCACATTTTGTTGTTGGTCGGTCGGGTTCGATGTCACAGCGGATTCATCGTCGACCTCGAGGGACGAGTAGCGACGCCGACCTCGGTCGAGAAATCTCCCCCGTCCCTCACCATCCCTGGGGAGTTCAACTCACTCAGCGCGTGGAAAAGGCTCATTCAGGCCATTACGCGAACTGCAGCACTAATCAACAATTGAGGTTGCGGAGAAATGCATGATACGACTCTATCCCGCTACATCGATGGGCTGTTTGGCTACGCCATGGTTCTCACCCGCAATCCGGCGGCGGCAGCCGATCTCGTTCAGGAGACCTACGTTCGCGCACTCAAGGCAAAGGAGAGCTTGCGACCCAGCAGTAACGTGAAGCGCTGGCTGTTCACGATCCAACGAAATATCTGGCTCAATGAATTGCGCCGCAGTAGACCTCAAATCGTAGAACTTGAGGCGCACGACGACATTGCGGATGTGGCAATCGCAACATCCCAGGATCCTCACGCGCAGTATGTAAGCAAGTTGGAACAGGAAATGGTGCGCAACGCCATCCAGGGGCTACCGGTTGAATTCCGCGAAATCATCATCTTGCGCGAGTATGAACGGCTTTCCTATAAGGAGATTGCCGACATGTTGGGCTGCCCGGCCGGCACTGTGATGTCCCGCCTTGCTAGAGCGCGCGCCAAGCTTCGGATATTGCTTTTAGGGAACGAGCAATCCTTCCAGCAAACCGAGAGTCAGAAGGCGAAGGGTCGGTCCCAGGAAGGATAGGTGGAATGTCGTGACACAGGGAATATTTCTCGAGCCGGGGTGTTCTAACTGCGAATCCTAATCGGTACCCGGGATGCTACCGAATGAACCCCTGCGATGATGCTGCTGCCGTCCTGCGCTATCTCGACAATGAACTCGGCGGCCAAGAACTGGAAACTTTTCGCCAACACCTGGAGAGCTGTCCGATTTGCCAAGTGCGGCTCGAGGAAGAGCGAGCATTTTCCATTGTCGTGTCCCGATCTCGTCCGCTGTACCGAGCGCCCGAGGAGCTTCGAAGACAAGTATCCGAGATCCTCAAGCAGCGGCGTGCCGCAGGGAGCGGACTGGGAATCGACGAGTGGTTGCTAAGAGTTCTGCAGCGGCCAGTTCTGAGTCGTTGGCCCCACCTTCCCTTGGGCCTGTGGGCGCTCACCCTTCTAGCAGTCAGCTTATGCCTTATTTTTGCGCCTGACGTCGTGAGGCGGATGCATGCTGCAAGCTATGTGGAAACGGCGGTAGGGACCCACCGCAGCTATCTCGAAGGCAGGCTTGCCCCCGAAATTCAATCGGATTCTCCGACATTGGTTAGCGCATGGTTTGCCGGCAAAGTTCCATTCGACTTCCGGCTGCCGGCCTCTAGAGACAGCAATCCTGTCTACCGCCTTGTCGGCGCCAGGATGGTGAGCTACAAAGGCCGCAACGCGGCGTTGGTCATGTACGAAACCCAAAGAGAGAAGATCAGTCTTCTGGTGGCCTCAACCAGGGCTGCCGAGATAGCCGGTGGAGATGAAGTCCGCTCCGGTAATCTTTTGTTCCACTATTTCAGTCAGGAAGAGTTCAAGGTGATCACTTGGAGCAATCATGGTCTTGCCTACGCTCTTGTGTCGTCAGTGTCCGCTTCGGCACGAGAGTCCTGTCTCGTTTGCCATCAGAATATGCCAGACCGCGATCTTTATCGAACGCGACCCTGAGATGGTAATCACTACCCCGGCGATTTATCCCTGAGAAGTAGAAAGAGGGCCTTGGAGTATCCGTGATCTTCTGCCTTTTATGTTCTGGAATAGGAGGGGAGGAATTGTGTCTTTACGTATGCGCGCGGATGTGGCGGCCGCAAAATCCAAAGACAATCGAGGTTTCATGATGAGGTCAGACAACTTCAAGCACGTCCTGGAAGTCGTGCAGATCGAAAGGACAGGATCCATCGTACTGGACGCCACCTTCAGATTGCACACATCCGAAGACATCCTGAGGTCTAAGGATCTGCAACAACGGTCCACGGTTTTCGAGGCCCGATTTTCACGATGCCGTAAGCTGCTCTACTTTCTCGCATGCCGCGTGCTCGGGAGCCCTGAGCGAGCGGACGAAGTGGTGGAGAACTGCAAGATCGCGGCCTCTCGGAATCCCCCCACGTTCGAATATGAAGGAGCTTTCCGCAGCTGGCTGGTAAGAGTTCTCATCGACGAAGCTTTAGCAATTGTCCGTCAGAGAGACAAAAATCTGATCAAGGTCCGACCAAATCCAGCATCACTCGACAAATAATGCTCGCGAGACCATTCCCGCGAGCCGATCACCTCGCGAGAAACCGCCTTATGGCGGAAGCGATTTCTTCGAGGTGCGTTTCCAGCGCGAAGTGCCCTGTTTCAAGTAGCTGGACAGTCGCATTCGGATTGTCGCGCCGGAAGGCTTCTGCACCAGCGGGGGTGAAATAGGGGGCGTGCCTCCCCCAGATGGCGAGCAGCGGCGGTTTCCATTCCCTGAAGTATTTGTGGAAGGTCGGGTAAAGCTTCACATTGTTCGCGTAGTCGAGGAATAGGTCTAACTGAATTTCCGTGTTGCCGGGTCGAGCCATCAACGCAGCATCGAGTGTATAGCCTTCCGGCGCGATCATATCCGCGTTGGAGATGCCTGAGGAATATTCCCGGCGCATTCCCTCCAGATTCAAGGCCTTGCGAATGACTTCACGATTTTCAGAAGTTGGTTGGCTCCAGTAGCGCCGAATGGGAGCCCATGCGTCTCCCAGACCTTCTTCATATGCATTTCCGTTCTGCGAAACGATCGCCTTAATTCGCTCTGGGCGCGCCATCGCCAGGCGAAAACCGGTGGGGGCACCATAGTCGAAAACGTACAGCGCGTAGGGCCCGAGCCCGAGTGCATCAGTGAAGGCCAAAATAGTTTGAGCCAATGCATCGAAGGTGTAGCTGTACTTGCGCGGCTCGGGTACCTCGGTGAATCCGAATCCGGGAAGATCGGGCGCGATGACTCGATAGCGATCCGCGAGACGCGGAATTAACTCACGGTACTGAAATGACGATGTTGGGAAGCCGTGCAGCAGAACCACCACGGGAGCGGCGGCGGCGCCCGCTTCCCGGTGGAAGACGGTTACACCATCGGCTTCCACGCGACGGATGAAGGCGCGAAGTATTTTTAGATTCCCATCTGGGGGCTCTACGCGCACCGACGAATCTCGACTTGCACGACCGGATCCGTTGCAATTTTCATATCCGTTGTTTTTCCAATCATCGATAGGCCACCGCGACCTCGCTCATGGTTTAGCTGGGTTTTGCGGCCATGCCCATCGACTCAGCTTCGATTGTTCTGTCTGTAACTAGATTCAAGTAAATTGAGTGAGCACGACTGCCGTGCGTTCGCTGCGCGCGCCTAACGAGGCCTGCTCTGACACTCTTTGAACCTCATGTAAAGAGCTGAGGGCCTGTCGTGCCTTGTCTGGAGTGCGGGCCGGGACAATTACCGCAGCGCCTGCTTTTGCGAGAGCGCGGGTGGTCTCCAACCCGATGCCAGCGTATCCGCCTGTGACCATCGCCACTTTGCCGGTCAGATCGACGCCCTTCAGGACCTGTCGGGCCCTAGTCGTGGGTCCGAAACCTGAGTGGATACAAACGATTCGCGCGAGATCGATCCGGAGTGCGACATCCCCTATTCAATCCAGGACATAGTTTCATTTTGAATCTAATTCTGGACATAATAATCCAAAACCTAGTACTTCGTGAAGTCGGAGATACATGATGGTAGCGGTGCCGACAAAATCGTTCGCAGGCAAAATAGCGCTCGTCACAGGTGGTTCAAGGGGTATTGGAGCAGGGATCGTCCGGAGACTCGCAGCGGAAGGCGCGTCAGTCGCATTCACGTACTCGAGTTCAGAGGAAAAAGCCCTGCAAGTCATTCGCGAAGTAGAGTCTGCAGGAGGCACGGTGTCGGCATTTAAGGCTGACAGCGCATCTGCCGAAGAGCTTTGCGCGGCTGTGGCCAAGACAACGGAGGCCCTTGGCCTGCTGGACATCTTCGTGAGCAATGCCGGCATTCTCACCATGGGAACGATCGATGCCTACAGCCTTGAAGACTTCGATCGAATGGTCGCCATCAACGTCCGCGCCGCCTTCGTTGGCCTTCAGGCCGCGGCCCGATCCATGAAAGACGGCGGCCGGATTGTCCTCATTGGTAGCAACACCGCCATCCGCACTGCATTCCTGGGCGCGAGCGTCTACAGCATGACCAAAGCTGCGCTCACCGGACTGGTGCGCGGCGCTGCCATTGACCTCGCCCCACGCGCTATCACGGTCAATGACGTCCAACCTGGCCCAACAGCTACCGACATGACTTCCGCTCACGCCGACATGGTGAAGACTCTTATCCCCCTGAAGCGAATGGGGGATGTGTCGGAGGTTGCCAGCCTGGTCTCGTATCTCGCATCCGAAGATGCGGGCTTCATCACCGGCGCCAGCCTCACCATCGACGGCGGATACGTCGCGTAACCCGGAAGAGCAAAAACAGGCAAAGAGGAGGCGAATGGCCCGACCAAAGGAGTTCGATCAGGACAGTGCTCTCAGGAAGGCGATACATCTTTTTTCTCAGCAAGGCTTTGCAGCCACGTCCACTGAAGATCTGATGCGCGCCATGCACGTTGGTCGGCAGAGCATGTACGACACCTTCGGTGACAAGCGGGCGCTATTCTTGAAAGCCCTGGAGATCTACGGTACAGAGAGTGTTCACGCCATCCGTGCCGAGCTCGAAAAGCCTGGCTCAGCTCTCTCCGCCATTCACAACGCCCTTGTGACTTTTGCCGAACGAAACGATTTGTCTAGTGCGGAAGGCTGCATGGGTCTCAATGCAATCAGTGAGTTCGGACAGAGAGACCCCGAAGTAACGCGCATCACGCGCAATGCGGCGCGTGTGCAGCGTCAGGCTCTAATGCTGACGCTCACCAGAGCGAAAACCCAAGGCGAACTCAGTCCAGATGCCGACCTTGAAAGCATGGCGGATTTCTTCGAGAGCACGCTCGCCGGCATTCGGATGGCGGCCAAAGCTGGTAAGAGTCGACGCGCGCTCCGGAATATTGCAGCCTTCGCGGGTAGAGCATACAGGGAATCATCCTGATTGCTCGATCCGCTCGATATCCGCTATCCACCCCGCAATTCCATAGCACTTTCATTGCAGTATGAGCCTTCCGTGCGAGCGGGCAGTCGTTAGCTGACTTATTGTTGGGTTCAACAATCATGCTGGAATTCGTGAACGCAATACGACCAGCGAAACGAAGGGGAAAGCTGATCTTATGACAACCGCCCAATCGCACGCATCTGGACAGATGATCCACACGACAGTAGCAGCCCCGGAGAAGAAGTCCACGCCGGCGAGCACGATGAGCGCGTCTTCGCGCCCCATGACCGGGGAAGAATATATCGAAGGCATCCGCGATGGACGAGAGGTCTACCTTTACGGCGATCGCGTCAAGGACGTAACCACGCACCCGGCTTTCCGCAACGTGGTACGGATGACGGCGCGCCTATACGATGCACTACACGATCCCAAGACTCGCGACGTGCTGACCTGCCCTACAGACACGGGCAGTGGAGGCTACACGATGCGGTTCTTCCGGTCTGCCCGCTCGGCGAAGGATCTGGTGGGCGATCGCGATGCCATCGCTGCCTGGGCGCGGCTTACCTATGGTTGGATGGGACGTAGCCCGGACTACAAGGCATCGTTCCTCGGAACCCTCGGCGCCAACGCTGACTTCTACGATCCCTTTCAGGAGAACGCCCGGCGCTGGTATCGTGAGTCGCAGGAAAAGGTTCTCTATTGGAACCATGCCATCATCCATCCGCCTGTGGACCGAAACCGCCCGCCCGATGAGGTAGCTAACGTATTTGTCCACGTGGAAGAAGAACGGGATAACGGCCTCATCATCAGCGGTGCGAAAGTTGTCGCCACGGGCTCGGCGATCACCCATCTGAATTTCATCGCCCATTACGGAGTTCCACTCAAGAAAAAAGAATTTGCGCTCATCTGTACGATACCGATGGGCGCGCCAGGAATGAAGCTTATCTGCCGCCCATCCTACTCTATGGCATCTGCCGTCATCGGCAGCCCCTTCGACTATCCGCTGTCGAGCCGGCTGGATGAAAATGACACGATCTTCATACTCGATCGTGTTCTGGTCCCCTGGGAGAATGTGTTCGTGTACGGAGATCTTGAGAAGGCAAGTTCATTCTTTCCGAAATCAGGCTTCTTTCCGCGCGCGATGTTTCACGGCTGCACCCGGCTTGCGGTAAAGCTCGATTTTCTCGCCGGATTGCTTCTCAAAGCGTTGGACATCACGGGCTCGAAGGACTTTCGGGGTGTGCAGGCCCGTTTGGGGGAAGTCCTTGCCTGGCGCAACATGATGTGGGCGCTGACTGACTCGATGGCGCACAATCCAGATCCCTGGGTGGGCGATACGGTCCTACCGAACGAAAATGCGGGGCTCGCCTATCGGTGGTTCATGACGGTCGGGTATCCGCGAGTCAAAGAAATCATCGAGCAAGATCTCGGCAGCGGGCTCATCTACTTGAACTCGCATGCAGCCGATTTCAAGAATCCCGCCATCCGCCCCTACCTGGACAAATATGTTCGCGGCTCAAATGGCTACGACGCAGTCAGTCGAGTCAAGGTGATGAAGCTGCTCTGGGATGCCATCGGCTCCGAGTTCGGTAGCCGCCACGAGCTCTATGAGCGCAACTACGGGGGAAATCACGAAGCCATCCGTAGCGAGATACTTGCCGCACAAGAAGCCACAGGCCTCACCGAGGCCTATCGTAACTTTGCGGACCAGTGTCTCGCCGAGTACGACCTCGACGGCTGGACGGTTCCCGACCTCGTCGATCCTGACGACATCAACATGATCGGCAAGGTCAGCCTGCACGCTCAAATCGGAAGATAGATCTACCGAGAGAGATTGCGGGCATGCGCTTCGATGCCGCGCACGCGAGGATTGATGAGGAATTCAGCCAGAGAGTGAACGATGACGGGTCAGACTTTCAACTTGCGCGAGTATCGGAATACGTTGGGACGGTTCGCGACTGGCGTTACCGTCGTTACGGCGCTGGAAGACGGGAAAACGCATGGCATGACCGCGAACGCGTTTGTGTCAGTTTCACTCGATCCGTCACTTGTACTGGTGTCACTGGACAATCGTTCCCATATGCACCGAATTCTCCCGGTCGCCGGGCGATATGGCATAAGCGTGCTCGCGGAGGATCAGCGGGCGTTGAGCGATCACTTTGCCGGACGGACAACGGAAGATGCGCACGCCCGCTTCGTAAGCCGGGCCGGAGCGGCGCTGCTAGACGGCGCAGTAGCATACTTCGTGGTCCGGGTGCGAGATGTCCACTCGGCAGGGGACCACACCCTGTACATCGGTGCCGTGGAGTATTTCGAGCACCGCGACGACAAGCCACTACTCTTCTATGCCGGAAAGTATGAGCAACTGCTGCTCGCAGGCTGAAGCGGAAGAAAATGCCTTACATCGATCACTGAGCGGTCTTCCACCGGTCACACCTAGGGGACCTAAAGGCTCCGGCGGAATTGACTTGGTAATACTCCAAATTTCGAGCGAAACACTTTCGTAAAATGCGTGTGGCTGGAAAATCCGCAAGCGACGGCGACATCAATGAGGGGCGTGGATCGCTCTTTCATCAGTCGCACAGCGTTCTCTAGTCTCAGGCTTAGCAAGTACTGATGGGGTGTCTGCCCTTTTGCGGCGCGGAACATGCGCAGGAAATGTGCACGGCTATATCCGCTTTCAGCGGCTAGGGTTGTGAGCCTGAGGTCGGTAGAGAACTCGGAGTTCATTCGTTCCAGAACACGCCGAAGGAGGTGGCCTGGAAGTCCCGACTTGATTGGCTTGTCCGGAGGTCTGATTGCTCCTCCCAACTGGACAAATTTACTCGCAAGAGCATGGACCAAGGAATCAGCATAAAGCCGGCCGAAGGGTCCGCCCGCCTCCGATTCAGTAACCAGAAGAGACATTAGCATACGCAGGCCAGCATCCTGAAAATTCAACTTTTCATGGAGTGGTTCGCTCGGGTGCCGATCCAGCTCCTGCCCTATCCCCCTGACCAGGGTGGGACTCAGGGCGCCCACAATCACTTCCATTTTGGTGAGGTTTCGTACCGCCCCGATGATTCCTGTGGTAAACAGACTGACCGCACCAGGTCGTCTCGTGAATGGAATAAACCGACCTTTCGGATCTGCACGTTCGCCATGGCACGAATGCTCATCCCAGAGGGCTATGAAATAGTGATCCGAAGATTTCTCGGGCCTTTCCCCCTCCGGGAGGCTGTGACGCTCTATAGCAAATCCATTCCATCCAAGTTCAATGCTCGACGGGCCGCGTAAAGTTGAACCGCGGACAAATTTTTCGATCTCCATGCTCCGCCGGCAGTCCCTGCCTTGTCCCGCAATAGGTTGTCCCGTGATAGAGCTCATATCTAGCCCACAATTAACTGTACGCTGTTACTGCAGCGCGCTGACGCATACTTACGCTCCGCTAGATCAGACACGGCCCGGCGAGTTTTATTCCCGCACTTTGAAACATTCACAGTAATTCACAGTACATTTCCACGCACTTTCCTACCAAACTAACGCTTTTGCACGTACATCACCCGGCCTCGCTGGCGCGCCGCGCGGGTGTGTGCGAAAGCAACTTCGGCCGTATCTTCCAGACGGAAATCGGCCTCACGCCAACACGGCACGTCGCGCAGCAAATGCTGGAAACAGCCCGCCGCATGCTGGAAGAGACCGTATTCCGCGCTGACTTCTACTGAACTTCCGGATTGCGGCGGTTTCCCCGCTATGGGTTCCGGCCTTTTCGGCTGCTACGATGTCGTCCTGGAACGCGCTCTCACCGTCGCTCCGATTTTGTGGATCTTCTGTGGTTGGGCCAGGTGGCTGTTTGTTGCTCAACGCGATCACTGCACTGACACAGTAATCTCGGAGCCTGACACAGCGGTCAACTGCTGGTCGGCTTGAACGACAGCGCCCTTGGTTATTTTTACAGGGAAGCGTCCGCTGGCCTTCGCCTGGAAGGTAAGAGTCGTCACAACGCCGTGACCCGACACGCCTTCCGACTCAGGTGGGCGAGATGCAGTGATGTCGACGACACCATTGGAAAGATCCTCCCGATGAACTAACGCAACGACTTGCTCCGCCTGAGACAGGAACTTGCCGTTCGAAATATTCAAGAGTTGCATGCCCTGTCTGTCATAGGTCACTTGCAGAGGAACAGAGTGCACATTCTGACCGCCGGATAACACTACATTGAGAGCGAAGGTTGCACCCCTGGCTACGGCGATTGCCGTGGGATCAAGTTCCAGAACCGTTTCTGCCTCACCAGGGGATTTTGCTGCCGGCACGGCCTCAGATGCTTTTGCAGACTCTCGGTTCGCAATTGCCTCCGGCGCGTGCCGCAGATGAATGGAACTTGCTGTTCCTACATCGAGAGTCTTTCCGTTGAATTCATTCAGATCTTGACGCCGAACAATATGCGGAATCACGGCAAATACGGTTTCGGTGTCCATCACCTCGGTATTTTTTTGCGAAAACAGATATTTCAGGATTGGAATTTGTGAAAGCCCAGGAATTCCGGTCACCGATTGACTATCGTCCTGCTCCAGCATTCCGCCAAGCAGGCTTACCTCCCCATCCTTCAGCCGAATCTCATGCTCCACTTTCCGTTGACCGATCACCGGTTCCTGGATTCCACCAATCGTTTGATTGTTGACTACGGTCGAAACCTCGAGTGCAATCTTGAGGGTGATATCTCCATCGCGATGGATATACGGCGTGATGTCAACGTTGACTCCCACGTCGATGTACTGAAATTGAGTACTGACGAGACCGTTCACGGAAAGACCGCCGATTCCCGATTGAAACGATCCGGTCGCAATTGGCACCCGCTCGCCGATCTTGATGGATGCCTTCTGCCCACTCAAAGATCGGATCTGCGGATTCTGAATAATCTTGGTATTGCTGTCGGTGAACAGGGCGGTTGCGTTGGCCCCTGAAATCGTCGCTGTGAAATCGGTCGCGTTTAAATTGGCGAAGGAGTTTAAGTTGATGCCATTGCCGGAGGCGCTGGTCGAACTCGACGAACTGGTCGAACTGCTCGGACTGTTACTGATGTTAGGTTGTAATTGGACAGAAGCGCTGGTCGGAGGGCTGATTCCGACGGTATGTACTTTATCGCGGCTTACTTGCATCAAGGCGAAATCGACAACGACTTCCGGAGAAGCTCGGTCAAAATCGTTAACGATCTTTTCTGCCAGAAGAACCTGGTCGGGCGTCCCCCGAATCACTATGGCCTCCTGAGAAGCCAGCTGCTGAACGCGATTCACCTCGAGAACAGTACGCAGTATGTTCACCAGATCCTGAAGTTCGGTGGGGGCTGTAAGGTTTGAGAGATAAAACGTCTTGACGACATTCTCCTCCAGTTCCTTCCGCTTTGCAGGATTGTCGGCTGCCACAAAGATCGTGTTGGCAGTCATCGGCTTCCAGAACGTTTTTGATTCTGCGGCCACAAGACCCAATGCCTCTTGCAGTGTGACTCCGTTCAGCTCGATATTGAGGGGCCGCGAAGTGTAGTCTGAATCAAACAGGACGTTAAGGCCACCCAGTTTGCCGATGGTTTGATAGACCACTTTGGTGTCTTCGGACATTTTCAAGGTGATCGGAAGCTCGGAACTGACTCTTAGCTTTACCGGGCCTTGAGCGTCAAAAATGTCTGGACTGAGTCCGGGTTGGGACTCAGACGAATTCTGGGCGCGATTCCCATGTGCTTGTTGAATCATGTTGCGAGTGTTCACGACTTGCTGTGCGGCGATGGGACTGGACGGGTCGATCGTTCCGGCTTCTTCGAACAGTGTCAGAGCTTGCTCGAGCTTTCCCGCTTGCTGCAGTAGTGTTGCACGATGCACTTTTGACGCCGCGGCCAGGAACCGGATTCGGGTGACGGCCGCGCGGTATCGGGTGTTCCGTGGATCCGCATCATAGGCTTGCTGGTAGGCGTCATAGGCGGCTTCGTAATTTTGACTGGCCTCTAAGTCTCTGCCCCGCTTGTACGACGATTGGCCTTTCTCGGCATGCGCGGGCATTGCCAGAAGTACTAACAAGAGGATTGGGCCCGCAATCATCAACGATTTGACATTGTATGCAACAGGCATATTCCCGCCCGTCATCCGACGCGCGCAATTCCACACTTTGAGACTCCTTCAGAACCAAGAGCCAGTAACTTGACTCCTAAGAACGCGAAGTCGGGCGACTGTTGCAGCAATTCTGCGTAGAGCACTGACCCATGAGCATACGCGCGGGCTTAACCCACCTCGCGGCTGAGATAGTCAATATTAGCGCTGCTGCCGAGTAGCTAGAGAAGCCAGCGTACCCAGATCCTGAAGCATGGTCCAGTTGCTCGTAAGAGTTCATTCTCGAAGCCGATCGCTGTCTTTCAAGAGCTCATGCGCCCCGCGCACAGAAAGTTGCCGAGATTCATCCGTAGTCTTCCCCTCCTATCGACGCAGAACACCTGGTTCAGTAAGTATTCCATGCGCTTGTCGGCCAATCTCCAGGCCACTTGTCTTGAGGCGCAAGAAAAAGCAAACGCAAAGCCCGCAAGTCGAGGGCAGCGCGCCCGCCAAATGTTTCGCAAGGTCTTGGCCGGAGGTCCTAGACAAAGACTTCGCTCTTATCGAAGGCCACCGGCCACGCATTCTGAGCTATCGATCGTCACCGTTGGCTTCTGGAGCGCTCTTGTCGGCAGGCGTAAAGAAGCCGAACAGGCCGTGCGCCTCATCGCTGATGCCGGCGGTGAAGTACAGCCAATTGCTGGGTCCCGCAGCATGGTCATTGCCAAAGCGCAGCGCCCACAACCGGTCGTTTTGAAGCGCATGTCCATTGGCGTCGCGGAGGAGGCCATCGAAGCGCCCGCTGGCGACGTCGTAGACAGCGATTTGCCCGCTCCCGGCATTCCCGATCAGCAGGTGGTTGCTGAAAAAGCCGAAATTCGTCGGTGCCAGCGCCACACCCCAGGGCGCATTCAGCCACGGACCGTTCTCCAGCCGTTGCAGCAGCTTGCCTTTGGGAGAGAATTGGTCGACGAATCCAAAGCCCGGGAAATCGAAGTCGTCGTGCTTGGTGGCGTTCTGCTTGGCATAAGTCACATACAGATTCCCATTGATCTCCTGCACGTTGAAGGGAGCAAAGCCATGTGGGATGTTGCGGTCAACGAACGCTGGGCTACCATCGTCGTCGCCGCTGAGATTCACGGGCTTGAAGTTGGTGTCGTAAACCTCGACGCGCCCGGAGCGAATGTTCGTGACGTAGAGGAAGAACGGCCCGCCAGCCGTCATCTGCGCAATAGTTACTCCCTTGTAGACAGCACCCGTGGAGGCGCTGGGATTAGCGGAGTTGGGCACGACCACGAATGCGTCGTTGGGGAGATCCTGGGGATTGATTCCCGGGCCCCAGGCTACTATGGTTCCATCTTCTGTCACGAAGGTGAAAACTGAACCGGCAGTAACGCCGTTCGCCTGGAACGTAAACCCCGAGGCTCCAGTGAAAACCACCCCCGTAGGCGTGCCCGCCACACCCTTCACTGGAGACGGGATGTTTAC
>Ga0307479_10001802_pt1 | contig 19533 bp, 17 predicted proteins | sample atmos_gasesECM4C_FD_203743 | JGI IMG/M metagenome (GOLD analysis project Ga0307479, IMG submission 203743) | Hardwood forest soil microbial communities from Morgan-Monroe State Forest, Indiana, United States - atmos_gasesECM4C_515 | ecosystem: Environmental > Terrestrial > Soil > Temperate... | reverse complement strand
TGGCCAGCACGGCCTGAGATTCCTTGTCGTCGAGCGGCGCCATTTTTTCGACCTGGCGAAGTTGCAATGCGCTCTTGACCATGCGCAGTGTAGAGAGGCGCGCTTCGTCTTTGGCTTTCATGGCGGCGACGATGTCTTTCTGGATCTGTTCGACCAGGCTCATGGGGGGATTATAGACGGTCGTATGAGGGGACAGGGTCGGTCTGGATCAAAGGCAAGCTCAGTGGCCCCCGGCGATCACAATTCAAAGTCAACATCCCCACCCTCTCCAAAAAAGCGCGAGAAGGGTGGGGCACCCTGGCTTCGAATTCGTGCTCCCGGCGCGGCCTTCCGGTAAACTAGAGGGCGAATTCCTACTCATAAGGATGTGATCATGTTGCACAAGAATCGTCTTTTTACGCCCGGGCCGACGCCGCTGTTGCCGGCAGCGCAAACGGCCATGGCTTCGTTTACGGCGCATCATCGAACCGCTGACTTTCGGGCCCTGTTCCAGCGCGTGCTCGGCGACATGAAGAAATTCATCGGCACGAAAAATGATGTGCTCGTGCTGGCATCTTCGGGTACCGGGGTGATGGAGGCGTCGGTATCGAATCTGACCTCGCCGGGCGACAAGGTTTTGGTGCTGACGGCTGGCAAGTTCGGCGAACGTTGGACAGGTCTGGCCCAGGCCTTCGGCTGCGCCGTGGACGTAGTGAGTTCGCCGTACGGCGAAACGATCTCGCTGGAAGAAGTTCGAGCGAAGCTAACCCCGGGCGTGCGCGCGGTATTTGTGCAGGCGACGGAAAGTTCCACCGGGGCAAGGCATGATGTACAAGGGATCGCGAAGATTGTGCGGGCGCACGGCGACGATACCCTGCTGGTGGTGGATGCGATCACGGGCCTGGGCACCACTGATCTGGATGTGGACGGCTGGGGCGTAGACGTCATTATCGGCGGGTCACAGAAGGCGCTGATGATGCCTCCAGGTCTGGCGTATTGCGCGGTGAGCGAGCGGGCGTGGAAGCGGATGGATGGGACCACCTCGCCGCGGTATTACTTCGATCTGCGCAAAGAGCGCAAGTCGGCGGCCAAGGGCGAGACAGCCTACACTCCGGCGACATCTCTGTTTGCGGCGTTGGGGGCGGCACTGGAATTCGTCCGCGGCATGGGCAACGGCGATGTGGCCAAGGGCCGCCAGGAACTGGTCAACAATGCCGAGCTTTGCGCGGAGATGACGCGCGCGGGAGCGAAGGCTTTGGGATTGAAGTTGTATGCGTCTTCGCCGGCGTCGGCGCTGACCGCGATCTGCGCCCCGGACGGGCTCGACTCAGGAAAGATTGTGAAGGAGTTCCGCGAGTCCTTCGATGCTGTCGTCGCCAACGGGCAAGGAGAGATGAAAGGGAAGATCTTCCGAATCGCCCACATCGGCTACTACGACTATCTCGACACGGTTGGGATCCTGGGCGCGCTCGAGCACGTTCTGGCGCGTGTGACCGAGAGCAGCGTCGAATATGGGGCAGCTCTGCGGGCAGCGCAGCAAGTATACGCCCGCGCCCTGATCGAGAAGCGCCAATTGGTGGGCGCCTGACGAGGGTATCGAGACGGTCCCGCCAACCCAGCCGCGCAAACGGAAGCCGCAGCTTAGTTGACGGTGAAGGTCATGCTGTTCGAGGTCTCCGGCATGGTGCCGCCGCTTCCGTACATGCCCGTACCGGTAGTGCCGGGGTTGGTCACGGTCACCGGGACCATGCCCGCCGTCGCGATGGCCGAGGCCGGAATGGCCACGGAGAGCTGGCCACCGCTCACGTAGGTTGTGCTTTGCGCCGTGCCACTCCAGTTCACCACCGCGTTCGTGTTGAACTTACTTCCGTTAACGGTCAAGGTGAACGCGCCGCTACCCGCGTTCCTGCTGGCGGGAGCGAGCTGTGCGATCGCAGGGACATTCCCGGCTGCAGGAGGAGTGTTCTTGGAGCTGTATCCGCACGCCAGGGTGGATGCGATCAGAGTGACAAGCAGCATTGTTTTGACGCTTTTAAGTCTTGGAAGGGTGGTCATAAGGTTCCCCCGTGGGCGAAGGCCCCATTTGACGACGAGTCTAGAAAATCGAGCCAGCGGGAGTGTCAGAGCCATGTCAATTCTCGGTCAAAGGATTGTCGGGCGGATGTGTGAAATCGGACCGCCGGTCATCGGATCACAGATCAAAGGAACCCATACGTGAAAATCATTGTGGCGGAAAAAATCTCGGGATCGGCCTTGGCTGAACTGCAGGAGCCGGGCTGGACCGTGCTCACCGCGGACCAACTGGAAGGCAAGCTGGTGGAACATCTGCAGTCGGCAGATGCCTTGATCGTGCGCTCGGCAGTGCAGGTGGATGCCAAGCTTCTCGCCCATGCCAAGAAACTGCGGGTGATTGGGCGGGCCGGCGTAGGGGTGGACAACATCGACCTCGAAGCGGCGACGCATAAGGGCATCGCGGTGATGAATACGCCGGGAGCGAACGCGGTAGCGGTGGCGGAGCAAACCCTGGGGATGATGCTCGCCATGGCGCGCCACTTGTGCCGGGCGGACGCGCTGATGCATGCGGGCCGGTGGGAGAAGAAATCGCTGCAGGGCACCGAACTGCGGGGGAAGACTCTGGGGATCATTGGGCTGGGGAGGATTGGCATGGAGGTAGCGCGCCGGGCGCGAGCCTTCAGCATGGAACTGGTGGCGCACGATCCGTTTGTTTCGGTCACAGTGGCCAAGGAACAGGGCCTCCGGCTGGCGGGGCTTGAGGAGATTTATGGCTGCGCGGACTACATCACGCTGCACGTGGGGCTGACGCCGCAGACTACGGGGATGATCAACGCGGCGTCGATCGCGAAGATGAAGAAAGGCGTGCGGCTGCTGAATTGTGCGCGTGGCGAACTGGTGAATGAAGGCGATCTGGCGCAGGCGCTCAAACAGGGGCAGGTCGCGGCGGCTGCGCTCGACGTTTTTGCGGAAGAGCCTCCGAAGAACTCGCCGTTGCTGGCGCTCGAAAACGTGGTGCTCACTCCGCACGTGGGCGGATCAACGCTAGAGGCACAGGAGGCCGTGGGCGTGCAGATCGCGCAGCAGGTCAAGGAGTATTTGAAACACGGCGTGATCCAGAATGCGGTCAATGTTCCTTCGGTTTCGGCCGAGGAATATGCGGCGATGCAGCCTTACATCGTGCTGGCCGAACGCATGGGAGCGTTTCTAGCCCAGGTTTCGGACGGGACGATCGAAGAAATCTCCATCCGTTACAGCGGCCACATCGCGGAGTGGAAGACGGAGTTGATTCGCAACGGGGCGATTAAGGGCATTCTCAACCAGGCGCTTGAGGAGAAGGCGAATCTCGTGAATGCGGCGGCCATTGCCGACGCGCGAGGCCTGCGGGTGCTGGAATCGCCGAAGACGAAGGTCTCGACCGGAGGCGCGGGCAGCGTGCTTTCGATTTTGCTCAAGAGTTCGACCGAGGAGCACTTGGTGAAGGGTGCCGTGCTGCACGAGACGGCGCCGCGATTGCTTCACGTAGATGGCATCGATGTGGAGGCTCCCTTAGAGCGCAACCTGATTTACATGCGGAACCGGGATGTGCCAGGCGTGATCGGGAAGGTAGGGACGATTTTGGGGGAAGAGTCGATTAACATCGCCAATTTCTCACTGGGGCGGCCGAGCGCCGGAAAGGAATCGGAACCGGCCCGCGAGGCGATTGCGGTGGTCCATGTGGATGGAGACGTACCGGACCGAGTGCTAAGCAGACTCAGAGAGATTCCCGCTGTGAAACAGGCAAAAGCTGTGCGGCTTTTTTAAGACTCAGTACCTGGGGGTCGGCGCTAGGATTCTGCTTCGTCCCGCCGCAGTTTGCGGCTTTCCGCCAGCAAAGCCATAGAGTGCATCAGGTTCTGGAGGGTGACGATCCCGACCAGTCGTTGGTCCTCGACCACTGGAATGATGCTGGAATTGCGCGCCGTGAGTTTGCGGAAAGCGGAGCCGAGCGAATCCTGGCGCAGGGAAACCTCGAAAATCTTATTCATCACTGCCTGAACGTAGCCGTTCCCCTCCGCCCGTAGCGCTTCGAGAATGCTCTGCTTCGAAATCACTCCCACCATGTCGCTGCCCCGAACCACGGGGAAATCATCCTGCAGCGAATGAACTGCTTTCTCCAGCGCATCCTCCAGCGTGTCGGCGGGCGAGAGCGTGGCGAAGTCGGTGAGCATGACTTCTTCGAGACGGACGTTGTCCAGCACTGACTGGAACACGAGGGCGCGTTCTTCAAGCTGGGCGGCTGAAAATACGATAACGCCGACCATGGTCAGCCAGGTGTCACTGAACAAGCCGGCGATCATCAGCACCATAGCGATCGCATTGCTGATCGAGACGGCCCGTCGCGAGGCGGCGGAAAGGTCCAGCTTGCGGGAGAAGATCGCGCGCAGGATGCGCCCGCCATCAAGCGGATAAGCGGGCAACAGATTCAGGGCTGCCAGATAGAGGTTGGCCCAAACCACGCTGCGCGGCAGGTTGGCCGACTGCAGGAATGGCCACTTCCACAGCTGGATTCCGGGGGCCGTGGTGTTCACGATAGCCACGGTGAGGGCAGCCAGCGCGACATTCACCAAGGGGCCGATCACGGCCAGACGAATCTCACGTTTCCAAAGCATGCCGGCAGGCTGCGGTTTTTCCCCGTGCGTCTCATCGAAGAGCGTGACGCCGGTGAGTGGAAGCAGGATCACGGCCTTGGGAATCAGGCCGTAGCGCCGGGCGGCAAGGATGTGGCCAAATTCGTGCGCGGCCACCGAGGCCAGAATGATACCGACCAGGGCAAGGTCACGAGGACCGTTGGCCACTCCCTGATGCGCCACCGACTCGGTCCAGAAGATGAACAGGGGCAGAATCAGGAAAGTCAGGTGAACGCGGACGTCAACGCCAAACAGACGGCCAACCGGAATAGACCAGCTTCGCATAGCTGTCGCTCCGTTTATTCTACATCGATGGATAAACTGATGGCGGCAACCGAAGGTACAGAGCCATGCGGGTGATCGCGGGGAAATACCGGAGCCGGCCGCTGCGCTCATTGAGCGGGATGGATATTCGTCCAACGTCAGACCGGCTGCGGGAGACGCTGTTCAACGTGCTTACGGCGGGCAATCCAGCGGCTCTGGAAGGCAGCGTCTGGCTCGACTTGTTTGCGGGGACGGGAGCGGTCGGAATCGAAGCCCTGAGCCGCGGCGCGAAACAGGTTTATTTTGTGGAGTCGTCAGCCGCGGCAGCCGACGTGATCCGCGGCAACCTGAAAAGCCTCGACATTGTGAGCGGATTCGAACTCCTGCGTGGAGCATTGCCGAGCGCCTTCTGGCGCATGCAGCGGGAGCATGTGGCGGCGGACGTAGTGTTTATCGACCCTCCGTACCGCATGAAAGAGGTCTGCCGCGAAACCCTGCAGGCGCTGGCGGAATCGCCGGTGGTGTGGGCGATGTCGATGGTTATTGCAGAGCACGAGAAGAATTTTGACCCGGGAGAACAGTTCGGGCCTCTGCGGAGGTTCCGCAAACTGGTACAGGGCGGCGCGGCGCTGAGCTTTTACCGCATGGCTAGCGCGGCAGATCCGCGCAGTTGAAAGCGCCCGCCTGGCCGGGGGCTACGTAATCAGATCGTCGGCGCGTCGAGTAATGGGGTGCTGCATCTCTTCGAGATCGTTCTTCACCATGTTCAGGCCGTAGACGCAACCCTCGAAATTCCGCGCCAGGCTGGCGAACAAAGGCGCGACCTTGGCGTACTCGAAGTGCTCGAACTTGGAGACGATGTAATAGCTCTCCTTGCCGGCTTTAATCCATTCCACAAAATTTTCCAGCCGGTGACGGCGCAGACGGAGGTGATTGATGCTTTCGGGAAACATTCCGGCGAAAAACAAAGTGTAGTCGCCAATGTGTTTGCGTACTTGGCGCTCGCGGTCAAACGAAGGAGCGGGGCCGTAGACGGGATCGGATTGCAGCAACATTTCTCCCACGTCGGACAATGGACGGTCAGAGGCATCGCGAATCTTGAAAAGCTGCTCGGCTTCACAGAACTCGGCCAGCAGATGCGAGACATAAGCGACGACTTGCGGATCGCGAATGCCGATCTCTTCGGCGTAATGCCGTCCGACAAGATCCTGAAATAACTGCTCTAGCGGGTGCGAATCCGGAATCATAGTTTTGGGCCCCCTGAACCCCGTGCCTGGCACGGAGTTTCAGCCACTTCGAGGAGTTGATACCTCAGTTTGATAGTGCAACGCAAGTGACTTTTGTTTATCGGCATGATTCATTTTCCTGATCAGTTAGAAGAGGCGGTATTTCAGACGGGTTGCGCATGTCATCGGTTAGGATGCACGGGGTTTCGCTGTATTTTGCTGGCAGTCAGAACACACGGCTGCTAATTTCGGGAGTCAGAGTGGCAGGGCACGGCTTGTAGAATGAGTCGCCATGGAGGAATTGGCATGGAGCGGCAGAAAATTTCGAGCGGCACGGCCTGGGAACCGGTCGTTGGATATTCGCGGGCGGTGAAAGTGGGATCCTATGTACACGTGTCGGGAACAACAGCCACCGGGCCGGATGGGAAGATCGTCGGCGTCGGCGACGTATACGCGCAGGCGGTGCAGACGCTCAAGAATATCGAAAGCGCATTGCAGAAGGTCGGGGCGAGCATGAAAGATGTGGTGCGCACTCGCATGTACGTCACTAACATCGCGGAGTGGGAAAAGATCGGCAGGGCGCACGGCGAATTCTTCCGCGATGTTCGTCCGGCCACATCGATGGTCGAGGTGAGCGCCTTAATCTCGCCGGAGATGTTGGTGGAGATCGAAGCGGACGCGGTGGTCGAAGCGTAGCCCGCCTTCGACGTGCGTTTGCACCCGTCCTAATAGTTTGAGACCGCTTCACGGCAGCTCGCTCCTGAGATTTTGTCAATCGAGACGAGAACACTCCCGGTTCGCTACCGCGGGTCGAAATCCTGCTCTCTTCGATGTCTACTCACAGCGACAAGTTGTTATGTCTCGCCAGGAAACACTTTGCGATCTCCACGATCAATTTACTGATTTGGTGCGATTACTACTTGTTTTCGTGCAGTCAATGGTGTTAGTGTCTCGGGCCTATCAGGGGAATTTGTGCATGTGCCTTCATCACGGGGTGTGCGACATCATGTACTGATTCTCCCGCGGCCTCTTTCGCAAGCGGGGGCCAACAAAACTTTTCCCTGTGATCGTTTGCCCGATCACTGTTCCAGGAGGGCTGTGCCATGCGTGTCCATCACCAGATTCTTTCTTCGCTGTTCACGGTTCTGATTGTGTGTTCTACCATGCTCTGGGTCAGCAGCGCTTCTCCCCTGTGGGCACAGTCGACCAACACCGGCACGATTGCCGGCACCGTGACTGACACAACCAACGCGGTCGTGAATACCGCCACGGTGACGCTTACCGATACCGCCACGAAGAACGCGCGTTCCGCGAGCACGAACGAAGCGGGACGATACATTTTCGTCGACGTGGCTCCGGGCACTTACGAACTGACGGTCGGCAAGCAAGGTTTTTCTACCAGTAAGACGCAGGTCACGGTGCAAGTCGGCAGTTCGACGACGGCGAACCTGACCTTGCAGGTGGGTGGCAGCAATGTGGTGGTAGAGGTAACCGCTGCCGGGAACGAATTACAGACGATGAATGCAACCGTGGGAAACACCATCACGAGTGCTGCCCTCGACGCACTCCCCAGCATTGGCCGCGACGTCAGCAGTTTCGTCGAGTTGCAGCCCGGTGTGAGCCCCGAAGGAAGCGTTGGTGGAACCGTCAATGACCAGAGCTATTTTTCGCTCGATGGCGGCAACAATAGCAATGACATGGACGGCAACATGTCCACCTACACCACCACCTATGCCGGAGACCCAACCGGCGGCGTTGCCGCTCAGAACACTTTCTACCTCACCGGTCAGCCGACCGGCGTGATGCCGACTCCGCAGGACAGCGTGGAGGAATTCAAGGTCAACACCGCTGGCCAGACTGCCGACTTCAACAGTTCGTCGGGCGCCGAAGTCAAAGTCGTTACTAAACGTGGGACCAACTCGTTCCATGGAACCGCTTACGACTATTACCTCGATAACAACTGGTCGTCCAATTCGTGGCAATCGGCTCACAACCTTCCAAGCTTCCATTACAACCGGTTCGGCGGGGCCATTGGCGGTCCGCTCATTCCGAAGGAAGTCTTGGGGGGGAAAACTTATTTCTTCTTCAACTATGAAGGGTTTCGCTGGCCTGACAACTCTGTCAGCATTAACCGCGACGTTCCCTCGCCGCGGATGAGAGTCGGCCTGCTTACTGACGCAACTTCTGGCACGGTCTACAATCTGAATCCGACCGCGGTTACCGACCCGGTTACAGGCAAATCCGTACCTGGCAGTAACGGCTGCACCACGTTCACTAGCACTAGCGGACTCTGCGATCCTCGGTCCATTGGCCTAAATTCTCTGGTCGGTCAGCTCTGGCAAAAGTACGAGCCGCCATCGAATTTCAACTGCATCAATGCGACGATTTGCGACAACGTCAATGTGCTGGGATTCACCTCCAACGTGAAGCTACCGCAGAAGACTAACTTCATGGTGGGGCGAATCGATCACGACTTTTCCCAAAAGTGGCACTTCATGTCCAGTTACCGATACTTCAAGTTCGGCTTGAATGCCACCTCAGACCAAGTCGACATCGGCGGCTTCTTCTCCGGCGACAAGTTGGGAGTACCGTCGAGCCAGTCGAGCGATCCGCAGCAGGCATGGTATTTGGTAACGGGCCTGACGACCAACATTTCACCCAACGTCACCAACGACTTTCATTACAGTTTCCTCCGGAACTGGTGGCAATGGGGGCGGGTGGGAGACGTGCCTCAACTGGCGGGACTGGGAGGAGCGCTGGAACTCGGTAACGGCGAGTCTCACTTCGAGAATCTGGGTCCCTACAATGTGAACACCCAGCAAAGCCGCACGCGCTTCTGGGATGGACACGATCAGATGTTCCGCGATGACCTTTCGATGCTGAAAGGCAACCACCTGTTCCAATTCGGTGGCCAGTATCAGCACAATTTCAACTGGCATCAACGGACGGATAACGGCGCCGGCATCAACTATCAGCCTGTCTATCAGATGGGGTTGGGCGCGAACGGCTCGGGCATGGCGTCCCCACTGGCTATGTGTGACCCAACGATCAACAAAGGTGTCAGTATTACGAACTGCGACGCCCTCACTGCCGCGATGCTAGGAGTGGTTTCGATCTCGCAGATTGCGTATACCAGGTCAGGGTCCACTCTGCAATTGAATCCGCCCCTGACACCCGCGTTCGACCAGAGCACGATCCCCTATTACAACGTCTATTTCAGCGATACCTGGCACATGAAGCCCACCTTCACACTTACGTATGGTTTGGGCTGGACGCTGGAAATGCCCCCGGTAGAGAAAAATGGCAAGCAGGTGGAATTTGTAGATCAGGCCAATCAGATCATCGACACTGAGAGCTATTTGAAATCGCGCGAGAAGGCGGCTCTCCAGGGTGGAGTCTATAATCCCGAAGTCGGGTTCAATCTGGTTGGAAATACCGAGAGCGGCCGAAAGTATCCCTACGATCCCTATTACGGTGAATTCAGCCCACGCGTGGCTGCCGCCTGGAATCCCCGCTTTGACAGTGATTCAATGCTTGGAAAGGTCTTCGGCCATGAGGACACTGTCGTTCGCGGCGGTTATGGTCGCGTGTATGGCCGTTTGAATGGGGTTGATCTGGTCCTGGTGCCGTTGCTGGGAACTGGTCTAATCCAGCCGGTCCAGTGCTTCAATAACCAGAGCCTTAACCCCTCGGGTGGAGGGGCTGGGGGCACTTGCAGCGCGAATGCAGTAACTTTCAACAATGCTTTCCGTATTGGCACAGACGGTCTGTCGGCCCCGATTCCAAAGGCTGATCCTACGCTGCCACAGCCAGACTTTCCCGGATTCAACGCCATTGCGGCGGGCGCCGGCGAGGCCTTGGATCCTCACTTCCGTCCCAATGTGGTGGACTCTTTCGATTTCACCATACAGCGGCAGCTATCCCGAAAGCTCACCCTGGAATTCGGATACATTGGGCGCAGAATTACCCACGAATATCAGCCCGTCAACATAAACGCGGTGCCCTACATGATGACGCTGGGTGGTCAGCGGTTCGACAAGGCCTATGCCAACGTCGTCCTGCAATACTGCGGCGGCTTTGCTGGAATGGCAGGTGGCCACTGCGCCGCGAATGCTGGAGCCGTGACCCCACAACCCTTCTTTGAGACCGCACTCGCCGGAACAGGCTACTGCACGCCGGGAACCTGTACTAAAACGATGGTCGCGAACGAAGGCGGCAACCTTGCTGCCCAGCAGGTGTGGTCTCTATGGAGTGACCTGGATAAGGGTGCTTTCAATTTCCCGCGTTCGATGATGAACACTCCTTTCAATTGCCCCACCGGAGCTGAGTTTGGCTGCGGAGGCCAGCTCTCCTCAGGAGTGGGCATTAACGCCAGCGTCGGTCACGGGGACTACAATGCCGGGTTTGTTTCCCTGAAAATGGCGGACTGGAAGGGCATGACCATGCAGTCAAACTTCACCTGGTCTAAGGCGCTGGGTACCGGTGCCCTTGTTCAGGCAACCAGCGGATACTCTCCCGATGATCCGTTCAACTTGAACCAGATGTACGGCAGGCAATTCTATGATCGTAAATTTATCTACAACACGTTTATCGTGTATAGCCCCCCCTTCTACAAGGGCCAACAAGGGTTGTTGGGACGAGCGTTGGGCGGTTGGACGTTCTCGACCGTATTTACCACAGGAAGCGGGCAGCCTCTCCAAGTATGGACCTCGGGCTTCTCCGGGCAGGAATTCGGCGGCATGGACGCCATCAACTTCAACGATACATCGACCGCCATCCAGATGGCGCCGGTTCAGACTGGTCACGCCTACAGCAGCAGCACGCCCGGAAATTTCCCAAATATCTTCAAGAATCCCACCCAGGCGTTTAACAGCTTCCGCAACCCGATTCTGGGCCTGGACACCAGATCTACCGACTTCGTCACCGGCCTGCCTTACTGGAATGTAGACTTCAGCGTCCGAAAGAACGTAAGAATCGCTGAACAAGTAGCCATGGAGTTTCAAGCTGTCTTTACGGACATCTTTAATCACAATCAATGGCTCGATCCACTGCAGCCTTGGGGTTTGTTCTCACAGTCTAGTTTCGGGGTCACCGGGGGTTCCGCGCAGGGAGTCACCGGAGGTAACCGGACGATCCAGTTGGGTGCCCGCGTTCGCTTCTAATCAACCTGAAGACGCCATCAGCTTGGCGCCTTCCTCAAATCCAAGGCCGCGCCCCAGGGCGCGGCCTTGACTTTGTTGGGACACTCTACGTTAGGCTTACGGGGCTGAGCACACGACCGGGTATCGAATCGTCTCACGCGAACCACGTCTCTGGGGAATCTACATGAACAAGGTCTTCGTTGGGATGATTGCGAGTCTTCTTTTTGGCGGAGTCGTCTTTGGTCAAAGCAGCGCCGGTCAGAGCGGCGCGGCGCCAGCCGTCACCGTGATTCGCGCCGGTACCCTGATTGATGGCAAATCCGACCAGCCGCGCCGCGACCAGGTGATCGTCGTTCGGGGCAATCGCATCGAGAGCGTCTCGGATGCCGCGACGGCCAAGATACCTGCGGGCCCGGCCGTGATCGATCTTTCGAAGGCCACCGTGTTGCCGGGCCTGATCGACTCCCACACGCATATCTTTCTGCAGGGAGAAGATCCCGCCCAAGGTGGATACGACGCCAACATCCTGACGGCTCCCCTGGCGCTGCGGGCGGCACGAGCCACCGTTTCGGCGCGGCGGGCGCTGGAACAGGGGTTCACGACGCTGCGCGACGTCGAGACCGAGGGCGCCGGCTATGGCGACATCGGCATTAAGCAGGCGATCGAGGCGGGGTACATTCCCGGGCCGCGGCTCTTGGTCGCGACGCGGGCCATTTCGACGACCGGAGGATATCCGCTGGAGGGATACGCTCCGGAGCTGGAGATGCCGAAAGGGGCGCAGATCGTTGACGGTCCGGTCGAAGCCCGCAAGGCGGCGCGAGAACAACTCGACCACGGCGCGGATTGGATCAAGGTGTACATGACGCATCGCTCGTGGGTGGGAAAGAACGGCGAACTGGTGTCGCAGCCAACGCTCACGGTAGAGGAACTGCGTGCGATCGTGGACGAAACTCATGGCTGGGGAAAGAAAGTCGCATGCCACGCCTACGGCGGGACCGGGCTGCATCGCGCACTGGATGGCGGATGCGATTCCATCGAGCACGGGCTCGATCTCGACGATGCCGCGATCGCGCAAATGCTGAAGCAAGGCACCTGGTACGTGCCAACGCTCAGTGTGTACTACACCGACTGGGGTCCGCCGGACTCCGAGGCCGGCCAGCGCGACCGTTTGCGGGCTTCGGTGCACGAACCCTCCTTCAAGAAGGCGCTCAAAGCTGGGGTGAAAATTGTCTTCGGCACCGATATGGGCGGGATTCCGTGGACCGAGCCCATCGCCCAGGAGTTCTCGCGCATGGTCGAGTTTGGCATGCAGCCCATGGATGCGATCCAGAGCGCCACTTCCCGCGCGGCGGTGATGCTCGACATGGAAGGCAAGATCGGCGTGCTGGCCCCGGGAGCGTTCGCCGACATCGTTGCTGTCGACGCCGACCCCTTGCGCGATGTCAAAGCGCTCGAGAAGATCGATTTCGTGATGAAGGACGGGAGAGTGTTTCGCTCGAAGTAGAGGGATATGCCCGCTTGATCGGCCATCCTTCGTAATGCTTTGCAAATTCCCTTGACAAGTGCGTCGGCGCGATCATAATGCGTCAATCCTATTTCCAGGGTCGATTCGGTCGAAAGGTACCGGCCGAGGAGGTGCGTATGAGCGTGCTGGAGCTTTGTGATCGGGAGATTGCAGCGGTAGGTCTGGAAGCCAGCGTAGCGGACGCCATTCACAAGATGCTTGACCATCACGTGGGAGCCGTCGCGGTCGTCGACAGCGAGTATCGTGTGGCCGGGATCTTTACCGAGCGCGACGTGCTTCGGAAGATGTCGCTCAGCCATGTTGACCCTAAAGCGACTCCAGTGCGAGAGCTCATGACCACGCCGGTGGAGATGGCCACGCGCGGCACCGGTGCCGGGGAGGCCCTGACCACCATGCTGGAGCGGCACTTCCGCCATCTGCCGGTGGCCGACGACAGCGGCAGGTTGTTGGGGATTCTCTCGATCCGGAATCTGCTGGAGTGGCGCGTGGACGACCTGAGCCGGGAGTTGGAGTCGCTGGAGCAGTATGTTTCCAACGATGGGCCGGGCGGCTAGAATCTTCGGCTGTGGCTTCGTTCGGTTTTTACATCACCCTGCCCGTTTCTGGTGCGGGAACCGCCTCTGCCTGGACAGACCAATCTTTGACGTCGTTAACTCTCAACCAAGTTCGAGGAAAAGAATGACCACAAGAATTAAGGGTGTCGTGTTTGCGGTCGTGGTGGTTTTGGGGATGCAGTTGTCAGCGCAGACGTCCCGCCACGTCGTGGTGCACGCGGGGCACGTGTTTGATGTGAAAACTGGCAAATTGCTCGCGGATCAGATGTTGGTGATCGAAGACGGAAAGATCATCAGTGCTGGTGCGGCCGGGGAGGTGAAGGCTCCCGCCGATGCGGTACGCATCGATTTGCCCAATGCGACCGTCCTCCCCGGGCTGATCGATGCCCACACCCATCTGACCATGGATCCCAGGTTCGGCTACGAGCGGCTGGCGAACTCCGTGCCGCGAGAGGCCCTGACCGGTGCTAAGAACGCGCGCCTCACGCTGCTCGCAGGATTTACCACCGCGCGCAACGTGGGAGCGCGGGACTTCACCGATGTGGCTCTGCGCGACGCCATTAATGCGGGCGACGTGCCGGGGCCGAGACTGCTGGTGAGCGGACCGCCGCTCAGCATCACCGGCGGACACTGCGACAACAACATGCTGCCTTTCGAGTATCACGCCACCAGCGACGGGGTAGCCGATGGCATCGCGGCCGTGCAGCATAAGGTGCGCGAGAACATCAAGTACGGTTCCGATCTGATCAAGGTGTGCGCCACCGGCGGAGTGCTCTCGCTGGGTGACAATCCGCAGCACTCGCAGTACACCCTCGAGGAAATGAAGGCTATCGTGGCCGACGCGCACCGTCTGGGCCGCAAAGTCGCTGCGCACGCGCACGGGGCGGAGGGAATCCGCTGGGCGGCGGAGGCAGGCGTCGATTCAGTCGAACACGGCTCGTACATTGACGATGCCGGGATCGCGGCCATGAAGGAACACGGGACTTACCTGGTCCCGACGCTCTACCTTGGGGACTGGATGATCGACAACGCCGGCCTGACGCACCTGCCTCCGCCGCTTTTGGCGAAGGCGCAGGAAGTGATTCCTGCGGCGCGCAAGAACATTGCCCACGCGTTTTCCAGCGGAGTAAAAGTTGCTTTCGGCACCGATGCCGCAGTCTATCCCCACGGCCTGAACGCGCACGAGTTCGCGGTAATGGTGCGGCTCGGCCTGACGCCGCTGCAGGCGATTCAGGCGGCGACGGTCAACGCCGCGGACTTGCTGGGATGGTCGGGCAAAGTTGGGACTCTGGAGCCGGGTGCGTGGGCGGACATCATCGCGGTGGAAGGCGACCCCATTAAAGACGTTACCACGCTGGAGCGCGTGAAATTTGTGATGAAGGGCGGCGATGTGGTGAGGAACGAATACGGAAAGTAAGTGCCGCATAACCGCAAAGGACACGAAGTTACACGAAGGAGACTTTGGGACTAAGACTTCGTGATACTTCGTGTCCTTCGTGGTTTATCGCTTTTACTGGCGAGCCTGCTCGGTGATCCAATCGGTCCAATAGGAAGCGGCTCCACTGGCGGTGAGTGTGCCTTTGCCTTCCACCGCATCCACAAAGTTCTCGATCAGCGGACCGTGTACATTGCGGTGATTGGGAAGATTCTCGCGTCCGCCGGGGTAGACGAGGTCGGGACCATTCAGCGGAGATAATTCCATCTCCCCTTCCGTACCCCGAATGCGGCATTCGTCGCGATTAATTTTGGAATGCCAGCGAACGTCGACGACGGCGCGAACGCCATCGGCATATTCGATCATCACCGTGGCGTTATCTTCCACGGCATACTGATGCACCACGTTGGAGAGTTGGCTGGTCGCTCGGTGCGGCTGCCCGAAAAGAAAGTTAAGAACGTCGATGCGATGCGAGGCGATGTCGAATAGCGGACCGCCTCCAGCTTTGGCGGGATCGACCAACCAACTGCGGCTGCCGGTTCCATCAAACCACATGTGGCAGGTCGCCTCGGCCAGCACGGGTTTTCCGATGACTCGCGCTTCGAGCAGTTGTTTGGCGCGAAGCACTTTGGGATAGAACCGGCGGTAGTAGGCGACGCCGAAGGTTTTGCCGGTTTCGTCGGCGGCCTGCACCATGGTTCGTGCTTCCGCTTCGTTCATTGCCATCGGCTTTTCGCACAGCACGTGCTTGCCGGCGCGCAGGGATTGAATCGTCTGCGGCGCATGAAGAAATACGGGCGTGCCGACATAGACGGCCTCAACGTCGGGATCCTCGAGCGCCTCATCGAGATTGGTGAAGACCCGCGTGTTGTAGGGTGCGGCTTTTGCCGGATCGCGGGTGACCAGGCCGTAAAGCTGGCTGCGGGGTTCGTCCTGGATTGCAGGAATGACACGGCGAGTCACGATGTCGCCGATTCCGATTACGATCCAGTTGAGATGAGTAGGTTTCAAGGTTTCAGAGTTTCAAGGTTTCAAAGTATCGAACCGACGCGGCTGGCCTGAAACTTTGAAACCTTGAAACTTGGAAGCCTAGTCTTTTTCCATAAAATCAAAAGCCGGCCTGCGCCGGCCTTTGATTCGATTTCAAGCAACCACTACTTCTTGGGAGCGATCGCGTCCTTCGCGGCCTTGGCGACGCGGAACTTCACGACGGTCTTGGCTTTGATCTGGATGGGTTCGCCGGTCTGCGGGTTACGTCCGACGCGGGCTTTGCGATGCGCCTTTACGAGGCGTCCCAAGCCGGGCACGACGAACACGCCGTTTTTCTTGGTTTCTTTGATGGCGGTGTCGGCCAGGTGCTCCAGGAACGCCGCAGCCTGCTTGTTGTTGAGTTCATTCTTCTCCGCCAGAAGGCGGACCAGTTGTGTTTTGGTCAAACCAGCAGCCATGTACTTCCTCCTCGTAAGAATCGGTTGAATACCAGTGGGCGCTATCTTATACCCATCGCCTGTGGAAATCACCTTATTTTACGCAGGTTTTTGCGCTGGGATGCTCGCGAGAGCGCATTGTTACAGGGTTTTGCGCATCGGCGGCGCCAAAACGGGCCTGGGGTGCGTGCCAGCGTAGTAACCTCCCGAAGTGCCATAATGTTTGAGGAGTTTCTCCCTTGCGTTGTGCGATCTGCGAAATCCGGAAAGAGAAGCGCTTCTGTCCCGCGGTGCACGGGCGTATTTGCCCGCAGTGCTGCGGCGAGCAGCGCGAAGTGACGCTCGATTGTCCGAGTGATTGCCCCTATCTTCTGCAGGCCCGCCAGCACGAAAAGCCGCGCCCGGCCGATCAGCTTGATGCGGCGGGATTGTTTCTGCACATCGCGGTTTCTGATCAGTTCATGTATGAGAAGGAACACTTGCTCATGGGCCTGACCTACGCCCTGGCCAAAGCCGCGCGAAGCGATCGCAGCTTGCATGATCAGGACCTGATTCAGATGCTGTCGGTTTTGACCAGGAGCTACGAGCGGCGCGTGAATTCTGGGTTGCATTACGAGCAGCCTCTGACCAGTGATTCGCAGCGGAGGGCCGCGGCCGGGCTCGAAACCATGATCAAGGAGTATCGCGAGGCCGAGCAGAAACACGTGGGATACTCCACGCTCCGCGAGTCTGACGTGCTGAAGGCACTGGTGTTTCTGTTGCGTCTCGCACACGGCAGAACGTCCGGTCGTCCGAAATCGCGGGCGTTCGTGGAGTTTCTATTTTCGCAGTTTCCCGAGAAGGAAACAGCGGTCGTCACATCGCAAGACGCAGGTAGCCGGATCATCCTGCCCTAAGACCGTCGCCACGGATTTTCACGGATCCACCCGGATCTAGTTCTTCGGTTTTATCCGTGAGAATCCGGCTGATCCGGGGCTAGGCTTTTTGCAGTTTGCGCACGGCTGGCCCCGCAGGCAATTCTTCCAGCAGTCTCCGAATTGTTTTCTTCAAACTCGGATGCCAAACCTCGGGCGCGATTTCGGCCAGAGGTTCCAGGACGAAGCGGCGCTGTTGCATAGCAGGATGGGGAATAGTCAACTCCGGGGAATCGACGATCGTCTCGCCGAGCACCAGGATATCGATGTCGATCGTGCGCGGGCCCTTCTTCTGATGAGTGCGCACTCTGCCCATCTCCTGCTCGATGGCAAGCAAGTTTGCCAAAAGCTGCGCGGGAGTTAGGTTGGTTTCGAGAAGGACGACGCAGTTCAAGAACCAGGGTTGGTCAGTGAACTCCACCGGCTCCGTCTCATAGAGCGAAGAAACGGCCGCGACGCGCCCCAAAGCTCGCAACCGCGCGATGGCATCGCTGAGATAGCTCTCGCGATTCCCGATGTTTGATCCAAGCGAGAGATAGGCCGAGATGGGCATCCGAGGCTGCCATCCAGTTGTACTCTGCCTAGTTCAGCCGTGCAATCCCGTTTGAGTCCGGCGCAAAATGATAGACACGTTTCACCGCCGTTCATGTCCGCAAGGCCAATTACCTTTGTTACCTTCGTACTTCTGCTGCGCACCCATAGAATCGACTGTATGACGTTAGATTCCCTCCTCCTGAGCCAGGATCCCGAATTGGTGGGCGTGATTCGGCCTACGCTCGAAAAGCTGGCGATAGAGGTGGAGATCTGCCATGAGGCTCGAGCTGCCGCCGACATTCTGATCTCAGAGAAGTTCGACGCCGTCATTGTGGATTGTGACGACCTGACGGGAGGACTTGGAGTACTGCAGGGGCTGCGCAGCACACCCAGCAACAAGAATTCCGTGACCTTCGCCATCCTGAATGGAAAGAGAACGACCACGCAAGAAGCCTTCGGCATGGGCGCGAATTTCGTGCTGCAGAAACCGATCAGCGTGCTCAATGCTTTGCGCTGCTTCCACGCCGCCCTGAATTTCATGGTGAAGGAGCGCCGCCGGTACTTCCGGCACCCCCTGAAAATGCCGGTAAGAATCCTCATGGCCGACAAGGTGGTAAAGGCAACGAGCACGAACATCAGCGAGAGCGGCATCGCGCTGATGCTCCGGGAAGCGCTGCCGAAGGGCGCCAACCCTCGGCTGCAGTTTGTACTGCCAGAGACAATTTTCAATCTCGACCTCGAGGCTGAAGTGGTCTGGGCCGACGTTAAGGGGCGTGCCGGCCTCCGTTTCCACAACGTTCCCGAAGATTGCCAGCAAGAACTGGAGAAATGGCTCAATGAACGGATGGAGAAAGAGATGCCGGGAGCCAAGGAACGAATCACTGCCGCCGATACCGACCTCCTGCAATAGCCATACCACCTAAGCTCAACCGGCCTGCTTGCGCCAGCCCCAAGAATGGGCTTCCGTGCGCGGGGTATCTTGTCTGAGACTTGTCCAAATCGCCAACCGTGGCATTCTGGAAGATCAGCACAGAGCCACGCCCTATGTCGACCAACGAGTTCCGCATTGCCAAAGTAGAGAGAACCCTGCGCTGGTTTGAGGAAGACATTCCCCTGCTCAACATGCGCGTCAAAGAACTGTCGAAGGAGAGACAGGAGTCGGCGCGCAAGTTCGCCGTCGCAGTGATTGATCAGACCCGAGCTGAACTCGAAAGGCTACTCGAGGAGCGCCCGGTCGACGGAGCAGATTCCGGCGATCCGCCGTGCGAACCAGCCGACTGAAGTGGCGAATCCCCAGCTGAAGATTCTCTATTCAGAGTGAATGTTTCCTAGACCGCTGCCCCGACCGCGGCCTCGACACCAGAGCCCGCCTCAGTTGCGGTTTCTTCGCTGGAGACAGTTACTTCTTCCCACAGCGTTTGGTCGCGCAAGATGCGCGACACCAGCGCCGTGTGCATGGCATGCCCGGCGCGGTCAGCCACCACCTTGCCCAGGATCTGTTGCCCTAGCAGTGCGAGGTCGCCGACCAGATCGAGCACCTTGTGGCGCACGAACTCGTCGGAGAAGCGCAGTGGGCCGTTCTCAATTCCGTCGCGGGTCAACACGATGCAATTCTCGCTGGAGGCGCCGCGAATCAGTCCCATGTTGCGCATGGCCTGCTCGTCCTGGCGCGAGCCGAAAGTACGTGCGGGCGCGATGTGGCGAAGATAGCTTCCGTTCGACAGTTGTACCTGGAACGTTTCTTTCCCGATCAGTGGGTGGGGAAAGTTGATGGAGTAGGAAACCGAGTAGGAGTTTGCCGGATACACGGCAATGAATTTGTTGCCCTCGCGCATCTCCACTTCGCGGCGAA
>Ga0307479_10001801_pt1 | contig 19534 bp, 14 predicted proteins | sample atmos_gasesECM4C_FD_203743 | JGI IMG/M metagenome (GOLD analysis project Ga0307479, IMG submission 203743) | Hardwood forest soil microbial communities from Morgan-Monroe State Forest, Indiana, United States - atmos_gasesECM4C_515 | ecosystem: Environmental > Terrestrial > Soil > Temperate... | reverse complement strand
CTGCCGCAGAGTGACGCCGGGGGCGAGCCGTGCCACCAGGTCGAGGTAGTGGTTGCCGCGCTGGTGTGGATTGATGGGGCCGAGCCGTAGCGGCAGCCAGGCCTCCACCCGCTGGCCGCCGATCTGGGCGCCCGGCGGCATCACTCCCGTGACCGTGCGGTTGACGCCGTCCACCAGGACACGGCGGCCGACGATGCGGGGATCGGCGCCGAAAGCGCGCCGCCAGAGGGCGTCGCCGAGCAGCACCACCTGCTCGCCCTGCGGGCTGTCCTCGGCGGCCGAGTACCAGCGCCCGCGCTCCGCCGGCACGCCGAGCGTCGTGAGCGCGCTGGCGGTGGCGAAGGTGACGTCGACGCGCAGCGGGCGCTCCTGGCCGCTGACGTTGGCCGCCTGGTTGCGGTAGCCGCCGACGTCCGCGAAGCTGCGCGCCATCCGGCGCAGCTCGAGGTACTCGGGAGGCGAGATCCAGAAGTGGTCGAAGCCCTGGTTGGTGAACCTGCTGTAGATCGACACCAGGCGCTCGGGCGCGCGATAGGGCAGGGGCTCGAGCAGCACCGCGTCGACGACGCTGAAGATCGCGGCGTTGGCGCCGATACCGAGCGCCAGCGTGAGCACCGCGACGACGGTGAAGGCCGGGCTGCGCGCCAGCAGGCGCAGCGAGTAACGAAGGTCTCGCATGGTCTGGCTCATGTCGGCTCCCGCGGATTGTCGATAGCCACCTTTCGATCTCCTCGCGCCCACGCCGAGCCGTGCAGGGTGCCTGCCGGTGCCGGCCTGGCCCGCTCTCCAACACCTATCGCGATCGATCAGGCAGGGTTTCGCGACACCTCGGCCTGGCGGCGGCCGAGGTCTCGGGCGGGGAGCGCCGACGTCCTACGCGCCGCCGCCCGTACTCCGCTGCGGCCGCCGGAGGCGCCGGAGGACATCGGCGAAGTCCTGAGGCGGTGGTTCCTCGAAGCGCAGCGGCCGCCCATCGCGCGGATGCCGGAAGCCGAGGACGGCGGCATGCAGCATGGGGCGCGGCGCTGGGAGGCGCGGCCCCTCGTAGTCGCGGATGTAGACCGTCTCGCCGAGCAGCGGGTGGCCCGCCTCGGCAAGGTGGATGCGGATCTGGTGCTGGCGCCCGGTGTCGAGCTCGCAGGCGATCCGCGTAGCGCCGCGCAGCGGCTCGAGCACCCGCACGTGGGTGACGGCGTGGCGGGCCCCCGCCGGCGGGCGCGGCCCCTCCGCTCCGCGCTCTCCGGCGAGCCGCCCGGGAGCCCGCGACGAGCGCCGGCGCCCAGGGGGGCCGCCGCCGCCGGCCTCCTGGCGCGCGCGCCACGAGCCGCGCAGGCCGTCGCCGCGGTCGTCGACGAGCCAGGTCTCGTAGGTGGCAGCCGGCGCCGCGCCGTGCACCAGCGCCTCGTAGCGCCGGGTGACCTCGCGCCGCGCAAGCTGCGCCTGCAGCGCCCGCTGGGCCGTGACGTTGCGCGCAAAGACGAGGAGGCCGGAGGTCTCCTTGTCGAGCCGCTGGACGGCGCGCAGCGTGGGATTGACGCTCGGCGGCGACGGCGCGTCCGGCCGGCGCGCGGCGCGGCGCGCCTCCCGCCGCCGCAGCTCGACGCGGGCGACCGCCAGGAGGGTGTCGCGGTCGCCGCGCTCGAAAGGCACCGTCAGCATCCCCGCCGGCTTGCGGACCACCACGACGTCGGCGTCGGCATAGACCACGACCTCTCCCAGGCCGGCGCCGCCCGCGGCCGCGGCCCCTTCCTCCTTCTCCCTCGGCTCTCCCGCCGCGGCGGCGGCTTCTCCACCGGCCTCGCCCCGCTCCCTGGCGCGCGCCACGCCGGCCGGCAGCACCTCGACCCGGCAATCGATCCCGGGCCGCCATGCCGGGTCGCTCGCCTGGCGGCCGTCCACCCACACCCTGCCCGCCCGGCAGAGCGAGCGCGCCTGCTCCCAGGAGGTCCCGGGCGTCAGCCGGCGCACCATCGCCGCCAGGGTCGGAGCGGCGGCCGGCGGCCGGCCGGAGGGGCCGCGGCGCTGAGTTCGCGAGCGGGACATCTTGCCGCCAAACGAATAGTATGGCGCCCCGCGCGCGTTCCCCGCGTGCCCGCCTCCTGGCGCGCGCCCCCCGCCGATGATCCAGACGACGAGCCCGAGCGCCGGCCGGCAGCTACACGAGACCGAAGCCGGAGAGCTGCGCGCTTCCCTGCGGCTGGCCCTGCCGGTGATCGCCGCGCATGTCGGCGTCATGCTGATGGGCACGGTGGACACCGCGATGCTCGGCCATTTCTCGGCCGAGGCGCTCGCCTCCGCCTCGATCGCGCACATCGTCAGCATCACCCTCTTGTTGTTCGGCGGCGGCACCCTCTCCGCCCTCGATCCGCTGGTCTCGCAGGCCTTCGGCGCCGGCGACCGGCAGGCGGTGAGCGGCCACTTGCAGCGCGGGCTGGCGCTGGCGGTGGCGCTCGCCGTCCCGGTGTCGCTGCTGATGATCGACCTCGGCCCGCTGCTGCGGGCGCTCGGCGAGCCGCCCGGCGTGGCGGCCGGCGCCACGCTCTACACCCGCCTGCTCATCCTCGGCAACCTGCCGTTCCTGCTCTTCTACGTGCTGCGCCAGAGCCTGCAGGCGATGAGCATCGTGCGCCCCACCCTGCTCGCCGTCGCCGCCGGCAACCTGGTCAACGGGCTCGGCAACTACGCCCTGATCTTCGGCCACTGGGGCTGCCCGCCGCTCGGCGCCGCGGGGTCGGCCTGCGCCACCTCGGCGGCGCGCTGGGCGATGTTCCTCTGGCTGCTGCTGGCGGCGCGGCGGCCGCTGCGCGAGCACGCGGCAGGGCTCTCGGGTGGTGGCGGCCTCGCCGCCGTGCTGGGTGGCTCCGGCGCCTGGCGGCAGATGGCGCAGATGCTCCGCCTCGGCCTCCCCATCGGGCTGCACTTCGGCGTCGAGCTGTCGCTGTTCGTGGCGATCGCCCTGCTCATGGGCCGCTTCGGCACCGAGGCGATCGCCGGCCACCAGGTGACGATCCTGCTCGCCAGCCTGTCCTTCATGCTGCCCGCCGGCATTGCCGGCGCCGCCATGACGCGCGTCGGCAACGCCATCGGCCGCGGCGACCTGCCGGCCGCGCGGCTCACGGCGGCGGTCTGCCTGGGCCTGGGAGCGGGCGTCATGACCCTGTTCGCCGCGGCCTTCGCGCTCGTGCCCCGGGCGCTCGCGGCGCTGTTCACCGCCGACCCGGCGGTCATCGCCGTCGCCGCCCGGCTGCTTCCCGTGGCCGCCGCCTTCCAGGTCTTCGACGGCATCCAGGAAGTCGCCACCGGCATCCTGCGCGGCACCGCCGACACCGTCCTGCCGGCCGCCGGCGCCCTGGTGGGCTACGGCCTGCTCGGGCTGCCCATCGGCAGCTGGCTCGCCTTCCGCGGCGGCCTCGGCCCGCGCGGGCTCTGGTGGGGAGCCACGGTCGGGCTGGCCATCGTCGCCGTGCTGCTGGTGGCGCGCATCCTCGTGCGCTTCCGGCGCCCCATCGTGCGCGTGGGGTAGAGCCCTCTCCCACCCCCTCGGGAAGGAGGATCGTTCCAGGGCAGCGGCCTGGCCGGGGCTTGGACGGCGTGCCTGCCGGCGATATCGTCTCCACCGGCACCTGCGCCGAGGAAGACCGCCGACATGCCTCCCATCGATCCCGCCGAGCTGGCCCCGACGGCCGGCGGCGCGGGCGGGGACGGCGCGCCCGCCGCCGACTTCAAGGACCATTTCTCGGGGCACGCGGCGGACTACGCGGCCTACCGGCCAACCTATCCGCCGGCTCTCTTCGAGCTCCTCGCCTCGCTGCCGCGCCGCCGCGCTCTCGCCCTGGATTGCGCCACCGGCAACGGCCAGGCGGCGGTCGGGCTTGCCACGCGCTTCGACCGCGTGCTGGCGATCGACGCCAGCCGCGAGCAGCTCGCCAGCGCCAGGCCGCACCCGCGCATCGACTACCGGGTGGCCCGCGCCGAGGCCACGGGCGTCGAGAGAGGCACCGTCGACCTCGTCAACGTCGCCCAGGCGGTCCACTGGTTCGATCTCGACAGCTTCTACGCCGAGGTGCCGCGGGTGCTGGCGCCCGGGGGAGCACTCGCGGTCTATACCTACAACTTCGCCCGCATCGATCCGCTCTTCGACCGGGTGCTCGACCGCCTGGCGCACGAGGTGGTCGGGCCGTACTGGCCGCCCGAGCGCCGCTGGGTGGACGAGGAGTACCGCACCCTGCCGTTCCCGTTCGCCGAGATCGCCACGCCGCGCCTCGAGAACGAGGCGCGCTGGGACCTGGGCCGGCTGCTGGGCTATATCGCCACCTGGTCGGCCTGCCAGCGCTACCGCCAGGCGACCGGCAGGGACCCGGTCAAAATGGTGCAGGACGAGCTCGCCGCCGCCTGGGGAGATCCGGCCCGGCCCCGCCTCGTGCGCTGGCCGATCTGCATGCGCGCCGGCTACCCCACCCGGGCGCGATGAGCGCCACCCTGGTCTGCCCGGTGCGCGGCTGCGGCGCCCCGCTCTCCCGCGCGGACCGCGGCCTCGCCTGCCCGCGCGGCCACCGCTTCGACCTCGCCCGCAGCGGCTACTGCAACCTGCTGCAACCGCAGGAGCGGCGCTCGCGCCGGCCGGGCGACTCTCCGGCCGCCCTCGCCGCCCGCCGGCGCCTCTTCGATGGCGGCCACGGCGACTGGCTGGTCCCGCACCTGCTCGCGGCCATCGACGCTCTGGGCCTGCCGCCGCACGCCGCCGTGCTCGACGTCGGCTGCGGCGAGGGCTTCTACCTCGGTACCATGGCGCGGGAACGCGTGATCGACGCTCACGGCGTGGACATCTCGGCGCCTGCGGTCGACCTCGCGGCCCGCCGTTACCCCCGGGCCACCTGGGTGGTCGCCAACGCCGACCGCGTCCTCCCCTACGCGGCCGGCTCCTTCGACCTGGCCATGGCGCTCACCTCCCGCGTCAACCCGCGGGAGCTGCGCCGCGTCCTCGCCGCGCCGCGCGACGGCGACCGCGAGGCGCTGCCCGGGGCGCGCGCGGCATCGGCAGCCTCCTCCACGGCCGCCGGCGGCTTCGGCTTCCTCCTCCTCGCCGTCCCCGGCGCCGACGACCTCGTCGAGCTCCGCGCCGCGGTCCAGGGCGAAGGCCACCTGCGCGACCGGCTGCAGCCGGCCCTCGCCACTCTCGCCGCCGACTTCGAGCTCCTCCGCCACGTCACCGCGCGGGAACGCCTCCGGCTCGACGCCGCCGCCGCCAGGGACCTGCTCGCCGCCACCTACCGCGGCGCCCGCGCCCGCGAGCGCCAGCGCGCCGCCGACCTCGCCGACCTCGAGGTCACGGTGAGCCGCGACCTCGCCTGCTTCCGCCCGCGGACACGGCCGACCGCCTGAGCCTGGGGCCGGCGAGTCATCTCGCCTCTGACACCTGCCGGTGCGTAACGTTCTCCGCCCCAGCTACGCCTGCTAAGTCCAAAAGATCCTGAAAGGACGGTCCGGAGCTCCGGACCGCTTCCTTCCCGGATCGACGTCAGCGAGTTGGACCCCGGCGCAACCGCGCCTCACGACTCAAAGGAGAACGAAAGATGACGCACCGGATTACCTCCCCGTCCCACCCACCTCGCCGCCGGGCCGCGCGGCGTGCCGCCGCGGTGGCGCTGCTGGCGGTCGCGACCGCCGGCGGCGCCGCCGCCTCCGGCTTCCGCGATGCGCCGGCGATCGCCGGCAGCCCGAAGGTCGACGGCACGGATTTCTTCATGTTCCGCAGTTACGAGGCCGGCCGCCAGGGCTTCACGACGCTCATCGCCGACTACAACCCGCTGCAGGACCCATTCGAAGGCCCGATCTACTTCCCGCTCGACGGGAACGCCTTCTACGACATCCACATCATCAGCGGCAATCACCAAGTGGAGGACCTCACCTTCCGCTTCCGGGTCCGCGAGACCTCGCCGCTGCAGACTTTGCTGGTGGGCCCGGCCGGCAACCAGCAGGCGACGGCCGTGCCCTGGCTCATCACCGGGCCGCTGGCGCAGCCCGGCGCGGCGAACGTGCAGCGGAGCTACACGGTCCGGCTGTTGCACGGCGACATCCGCACCCCGACGAGCGTCGACTTCCTGACCGACGCCGACACCGGCTCCACCCGCTTCGCGATGCCGCTCGACGACATCGGCGCCAAAACGATCCCGGACTATGAAAGCTACGCCCGCGGCTTCATTCGCAACGTCAACATCCCGGGCTGCGGGCAGGGCAAGGTCTTCGTCGGCCAACGCCAAGAGCCCTTCCAGGGAGACCTCGGCTCGCTGTTCGACGAGGTGAACCTCCCCAACCTGCTCGGCAGCCCGAGCGGCAGGCCCTCGAACACGGCCAACAAGAACGTCACCAGCTTCGCGCTGGAGGTGCCGACCGCCTGCCTCGTGGGCGGCGGCAGCGGCCTGGTCTCGGGCTGGACCACCGCGCGCCTGCCACGCACGCGGACGCTGAAGGACGCGCCGACCTACGCCGAGCCGTACGAGGATACCGGCGACTGGGTGCAGGTGTCGCGGGTCGGCAACCCGCTGGTCAGCGAGCTCCTCATCGGCCTGCCTGACAAGGACTTCTTCAACGCCAGCCACCCGCGCGACGACGCGCGCATCGTGCCCTACGTCTCCTACCCGGCACTGCCCGCGCTGCTCGAGTCGTGGCTGGCCAACCTCGGTGTCAAGGCGCCGACGCTCTTTCCGCGCCAGGACCTCATCGTCGGCTTCATGACCGGCATACCCGGCCTCAACGAAGGCGGCCCGCAGGGCGAGGTCATGCGTCTCAACACCCTGATCGCGCCGGTGCCGGCGGCCCAGCAGAACCCGCTGGGAGTGGTCGGCGGCGACTCCGGCGGCTATCCCAACGGCCGGCGGCCCGGCGACGACGTGGTCGACAACTCGCTGCGCGTCCTGATGGGCTCCGCCCTGCCGGCCAGCCAGGCGCCCTCGGGCCAGCTGCCGTTCACCGACGGCGTCGAGGTGAATGCGCTGATGTTCGACCAGGTCTTCCCCTACCTCAAGGCGCCGCTGCCCGGCTCCAGCAACTGACCGGCCGGCCGGCCGCCATCTCGCGGCAAGTCACCAGGGCCGGGGCTCCCCCGAGGGGGCCCCGGCGGCCGCATTGGCGGCGGTGCGGCCGGCGGCTCGACGGGCCAGAGACTTGCAGGATCGTCCAAGGATGTTCGAGGATGGTCATACAGCCCCGCGCCCCGGAGGAGACACCAATGCAAAAGCGCAAACTTGGAGCTCGCGGCCTGGAAGTCTCGGCAATCGGCCTTGGCTGCATGGGAATGAGCTTTTCCTACGGCCCGCCCAAAGACAAGCAGGAGATGACCTCCGTCCTCCGCGGCGCCGTGGAACGCGGCGTGACTTTCTTCGACACCGCCGAGGTCTACGGCCCCTTCTCGAACGAAGAGCTGGTGGGCGAGGCCCTCGCTCCCTTCCGCGGGCAAGTGGTGATCGCCACCAAGTTCGGGTTCGACCTGAATCCCGATCTCGACCCCCGCGGGATGAGGGGTACGCCCGGACTGAATAGCCGGCCGGAGCACATCAAGCGGGCGGTCGAGGGCTCGCTCGAGCGACTCGCGGTCGAGACCATCGACCTGCTCTATCAGCACCGGGTCGACCCGGACGTGCCCATCGAAGACGTGGCGGGAACGGTCAAGGAGCTGATTCAGCAGGGGAAGGTCAAGCATTTCGGCCTTTCTGAAGCCGGAGTGCAAACGATCCGTCGCGCGCACGCGGTCCAGCCGGTCACCGCCCTCCAGAGCGAGTACTCGCTGTGGACGAGAACCCCTGAGAAGGAGGTGATACCAGCCCTCGAGGAGCTCGGCATCGGCCTCGTCCCCTACAGCCCTCTCGGCAGGGGCTTCCTCACGGGCAAGATCGACGCCGACACGACGTTCGACAGCTCCGACTTCCGCAGCGGACTGCCGCGCTTCACGCCCGAGGCTTTGAAGGCGAATCAGGCCCTGGTCGATCTGCTCGGCAGCATCGCCGCACGGAAGCAGGCGACACCTGCCCAGATCGCGCTCGCCTGGCTGCTGGCCCAGAAGCCGTGGATCGTTCCGATCCCGGGCACCACGAAGCTGCATCGCCTGGAGGAGAACATCGGGGCAGTCTCGGTCGAGCTCACGCCCGACGATCTGCGTGACATCGATGACGCCGCCGCCAGGATCACGGTGCAAGGGGCACGCTACCCCGAGAAGCTGGAGCAACTGACCGGCCGCTGAGCGATACCGCCGGCCCGAGGGCGCGGACCTGAAAGAGATCCTCTTCCGGTACACGGAGCCGTTCGCGCTGCTCGTCGCGCAACTTGCATACGAGGGCGACGGCGGACCGGAGCTGGCGTACCGCTTCCAGTGGCTCGGCAAATAGACGGTCAAGATCGACCGAAGGAGTGCAGAAGATGAAGATCACCAGGAACGGCTCGCAGCCCTCTGCCAAGGGGCCGTCGGAGTGGTTTGCGGGCAGCGTACGGATCGACCCGCTTTTTCAGGCGCCCGATCCGGCGCTCGTTCAGGGCGCCAGCGTGACCTTCGAGCCGGGGGCGCGGACTGCATGGCACACGCATCCGCTCGGTCAGACTCTCGTCGTCACCGCTGGCTGCGGCTGGGCTCAGCACGATGGGGGACCCATCGAGGAGATCCGGCCCGGTGACGTGGTCTGGTTCTCGCCCGGCGAGAAGCACTGGCACGGAGCTGCGCCGACCACGGCCATGACGCACATCGCCATCCAGGAGAAGCTCGACGGCAAGGTCGTCGACTGGCTGGAACAGGTCAGCGACGAGCAATACCGCAAGTGACGACACCGGTTCGAGAAGGGCCCCGGGCACACGGGCGACCCGGGCTAGACTCCCCCACGGCTCGCCGCTTCCGTCGCCTCGAGCAGGACCTGGCGAGCCTCGAGAAGAGAATGCACACCGCCGTGTCCTCCATGTCCTCCGTTTCATCGAATTAGTTGCATATGCAACCTATCAAGAAGCGTTGACGCAGTTGCAAAGTTGTCTTAGATTTAGCACGCGGGCAGTGAAGCCGTCGCTCATACGGAGCAGCGCGATCACCTTCCCGCACCCAGGAGGAGTCGATCCATGAGAAAGAGCTCGAAGAAGATCCGCTTGGTCCGTGAGACGGTGCTCGCGCTCGAACGACCCACGCTGGCTAGAGTTGTGGGCGAAGGGTCAGCTTCGTGCTATGGAACTCAGTGCATTTCCGTTTGTCACTGCACAACAGCCCCAGCGAACACTTGCGTTTACAACTGCTTGACAACAGCCCCAGCGGTCAGCTGCGTCAACAGCTGTTACCCGGGGTGCTAAATGAGACTAGAAGATCGGCCGAGGCTGCGGCACAGTGGTTTTCGTCGCCGCGCGCTCTCCTGACCGGATCCGTCGTCTTGCCCGTCCATCGGCCGCGCGCCGCGCCGAGCGGGCCGTACGGTGCCGGCCGTGACCATTGGCTGCGTCCCTGGTCGCGAACCGCCGGCGCGCCAACTGACGGTCGATCACGCTGCCTTATCGGCCGGATCTCAGGCTCGGATCGCCGCAGGCCAGAGAACGTGACCGCGCCGCCAGTCGGACGTCTCCATTTGCGGCAGACCCCGTGAGATTCGTCAGGAGTCGGGGCAGCGGTGGCAGAGGGGGAGGCGCTGCTCGCGGCGGATGAGGCGGCGGAAGGCGCGGAAGCGGGAGCCGTTCCACACCTTGGCGAAGGGCTCTTCGAAGACGTTGCCCATGTCCAGCGTCAGGCAGGGATAGAGGCGGCCGCGTGGGTCGACGAAGGCGTAGCTCTCCATGGTGGTGCAGGCGAGGCGATCGTGCCGGCGGTATTCGGTCTCGCCGTAGTAACGGACCATTTCCTCGACGGGCAGGTCGGGATGGGATTCGATGCGGAACGGATACCGCCTGGCGCGCAGGGCCTCGAGCTGGCTCGCGAGGATCGCGGCGTCGATCTTCGGCAAGTCGCCCCGGGTATAGGAGACGTCCTCGGAGCGGAAGAAAGCGGGATCCGGCATCGCTTCCCGCAGCAACGCGAGCGAGTCGCGATGCTGCGCCGAGGAGAACCAGATCAGGTGCTGGAGGCGGAGGGTCTCGACGTTCCAGGAGGACAGCTCGTCCGCCCAGCCGGCGAGGTGGGCGTAGGTCCCCTCATGGACCGTGGTGTAGATCTCGACCTGCGGCGTCCGCGAGCCGAGGCGGTCCTTCGCCGCGGCCAGGGCGAGGAGGCCGCGCCGCACGGCGGCGAGCGTGCCGCGGCCGCGCAGCGCATCGTTGACCGGGGAGTTGGTATCGAGCGAGATGCCGATGGCGAGCAGTCCGGAGCGGACGACGTCTTCGGCCTCCCTGGCGAGCCGCGTGCCGTTGCTCACCGCCGTGCAGGGCAGGCCGTGCTGCCGGGCGCACGCCACCACCCGCCGCCACTCGGGATGGATGAAGGGCTCGCCGCCGAAGAGGCGGATCATGGGACGGAACGCGGCGACCTCGCCGATGAAACGGAGAGCTGCGCCGGTGTCCATGAAGTTCGCCGGCGCCGGGACCACGGCGTCGTCGCCCCAGATCGGACAGTAGCTGCAGCGCAGGTTGCAGCCGTCGGTGAGGAGGAGATCGATCCCCCAGGGAAGGGCGGCGTAGCCACGCCGCCGACGGTAGGACTCGACGAGCCGGGACACTTGCTTAATGGCCCCGATGGTAGCTCGACGTTGCGCGGATGTCAAAGCAAGTGCAACCCGCCTGTTACGGCAATCCGAAGACATCTACTAACTTTGCAACGGAGATAGGCCGGACGCCGACCGCGCCGGCGATCGCCGCCTGCTTCACCAGCTCAGGCCGCATCGCCCCATGAGGGGCCGGCCTGCCGCGCTGCCCGCGTCAGGCCACGGTGTGCTACTGCCTGGGCCAGTTGCCCGGCCGGCCCGCCCCGCCCGGCCCCCCGGCCCGAACAGCCTTCAGGGAATTGCGCCTTAGTTACGCCTCGTGCTATGATCGGGGTGTCTTCCTTCCCCATCCAGGCCACGCTCGTGGCCGCAGACTGGAACCCATCATGCCCAATCCCGCCGCGCCTCGTTTCCGTGTCCAATCCCCGTTGCTGCAGGCGGTGCGCGGGCGGCTGCGCCGCGTCGTGATGCCGCTCGCGGCGGTGCTGGTGCCGCTGCTGTTCGCGCGCGCCTGCCTGTTGACCTACGTGCCGCCCGACCGGATCGGCATGCGCCAGGTCGCTTTCGGCCCGAGCAAGGGGCTGCAGAAGGAGCTCGTGCTGCCGGGCTACCGCCGCGAGATCAGCGGTTACGAGCAGATCCGCACCTTCCCGCGCGACCTGCAGGTGGTCGAGTTCACCAACAATCCGCAGGAGACCGGCGCCGGCCACCTGAAGCTTGCCGCCATCAAGGTGCCGACCGTCGACGGCTACCCGGTCGACGTCGACGTGACGGTGCTCTACCGCATCCGCGACCCGTTCCTGGTGGTCTCCCGGTTCGGCTTCGGCAACGCCTACGAGGAGGCGGTGGTGGTGCGCTTCACCGACCCGCTGGTCAAGCAGTTCCTGGGCGAGCTGCTGGCCGAGCAGTTCTACGGCAGCGAGCGCCTGCAGCGGGTCGCCACCCTCAAGGCGGAGCTGGCGCGGCGCCTGGCCGCGAACGGCCTCGCCCTCGCCGACGTGCTGGTCCGCCAGTACGAGTACCCGGCGACCTTCCAGGCGCTGACCGAGCAGAAGAAGATCCAGGACCAGTCCGTGCTCACCAACCGCGCGCTGGCCCGCCAGGCCGAGGTGCAGACGCGGCTCAACCAGGTCGCCACCGAGGGGCAGAACCTGATCCGCGTCAAGTCGGCCGAGTTCGCGGCGCAGATCACCGAGATCAACGCCAAGAAGGAGCTCTACGAGCGCCAGAAGCGCGCCGAGGCCGACCTGCTGGTGCGCAGCGCCGAGGCCGCCGGCACCGAATCGATCAATCGCGCCATGGAAGGGGCCGGGTCCGACAAGCTGCTGCGCCTGCGCCGCGGCCTCGCCCTGCTCAACAGCATCCGGGGACCGATCTACATCTCGGAAGACCCCACCGATTTCTCGAAGATCGTGTCGAGCCACTGACCGACGCTTCGTTGCAGCCCGGAGAAAGTCAATGCAAGCCCGCGATCTCATCCTTCCGTCCTCATGGCGCCGCGCGCGGCGAGCGCTCGCGGCGCTCCCGGCGCTGGCCGCGCTGGCGATCGGCGCCTCCGCCTGCACGCCGCACCACACCGGGCCCACCGAGGTCGGCGTGGTGTTCAACAAGCTTTCCCACTCCCTCGAGGTCAAGCCCGCGGGCGCCACCTATTTCTTCATGCCGTTCGTGAACGCTTGGAACGCCTACGACATCTCGCAGCGCAGCCTGGTGATGAACGCCGACACCAGCTCGGGCGACCGGCGCGAGAAGGACGACCTGCGCTTCAAGACCCGCGACGGCAACGACATCGATACCGACGTCACGGTGCGCTGGCGCATCGATCCCACGCGCGTCGGCGCCATCTGGCGGAACGTGGCGCCGAGCAGCGACGAGGTCGAGACACGGCTGGTGCGGCCGCTGGCCCGCACCTACGTGCGCGACGTGCTCAACCGGCTCGACTCGGAGGAGTTCTACAACCCCAGGATGCGCTTCGCCGCCGCCGCCGACGCCACCCGGCTGCTCGCCGAACGCCTGCAGCCCTATGGCGTGATCGCCGAGTCGGTGCTGCTCGGCGACTTCTCCTTCAAGCACGACTACCAGCGGCTGATCAACCAGCGCAAGGAGGCGGAGAAGCAGGCCGAGAAGCTGGAGGCCGAGATCCATGCCACGCAGGAGGCCAACCAGGCCAACCTGCAGACGAAGGTGGCGCAGCTCACCCAGGAGCTGACCGCGGCGCAGGGCGGCTTCGAGCAGGCCAAGCGGGAGTCCGACGCCTACGTGGTCAGGCGCCAGCAGGAGGCGCAGGCCACCCTGGCCGAGCGCAACGCCGCCGCCGAGGGCATCCGCCGCGAGCGCGCGGCGCTCAACAGCAGCGCCGGCGACGCCTACGTCAATCTGCAGCTGATCGAGGCGCTGCAGAAAAAGGAGATCCGCCAGATCCCGCGGCTGCCCAACGGCAACGTCATCATCGACGGCAACCGGCTCTTGCAGCAGCTCGGCGTCCTGCGCTACGAGCAGGGGCGCGAGGACGAGGCGCCGTCGACCGCGGCGCCCGCCGCTCCGAAACCGGCGCCCAACTCGCCTCCGCCTGCCCCGGCACCGAACCCGCCCGGTCCGGCGCCCAATCGGGAGCCATGACTGCCGGAGCTGCCGCCATGTTGAACCTTGCCGGTCGCGAGTACGACTTCGGTCCCGTGCTGTTCGCCCTGCTCGAGGACTGCGAGCACCGCCGGCGGACCCTGCCGGCAGACGACGGCGAAGCCGCGGCCAAGCTCGCCGAGATCGCGCGCCAGAGGCTTGCCGAGATCCAACCCTGCTACCAGGAGGCCGGCGGCTCGCCCGGCTACTGGCGCGAGCTCGAGACCGAGGTGCTCGAGACCGCACTGCCCCAGTACGCCCGCGCGGCGGCGGCCCAGACCCGTCTCGAGCTGGCCAGCTACGGCCTCTGGCGGCGGGGAGACCCGGTGTCCCGGCTGGTGCTGGGGCTCGCCGGCCTGACTCTGGGCGGCCTGATCGTCAAGGCGCCGTTCATCCCGATCTTCGAGAACGCCTTCGCCTTCGCCCTGGCGGCCGCCGCCTTTCTCTACCCCGAGATCACGCGCCTGGTCTACGACTGGCGCTACTCCCGCCTGCTCAACCGCCTCATCGCGCAGGCGGAGAGGTACCAGCACCGCCAGCTGCCCTACATGAGCGAGGCCGGCCTCGAAGCCGAGCTGCGCGCCGTCGGCTCCCCCGCCGCCGGCGCAGCCGCCTCGGCCACTCCCGCCTCGGCAACGACCGACGCCTCGAGCGCCGATCGGGTGCTCGAGGCGCAGCCGCTCGATCTGAATCCTTCGCCGACATCGATTTACTCTCACTCCGGGACTGCACGACCTCGCCCCCCTACCGCCAGGAGCAACGGCGGGGGAGCATAGGGGAATCGCCAATGAAAGCAGTTGAAAGTCTTGAAAAGGAGGAGCGTCGGATAAGGTTGGTCTTCATGTTGATACTGCTCGCCCTGATCCTGAGCAAGTATGCCACGCAGTTCGCCTTCGGAGAACGAATAGCGGCAATATACAGCAATAAAGCGTTCGAGCAACTGGCCAACGAGATCGTGATCGCCTGCGAGATTTCAATCATATTGTTTATCGTTGAGGGTAGGATCAGGAAGTCACATCTGAAGCAAGTGGAGCTCAACGTCCTTCAGGCAACCTTGAGCATCTCAGTGCCAGACGAACTTGCTCGCGAGCTTGCAATGATAATCAAAGAACCCATCTACAGAGAGGATCTGCGTTATCACCTCACGTTCCTCCCGCCTGATGGCTCTCTCCAGAAACCCGATGATTTGTTTATCCTGAGGATGGAACTTCGCTACACAGTAAGGAATATAACCGACATCCGACAGCGCTACGAAATTGGGGGCACATTTGATGATAGGCATGACACATTCCTCTTGTCAGAGTCCAGTGTACGGAATGCTATTGTCGTCAAGATAAATGATAGGCAGATCAACTTCGTTACGGCCGATGTAACCAAACAGAACCTGCCGCCAGGCTCCCCGCCCTCGGGCAGGTCTGGCAGCCTCTTGTCATTGATTCAGCTTTGGTTGCTTCATGGGGGCCCAAAGAGATCGACCAGCCTGTACGTCAACAGAAGGAAACGATCCTTTTGGTTCGCGAAGAAGATCTCGGTGCCAGGCAGCGGAAGAGTAGATGTGTGCATCAAGACTGACGAAGTACTTCCGCTCAGCGTGAGAAGAAACGTATATGTCCAGCTTCGCCCAAGTGTGAATTTATTTCTTACGATCTCAAACGGTTATAGGAGCAGGATACGGGATCCCATCGGGGCCGACTTGAACCACCGAGCCGGCACGTTTACGAAGGATTCTGACTCGAGCTACCGCTACGAGGGCGGCATCTTGCCGGGCCAAAGCTTTGATGTGTCCTGGGAGCTGACGGATGACGAACCATCACCTGGTGACAAGGCCTCGCAGGAAGCCGTAGGAGCTTCGCAGGCAGCACCAATTGTAGAGGGCGAAAACTTGAAGGAGCACGAAGGGTCGCAAAGGAAGCGCCGACTCGTCTCTGCGGGGCCGTAGGCCCTATGGCCATCACGCCATCTAGATCTTGACTTTGCTTCTCACGGTAACCTCCGACCGGTCTCAGGCGTACCCCAACTGGAGCAGGCCCTTGTGCCCTCCTAGTAGACAACATCTAGCGATCGCTGTCAACCCCTCCTTCCTCTCCCTAAGCAGCTACGGGTCAGTAGGTTAGGGAGCTTCCCGCGGCGCATGAGATTCCAGCGGCGCCTTAGGACACCTAAGGCTACGGGCCGATGCGGCGCAGGCGCACCAGCGGGCCTTCGAGGGCGTGCGGGTCCCGCAGGTCGATCTCGCCCTCGATCGCCCAGAGGTTGTCGCCCTGCGGGTCGAGCAGGGTCTGGCTGGCCTCCCAGGTGCGGTCGCCGGTGCGCCGGATGTGGGTGAGCTGGTGGCGCCGTGCCTCCGGGGTGAACACCAGCTCGCCGTACTCGGCAAAAAACGGCGCCAGCTCGCGCTCGAACCGCTCGGCGTCCCAGGCCGCCCCGTCGCCGCCCCCCGGCGCGTTCGCTCCCGCCCCCTCCGTCGCCGCCGCCGGCGGCCCGCCGTCGCCGGCGGCGCCCGCCGCGGCGCGCACCGACTCGGCCGCCGCCTCCCAGTCGCGCGCCGCCAGCGTCCGCACCAGCAGGTGCATCTCCGCCCGCACGCGCGCCGCGAAGGCCCGAGGATCGGCGACCAGCTCGCGGATCCACAGCGCCTCCGCCGCCTCGCGCTCCCGCTCCCGCGCCGCCCGCCGGATCTCCGGATGGAGCAGCTCCTCCCACTCCTCGAGCAGGCTGCTGTCGGTCCGCTCGAGCAGGGCGCGGAAGAACCCCAGGGCGTCGAACACCGCCTCGGTACGCGCCGCCTCCGGGACGCTCTGCTTCAACGTCTTGTAGAGCTGCGACAGGTAGCGCAGCAGCACGCCCTCGCTGCGCTCGAGACCGTACCGCTTGACGAAGTCGCCGAATGCCAGGTAGCCCAGCAGCATCTCGCGGCCTATCGACTTGGTCCGCAGGTCACGCCCGCCGACCCACGGGTGGTCGCCGCGGAAGCGGTGGAAGGCGCCGTGGAGCAGGTCGGCGAGCGGCGCCGGCGGCTGCGGCGGTCCGACCTCCTCGAGCTTCTCCATCCGCTCCTCGTAGGGCACGCCGTCGGCCTTCAGCTGCGCCACCAGCTCCTGCTTTAGCTTGTCCACCTGCCGCCGCAGCACCACCTCGGGGTCCTCGAGCACCGCCTCGACCAGGCTCACCACGTCGGCGGCATAGCTCTCCGCCTGCTCGTCGAGCAGCCCCAGCGCCTCGACCAGGAACAGCGACAGCGCCTGGTGGAGCGAGAAGTCCCACTGCAGCTCGGCGTCCACCACCACCCACAGGTAGCGCCCCGCCGTGTCGCGCACCAGGTGGATGACCCCGGCGCGATACAGCGAGCGCACCAGCATCGCCGCCTGCCCAAGCAGCCGCCGCTTGCTCGCCTCGTCCTCGTGGGAGCGGGCGATCAGCTCGCGCAGGCTGTCGAAGTTGCGCCGCGCCGGATCGTCGCGCTCGGCGTCGCGCTGCAGCAGGTTGAGCACCATGCCGTGGGTGATGCGGAAGCGCGACTTCAACGTCTCGGGCGGGCGCGAGACCAGCTTCTCGAAGGTCTCCTTGCTCCACGACACCTCGCCCTTGGGCGCTGCCGCCGCCGGCCGGCGCCGCTTCTTGCCCTCATCCGCGCGCCGCTCGGCCAGGCGCTTTTCGACGATGTGCTCGGGCGCCTGCGCCACCACGCTCCCCCGCACGTCGAACCCTTTGCGCCCGGCGCGCCCGGCGATCTGCTGGAAGTCGCGCACCGACAGCATGGCGACCTTCCTGCCGTCGAACTTGGCGAGCCGCGAGAAGAGCACGGTGCGGATCGGGATGTTGACGCCGACCCCGAGCGTGTCGGTGCCGCAGATGACGCGCAGCAGCCCCTGCTGCGCCAGCTGCTCGACCAGCAGCCGGTACTTCGGCAGCAGCCCGGCATGGTGGACGCCGATGCCGAACGACAGGAAGCGCCGGAACTCCTTGCCGTACGGCGTGTCGAGCCGCGCCCCGCCGATCGTCTCGCGGATGCGCTCGCGCTCCTCGCGGCTGGCGATCTTCAGGCTGGTCAGCGACTGCGCCAGCTCGGCGCACTCGCGCTGGGTGAAATTGACGACGTAGATCGGCGCTTTTCCGGCCACGAGCAGGTCCTCGATGGTCTGGTGCAGCGGCGTCTCGCGGTACTCGAAGTCGAGGGGCACCGGGCGCTCCGCGGAGGTCACCAGCGCCACCTCGACCCCGGTCCGCGCCTGCAGCCGCTCGGCGATGGCGGTCATGTCGCCCAGCGTCGCCGACATCAGCAGGAACCGGGTCCGCGCCAGGGTGAGCAGCGGGATCTGCCAGGCGACGCCGCGCTCGGGGTCGGAGTAGTAGTGGAACTCGTCCATCACCACGTACGGCGCGTCGAGCTCCTCGCCCCGGCGCAGCGCCATGTTCGCCAGCACCTCGGCGGTGCAGCAGACGATCGGCGCCCGCGGATTGATGGCGGCATCGCCGGTCAGCATGCCGACGTTCTCGGCGCCGAAGTCGTCGCACAGCGAGAAGAACTTCTCGCTCGCCAGCGCCTTGATCGGGCTGGTATAGAAGGACGTCCGGCCCTCGCAGAGCGCCTTCCAGTGCAGCCCCAGGGCGACCAGCGACTTGCCCGAGCCGGTCGGGGTGTTGAGGATGACGTGCCGCCCGGCGGCGATCTCGAGCAGCGCCTCCTCCTGCGCCCGGTAGAGCGCGAAGCCGGCGTCCGCGGTCCACTCGACGAAGCTGTCGAGGATCTCCTCCGGCGCCATCGCCCGGCGCGAGCCCGCGGCGCCCGGCCGCGGCAGCCGCGCCGCCAGCGAGGGGCGCGCGCGAGCGGCAGGCGTCCCGTCGCCCGCACCGGCCGAGGCGGGCGCCGCATCGACGCCGGCCGCCTCGCCCGCGCCGGTGACGGCGGCGGCGGAGCGCAGCGGCGAGGAGGTCGGCGGCGGCGACGGGTGGGCCATGGCGTTTTCATTCTCGCACGGCCCTGGGAGCGACCTTCGCCCTTCGCCCCGGATGGGCTCGGCGCGGATAGACTCCGCCAGCGGCCTCTCCACCTGGCGGGGCGGTGGCTTGGGTCAAGGAGGCACCTCAACATGACGACGGCTGGGTATCGACGGGCGCTGGTCACCGGCGCCTCGAGCGGCATCGGCAGGTCGCTGGCCCTGTGGCTCGCCGCGCGCGGCACCATCGTCGTGGCCGCCGGCCGGCGCCGTGCGCTCCTGGACGAGCTGCGCGCCGAGGCTGCCGCCCAAGGCGGCGTCATCGAGGCGCTCGAGCTCGACGTGGCGAAGGTGGCGGAGGTGCGCGAGCGCGTGAGCGAGCTCGACGGCCACGACGGCGGCCTCGACCTCGTCGTCGCCAACGCCGGCGTCGGCGTGCTCACCTCCGCGCGGCGCTTCGACTGGGAGGCCTGCGAGCGCACCCTGCGCGTCAACGTCCTGGGCGCCGCCGCCACCCTCACCGCCCCGCTGCCCGGCATGCTCGCCCGCGGGCGGGGCCACCTGGTGGGCATCGCGTCGCTGGCGGCGGTGCGGGGCCTGCCCGGGAACGGGCCCTACTCGGCGTCCAAGGCCTTCCTGCGCAGCTTCATGGAGAGCCTGCGCCTCGACCTCTCGACCACCCCGCTGCGCACCACCTGCGTCTTTCCCGGCTTCGTCAAGAGCGAGATGACTGCCGGCAACCGCTTCCCCATGCCGTTCCTGCTCGAGACCGACGACGCCGCGGCGCGCATCGGCCGGGCCATCCTCGCGCAGCGGGCCGAATTCTGGTTCCCGTGGCCGATGGCCGTGGCGACCCGCGCCCTGGGCCTGCTCCCCGGCCCCCTCTACGTCCGCCTCGCCCGCCGCATGAACCCCAGACGCGATCGCGGCTCGGCCTAGCTCGAGCCGCGAGCGTCCGCCGGGGGCGCCCCTCCCGCCTTCCTGGAGGGAACCTCGCCTCAGCCGTCGTCGTCGCCGGCGGCAAGCGTGAGCGCCTTGCGCTCTCGCGCGGGGTCCCGCGGGGGCGGCACTGGCGGCCCCGCGAGAATCGGCGACGAGCGACCGCAGAGCAGCCGGTCCCTCGAAACCCGACACCCGTTCTCGAGACCGCGCCGCGCCAGATCGAGCCGGGATGGCGGGGAGTCTGTGCACCCTGGCGGTCCCGTTGGCCTCGATGTGAGACCTGCATCGGCGATTAGCTGGACAGCCATCAAACAACCTTCTATACTGTTGCAGTTGGCAGACGGCCAATGGTATTGCGTTACCGGTGCCAGTGGGTACTGCGAA
>Ga0307479_10001800_pt1 | contig 19536 bp, 17 predicted proteins | sample atmos_gasesECM4C_FD_203743 | JGI IMG/M metagenome (GOLD analysis project Ga0307479, IMG submission 203743) | Hardwood forest soil microbial communities from Morgan-Monroe State Forest, Indiana, United States - atmos_gasesECM4C_515 | ecosystem: Environmental > Terrestrial > Soil > Temperate... | reverse complement strand
CAACGCGCGGCACGGGCGGCGTTATCTGGAAAGTGCTGGTGGGAATTTTGTATGGGGTGATCGGATTTTACTTGTTGGAACATCCGGCGCGCGGGCTTGCCACGCTGACGCTTGTGCTCGCCTATTACCTGCTGATTGAAGGCGTGATGGAAATTATTCTTTTCTTCCAGCACCGCTCGGGTCCCGGAGCGATGTGGTTCTTGCTGGACGGAATCGTGACGCTTATCCTCGGCTTTCTCGTTTGGAAAACATGGCCATCGAGCACGGAATGGGTGATTGGCACGCTTGTGGGCTTGAGCATTCTGTTCAGCGGCACCACGCGGCTGATGCTTTCGCTTGCGGCTCGGCGGGTCGTCACGAAGATGGCGTAACGCGGCCCGTCTCAAAACTCCAAAGCTCGCGAGCCTTGTTTTTCGTCGCGTGTTGCATGCGCGTACGCGCGTCTGACTCCGCTGGCCCGATGCTCTAAACTGTGGCACACTCGATAGTTTGAGAGGCGCGGCACGAACGCGCGTGTGCCGCAGGCGCGTTTTGCGGCGCGCCCTTCGGCGAACCACAGCCTCAGAGAGCACCCGAGCAAATACATACAATGGACCCGCAGTACATCCGGAATTTCTGCATCATCGCGCACATCGACCACGGCAAATCGACGCTGGCTGATCGCTTGTTGGAACTGACTGGTGCGTTGAGCCAGCGCGAAATGACCGCGCAGGTGCTCGACTCGATGGACCTGGAGCGCGAGCGCGGCATCACGATCAAAGCGAAGAGCATTCGCCTGCATTACACAGCGCGCGATGGGCATGAGTATCGCCTGAATCTGATCGACACCCCCGGCCACGTGGATTTTTCCTACGAAGTTTCGCGGGCGCTTTCAGCGTGCGAAGGTGCGCTGCTTGTGGTGGATGCGAGCCAGGGCGTCGAAGCGCAGACGGTGGCTAATGCGTTCTTGGCATCGCGGCACAACCTCACGATTGTTCCGGTCATTAACAAAATTGACTTGCCGGCCGCGCGTCCCGATCACGTGAAAGAGCAGATCGAAAACGTGCTGGCGATTCCGGCGGACGAGGCGCAGCTGATCAGCGCGAAGAGCGGAATCGGCGTCGACGAAGTGCTGGAAGAAATTGTGCGCCACGTGCCGGCGCCGAAAGGCTCGGTGGAAAATCCGCTGCAGGCGCTGATTTTTGACTCCTGGTTTGATTCGTATCGTGGCGCGGTGGTGCTGGTGCGCGTGATGGAAGGGCGGATCACGAAGCACATGAAGATTCGGCTTTGCGCGAGCAACGAAGTGTATGAAGTGGAAGATCTCGGCGTGCTCACGCCGAAGCCAATCGTTCTGGATGAGCTTTCCGCGGGAGACGTGGGCTTCATCATCGCAAATATCAAACGCGTGGCTGACGCCCGCGTGGGCGACACGGTGGTCGAAGCGGACCGTCCTGCGCCGCCGCTGCCCGGATTCGAAGCGATCAAGCCGATGGTGTTCGCCGGGATGTATCCGGTGAACGCGAGCGATTATGAAGTGCTGCGTGATGCGCTGGGAAAATTGCAATTGAATGACGCGGCGTTTTTCTACGAACCGGAAAATTCGGTGGCGCTGGGTTTTGGATTTCGCTGCGGTTTTCTGGGGCTTCTTCACATGGAAATCGTGCAAGAGCGGCTGGAGCGCGAATTCAACATCGAGCTGATCACCACGGCGCCCAGCGTGCAGTACCGCATCACGAATACGGCGGGAGAAGTAGTCGAGGTGGACAATCCCACGAAATTTCCGCCGCCGGGCTCGATTCAGAAAATCGAAGAGCCGATCCTGACAGCGATGATCATCACATCGGAAGAATCCGTGGGCGGCGTCCTAGCGCTGTGCGAGGAAAAGCGCGGCGTGCAGAAGAAATTCGAATATCTTTCGCCGACGCGCATCATGCTGACGTACGAGATGCCGCTCAACGAAATCGTGCTCGATTTCTACGACCGGCTGAAGAGCGTTTCGCGCGGCTACGCGTCGCTCGATTATCATTTGTCGGGCTATCACGAGTCTGATCTCGTGAAACTCGATGTGCTGGTGGGCGGCGAGCCTGTCGACGCGCTCACGGTAATCTGCCACCGCGACCAATCCTATGAGCGCGGGCGCGACCTTGTTTCGCGCTTGCGGAAACTCATACCACGCCAGATGTTCGAAGTTCCAATCCAGGCCGCCATCGGTAGTCGCGTGATTGCGCGCGAGACGATCAGCGCGATTCGCAAGAACGTGATCGCCAAGTGCTACGGCGGCGATATTTCGCGCAAACGCAAGCTGCTCGAGAAACAGAAAGAAGGCAAGCGGCGCATGAAGCGCGTGGGGCGAGTCGATATTCCGCAGGAAGCTTTCCTCGCGGTCCTCAAAGTTTCAGGCGGGATAAACGACGAAGAGTAGTACCTTGCGTCATTTGACGGGCCTATGCGTCCCTTTTGTGCTTGACGGTGGCGCCGAGTTCGCCGCGCGCCAGCCGCAACGAAATATCTTCGCCGAGCGCGACCTGGTCCGCTGAACGCAGCACCCTTCCTGATCCGTCGTAGGCAATGGCGTAGCCGCGTTCGAGGATGCGGAATGGGCTTCGCTCTTCGAGTTGCAACTTGGCGGATTCGAAGCGCTGGCGCTTCCCTGCCAGCACCCTTTCAGCGCGGCTTTCTAATTCAGCAACGCGCCTTTCCACCACATGACGCCAGCGCGCCACTCGTGCGCGCAGATCGAGCGCTGCAAAACGGACTTGCGCCGTGCCGTAGGCCCTGCGTTTGCGCGTCATCACTCGCTCGAGTGCCGCGATCAGCGCGAGGCGATGCTGATCGATCCGCCCGCGAACCACTACCGCACGCGCGCGGAGATCAAACGATCCGAGTTGCGCGCTGGCTCTTGTGAGGCGCTGTCGGCTGGTGCCCAGCCTCAAGCGTAAGCCGATCACGAGCGACGACGAAAGTTCATCCACCTGCTGACGCCTCCGCCGCACCAGAATTTCGAGTTGGCGAAAGCCGCGATGGGTTTGCAGGTCGCGCACGCGATGACGGCGCTCGGAAAACCAATAACGAATCTGCTGCACAAGCTGCCTCTGGTGCTCGGCGATGTGCCGCTCGAATTCCTGGCGCGAACGCACGACCAGCTCCGCTGCGGCGGACGGCGTGGGCGCGCGCAAGTCCGCGACAAAATCGGCAATCGTGAAATCGGCTTCGTGGCCGATACCTGTGATCACCGGAATCTCGGAAGCGACAATTGCGCGGGCAACTACTTCCTCATTGAACGCCCACAGATCTTCGAGCGAGCCGCCACCGCGCGCAACGATCAGCACATCGGCAAATTTCGCGCGAGTGAAATAATTAACGGCGCCAGCGATTTCTTTCGCGGCACCGTCGCCCTGCACTTTTACCGGATACAGTCGCACATGCGCGTTGGGAAAGCGGCGCTTAAGAACGCGAAGAATGTCGCGGATGGCAGCGCCTGTGGGAGACGTGACGATGCCAATGCATCGCGGCAAAACAGGCAACGGCCTCTTCCGGGATTCGTCGAACAGGCCTTCTTCCTGCAGGCGCTTCTTCAGCTGTTCGAACGCAAGCTGCAAGGCGCCCAGGCCAACCGGCTCGATGTTTGTGACGTAAATCTGATATTCGCCGCGTACGTCGTAGACGCTGATTGAGCCACGCACCGTGACGTGCAGACCATCTTCGGGCCGGAATTTCAGCCCACGCGCTTGATCACGGAAACAGATGCAGCGGATCTGCGCGTGCGCGTCCTTTAATGTGAAATAGAGATGGCCGGACTGTGCTGCACGGAAATTCGAGACTTCGCCCTCGACCCAGATGTCGAAGAAAGCGCTTTCGAGCAGGTCGCGGATGCGGTCGGTCAGCTCGCTGACTTTCCACACGCGCCGCTCGGGCATCAAATTGAAAAGCGAAGCCTGGCTCATGTTGTTAGCACCAGAATTCTACCGCCGGAACAAATTTATAACCCAGAGAATCAGCGTGAGCGCGACGCTCAGCACGATGCAAGTGACGATCGGAAAATAGAAGCTGCTATTTTTACCCTGATAGGCGATATCGCCGGGAAGGCGGCCGAGGCGGAAAGGCAATCGCCCGCCGAAAAAGAAAAATCCGCCGACAACTGCGAGGGCAATTCCGCACACGAGCAGCAGCTTCCCGAGTTCGCGCATTGGTGCCAAAATAGTCAACCCAGGAAGCATTCTACTCGCATTAAAGCCGTCTCTGGAAAACGAGCCAAAAATCGCGGGTTGGGCGCAACCCGGTCTTTTGTAGCGCCACCCTTTAGGGTGGCAGGTTGGCTTCCGCCACGTGTGAAATCAAACCCTGCCGGTCTGAAGACCGGCGCTACCGAAGACTAACAGCGAGGCTAGACGAGTTCCTCACCTGCGAAGAAATAACTGATCTCGAATGCGGCGGTGTCGGGGGCGTCCGAACCGTGCGTGCAATTGTTCTGGATGCTCGTGCCGAGTTCCTTGCGAATGGTGCCAGGGGCGGCTTTCGCGGGATCGGTGGCGCCCATCGTGTCGCGCCATTTCGCGATCGCGCCTTCGGCTTCCAGGACCATCACGACTACTTTGCCCGAGCTCATAAATTCCGTGAGGTCTTTGAAGAAGGGGCGCTCGCGATGAACCGCGTAGAATCCTTCGGCTTGCGCTTTCGTGAGGCGCATGGATTTGATCGCCACGATTTGAAATTTCGCTGCATGAATGCGGCTCAGTATGTCTGCGGAGATTCCCCGGCCGACGGCATCCGGCTTGATAATTGCTAGTGTGCGCTGCGATCCCAAGAGATCATTCCTCCGTTTAGTTTTGTAGCGGTCGAAACTTAACGTCTGCTGCGTTTTGGCGGTTTTCCCGATGACTTTTTCTTTGGCGCGGCTTTCCGTTTCGCGCTCGATTTCGGTTTCGAATCGCTCATTACGCGCGCGATTGTTTCGCCAATATCGGCAGGGCTTTGGATGGTGTGAATGCCGGCGGCTCGCATCGCCTTGTACTTCTCGATTGCGGTTCCGTGCCCGCCGCTGATGATCGCACCGGCATGCCCCATGCGACGGCCAGGCGGCGCGGTTTGGCCAGCGATAAATCCGACGACCGGCTTCTTGACATGTTTTTTGATGTATTCGGCCGCAACTTCTTCGGCGTTGCCGCCGATTTCGCCGATCATCACGATGGCGTGGGTGTCGGGATCGTCGTTGAACATGCGAATCGAATCGAGAAAGCTGGTGCCGATGATTGGATCGCCGCCGATGCCGATGCACGTGGATTGACCGATGCCAAGTTGCGTGAGTTGGCCGACGGCTTCGTAGGTGAGCGTGCCGCTACGGCTGACGACGCCGACATTTCCCGGCTTGTGAATCGATGCGGGCATAATGCCCATCTTGCATTTTCCAGGGGAAATCACGCCGGGACAATTCGGCCCGATCAAACGCGTCTTCGAATCTTTCATCGCGGCAGCCACGCGCACCATGTCGAGCACCGGCACGCCTTCGGTGATGCAAATCACGAGCGGCAAATTTGCCTCGACAGCTTCGAGGATCGCGTCGACGGCGAAAGGAGGCGGAACGAAAATAATCGAAGCGTTCGCGCCCGTTTTCGCAACGGCCTCGGCAACGGTGTTGAATACGGGCACGCCGAGATGTTTTGTTCCGCCTTTGCCAGGCGTAACACCCGCGACAACTTTGGTGTCGTAATCAAGCATCTGCTGCGCGTGAAAACTGCCTTCGCGCCCGGTGATGCCCTGTACAACGACGCGTGTGCTCTTGTCGATCAGAACGCTCATCGCGCACCTTCCGCAAGCGCAACGACTTTCTGTGCCCCGTCTTTCATGCCCTTGGCGATCGTGAAATTGAAGCCTGAGTTGCGCAAAATCTCCTGGCCTTTCTCGACGTTGGTGCCTTCCATGCGAACCACGACTGGCACTTTGAATTTTAGTTCTTTCGCCGCATTTACGACGCCGCTTGCCAGCACGTCGCAGCGAAGAATGCCGCCGAAGATATTTACGAACACGGCTTTCACGTTGGGATCGCTGAGCAAAATTCGGAAAGCGTTTTTCACCTGCTCTTCGGAGGCGCCGCCACCCACATCGAGGAAATTCGCCGGGCTGCCGCCGCTCAGCTTGATGATGTCCATGGTGGCCATTGCAAGGCCGGCGCCATTGACCATACAGCCGACCGTGCCATCTAGCTTGATGTAGTTCAGTTTGAATTTTGAGGCTTCCACTTCGAGCGGCGTTTCTTCTTCGAGATCGCGCAGATCTTTAAATTCTGGATGCCGGTAAAGCGCGTTGTCGTCGAAGGTGACTTTTGCATCGAGTGCCACCAGGCGGCCATCGCCGGTAACGACGCACGGATTAATTTCCACGAGCGATGCGTCCGTTTCCATGAACGCACGATAGAGCGATTGAAGAAACGGGACCGCCGCATTCACAACTTCCGGTGCGAGTCCGAAGGCCAGTTTGCGTGCTTGAAACGGCAGCAATCCAGTGGCGGGATGAATCGTCTCGCGCAGAATCGCTTCGGGATTATCCTTCGCGACTTCCTCGATTTCCATTCCGCCGGCGGTGCTGGCCATAAACACGGGCGCGCCCACAGCGCGATCGACAAGAATGCTCAAGTATAGTTCGCGCTTGATGTCGAGGCCTTCTTCGATCAGCAGGCGGCGAACGATGCGCCCCTCCGGGCCTGTTTGCGGCGTCACAAGATTCATTCCGAGGATTCGTTCGGCGTGCGCGGCAGCTTCGTCAGCTGATTTCGCCAGCTTCACGCCACCCGCTTTGCCGCGCCCGCCCGCATGAATCTGCGCTTTCACCACCACGACCGGAGTACCAAGCCGTTGGGCCACCGCGCGCGCTTCGTCTTTTTTGAAAACCACCTCGCCGCGCGGAACCGGCACACCAAATTTCGCCAGAATCGCCTTGGCCTGATACTCGTGGATTTTCATTCCTGCTCCATCGGCTTTCGGAAGCTCGCCTTGAATAGTGCTAGTATTTTATGCTCGCAAAAGCTACTAAGTTTACTTGGAACGTCGAGGACGAGCAAGGAGCGGCGTGGCTCTCGAAATGAAACTAGCCTGCGGGAAATTCAGCGATAACGTGCCCTCTACACTTGGCGTTGTGTTGATTCCATGATCCTCGACGCGCTTGAAAAAATCGTGGCCGATGAAGATTTGACGCGCGCCGAAGCCGAAGCCGCGATGGAAGACATTCTGGCGGGGCGTGCGAGCGATGCGCTGATCGCGGGTCTGCTCACGGCGCTGCGTATTAAGGGCGAGACGGTTGATGAGGTGGTTGGCTTCGCCAAAGCGATGCGGCGCCATGCGACTCCGATTTTTCCTGCCGGGCGCGTTGCAAATAACGAAGTGCTCGTCGATACGGCCGGGACGGGCGGAGATGCGGCCGGGACATTCAATATCTCAACCGCTGCTTCCTTTGTGATCGCGGGCGCCGGCGTGCGCGTTGCGAAACACGGCAATCGCTCCGTCAGCTCGCGCTGCGGCTCGGCCGATGTGCTCGAGGCGCTCGGCGCGAGAATCGACCTGGCGCCGGACCGTGTGGCGCGCTCGATCGAGGAAATCGGAATTGGATTCATGTTCGCGCCAGCGATGCACGCGGCGACGCGACACGCGATGCCGGTGCGCCGCGAACTGCGAATGCGCACCGTATTCAATCTGCTCGGCCCGCTCACCAATCCGGCGGGAGCATCGGTGCAGATCGTCGGCGTCTACCAGACGAGCCTGACGGAGTTGGTGGCACGAGCACTGGGCGAGTTGGGCGTGCAACGTGCGTTTGTCTTTCACGGCGCCGAAGGCTTGGACGAAATTTCGATATCGGGTGAAACTTATATTTCCGAGCTGCGCGACGGGTCGGTGCGAAGCCTCACCGTTACGCCTGAAGATTTCGGTTTGCGCCGTTGGCCGACCGAAGAGATTCGAGGCGGCGACGCGAACAGCAATGCGGAAATTATCCTCCGGATTTTTGGCCCCTCGTCGCACCACCATGCGAATGGAGCGCACCGCGAAATCGTGCTCGCGAATTCTGCGGCAGCACTCGTTGCGGCCGGGCGCGCCACGGATTTTCTCGACGGCGTGCGCTTGGCGGCAGAATCGATCGATTCCGGCGCCGCGCGGGAAAAGCTCGAAGAATTTATCGCGTTCACCCAGAAAGATAGCGACCGGGCGCTTTCAGGATCCTAACGAGGCCACAGCGTTACCGGCTAAACCGGCTAAATCTGCGTCAGGCTACGCACCGCATATCCGAAACACGCCAGCACAAAAATCCCGAACGCCGCCGCTTCCATTCCCAGCTGGTGCGGGGTGCCGAGCCCAATCGACGTGTAGCGAAGTAGATCCACCTGCCATGTGATCGGATTTGCGAGTCCAATCACGCGAAACCAGCGCGGCAGCGGCTCGAGCGGATAAAACATCGAGCTGGCGAAAAGAAACACAAAATAAAAAACGGATGTGACGCTGTTGAAAATGTCGTTGCGGCGAATCTTCAACGCGAAAATCGTATAGAAGAAAAACCACCCGGCGGTCCCGAAGATCACCGTCACCACGAGCAGCGGCAGAAGATCAACGCGCAGCCTGATTCCGAGCAGCCACGTTCCCAGCCCAAGTGTGATCACCATCTGCACGATCGCAATGAAAACGTTGAATAGCACCTTGCCGAGCAAATATTCCGACCGACTCATCGGATAAGTCAGCATCTCGTAGAAAATTCCGTTGTCGCGATCCATGAAAAACGACCACGAACTGTTCGACGCAATGCCAAAGCTCGCCATGCCCAGCACGCCGGCAAGAAAAAACGAATTGTAAGTGACGCCTGGAGCGGACTGCGGAGTGCCCAGAGAGGCCGTCACGCCTACTCCAAACACCAGCAGATAGCAAAGCGGATAAAAAAGATCCCAGAAGACGAACGTAATGTTCGTCGCGCGAATCTTTGTCTCGCGATACAGCATGGCGGAAATCGACGACACGATCGCTCCTCGCAAGCGGGCTACCTACCCACGCACTTCCTCTCCGGCCTTTTGCGTCAATTCGACAAAAATATCTTCCAGACTCGCCCCGCCAATTTCCACTCGCAGCACGCGCCCCTTCTTGGCCAGCGCCGCGACAAGCTCCAGCGCCTCCGCCTCCTGCGCCTTCACGCAGAATTCAACCGTATTGCCATTAATTTTCGAGCGGACCGGATGCAGCGCGGCAACTTCACGTTCGATTCCAGCGGGCAGCGAATCAAACGTAATCGCCACCTGGTAAACATCCTGCGAGAGCAGCTTCAAAGCGTGTAGGTCGCCGCGCGCGATTTGCCGGCCTTTGTTTAGAATCAAAATGTCGTCGCACAATTCTTCCGCCTCGCTCAGAATCTGCGTCGTGAGAACAATCGTGCGCCCTCGCGCCGATTCCTTTCGCAACGCATCCATCACCGCTCGCTTCAGAATCGGATCCATGCCGGTCGAAAACTCATCCAGAAAAAGCACCGGCGTATTCACCAGAAAAACTTTCGCCACCTGCACGCGTCGGCGAAAGCCCCCGCTAAGATCCTGCACTTTGCGATCCGCCTCGGCCGTGAGATCGAAAAGCTTCATGATCTCGGTGGCTCCGCGTTCCGCCTCAGCCCTGTCGAGCCCGTGAAATTTAGCGTAGGTAAGCAAATTGTCGCGCACCGAAAGAAACATCTCGCCCGCAGTCTCTTGCAACACCATCGACGTTTGTCGGCGAACCTCGAGCGGGTGTTCGACCACGTCAAATCCCTCGATACGCGCATGTCCGCTCGAAGGCTGCAGAAGCGTCGCAAGAATCTTTAGCAACGTCGTCTTCCCCGCGCCGTTGGGTCCCAGCATTCCGAAAATCGAACCTCGCGGAACATTAAAACTGAGTCCATCGATCGCCCGTACCGGCTCGCTGCGAGCGCCGAAGAATCCATTGCGACGCGCGGGATACACTTTCACTATGTCGTCGACTTCAAGGGCGAACGGCGAGCGCTCGGCGATCATTTGCGACCGTTCGATGGATCGGGCGAAAGCGATGAATTCAAATCGATGTTTACTGAACCCGGCCCCGCGCCCGGAGCGTAACAATAGCCATCGGCGTTGTAAGTGGCGGCGCAGCGCTTCGTGAATTCATGGCGTCGCGGCGACTGCGCGAACTGCCACACCGAAGCATACGGTAAGCCGCTGGCAGATGGCGGTGGCGGATTCTTCGGGTAGACGCACCCGGGCGACGGCGGGCACGCATCGTCGTATACGAAAAAAGAAATCTTCCGCGCTCCGGCATGTGCACGAATGTCGTCCGCCGTCACAATCGTTTGCCCTCTGCCTTCCTTCGCCGGCATCCCGGAACAATAAATTCCCGCTCGGAACCCGCCCGCGATCACCGCGTCGAACCACGCAAAAATATAAGCGTTCTGCTCGTCGGTCATGCGTCCGCCCTCTTCCTGATCCAGAAAAATTACGGTACCGGAGTGAAAGCCTTCCTGCTGCGCAAGCGCAGCCGCCGATTGCCCTTCCACTTTTCCCGCGTCGGCCGCACTTCCAACGGTTTTTAACTGGCTGATCGTCCGCCCATTGAAGAGCACGAGAAAGCCAAATCCGTTTTTCAAAAGCGCCGAGCGCTTCCCAACCCACTCGTTCGCATCAGCCCCAGGTGGAATGTTGAGCCAGTATCCGGAGAACGAAAACGTCCGCCTCAATGACGGCAGCGCCGCGTCGCCCGGGTATTCGTTTGAGTCAAAGCCGAGATAAGAGGTTGGCGAAGCGTAACCCAACGTCGCCATGAAAAGCAGAACGCAGCAGAAAGACACGGCCCGTCGAGTGATGGAGTACGAACGCGGATTCATCTAGCATCTCGTAAAACCACGTGAATTTTATTCTAGACGCTGAGGAAATTTTCGAGAAGCCGGAAACCCGCCTCGGTAAGAACCGACTCCGGATGAAATTGCACGCCCTCGACGCGCAGTTTGCGATGCCGAAGGCCCATGATCGTGCCGTCGTCAGTCTCGGCGGAAATTTCTAGCTCGCGCGGCAGAGACTTCCGCTCGACGATCAGCGAATGATAGCGCGTAGCCTGGAATTTCTGAGGCAAGCCGCGAAAAATAGTCTTGCCGTCGTGGACGATGCGGCTCGTCTTGCCGTGCATCAATTTGCGCGCGCGGATCACGCGCCCGCCAAACGCCGCCCCGATCGCCTGATGCCCCAGACAAACACCGAGAATCGGAATTTTGCCCGCAAAACGCTGAATCAGCGGAATACTGATTCCCGCCTCTCGAGGCGTGCATGGCCCCGGAGAAACCACGATGCGCTCAGGCCGCATTTTCTCAATCTCGTCGAGTGTAATGCGATCGTTGCGACGCACTTCGAGCTCCTGCCCCATCTCGCCCAAGTACTGCGCCAGGTTATAAGTAAAGGAATCGTAGTTGTCGAGTATCAGTAGCATCGTTGCGATTCAAGCGACGCAATTCAAGAATACAGTAGTCAGCGACTTATTTCTTCCCGCGCTCCCCGTGCGCAATTTCCAGCGCCTTCACCAGCGCGCGCGCTTTGTTCACGGTTTCCTGATACTCGCGCTCGGGCACCGAATCTGCGACGACACCACCACCCGCTTGGATGTAAACACGCCCCTTCTTCGCAACCAGCGTGCGTAGCGCAATGCACGAATCGATGTTACCGGAGAAATCGAGATACATCACCGCACCCGCGTAGATGCCGCGACGCGTTGGCTCAAGCTCGTCAATAATTTCCATGGCTCGGATTTTTGGAGCGCCGGAAACGGTGCCCGCCGGAAAGCAGGACATGAGCGCGTCGAAACAATCCATGCCGCGTCGCAGCTGCCCGCGCAAACTCGATACCAAATGCATCACGTGCGAATAACGCTCGACGAACATCAGCCGCTCCGGCTTCACCGTTCCGTACTCGCACACGCGGCCCAGATCGTTGCGCCCCAAATCGACGAGCATGATGTGCTCAGCCCGTTCCTTCGGATCGGCAAGCAGTTTTGCGTCGAGTTCGCTGTCTTCTTTTTCGTCCCGACCTCGCGGAACTGTCCCGGCAATCGGACGGTAGAAAATATCGCGGCCCTGCACCTTCACTAGCATTTCAGGCGAACTACCCACCACCGACACATCGTCCAGCTTCAGAAAATAAAGGTAGGGCGATGGATTCACCACCCGCACCGCCCGATAAATCTCAAAGGGGTCGGCGTTCGTGCGCGCCGAAAATCGCTGGCTAGGCACCACTTGAAAAATATCTCCCGCACGAATGTAAGCCTTCGCCTTCCGCACGGCGGCGAGATACTGCGGCCGCGTCATGTTCGATTGAAGCCGCGGCTTGCTATTCCCTGCCTTGCGCCGCTCCTTTGGCAGCGGTCCTTCCAGCTTTCGCCGCGCTATTGCGATTTCTCGCACCGCTGCATCGTATTTCTCGCGGAGGCTTCCCTTTCCTTCCGTGAATACATTGCGAATCACCCAGATGCGATGCTGCACGTGGTCAAACGCGATCACCCCGTGAAAGAACATCATCACGCAATCGTCGAGCGCCAGATCGTCGCGCCCCGACGCGGGAATTTTTTCGATCAGCCGCACCATGTCGTAAGCGAAATAGCCGATTGCGCCGCCGATCAATGGCGGAAGTCCGGGTACCCGGACAGGGTGGTAGCGCGCAGTCAGTCGCCGCAATTGCTCGATGGGATTATCGTCGAACTGGATTTCGCGACCGCCGGTCTCGAGCGTGCAGATTCGTCCGCGCGCCCTGAATACTTCTTCCGGATTCGCGCCGGCAAAGGTGTAACGGGCTATGGTTTCGCCACCCTCCACGCTTTCCAGCAGAAACGAATATTTCGCGCCGTGCGCAATTCGCAGATACGCCCCTACGGGCGTCAGCAAATCGGCTGTAAATGTCTCGTAGACCGGGATCAGGTTTCCCTGTCGCGCCAGCTTCGAGAATGTTTTGAAATCAGGCTGTGCCATGTGTCGTCGGTAAATTGTCGCCGGTAAAGATGTCGCCCGTAGAGCTGCCCTCGTCAGGAGGTGCGGCGCCGTTGCTTTTCTTCGCGTTGCAATGCCGCAAGAACAACTGCGCGCATCGCCTTCTCCGGAGCGCGCTGCCCCGTCCAGATTTCCCACTGCGCAGTTCCCTGCGCGACAAACATCTCCACCCCGGAGACTGTTTCGATGCCACGAAGGGCCGCAAGTTGCATCAGCTTCGTTACGCGCGGGCGATAAATCGTGTCGAAAACCAGCCGGCAATTCAACTCGTGCGCTTCGAGCGGCGATCGCCCAATTGCGGGATGCATCCCCACCGGAGTAGCGTTCACGATCGCGTCGAAAAACTCCGTTCTCAAATACTTGCGCGCAACGCTTTCTCCTCCAGCCGCTCTCGCTAGCGCGGCCGCCCGCGCAGGCCGCCGCGCACAAATGCCAACCCAGGCTCCAGCACGAGACAGCGCAAAAGCAACTGCGCGCCCCACGCCTCCCGCTCCAAAAATCAGCACGCGGCTACCTCGCAGAGGCATGCGGCGTTCGAGCGCTCGCAGCACACCCACGTAGTCGGTGTTGTAGCCGACGAACTTTCCGTTCGCCCTCACGGACACAGTATTCACGGCCCCAATGGACGCGGCGAGTTCGTCACAGTCATCGAGATAGCGAAGAATCGCTTCTTTGTGCGGCACCGTGACGCTGAATCCTTTCATTCTTAGCGCGGCGATCGAATTGCAAAAGTCCTTCAAGTCGCGCACCAGAAACGGCAAATACACTGCATCGATTCCACGTTCTCGAAAGCCGGCATTTTGAAGCTGGGGCGAGAGCGAATGGCCGATAGGATTGCCGATCACGCCATACACGCGCGTTCGCTGCGTGATGCGGTCGGCTCGATACAGATTCACGATGTCGCTAAGCGTCACCTGGCCGGGCGCCGTTGCATTTTCGACGGGCGCGTAGACAAAAGCTCCGCCGTCGCGTAACGCGAGGACGCGCATCGGAAGCGCCACATCGCCCATTGGCACCGCGATCGTGTCCCGCCGGCCGCGTGCAATCGCCATCACGCGCCGCGCCTCTGAAAGCGATTCGCATTGCGCCGCGATCTTGATCGCGTCCGGCTTCGCACTCGATATGCTGGCCACTACCCGTTTCAAATCCTTCGGCGCACGCTGAAAAAAATGAGCCGAGCAGATTTGCCGTCCTTCGCCAAGCAACACGTCGAGAAGTTCCGCCGGACAGCGCGACACGGATTCAATCTCAAGGTCATACCATTCGCATCCGGCTCGCAGCGCTTCGCCAAGATGAATAAGCTGCTTGGCGATTGTGCCGCGATAGCGGCCTCCCGCTTCGCGCCGGCGGCAAGTCGCGATCAGTGTAGCTCGACCGCGCATCCTGCTTCGCCGCTGACCACTCGCTGCCAGACGGGCAAGAAACCGCGTGATCTCGCGATCGCCGTCGAGCCAATCCAGGCGCAATTCGATCGTCTTTGTTGCGGTGAGCGCTTGTTCGAACTGGCGCCACATCGCCGCAGCATTTTCCGCTGCAACGACCGCACAAATTTTCGACTCGCCAATCATTTCCCTCATCCGCGCTGCCAATTTTCGTCCGTTTGACTCCGTGTCCCATCACATTCAGTACTTGCGCGAAAAACTGGTCCGACCTGTCCGTTCGTACAGGGGGTTCTGGCTTCTACCATGCGTTACTGAATGTGTAAAGCACACCAGACCTTGCCTTGACGCTCCCATACCCGTTTGTTACGGTCGAATCATCGGGTTGCGCCCTGTGTCGGCGCACTGCAATCAAAGGAGCATGTATTATGCGCGGGAAAATTGTCCTTGCAGGTCTCATTCTGGCCCTATCCGGAGGCGCGCTCGCCGCGCAGGAGAGGGGCCTTACCACCACTCAGGACGACATCTACTGCTCGGGGACCATCACGAACGAGTCCGTCCCGCACGATACCTACGTGATTACCGGCGAAGAGTCCAACTATAAGAACACCTTCCAGCAAGGCGATTACGTCTACATCAACAAGGGCTCCAGCCAGGGCGTCAAGGTGGGCGACCAATTTTCAGTGATCCGCGCCATCACCGACCCCACCGACATCGAGTGGACCAAGTGGCAGTTTTCCATTTTGAAGAAGATTGGAACGATGTGGGAAGACGAAGGCCGCCTCCGTGTCGTCGTGGCACAGCCCAATGTGTCCATCGCTCAAGTCGTGAATTCCTGCAATTACATGCAGCGCGGCGACATCGTTCTGCCCTTCAACGACCGTCCTACGCCGCCCCTCAAATCCGAAGCCAATTTTGACCGTTTCGCACCGCCCAGCGGAAAGCCGGTGGCCATGGTTGTTTCCGGCAAGAACTTTGCGATTCTCGATGGGACCAATGACATTATCTACGTGAACTTGGGCACTTCCCAGGGCGTCAAAGTCGGCGATTACTACAGGGTGTTCCGCTATCAGGGAACGGAACACGAGACCGCCTATCAAACCAAGCGGGCAGCGTTCGATATGTATGGCTTCGGAAGCGTCCCCGAGAAATATCAATGGGACAATGTGCCGCGCGAAGTGATCGGCGAGGGAGTTGTGGTTCGTGCCGCGCCCAATTCTTCGAGCGTTCTAATCACGTTCAGTCTTCGGCAGATCTACGCGGGCGATTACGTCGAAGTCGAATAGCTTGATTTTGCACGTACGTCAGGTTCGTCGCGTCGCGGAGCTGCGTGGAATCCCGCTTCGCTGAAGATTTCGGCGGTAAATCCTTGTATGCGCGTTCCCGCCTTTTTCCAATCGTCGCGCTCGAGTTCGGCCTTCAGGCACGTTTCTTCCAGAAAGCGTTCTGCTGTCCAACCGAATTGTTGGGCTACCTGAGGCAGTAAAACGCCGCGTTTTGCCCCTCGCGAAACCATCAAACCGTGCTTCCCCGCTTCGACCTGCTCGCAGGAAATTTCAACGAGTGGCGAAAGCACCGAGATCTCTATTGCGAGGCCTTCGAGTTCCGGCGAAGTCATTGGAGCGAATCGCGGGTCATCCAGCGCCGCTGCCATCGCGCAATAGGCAATCACCGAAACGAGTGCATCCTTCGACGCAAGCTGCCCCACGCATCCCCGCAACCGCCCCAGCCGGTGCAATGTGACGAACGCGCTCGCAGGCTGCCGCAGCGCCTCATCGTCGGGAAGGTCTTCTAGGAGTTCACGGCGTTCGACAGCGAGAATTACTGCCCGCCTTGCTACATCGAGGAGAGCCTGCTTCGCTGAATCAGCGAGTGGGAGCATCCTGGTGCTTCTCTTCGGGCTTGACGATGATTACCGCGCGTCGCCGCTCCTGCACGCGACTATCGATCTGGCTCCAGAACATCTGGAAGTAGTGAATCGCCGACGCTATGGCGCTCAGTACCACGAGCCACATCAACACGCTGCCGAGCAACTTCAGCGATGTGTACTTCGCCGTCAGAATCACCGCGCATCCCGCGAGCACCTGCAAAATCATCTTGGTCTTGCCCAGCGGGGACGCCGGAATCACCAATCCTTCCACTGACGCAATCTCGCGCAGCCCTACCACAATAAATTCGCGCCCGATGATAATCACCACCATCCACGCGGGCACCAGTCCCATCTCCACCAGCGAAATAAACGCGGCCGAAATCAGCAATTTATCGGCGATCGGATCGAGCAGAATTCCCAGCGTCGTAATCTCGCGTCGCTTTCGCGCGATGTAGCCGTCCATCACATCCGTAGCCGCCGCCATCAACAGAATCAGCACGCCCCACACTTCGAAGTGGATCGGCAAACCCCAGAAGTCAAAATTCGGTTCGCGGGTAAGTAGGACGACAACCAAAAGCGGGACGAAAAAAATCCGGAGCACGGTAAGGCTGTTCGGCAGATTCATCGCGCTCACGAGATTCTCTCATTGGGCAGACGCCGACAGGCCGCCAGCCGTGGGTTCCGATTCACTATAAACTTCGCTGTCCAGTGAGTCAACGGTACGCGCGAGATGTGCGCCGCATGAAAAATAAAAGCCCGGAAGACCCTAGACCCGATACAGCAAATCCTGTATCTAGTGACTCTTAGCGAACAAGATGCTGCAACGCTGTGCAAATTCGCATGCGCAGAAAAACGGACGCGGCCTCTGGGTATTTTCCCTCAAGCGCAGAACCACCAGGCGCTAACTGGCACATCCTAAAGGACTTACCAGACTATATCGAAATATGCGATTCCGTATAAGTCTCTCGATTAAAAAGGTTTTCGCGATTTCGGCAGGCCCTTTTCCACAACGATTTCCACAGTCCGCATCCACCCGCCGCTCCTAAGAGGTACTAGTAATAGGACTTTTCGCGCCCCTCACCGCTTCACCTTTCGCCACGAACTCCTGAAGCTGCCGCGCAACAGACTCGGGCAGTTCTGCGTCAACGTGCATGTGCCCGTCCTGGACCTCAGAGCTCAGCACCCGGCCGCAAGCGTGGATTATGGCGAGGTCGCGGCCGTTGGATAGCGGCACGTTCAGGCGCAAGCGAACCAGAGGATCGCCGGGGAGCACAGCGTCGATACGGGCGAGCAAATCTTCCAGGCCGGCGCCCGTGGCGGCGGACGCAAATGCCTTTTGCCCGTTGTGGCCGTTCGCGCTTTGCAGATTTGCGAGCTGCTCGGGATCGAGCTGGTCGATTTTGTTGAACACGTGCACGCGCGGCGTATTTTTCACGCCGAGATCGTCCAGCACCTTTTCCACTTCGGCGTCCTGCTCAGCGTGATGCGGATTCGAAAGATCCGTCACATGCAGGATCAGCGCCGCCTCCTGCACTTCTTCGAGCGTCGCGCGAAACGCAGCGATCAAGTCCGGCGGCAAATCGCGCAAGAATCCCACCGTGTCGCTCAGCAGCACTCGGCGCCGCGACGGCAGCCGCACCGCGCGAATCGTCGGGTCAAGCGTCGCAAACATTTGCTGCGACGTGAGCACTTCAGCGTGCGTCAGCGCGTTGAAGAGCGTCGACTTCCCCGCGTTCGTGTAACCCACGAGCGCGATCATGCCCAGCGGCACCACCTGGCGCGCGCGCCGTCGCGTGGTCCGCTGGCGGCGAACGGTCTCAATCGCCTCTTTGATTTTCCCCACGCGATCGCGAATCCGCCGCCGGTCGGTCTCGAGTTTCTGCTCGCCAGGTCCGCGCGTCCCGATTCCGCCGCCCAGCCGCGAAAGCTCTGCCCCCTTGCCTGCCAGCCGTGGCAGCAGGTAATTCAGCTGCGCCAGCTCCACTTGCAACTGGCCTTCGCGCGTCCGCGCATGCGTCGCGAAAATATCCAGGATCAGCTGCGTGCGGTCAATCACGCGCCGCCCAATTCCCTTCTCCATGTTGCGCAGCTGCACGGGCGTCAGGTTGTGGTCGACAATCACCAGCGGCACATGCCGCATCTCGGCTTCCATGCGAATTGCGTCGAGTTTGCCGCGCCCCACAAGCGTCGCGGGATCGAGCGCCTCGCGCACCTGCAGCAGCGACCCTTCAATTTTTGCGCCTGCGCTCTCGGCCAGCTCTGTGAGCTCTTCAAGCGAGTCGCGCCCTGCAGACGTAGGATCACCCATACGCCCGCGCGGCGACTTCTTCAGCCCCACGCCGACAAGCAAAACTCGTTCCCGGTTATCCAGCTCTTGCGGTGTTTTCATGCGGAGGCAGTATCCTGCGGCGGCCGAACCCTGGGGGTATCAACTCTCATTCGTGTAATCTGATTATACCGCCCTTGGCAAGGGCTACCGCACATTCTCCTGCAGCGTCCAATTCCCGGTGCCATTTCCATTCGGGTTCGCATTCACGTCATTCGTCTGCACCCGCTTCCCTTGGTCATTCACCCACGTATAGCTGTACGCGCTCGAATCCTTCGTAATTTCTCCCGTCCTCGGATCGAGCCGCTTCTGCTGGTCGAGCGAGTAATCGCACCAATCATCCGCCGCCTGATGCCGCGCATTCGCGCTCTCCGTCGCTCGCGCCATCGACATATCCGTCCCGCGCTGCATCGACGCCAGAAACTGCTCGTGCTGCCGCTGCCGCATCTTCTGCGCCTGATTGAACGCATTGAACTGCGCCTTGCTCCGCCGCATCGCCTCATCGCCCATCTGCCGGATCGCGCGCATCGACGCTTCGGACATGTCGTTGATTTTTTGAACATAGATCTTGGTCCGCGCGTCGGTCCATTGCCTGTCCACGACAAATGATTTCACAATCGGCTGAAAGCTGGCATCCGAAAAGCTCTTCTCCGGCGCCCACACGCGCGACACGTTCGCGCTACAGCCATGCTGCCCGATGTTTCTAAAGTATCTGCACGACACAAACACGTTCAGCTTCTCTTCGATCACAATTTTGTTGATGTGATACCGCACCACGGCGCGCGCCTTATCCGCCGACACTGCAAACATATTCGAACTCTGCGCCGCCGCGTTTCTGCGTGTTTGCTCCAGATCGGCCGCCGGCTCTTCCCTCACGTATTCCACCTCCAGCACGCCCACCATATATTTCAGCACTTCCTCAGCCGGCACCTCTCGCTTATACGGCAGGCATTCTTCGCCGCTCTTCAGCGGCTTTCCATTATTGTCCG
>Ga0307479_10001799_pt1 | contig 19577 bp, 17 predicted proteins | sample atmos_gasesECM4C_FD_203743 | JGI IMG/M metagenome (GOLD analysis project Ga0307479, IMG submission 203743) | Hardwood forest soil microbial communities from Morgan-Monroe State Forest, Indiana, United States - atmos_gasesECM4C_515 | ecosystem: Environmental > Terrestrial > Soil > Temperate... | reverse complement strand
TAGTCTGCGTCAAATAAGCGAGCCGCGTGGGGTCCTCGACTTCAAGGCGATTCACAGCTTCCACACTGTCTACCACCACAGTTTGCTCCGGCGCCTCGCCCGAAGTTCCCACAATCTCCTGATGATCCTTGTGGCCGATCAAAATGATGGTGCGCCCTTCACGCGCAAAGCGCAGCGCCTCGAGGTGTACTTTCGTCACCAGAGGACAAGTCGCGTCGATCACACGCAGTTTTCTTAAGTGCGCCTCTTCGCGGACCGTTGGAGGAACGCCATGCGCGCTGAAGATCAGCACAGCCCCGATCGGCACGTCCTCCACAGATTCAACGAAGATTGCTCCTCGGCGCCGCAACTGCTCGACCACGTAGCGGTTGTGCACGATTTCGTGGTGCACATAGACCGGGGGACCATAGGCTTCCACTGCCAGCTCAACGATATCGACGGCCCGAACCACGCCCGCGCAAAATCCGCGTGGGCGAATCCGCAATAGCTTCTTCCCGTTCTTTCCGTTCGTCACGACGCTGCTCGGCAACGGCACACCTCGTCTGAGCCCCTGAAAACACAAATCATACATTATTACGCCTTAGCCTTGCTACGCGACTTTTTGGCGCCTGTCCTCACCACCACGATGCGTGAAAACCCTTCTTCCCGCCAGGGCGGCTCCAGCCGGCGTGCCATTCGACGCAAAACGTTCTCCGGCACGACCCTCGCGTCTCGGGCTGAACTCGCGCGCTTGCGGTTTCGTTCGAGGCAAACCTCCAGAGGCACGTCGAAATAGAGCGCCTCGGCAGCGCAGCCAAATTCCCGCGCAATCTGCAAGAAGGAACGCCGAAAGTAGCGGCTCAGGTTCGTGGCATCGATATAAGTCGTCTGGGCGCCTGCAGCTAAGCGGTGCCGCAAGAGATCGCGAAGCACTGCAAACACCCATTCCGGGTGCCGTTGGTCACCCGCATTGTCGTAGAGGAGCTCGCGAATCAGGTCGCTCGAGAGCGGCACAATTCCCTTACGCGCAAAGTAGGTCGATTTCCCCGCACCGGGAAGCCCGATGGCCAACACAACTTTCCTTCGCGCCTGCACGAAGTCAGTTTAGCGCGCGATTTTGGCGTTTGGCTCGACGGCGGTTTCGAGACCGCCGACGCAATGCTATGCTCCTCGGTCGCTTATTTGCGAAACCCATGCTTCTCGAAGGCAAAGTTGCGGTAGTTACCGGCGGCGGGCGTGGCATCGGCCGCGCCATCGCCAAGCGGTTCGCGGCGGAAGGCGCCGCCGTGCTGCTCGCTTCACGTACCGAGGCGGAACTTCGCGGTGTCGCTAAGGAAATCGAAAAGGTACATGGCAAAGCCGCCTGGGTGGCCGCGGATGTGTCACGCGAAGCGGATTGCGCCCGCATCATAGCGGCCGCTGAGGAGCGCCTCGGAGCCGTGAGTATCCTCGTCAACAATGCTGGCGATTACGGACCGGTGAAGCCGGTGGAGGAGATTTCTCCGGAGGAGTGGGACCGCGTGATCGCCGTGCATCTGCGCGGCGCCTTCCTGCTCATGCGGCTTGTTCTGCCCGGCATGTACCAGCGGCAATCCGGCGCGATCGTGAATATCTCCAGCCTTTCCGCCAAAGCAGCATTCTCGTGGGGCTCTCCTTACGCTGCCGCGAAAGCGGGGATGCTCGGTCTCACACGCGTGGCTGCGGCGGAAGCCGCGCGGCGCGGCGTACGCGTAAATGCGATCTGTCCGGGCCCAGTCACAGAAACGAAGATGTCTAAGGATCTCGGAAATGTGCTGGCGGCTCGCCTGAACGTCAGTCCGGAGATACAACTGCGGCAGTTTCTGGAAGGAATTCTGCAAGGGCGGGGGCAAACTGCTGATGAGGTCGCCGCCACGGCGGCGTTTCTTGCTTCGGATCAGGCCAGCGCGATTACCGGGCAGTCCCTAAACGTGGATGGCGGAGCCGCGTTCTATTGAGCAGGGACACTTGAACGCCGCGCTCGGCAGCCCGCTTGGCGGCGAGCGCGCCCGCGAAATGCACTCCGCGCCGCGCGGTGCGCAGCAGGATCCCGCTCATTTCGGCCCACGTTAGAGTTCGACCGCTGGCTCGATCAACCAGGAATACCAGCATGCATGCTCCAGCAGTGAGAGCAAACACCACGCCGAGAACCACGAACGCCGCAATCATCTCCCGCACGTAGTAGAGCTGCAGCGCCGCGACAACAGCCAGACCAATCCACATCCACTTCCGAGCTTTCTTCTCCGGAACCGACCAAGGGGAAAACACTGTAATCCTTTCACGGCCTGAATTCGAGCCTGTTACTCTGAGCTTTGTCCCTTAACCCTACTCGCTAGTTTAGATGCGGGAATGGGGAACAGGGCATAGTCCAACATAAGCAATTGAAGGCGCGTGACGTAAGCAGAAATACAGCAATAACCTTACAGAAATGCCTTGGTTTCTAGGCCGAACGCGCCTGCACCATGGAATCCGGGCTTCTAAGCAACGGGCCCCCGGCGATTGGCATCGTACAGCGGAAAACGGATCTTCCGGATATACTTATGAGCCTTCTCGGCTATCAGGGGCTGCTTGGGTTCCGAGGGGAGCTTTAAATATTTTGAAACCTCTCAAACTTTGCACAAGGCTGTCGATACGGTGGCCTTCGTGTATCGCTCAATCCAGATGCAAGTTCAGACCATAGTTCGAAACGGGCTGCTCCGCCGTGCATCGGACACAATTTTAGGGCTGACGGCTGCCTGCGTATTGTCCCTGTTGGGGGGCTGCAACACTTACAATCCCTACCTTGGCGCCACACCCACAGTGAGTTCCTCGATCACCTCAATCACGCCCAGCGGCACAACCGCGGGTCACGCAGAAATCCCCATAACCGTAAACGGTTCGGGATTCGTTGCAAACTCCAACGTGACGTGGAACAGCTCGAATAGTGCCAGCACCAAGCTGGTATCGAATGTCGTGAGCGGCACTGAAATGCAGGCCAACATTCCCGCGTCATTTCTCACCACCCCAGGCACGTTTTTCGTCGGAGTTATCGCGCCCGGGCCCACCAGCGGTAACAATGCGGGAAATAATATCTCGAACTTCGTGCCCTTTATGGTCTGCGGCTCTTCAGGCTGCCCCGCTGTTGTGCCGAGCGCAACGGCCAAATTCTCCACTCTGCGCTCGGTCACGCAAGCTTCTGGCCTTTCGGCCGCGACCCAGGCAGCTTCAAGGTATCAGGCCTTCATCGCGAGTTCCGCCGATGGCTCCATCGACACGGGAACGGGCATGGCGAGAATTTTTCTCCGCGATAGCTGCCTTGGTGCCGATGGGGCGTGCGCGCCCCAGATAATTCCGATCTCCGTCGGATGGAACGGCACTGACCCGAATGGCTCGAGCAGTTCGCCCTCAGTCACGATGAACGGCCGGTTTGTCGTTTTTGCTTCCGAGGCCAACAATCTGGTGAAAGGTGACAGCAACGGCTGGAGTGATATCTTCCTGCGAGATACTTGCATCGCCGCCACATCAACTTGTGTGCCAGCAACTATTCGCGTTTCCATCGGGCCCGGCGGCGCCGAGGCTAATGGCGCCAGTTTCGCCCCGGCCATCGGCCCGGACGGCCGCTTCGTGATTTTCAATTCCCTGGCGACGAACCTGGTACAGCCCGAATCCCTAAACTCCTTGCCCGCAACGGCTACTCCTCCATTGTTCCTGCGAGACACATGCTTCGGCGCGGACGCGGGCTGCCTTCCCGCAACTTCTCGCGTCATGCCTGCTTCGGCACTGCAGCGCTAATTAATATTGATAACGGCGGGGTCCAAAACGCTTTTTGTGTACGGATTAGAGCTGGTGCGCCGCTTGCACTTGTTCGAAGGCGTGGTAGGAAGAGCGAACGAGCGGGCCTGATTCCACGTGACGAAAGCCCATCTCCTGGCCGAGCTGCTTGTATTCGGCGAATTCCCGCGGTTCAACGAAGCGGACCACTGGCAAATGTTCCCGCGTGGGCTGTAAGTATTGCCCGAGAGTAAGAATATCGGTGCCTCGCGCTGCAAGATCACTCATCGCTTGCAGTACTTCATCGCGGACCTCGCCGAGTCCGAGCATCATCCCCGTTTTCACGGGCATATGAGGCGACAGCTTCTTGGCTCGCCGCAGCAGCTCTAACGAGCGCTCGTAAATCGCACCCGGCCGCACGCGCCGATAAAGCCGGGGCACCGTCTCGACATTGTGATTGAGAACGTCGGGCCTAGCCGCGACGACGATTTCCAAGGCTGTGCTATCTCCGCGAAAATCCGGAATCAAAACTTCCACTTTACACTCCGGCACGCGCTTCCTTATGGCAGCGATGGTACGCGCAAAAATTTTGGCGCCGCCGTCCGGCTGATCGTCGCGGTTCACCGAAGTCACCACCGCATATTTCAGCCTCATCTGCTCGACGGCCTGCGCCACGCGCTCCGGCTCATCTTCGTCGGGAGGACCTGCCGGGCGCCCCGAGGTGACCGCACAAAATCCGCACGCGCGCGTGCAAATGTCTCCGAGGATCATGAATGTGGCCGTGCGATGTTCCCAGCACTCACCTTGGTTTGGACACCGCGCGCTTTCGCACACCGTGTGCAGGCCGAGGCCGCGCATGATGCGCTTCAGATCCTGATAATTCTCCCCGCCAAAAAACCGTACCTTGAGCCACGCCGGGCGCGGATGGATTTCCGCAGGCGGAATACTTCCGCCGCAACTCGGTGCGTTCACCGCTCCATCGCCCAGAATGTTGAAATGCGACGCCATAAACCAATGCGCGCGAACGCCATGGACATCAGGAGCTTCGCGCGCTTCAAGATGATTCTACGCCGTCGCCTCGGGAGCGCGCAATGCACCCTCAGTTGGGCTTAAGGCGGGTTCCAGTAGTACTGAGGCCTGTGCGCCACAATTAAACAGGCGTTTTGTTGTATATTAACCACATGGACTTCTGGGCACAGCCTATGTTGCTTTCTAAGCACATGAATATAAATAGCTTGCAATCCAACCAAAAGGATAGCTAAATGCACCTTAGAACATTATGGCGAGTCAATCGACTATAGAGCGCCTCGTCGAAGCCGAGGGAATTGGTCTTCATACTGCCGTTCGCAGCCGCATCCGCTTGAATCCCGCACCACCCGACACGGGCATTGTCTTCCGCCGCGTGGATCTCGACAATTTTGAAATTGAGGCTCACGGCCGCAACGTGGCGCGCGTCAGTTACGCCACGAGCCTGATGAAGAAGGGCGTCCTGCTCTCCACTACTGAACATCTTCTTGCGGCTCTTTACGCTTGTGGCATCGATAACGTCTATTGCGATATCGACGCTATCGAAGTCCCCATTCTCGACGGCTCTTCGCAGCCGTTTATTGATATGTTGCAGGAAGCCGGCATTCGGCATCAGAGACGGCGGCGGCGTTACCTGAAGGTCTTGCGTCCTCTCGAGATTTGCGATGGCGATCGCTACATTGGTATCTATCCCTCGAACGAATTCAGAGTGCATTGCCTGGTCGACTATTCACATCCGATGATTGGCCGCCAGGAGATCGAGATGGTCGTCAACCGCGAATCTTTCAGCCAACGGTTGGCCGGCGCCCGCACTTTTGGCTTTGTCGAGGAACTCGAAAAACTTCGCGCTGTCGACCTGATCCGCGGAGGATCAATCGAGAACGCCATCGTGCTCACCCGCGACGGCATCATGAATGGCGAGTTACGCTATTCCGACGAGTTCGGCCGGCATAAGACTTTGGATTTGATCGGCGATCTCGCGTTGATCGGCCGGCCGCTATTGGCGCTTGTCAAAGCACACAAGGCCGGCCACGCCCTGCATACCCAGTTGGTCTCGCGCCTCCTCGCGGATAAATCGCTCTGGACGCACACCACCGTCGCCATGCCACGGCGCGAACCGGTGCCCGCAACTCTGACGGCCATCCCTGCCTAGCTCGCCGCCCATTCTGCGTCTGGGTCTCACTTTAAAGAGTAGGCCGTTGATCGTTTTTCCCTCTTTTCTGTCACATTTCTTGCTAAAGGGAATCCAAAGAACGGAGAATATCGTTACGAACTATGGCTCTGCCTGATTTTGCTGTTGTGATTCTGGCTGCCGGTAAGGGGACGCGCCTGAAGTCCTCGCTGGCGAAGGTCCTGCACCGCGCAGGCGGGCGCACCCTCATCGAACACGTCGTCCGGGCCTGTCAGCCTCTGAAGCCGCGCGCGATTTTTGCCGTCGTCGGACATCAGTCCGACGATGTTTCGGCGATTCTCGAACCCCTTGGTGTACAGGCTATCGTCCAGCACCCGCAGCGTGGGACGGGCCACGCCATGCTAGTCGCGCGGCGGGCGCTTGGCAGGCGCACCAAATATGCGATCGTGCTGCCCGGCGACGCGCCTTTGGTCCGGCCAGAAACGCTGTCAGAACTTGCCCGCATCCACCGGCAAAGCAGCGCTGCAGCCACGATTTTGTCAGCCCAATTACTCCAGCCCGCCGGCTACGGCCGCATTGTTCGCCGGGACGACGGCAGCGTCGATGCCATCGTCGAGGATTCCGCGCTCACCGACGATCAGCGCAGCATCAACGAAATCAATTCGAGTATTTACGCCTTCACGCTGGATAAGCTTTGGCCTTGTCTCGCCCGCCTTCGCCCCGACAATGCGCATCGCGAGCTTTATCTCACCGACGCCATTGCCATGCTGCGCTCGCTGGGCGATGCCGTCCAAGCTGTCGTCGCGGCGGACGCTGACGAAGTGCTTGGCTGCAATACCCGCGCCGATTTGGCCGCCGTGGACTTGGCTTTCCGCCGCCGCAAGCGTGCCCAACTGATGGCCGCCGGCGTGAGCATGCTGATGCCAGAATCGATCTTGATCGATCCGGACGTGACGATTGGCGCGGACACCCTTCTCGAACCCGGAGTGCAATTGCTCGGCAAATCACGCATCGGAGCGAATTGCACGATCCGCACGGGAAGCCTCCTGAGTGACGTCACCATAGAAGACGGCGTTCTGGTAAAGCCTTATTCCGTGATCTCTTCGAGCTATCTTTCGGCGGAGAGTCAGGTTGGCCCATTCGCCCACCTGCGCGACGATGCGCGCCTGTTCGAAGGCGCGCGCGTAGGAAATTTCGTGGAAGTGAAGAAGAGTGTGCTTGGAGAGCGCGCCAAGGCCATGCACCTTACCTACCTCGGCGACGCGCGCATCGGAAGCGAAACGAACGTCGGCGCTGGCACCATCACGTGCAATTACGATGGCGTGAACAAAAATCCCACCACCATCGGCCGTCGCGTTTTCATCGGCAGCGATACGGCGCTGGTAGCTCCCGTAAGAGTCGGAGACGGCGCCTACATCGGAGCGGGCTCAACGATTACTGAAAATATTCCTGCGGACGCCCTGGCCATCGCCCGAGGCCGCCAGGTCAACAAGCCCGGCTGGGCTGCGGCACGCCGACACGAAATGGCCGCCGCGAAGCGCACGTCAAACCGCAAGCCGAAGCGAAAAGCTTCCGCGAAGGCACGCCACCGCTCCCGCGCTCGCTCGGCGCGCGTTTCCCGCGGCAAAGTCGCCGCTGCCGCCAAGCGCCGAAATAAGGTTTAAACGTAGAGCCGCGGTCTTTAGCGCGGCAGCCTTGGTCTTCGTATTTTGATGTGCTTATCGGCGGAAGAACAGTTAACCGCAGTGCCCGCAGGCTCAAGTCCTCCCGCCGCCGCGACTAGCGTTAGTTCTTGCCTATTCCGACAGAGTGCTAAATCGCTCAGCGACCAAGGTATCTGTGTGTCCGGTGCAACAGCGAGCAACCAGACTTTTCAACAGCCGGCCCGTCAGTTGTGAAATCGGATAACAACACCGCCATCGACTGCATTAAAATACTCTGTGCCACTCATGCCAGACTCGGCGAGTCCTCCCGCAAACTGCTATAATTTAGTTTCCCCAGGAGAAGCAGCGTGACGAAAATTGGTGTCGTCGTGTTTCCCGGATCGAACTGCGATCACGATGCCCTGCACGCTATAGACGAAATCCTTCACATCCCGGCCGAGTCCATCTGGCACCAATCTCAGGACCTCTCCGGTTTCGACGCCGTGATTTTGCCTGGCGGCTTCTCGTACGGTGACTATCTGCGTACTGGCGCGATTGCCCGCTTCTCGCCCGTGATGAACGCCATCGCCCGATTCGCCCGCTCGGGTGGTCTCGTCCTCGGCGTTTGCAATGGCTTTCAGATTCTCTGCGAAGCCGGGCTTCTGCCCGGCGCTTTAATGCGCAATCAAGGATTGCGCTTCATCTGCCGTCATCTGTACGTTCGCGTGGAAACGACTGCCACGCCGTTCACTTCAGTCGCGCAACCCGGGCAAGTGCTGCGCATTCCTATCGCGCACGCCGAAGGCAGCTACGTCTGCGATCCCGACACTCTTGCGGAGCTACGAAACAATGACCAGGTCGTTTTCCGCTACTGCGCGCCCGATGGGCGCCTCGACCCAGCGGCGAATCCCAACGGCTCGCTCGACGCCATTGCCGGCATCTGCAATCGCGAGCGCAATGTGATGGGCATGATGCCACATCCCGAGCGCGCCGTCGAAGCCGCGCTCGGCTCGACCGATGGCTTGGTCGTCCTCCATTCGCTCGTACAATCTCTCGCGCGGCAACCTGCCGCGGCGGTGAGCTGACGCTTGTCGCACGCGGCCCGCACGCCATCCATGCTGGCAACCGAAATCAAGGTGACGCCCAAACTCGTCGCCGAGCACAGCGTCTCGCCCGAAGAGTACGCGCGCATCCAAAAAATTCTTGGGCGCGAGCCGAACTTCACCGAACTCGGCATCTTCAGCGTGATGTGGAGCGAGCATTGCTCCTATAAGTCCAGCCGCATTCACCTCAAGCGCCTTCCTACACGCGCGACTCAAGTGCTGCAGGGGCCAGGGGAAAATGCCGGAGTGGTGGACGTGGGCGACGGTTTGGCCGCGGTCTTCAAGATGGAATCGCACAATCATCCGAGTTACGTGGAGCCGTTTCAGGGCGCGGCCACGGGCGTCGGCGGAATTCTGCGCGACGTCTTCACCATGGGCGCCCGGCCCATTGCCGTGCTCGATTCGCTGCGCTTCGGCTCCATTACGCCGGCGAATGGCCAAGCACCCGAAGTTATCGCGCGCAATCGCCGCCTTGTAGACGGCGTGGTTCGCGGCATCGCTTTTTACGGGAATTGCTTTGGCGTGCCCACCGTCGGCGGCGAAGTCGAATTCGAGCCCAGCTATGCCGGCAATCCGCTGGTCAATGTCCTTGCGCTGGGTATCGCTCCCAAAAACCAGCTGTTCCTCGCCCGCGCTCGCGGCGAAGGCAATCCGGTCATCTACGTCGGCGCCAAGACAGGCCGCGACGGCATTCACGGCGCTTCGTTACTTGCCTCCGCCGAATTCAGCGAAGAATCGCAGCAGAAACGTCCCAACGTGCAGGTAGGCGATCCTTTTCTTGAGAAGCTTCTGCTCGAGGCCTGCCTCGAAGCAATGGCCACCGGCGCGATCGTCGGCATTCAGGATATGGGCGCCGCCGGGCTTACCAGCACTTCCTGTGAAATGGCTTCGCGCGGCGGTGTTGGAATCGAAATTGAGCTCGACCGCGTGCCGCAGCGCGAAACCGGCATGACCGCCTACGAAATGATGCTCAGCGAATCGCAGGAGCGCATGCTGCTCGTCGCCGAGCGCGGCCGAGAAGCCGAAGTGCTTCGCGGTTTCCGTAAATGGGGACTGGACGCCGTCGAGATTGGTCGTGTCACTTCGGACGGCAAACTGCGCGTTCTGCATCACGGCCAGATCGCCGCGGAGATTCCAGCCGATGCGTTGGCCGAGCAGGCGCCCGTCTACCGGCGCCCCATCGTGCCGCCGAAGCCAGCAGCGTCGCGGGACGCCCGCGTTCCGCTCGCGCCCGTCGGCGCCGATCTCACCGCAAACTTCCGGCGTCTGCTCGCCGCTCCGGCGATTGCCTCGAAGCGCTGGATCTTCGAGCAGTACGATCACATGGTTCGCACCAACACGACCGTCTTTCCGGGCGCGGCTGATGCGGCCGTCGTTCGGCTCAAGGGCACGAACCGCGCCCTCGCGCTCGCGACCGACGGCAAGGGCCGCTGGTGCAGCCTCGATCCGCGCGTCGGCGCCATGCACGCCGTCGCGGAAGCCGCCCGCAACGTCGCTGCGGTCGGCGCGCGCCCCTGGGCCGCTACGAATTGCCTCAATTTCGGCAATCCCGAAAAACCCGAAGTTATGTGGCAGTTCAGCGAAGCGGTCGACGGTATGGCGGAAGCCTGCCGTGCGCTTTCCATCCCGATAACCGGGGGCAATGTCAGCTTTTATAACGACACGCTCGGCAAATCCATCGATCCCACGCCTATAGTTGGCGTGCTTGGGGTAATCGAAAATGCGGCTGCAACATTGACCATGGCGTTTCGCAACGAAGGCGACGCCATCGTTGTGCTCGATGGCCGTGGCGAGGTGCATTCCTCTCTGCCTTCCGGCGCGCCACAACCAGAATCAGACCACGAATCGCTCCGCGAATTCGCGTCATCGGAATATGCGCGCACGGTCGCCGGCGTGGTAGGTGGCGTTCCTCCGGCAATCGATCTTGCGGCCGAATTGCGCCTGATCAACGCGCTCGTCGCGCTCGCGGGCGAAGGGATTCTCGCTTCGGCGCACGACATAAGCGACGGCGGCATCGCCGTGGCGCTCGCCGAATGCGGCTTCGCTTCGAACGGATTGACTGCCGAGGCCGCATGGCAAAGCGGCGAGCCCGCTGAGCTGGCGCTTTTTTCCGAAACCGGCGCACGCGCCGTTGTGTCTTTGTCGCAGGCGTCACTTGCTCGCTTGCTGACCATTGCGGCACAATATAAGATCACTGCATTCGTGATCGGTCGCGTCACGCGCGGGCAGTTCCAGCTCTCTCTCAACGGCGCCACCGTAGTTCGCGACCATTCCGCTTCGCTCCGTGAAATCTGGAGCGGCGCGATTGAGCACGCGGTTCTCGGCGATCAAGCATCAAAACAAACATGATCCATCTCGACGACGATCGGTTTCACGACCACTGCGGCGTCGCTGGCGTCTTCGGTCATCTCGAAGCCGCCAAGCTCGCCTATCTGGGCCTGTATGCCCTTCAGCACCGCGGCCAGGAATCGGCGGGCATCGTCTCTTCCGATGGCGTCGACTTGCATCTCGAGAAGGGCATGGGCCTCGTTCAGGAAGTCTTCCAACCGCAAATTCTGGCACGCCTTCCGGGAACGGCAGCGGTGGGTCACACGCGCTATTCGACAGCGGGCGACACGTCGCTTATGAATGCGCAGCCGATCGTTATCGATTGCAATAAAGGCAAGCTGGCCCTGGCGCACAACGGCAATCTCACCAACGCCGCCAAATTGCGCCGCAACCTCGAGCATCGCGGCTCGATTTTCCAAACGACCAGCGATACTGAAGTAATCGTGCATCTGGTGGCTCGCAGCTCGGCCCACAATCTGGAAGGCGCTCTCGGCGACGCGCTCAATCAGGTCGAAGGCGCCTATTCGCTGCTCGTGCTCACGCGCGATGAGCTTTTTGCCATTCGCGATCCCCGTGGTTTTCGCCCACTCTGCCTCGGCCGCCTCGGAGACTCCTGGCTGGTAGCCTCGGAGACCACCGCCTTCGACCTCATCGATGCGCAATACATCCGCGAAATCGAGCCCGGCGAATTGGTGCGCATCTCCCGAGCCGGCGTGGAATCGCTGCACTTCGCTCCGCAAAAGCAGCATCAGTTTTGCGTCTTTGAACACGTTTATTTCTCGCGGCCTGATAGTCTCGTCTTCGGACGCCCCGTCGATCGCAGCCGCGAGATGCTGGGCCGCTTGCTGGCTCGCGAACAGCCCGCGGACGCCGATCTCGTCGTGCCTGTGCCGGATTCCGGCGTTCCCGCGGCCATCGGCTACGCGCTCGAATCGGGCTTGCCCTTTCGCATGGGCTTGATTCGAAATCACTATATCGGCCGCACGTTCATCGAGCCTGAGCAGGCCATCCGCGATTTCGGCGTCAAGCTGAAGCTCAATCCCGTGCGCGCGTTGCTCGAAGGCAAGCGCGTCGTCCTGGTCGACGACTCCATCGTTCGCGGTACCACCAGCCGCAAGATCGTGCGCATGATGCGCGAAGCGGGCGCCACGCAGGTGCATATGCGCATCAGTTGTCCGCCCACGATTTCGCCGTGCTATTACGGCGTCGATACCCCCACGCGCGAGGAACTGCTCGCCGCGGATGCGTCGTGCATTCGCCCGCGCTTGTCCGAAGGAAGCCGCCTCGATCTCTCCGGCGCAGCTCGTACGCTCGAAGAGATTCGCCTCTTCCTGGACGCCGATTCGGTCGGCTATCTTTCTATCGAAAGCCTGCGCCGCGCCGTGAGCGACACCACCGGCAGCTTCTGTACTTCCTGTTACACCGGCTCCTACGTGCGCGAAAACGTGCAGCTCGAAGTCGGCGTGCCAGCTGGTAGTCGCGAACAAGTTACAGTTCTCGAAGCCGAAGGCCCTAACGAAGGCCAAAGAGAAGGCCCTAAAGTAAGGCCCTGAATAAGGAAGCCCTGTGAATGATGATTTCACTACTACCGGCCCGATAAGCCCGGACGTGGGAACCAATCTTTCCGCCGGCCCGCAATTGGCCACCCCCAGCGCGCCGAGCTCGTCGGCCGTTGAGTCCAACACCTTCCGCCAGCGCTTGGTTCGCGAACTGCTCTCCTGGGTTTGGGTGGCGCTCGCGTTTTTCCTGATTACCGGCACGATGGTGCAAGCCCGCGTGATTCCCTCCGCTTCCATGGAGGGCACGCTGCTTATCGGCGATCATTTGCTCATGAGCCGGTTCGGCTACGACATCGGGTTGCCTTTCACGCGTTATCACATCCGCCTCTGGCGCGAACCGCGCCGCCAGCAGGTGGTGATCTTCCATGCGCCTCTTCCGGACCGCGATGAAGATTTCATCAAGCGCCTGATCGGAATGCCCGGAGACAGCGTACAAATCAGCCAGGGCCGCGTCTTCGTTAACGGCGAAGCCATCAGCGAGCCGTACCGCCATGATCCGCCGAACCCGGTCGACAACTTCGGCCCGGTTACCGTTCCCACGCGCAGCTACTTTGTTCTTGGCGATAATCGCGAAGATTCCTGGGATAGCCGCGACTGGGGCTTTGTGCCCGAGTCCAATATCATCGGCACGCCGGTGGTGATTTACATGTCCGTACAGGCGAGTGAGGACGCTTGGCAGCCGGGTCAGGTGCGCGAACGATTTTACGCCTATGCCAATGCCTTGCTTCACCCGCGGCTGGTGCGCTGGCGTCGGCTGCTTACGACTTTTTAGCCACGGGTCGGCCCAGTTTTGTACCAGTCTCGTAGCCCAGGGTGCGCTGACGATGGCGCTCGAGCGCCTGTGAATGAAGACGGGAGCGCATCCTGGGGTTTTATTTGCAGGTCGTGGCTCTAGCCACGACATCAGGAACGTGTCCCGGGGCGTTAGCCCCTGGTGTAGACTGTCGCCCGTTTTCGAGACTCAAGGCTCAATGCACATGCGCTATGCCGATGCTGGCGTGGATATCTCCCGCGCCGAGCAAGCCAAAGAACGGATTCGCCGCATGGCTTCGCGTACCTTCACCCGCGGAGTCGTCGGCGGCATCGGAGCCTTCGGCGGGCTGTTTGCTCTCGACGTCAAGCGCTGGCGCGAGCCTGTGCTCGTCTCCAGCACTGACGGCGTCGGCACCAAGCTGAAAATCGCCGCGGCCACGGGCATTCACTCCAGTGTGGGTGGAGATCTCGTAAACCACTGCGTCAATGACATCCTCACGCTGGGCGCCGAGCCGCTCTTCTTCCTCGATTATCTGGCCCTCGGCAGCATGGATCCGGACGTCGTCGAGCAACTGGTCGACGGCATCACCCGCGCCTGCCATCAAGCCGATTGCGCCTTGGTCGGAGGCGAAACGGCGGAGCTACCCGATACCTATGCCCCCGGCGAGTACGATCTTGCCGGCTTCATCGTCGGCGTCGTGGAACGTAGCCGCATCCCCAAGCCCAGCGCAGTTCACGCCGGCGACGTTCTCCTGGCCCTGCCGTCGCTCGGCCTGCACACGAATGGCTATTCGCTCGCCCGCAAATTGATTTTCCAGACCGCCGGTTTGCCTACCGACGCCTACGTCGCCGAAGTCGGCAACAAAATCGGCGCCGAGTTGCTGATGCCCCACCGCTGCTATTGGCCAATGCTGAAAAATATCGTCGCCCATGGCCTCGTCACCGGCATGGCCCACATCACCGGCGGCGGCATTCCGGGCAACCTGCCGCGCGTTCTGCCGCGTAGTACGCAAGCCGTCGTCGAGCTCGGCTCCTGGCCTGTGCTGCCCATCTTTTCGTATCTTGCCAAACTCGGGCAGATTGAGCGCGAGGAACTGCTGCGCACCTTCAATCTTGGTGTCGGCATGATCCTGATCGTTCCGCCCGCCAATCTGCGCGCCGTCGAAACGGAGCTGAAGCGCCGCCGCGAGAAGTACTACCGTATCGGCGAAATCCGCAACGCCGACTCCCGTAAAGCCCCCATCGTATTCACCGGTTCGCTGCCGATCTGAACTCCGCGCCGATGCTCTCCATACGCCCCGCCACGATCAAAGACGCCTCGCTGCTCGCCACGATGATCCTTGAGCTCGCGCAGTACGAGAAGCTCGACCATGAAGCCGCCGTCACCGCGGAGTCCATCGCCCGCGACGGCTTTGGCCCGCATCCCAAATTTCGCGCCATCATCGCCGAAGTGGATGGAAAACCCGCCGGCTATGCCGTGTTCTTCGGGTTCTACTCCACTTTTCAGGGGCGCGCCGGATTGTTTCTCGAAGATATCTACGTCCGGCCTCCCCTTCGAAAGCAGGGCATCGGCCAGGCTTTGCTCAACTACGTAGCGCGTATCGCTTGGGAGGAAGACTACTTCTGTATGCGCTGGGAAGTGCTCGACTGGAATAAGCCGGCGATCGATTTTTATCACCGCCTCGGCGCCGTCTTCCTCGATGAGTGGAAAGCCGTCATGCTCATCGGCGACCCACTCCAGGCCGCCGCCGACTCCGCCAAATGACCTCAGCCGGCCTCGGCTGCCCTGCGAATCCTCAAGTATTTAGGGATAATAAGGTCAGGCGTCAGATTTTCTCCAGGTATCGGAGTCAATAATGTCGGCAAAATCTTCCATTGAATGGACAGACGCGACGTGGAACCCAGTTCGTGGCTGTACCAAAATCACTCCCGGCTGTGCACACTGTTATGCAGAGACGTTCGCGGAGCGATTCCGGGGCGTGAAAGGACACCCCTACGAGCAAGGATTTGATCTTCGCCTCGTACCCAACAAGCTTTGTGAACCCCTTCGCTGGCGCATGCCCAAAATGATCTTCGCCAATTCAATGAGTGATCTATTCCACGAAGACGTGCCGGAGGATTACATCCTTGCAGTCGCGAGGGTAATGGTTGCCGCCGACTGGCACACCTATCAGGTTTTGACGAAGCGCTCCGAACGCCTCCGCCAACTTCTTAATGCAAAATTGTCATTCGCGGCGAAACAACCGCATATCTGGTGGGGTGTCAGCGTCGAGAATCAAGAGTACGGGTTTCCACGCCTGCGAGACTTGCAGCTCGCAGAAGCTTCTACCCGATTCCTTTCGGTCGAACCGCTACTGGAGGATCTCGAAACTCTGGATCTAACCGGCATTGATTGGGTGATCGTAGGAGGCGAAAGCGGCCCGGGCGCAAGGCCAATGCAAACAGAATGGGTCACTTCCATTCGAGATCAATGCAAGAAGGCGCAAGTTCCTTTTTTCTTCAAACAATGGGGTGGGGTACGAAAGTCGCTCGCCGGCAGAACTCTCGAAGGACGCACATACGACGAGTTTCCCCGTCGCGTAGAACATCCCGTCGCTCCAGCCAATAAATGCTTGGCTTTAATCTCCCAAATCGAACCCCGGTTCCTAAAAGAGCGCGATCTTCAATCTGCGTTTTGCTAGAACTAGATTCGTTCGAACTCCGAGGTAAATGTTTTCCACTTCGTTCGAATGACTCAGATAGTAAATATTTATTGACGTATCAGTACTTCCTGGTTATAATCACACATGTTTACGCTGAGCCGGACGTCTGCCTCTCGACTCCCCCTTTTATCCAAGCTTGTTCACACGGCGCTGTCCGCCACTGACCGGCCGCCCGAAGTTTTCTCCTCGCCAACGAACACAGCTACAAATCCGCCACGTGCGTACGACACACAGATCGTCATACCTAACTAAAGCCATTAAAATGAACACTTGCACAAAAACAGGGGAGGGGGGTACCCACCCTGACTTGGACAGAAACCTCCGCGTCTTCAGGCAAATCCTGTGGAATCATACTCTTGCGCAAAAACGATGGACAACTCCCATAAAATCATACTCTTTCAAAAAAACCGGGGTGTGGGGGTGCTCCTGAAGCTCTACTTGAAGTCCCTGAGTTTCGGGCTCGCGACGGGGTTGCCAGCGTGATTTGGTCGCGAGAGAAAATGGCGTGCTGTCCAACCGCCAGCTTCGATTTTGGCAACCTGTGCCAGTGGGATCGCGGCACGCGCGGCGATGGATAGGGCACATGCTCCGCGAGTGTGTCACCACACGTGCTAAGACGCCGCCGTGAGTTCATCGTGAGCGGAATTTATAAACTTGACACGCCAATCGCAGTGAGTGGATCATACGGCCATAAATTCACTCTCTAGGGAATAACTTGGCACATGCGCAGATGTTGAGAAGCTATTTGGATTTTCTGTCGTCCAAGCCGCGGCTGAAATGCGTTGTGTCGATGCTGCTTTTTCTCGGAGCAGTGGGATCAGTGCGGTGCGTCTACGCACAGCAAAACCGCGGCCGCCAAGGCGCCGCAAATAGCGCCAGACAAAATGGAAGCCCCAACGCGGGCGAGGTCCACATCCTGCCGGTCCAAGGCAATATCAGCATGCTGGTAGGCGCCGGTGGCAACATCACCGTGCAGGCAGGAGATGAAGGAATCCTGTTGGTGGATAGCGGCGTCGCCGCGATGAGCGATAAGGTGCTGGAAGTGATCCGGCCCTTATCGAGAAGGCCCCTGGTTTACATCATTAATACTGATGACCGCCTCGATCACATAGGGGGCAACGAAAACCTCGGCAAGGAAGGCCGGCCCGTTCCCACGGACTCACAGCGATACGCCGTCACAGACCGAGTCGCAGCATCGCACGCCTATATCATTGCATTTCAGACCGTTCTGGATAGGATGAGCGCGCCGACCGGCCAAGCCAGCGCTATTCCCCAGGAGGCCTGGCCGAACGATACTTACTCGGTGCCTCAGAAGAATCTCTATTTCAACGGCGAAGCTGTGGAGATTTTTCATCAACCGGCGACGACCGATGGCAACAGCATCGTGCTGTTTCGCCGTTCCGACGTGATCAGCGCGGGCGATATTTTCGATCCCGCGGAATATCCCATCATCGACGTGAAAAGCGGCGGAAGCATTCAGGGCGTCCTCGACGGTTTGAATCGCCTGAAGGAGATGGTCATCCCTGCGGACCACCAGGAAGGCGGCACCCTGATCATCCCCGGTCATGGGAGGCTGAGTGACGCCGCCGATTTGGCTGTCTATCAGCAAATGGTCACCATCGTTCGAGACCGCCTGAAGGACATGATCAAGCGTGGCATGACGATCGAGCAGGTAAAGGCGGCTCAACCGACGCGGGATTACGATCCGATCTATGGCAGCACAACAGGCAGTTGGACAACGGATATGTTTATTGAGGCAGCATACAAAAGCCTCAGCGGCAAACAGCAAACTTCACAGAGCCATGGAGCGAACTAGGAGCCATTCAGCCGGCGATCTTTCAAGGGCCCAAGGATTCTCTGACGCGCGTACCAGGAGAGGGTTATGAAACGCACATTGCCAATCTTGTTGGGAATTGTGACATTACTGACGTTGGGCAGCAGTCAGCTCCTCGCTCATCATGCTTTTTACTCGGTCTACGACCGCGAAAAAACTGTAAAGATTGAGGGAACGCTGAAAGAGTTCATCTGGCGCAATCCTCATTCTTTCGTCAGGGTGGAAGCCCCGGACGAAAAGGGAGATGTGCAGAGCTGGGTGATCGAATGGGCGGCGCCTGCGCAATTGACAGAGAAGGGCGTATCGAGTGCCACGCTTCGCCCTGGCGATAAGATCGTCATTACGGGCCACCCCGGGCGCGTCGCCGAAAATCATAGGCTCCAACTGATGAAGGTCGAGCGGCCGTCGGACGGCTTTAAGTGGGAAGGTAACATTCAGTAAGCGGTCATTATTGCCCTAGACCTAGAGATAAGAATGAAGACACAGTGCTCCATAGCTCTCATGCGAGTTGGCCAGACGTTCTTGTTTGCAGCAGCATGTGCGCTCGTTCTGACGGCTCATCTCGGCGCCCAGGATACGGATGCCGGGGCGCAGGTGGGTGGGGCTCAAGGCGCGGTGAATCTCCAAATTGGGGCGGCCCGAACGCCGCGCGCAGCTTCGCCGCAGGATCTGACCGGCTATTGGGAATCGATTGTCACCGAGTATTGGCGCTACCGTATGGTGATTCCGGACAAAAGCGACTACGTCATCGTTCCCCTCAATGCTGAGGCACGTAAGATCGCGGACGCCTGGGATCCGGCCAAGGATAAGGCCGAAGGCAATGAATGCAAGGGCTACGGTGCCGCCGCGATCATGCAGGTTCCGGGCCGGCTGCACATTTATTGGCAGGACGACAATACGCTGCGAATCGATGCCGATTCGGGGACCCAGACGCGCCTGTTGCATTTCGGCGGCTCCGCACCAGCGAATGCCGCGGCTGACTGGCAGGGATATTCGGTAGCCTTGTGGGAGGGATACGAACCCGATAATCAGCGAAACGGCGGTGGCGGGCCAATACGGGATCCCAGAGATCTCGCCAAGGTTGTGCCCAGAGAGGTGGGCGGGGTGGTCCCCGGATATCTCAAGGTTCTCACCACGCATATGCGTCCTGGGTATCTGCGAAAGAATGGCGTTCCTTATGGTGCGAACGCGACAGTCGAAGAATCTTTCGATCGCTTTTCCGATCCCTATTCCCATGAGAATTGGCTGGTCGTTACGACCGTAGTAACTGATCCGCAATACCTCATGGAGCCTTACGTCACCCATGCGCACTTCAAGAAGATTGCAGATGGGGCTGGATGGGATCCGACGCCATGCCGGAGCGATGAGCCCCGCTGATTATTCTTTGAGGGTGCCGTTTTAAGGTTCGGTTTTTCGCCGTGAGGATGAGCCAATGAGATTTGCAAACATCGGCGGCAGGAAAGTGAAGCGCCTCTGGTTCCCTGTGCTGCTGCTCTTGGTCTTACCGAGCCGGTCGCTTTGGGCGCAGGTCGATCTTACTGGTGAGTGGTCCCCGAGGATCTATAACGACGGCAGAGACATCGGCGACTACACGGGAATTCCGCTGAATGAAGCGGGCCGGCTGAGAGCCGAGAGTTTTCACCCGGAACAGTTTGATCTTCCGGAAAATATCTGCAGACCACATGCGTTCGATATTGGATTGCGCGTTGCTCCCGCGCAGCTCTATATCTCCACCGAACTGGATAATGCT